>Ga0157374_10006285_pt1 | contig 10072 bp, 5 predicted proteins | sample M25metaG_FD_115308 | JGI IMG/M metagenome (GOLD analysis project Ga0157374, IMG submission 115308) | Miscanthus rhizosphere microbial communities from Kellogg Biological Station, Michigan, USA - M2-5 metaG | ecosystem: Host-associated > Plants > Roots > Rhizosphere > Soil | place: USA: Michigan... | reverse complement strand
TGGCTTCGGTAGCTATCCAGACCGCTAACCGTCCGTATTGGGCTCAATCCGCTTCGAGGAGTTTCAACAATTTTGGTTCGACAATTGGCAGCGACGCGGGGAGCAACCTTTTCCACGAGTTTCAGCCAGGCATCTTGCATGTTGTGAAGGGCCACGTTCCCAATTTCGTGTTTGGTATCGGCCAAGGCCGTCAGCCACAACGAGTCTCGAGGGATGTCGTCTCCACCCCGGCAAGATAGATACTATCCCTCACCCCATTTCACTAATGATTTGATGAGGAGTCTCGGAACTAGCTTGCATGCTCCTCAGTTCGTACAGCATGCGCCGTTCTGTTCGCCCATTTGCGCCTCAGCGGCACGGTGGTCAATGAGTTAATCGCGATGTTTACGCCAATCCTGTTTTCTCATGCCTGACATGGAGTAGATTATTGCGCGAACGTCCAATTAGGCTCCCCTTTCTTGGAGAGCTACAATTTGAACTCGATACACTCAGGAGACGATAATTATGCTTTGTTGCTGGCGTGAGCCCTGGCACGAGGAGGACGACGCCGACCCCAAGGCAGTCGGCCAACGTTTTGCTCAGGCGCGCACTGCATTGTTATCGCGTCTGGAGGAGATTTCTGACACTCCCGGCGACTCTCTCGAAAGGAAGAAGCTTGAGTGCGTATTGTGTTTATTGGAGGGTGTAACGAAAGAAAACGACAAGCGGAACTCGCCAAAGTAATTCAGCGCAGAATCAGCCATCCTTAACAGGCGATTTCACCGACTACGGCGGGAGGCTACTCCGATGCCGACTTCTTCCGCTTCGCCTTCGCCTTTACCTTCGCCCACCTTGCCCGTTGTGCCGCTGCTATTCTCTTACGCCCGGCCGCTGATATTCCGTGCCGCTTGCCACGAACTTTCTTTGGCTTAGTTCCTTCCAGATAAACACGACCGAAAGCGGTTAAGGCGGCTGAAACTTTAGAGAGCTCGGTCTGCAATCGGATTCGTTCACGGTCGAGCTGCTGCACGACATTTTGGATTAGTGTTTTTGACATAGATTGAGATTTTAACAGCGTGCCAATTTCTGTCACCCCTCTTCGGAGTTCACTCCTGCTTCGCTGACTTGAAACCGAGACAACGACGTTTTGAAGCGACACTTGAGCTCTAGCCCTTAACTTTCACGCATAGGGCTGAGTCGGTCATGAAGGGTCGTCGCTGGAGAAAAGTTTTGAATTGCGACTGCGCGCTATGCACGCAGTCATTCCGCTTCGCGGAGTAGGTCGTCGCCGAGGGTTTAGCTGACCACTTTCAGCCACAGAATCGCCTCGCGTTCGCCTTCAGAATCGGACGGAAAGGGAATCAAAACGGGACTTCTTGCAAAAACGCTGATGTCGCCTTCTGGCCAGAAATTCTCTGGGGCTATTTGCTATCTGCAACTTACGGAACGTCGAGGCTTAGAGTGTCGAAGGCGTACCGAGGGTTCGAATCCACACCTCTCCGCCACGCAGTCTGGACTGCAGAGAAATTCGGCTGCGTTGTTCTGAAAATCGCAGGAAATCGCCGCAATTCCGAATCTGTGACCGTCAAACCGGACTGGAGAAAGTGTCCCGCATTACTCCACAGGCACACTCTCGCGCCTTTTTCTCTGCAAGGCACGTCGGCAGTCCGCTTTCAACACACCCCTGGGCGAATGCAATGCGATCATAAATCGATGGTTGGGCGAAAGCGGCTTGACTTTGTGTAATGGGAAGTCGGCGAGCATCTGCGATTCCAACCGTGCCGTTGTACCGACGAAGCCTGACAAGCGCTTTCTCGGGACCAATATAATGGCCCACGTGTCTCTCGCTGGAGAGCGACCAGTTCGGCTTCGACGACCGCCACGGCTCCGGCTAGGGTGAATTTCCACGAGCAATGCAAGCGTCTCACGGCGTGAGTCAAAGATTCGAACCGGTAGCTTTCCTTTCACGCCGAGATTGCCTTGGTACAATCAGGGCAGATCTTGTGGGTGACTTTCGCTTCGGAGTGCGTTCTCACGTAATACTCAAACGGCTGCCAAGTGCCCCCCTGATCCCGTATTTTTTTGCAAGACAAACAAATTGGCAGCAATCCCTCCAAGGTGCGAATGTTCGCAACAGCTGCCTTGAGTGCCTGAAGCGCACGCTCTTTTTCGCTCTCCGCTCGATCACGCGCTGCCAGAGAATCTCCCAACCTCTTGAGGTTCTGCCGAAGCTCCAGTTGCGCTTGCACCTGGCGGCTCAGAGTTAGGAGTGCATCCAACTGCTCCGGGCTTAGCTCCCGAGGCACCCGGTCAATTACGCACAAGGTTCCAAGTGCTTGACCATCCGCCATCAAAGCTGCACCTGCGTAGAAACGGATTTTAGGTTCAGAAATCACCAAGGGATTCCCCGAAAACCTCTCATCTTGACTGGCATCCGGCACGATGAAAACTTCGGACTGGAGAATTGCCGTGGCGCAAAAGGCAATGTCGCGTGAAGTCTCGGTGACTGAAACACCGACCTTCGATTTGAACCATTGCCTGTCAGCATCTATGAGGCTAATCAGTGCGATGGGAGTTTGGCATATGTAGGAAGCCAAGGATGTGAGATCGTCGAAACCTGCTTCCGGTTCCGTGTCGAGGATCTCATAGCCGCGTAGTGTGGCCAGTCTTTGCTTCTCATTTGTTGGTTTGGGGGCGATCATCGCTGGCCTCCGCGGGCCGCGTGACAAGATACAAGCGATTCTACCGCCATTTCTACCGGAATTCAACAAGACAGTTGTTTTGGAGATCGCTTAAACCCATGTTTCTCGTGCGTGAACCGTGAAAAGAATTCGGAAGGCTCGGCTGGGCGGAAAAGGAACCCCGTTCAGCGATCGCATTGCTCTGCTGGTTGGTCAGGGTGCGCGCGGCCATTTCGCGGTTGCTGGTCGCGTTGGCCTCTATTCTTGCTGTTAGTGGATGTAGGCTGCGAGGGTGTCCGTAGTTACTCGACGAGCTTGCACACCTCCGGACACCGATTCCAAATACAGCCATCGCGTGCGAAAGTCGCGAGCGCAGGCCGTTACGGGTGGAATGCGCTCGTCGTGGAATGTCAGAACAACAAGCGACAGTGTCCGTACGCTTTGGTTCCAGACTTTCCAAGCTCGGCATCCACCCCTTGACGGTATTCATTTCCTCGACATTCAATGCTCGCCAGCCAGTGGCAGTTTTGCGATCGCTGCCATCAGAGCCGCAGGGAGGACATCAAGGCCCATTAAATTTCTTTACAAGCGCGTCCAGCGTAATAGACTGCCGTGACCTAATTTTTGGGCCCCCAGAATACTGGCAGGAACTTCCTGCTCCAATCAGCCGTCTTCAGGAGGTAACTATGCACTCCCGATTGCTGCCGGTAGTGCTGCTCTTGGTCGCAGCTACTACGGTTTCGGCACAGTCCACCAACCAACAACCGGAACCTGAACCATCGACCCAGGTTTTGCTTGACCTTATCCATCAATTGCAAAGACGGGTCACCGAGTTGGAGGAGCATGAGCGCCAGAAGCCCGACACACAACTCGCGTGCTCTGATCGGGGCGGCCGAACAGAGACCGCGGTGGCAGAGGGTGGAGCTGCGGCCCTGCAACAGGTGCACGAGCATGGGAATTCTTCCAGTGAGATACGCGAGGCAGAGCCGCACTACCCGTCGTTACAGATCCGTGGATTCGGTGACGTCGACTTCGCAGCCACAGATCAAAAGGGGGCAGTAAGTGGCTTCGATCTTGGCCAGTTGGTCCTCCATTTCGCTTCCCCGCTTTCCCGCAAAGTCAGTTACTTCGGCGAAGTGAGCTTCACGGCGAACCCCACAGGCTATGATCTCAGCGTCGAACGGAGCATCATTCGCTACGACTACAACGACTACTTCAAGGTGTCTTTCGGGAAATATCACACCCCGGTGAGCTACTGGAATACTGCGTTCCATCATGGAGCATGGCTTCAGACCACCATCAGCCGCCCGGAGATGGTGAGGGTTGGGGGAACCTTGATTCCTATCCATTTCGTGGGGTTACAGACCGAAGGGAACATCCCCTCAGGTGGTTTAGGATTGGGGTACAACCTCGGGTTGGGGAACGGCCGCTCCTCCAGCTTCAGCAAAGCAGGTGACAGCGGCGATTCGAACAGCAACCGGGCTTGGGTAGCTACCCTATTTGCACGGCCGGCCCGTCTTTATGGCCTACAATTCGGCGGCTCGTATTATCGGGACAAGCTCAGTCCTAGGACAGGCTTGAGCTTTGACGAGTGGATCGCGTCGGCACACCTAGTGTGGACTAAGCAGCATCCCGAATTTCTGGCTGAGGTTGCCAACGTTCATCATCGCGATCCTGCCACTTTGCAGACCTTCAACACCACAGCCTACTACGTACAACTGGCTTATCGTTTTCCCTGGCAGGAGAACAAATGGAAGCCATATTATCGTTTCGAGTATATTCATCGGCCCCAGGTTGAGCCGGTGTGGGACATAACCGGGACTCCCAGCGTGCTCGATCTGGTAGGTTCAACCGTAGGATTGAGATACGACATCACAAACTATGCTGCCTTCAAGGGCGAATACCGGCACAGCCGTCCGGGCGCAGGTGAACCGACTATCAACGGAGCGTTTTTCCAGACCGCGTTCACTTTCTGAGGTCGCGATGAGGGTTTTTTCAAGACGCGCGTGCGGCATCCTGCTGTTGGGCTGGGTAAGCCTATGCCGCCCGAGCCCGCTGTGGGCGCAGCGCGTCGACATTGGTGTTGCCGTGGTCGTCCATCCCGACACCCCAGTGAACGACCTAACCCTGGCCGACGTGCGCAAGGTATTGCTCGGCGAGCGTCAGTACTGGAACGCCAATGTACCAGTGGTTCTGTTGATCCGGGCGCCGGTGGCGAGAGAACGCAACGTCGTACTGCGGACCATTTACCAGATGTCGGAATCCCAGTTTAAGCAGTACTGGATTGCGAAGATCTTTCGCGCCGAAGCCGCTTCCGCCCCAAAGGTGGTGTACTCGAACGATATGGCCAGTGAACTGGTAAGTGCAATACCAGGGGCTATCGCCTTCATCGATGCTCACGATGTCAAGCCGGGAACTAAGGTGATCCGGGTCGATGGGCGCTTGCCCGGAGAGCCGGGATATGAGCTGCGATGAATCCTGGTAGCAGCCGGACGCTAGGGCATACCCAACCGCAGCACTACCTGTTGAAATCGGGGATTGGCGCGGATCTCGTCAAAAGCCGGATCAACCTTCGCGTAGCTCAGTCGGCAATCGTGTTCCTTAGCGGCTTGTTCCAGCCACGATAAGGCCTGATCCTTTTCCTGCAACCGGGCATATATTTGCGCGATGTTGTAGGGGGAGACGTAACGCTGCTTGGAGACTTCTTTCAATCCCGCGAGCCAGCTTTGCAGCACCCCGCTGTACCCTGATTTGCGGTAGTCCTCTCCTATGGCCGCAGCGAGGTCAGGATTACCGGAAAGCGTCAATACCCTCTGTTGTTCGGCAATCGCTTCCCGGAACAAGCCGCTTTGCGCGTACGCCATCTCCAGGGCATGCTGCGCTGGAACGAAGTTGGGATCGAGATTGAGGGTCTTCTTCAACTGTTGAATAGCGGCGTCGTATTGGCGGCCAAGATAAAATTGCAGTCCCACCCCTGTGTTGATGGGGAGTGACATGGGATCGAGTTCTTGTGCCGTCTTGAATTCAGCACGGGCCTCCTCCATACGGTTCAGGCGTAGCAGGAGATCGCCGTACCATTGGTGAGCGGCGGTGGAATTCGGATCGAGCTCAAGGGCACGTTTGAATTCGCTTTCTGCTCCTCGCCAATCCCAGTCGTAAGCCTCGTGTACCAGAGCTTGCGAAACGTGCGCCTCAGGCAACATTGGGTCAACCTTCAGAGCCTGCTCGGCGGCCGCCTTGGCGTTTTGCCGAACCTCGCGCGGAGCCACGTAGCCGGAATCCCCCTGAAAAGTGTAGGCATTGGCGAGTCCGGCATAGGCCAGCGCGTAATTTGGATCTCTTTCCACCGCCTGATTGAGATAATCAATGGCTTTAGTGAAGCCGGCTTCGGTCCACTTGTTCCGGTAATAAACGCCTTGCAGATAAAGCTGATAAGCCTCGGAGTTGTCGGTGTAATGGTGCGTCAGCTGCGGAGCGTCCTGCCCCGTCAGTTTGGGGCGAAGGTTGTCGTAAATCTCCTTGGAAATCCGTTCCTCAATATTAAGGAGATCGGCAACTTTGCGGTTATACTGCCCGCCCCACAGTTCCGAGCCGTCCCTCACGCTGACCAGGTCGGTTCGAATGGTCAAAGTATCTCCGCGCTGCTCAATGCGTCCCAAAAGGACCGCATCGACGTTGAGGTCCTTCCCCACCTTCTGGGCAGTGACCTCGTGGCCTTTGTAGCCGAAGACGGTGCTGTGCGCCATGACCCGCAGGTCGGGAATCCGCGACAGGCTGCTGATGATTCCATCCGTCACGCCGTCGGCCAGATATTCAATATTGGGGTCCGAACCTACGTTTACGATGGGCAGGACCGCAACCGAGCGAATCCCGGCGGGTGCGACTCCACTCCACAGCCGTTCGCGCCAACTGTGTGGCGCGAGAACTGCCAGCAGCAGGAGCAGCAAGCCACAACTCATAGCCGCAATCACCGGGCGTGAACGCCAGCGAACTGGCGAGCGGTCCAGCACCGGCACGGTCGGAACACCAGATGATTCGCTGTCCCGCTTGACACGTTTGAGATCCGCACGCAGCTCGGCGGCAGACTGGTATCGCAGATTCCGGTCTTTTTCCAATAACTTGGAAATAACCCATCCCAGGTCCGGAAGAAGATCAGGATTCAGCCGTGTAACCGGCAGAGGACTCCGATTCAGAATCGCCTCAAATACGACCGCTGAGGTTCCCGCCCCGAAGGCCAAGCGACCGGTCGCCATCTCGTAGAGCACCGCGCCGAGGGAGAACAGGTCGCTCCGCACGTCCAATTCTTGCCCGCGGGCTTGCTCCGGCGACATGTATGCGACCGTGCCGACTGCGGTCCCAGTACTGGTGAGATTATCACTCGCCGACATCGTCGGAAGGGCAGCAACGCTCACCTCTTCGGCAATCCGATGCGGGCTCGCCACCAGCTTGGCTAAACCGAAATCCAGAACTTTCGCTGGTCCTCGACGGGTCAAGAGAATATTTGCCGGCTTGAGGTCGCGGTGTACTATGCCCGATTCGTGCGCGGCATCGAGGGCGTCGGCGATCTGTAAGGCGATATCGAGAATCTGACTGCTGGGTAGCGGCTTCCCCAAGATGACGTGCTTGAGCGTTTGGCCTTCCAGGAATTCCATCACAATGAAGGGGTGGCCATCGCATTCATCGACTTCATGGATTGTGCAAATGTTGGGATGGTTGAGAGCCGACGCTGCCCGCGCCTCGCGTTGAAATCGATCCAGCGACTGACGATCGCGCACCAGTTCGGGTGGGAGGAACTTCAGGGCTACGTTCCTGCCCAGCTTGAGGTCCTGGGCCCGATACACCACTCCCATACCCCCGCCCCCAAGACGTTCCTCGATGCGGTAATGGGAGACGACCTTGCCGACCATATAGCCCCGCGACAGTCTCGTCATGTTAGGCTGCAGGAATAGGCAAGTCAATGTGATCGGCGTCGGTTCGAATCCATTTTGCTCCGCCACGCAGTCTGAACTTCAGACACGCTACATAGATCTGAAAATCGAGGGAAATAGCCGCAATCTTTATTGGATGCCGCGCTCAAACCTGACTGGAGAAAGTCTCCTGCTCTTACTCCCCAGGCAAGCCTTCGGGCCTTCTTCTCGGCAGAGCCATTGTCCGCAAGCATTCGAAGGTCATGGTAGGTTCGAATTGGTGGGCACTCCGCAGAGAGACATAATGCCCGAGGCCGCGGCAGAACGCTTGCGGGGGCTCTGATCTAGATGATTTCCAATCCCCCTTCAGCGGTGCACGGCTCGTGCAGCTAGCGGACGTTGACATGACGCCACACGCCGGAGACACCTCCAAGAGTCGTGTTTAGCGATGCTGAGTCATCGTATGTTCGTGTGCGACGTGCACTGAAATGAAGAACAGGAGGTAGTCCTGAAGGTGACTAATCGCACAGACGCCCGATTCTTCTGCAATGACGCAGAGAATGTTCCGAACCAAGGACTGCGTGCATGAGCAGTCAGTCTTTTTCTCGAATTTTGTCCCAATCTTAGTGCTGGACTCGGCCCGCTTTCTTAAGGCAATCGCCCTGGCTATCGGCATGTGTTCGCGTCGAAACCGGACTGGCTCGGCCCGGGATCACAGATTGGAAGGCTGGGCAGCGTTTCTCTCGTGCTAGATCTTAAAGCAAAAATCTACCTAACTGCCCGGACGAAGCCGCTTTACAGCTGCTTAAGAAACCGTACCGGGGGTTCGAATCCTTTTCCCTCCGCCACGCAGTCTGGACCGCAGAGAAAGTCGGCTAAGTTGCTGCGAAAATCGCGGGAAATGGGCGCAATTCTTCAGATGTTGCTCTCAAACCGGACCGGAGAAAGTGTCCTGCCTCAGTCCCTAGGCAAGCTTTCGCGCCTTTTTCTCTAGAGGGCACATGGGCAGTCCGGTTTTAACCCAACAAAAATCGAGCCCAACCTAAGGGTTCAAGGGGCCGCCCACCAGGGGCGACTCGATTCGACTGTGTTCCTTTCGAATCGGCTTAATTGTAGGCACTTCCAACAAGTACATCTGAATGGTGCTGCTGGGTGAACCATATGCCCGCATTTGCTGCAAATGAAGCGTCCGTCAAAATGACGCACCATCCGTTTGAACTCATCTTCCTCAACGCAATATGGACACCGAAGGTCTGCCATGGTATGCCTCCCGCGCTGGAGATCCACAACAGCTTGGACCAAGAAAATATGGGGGCAGGCTGGAGAGAAGAGCCGATAATGCCGACTGCTACGGACAGTCTGCCCAAGTGTGAAAGACGATGTGCGCATTTGTACAGCTTGTCAATACACACAAGGGCAAAAAACAAGGCTGCATGAGTGTTCCTCTACCAGACCCAGAAAATTGGGTGGGCATCGACTGGGAGGCCCCCGCCTTAAGTAGTAATCGCGATGTTTCGCCAACTACAAGCATGTGCTTGTTTCCGAGTTGTGGACCGCTCGCACATTAGGGCCTGTGCGTCGCAGTGTTTCCATTAGGTTACCAGCGTAATGTTGGCCGGGCGACCTGGCGTTATTAGAATCGATTTGGATTAGAAGTCGCTCCCCGGCGACCATTACGATGACCAGCGCTAAAGCGCCGGGGGAGAAAACTGTGAAATCCCTGCGGGTATTTTCTGCAGTAATCTCTATTCTGGTATCGATTCTGTTCCTGAACGCCTGCGGTGGTGCTGGAAGTTCTGGTGGGCCGGGCCCCGGAACTCCGGTTTCGCTTTCCTCGATTATTGTCACTCCAGGGGCAGCCTCCATTCAGGCTGGGAGCGGCCAGCAATTTTCGGCTGTGGGCAGGTTTTCTGATGGCACTACCAAGGACCTCACCGCCTCCGCTCAGTGGTCGTCTTCGAACATGGCCGTCGCGTCGGTAAGCTCTTTTGGAATGGCGAATGGCGCAGCCAGCGGACAGACTACAGTCATCGCGAAGTCGGGCACGATTCAGGGGACTGCAAGTCTGACTGTTTCCAGTGGCGGCGGTGGTGGTAGCCGGACTCTCATCTCAATCGCAGTCTCTGCCGCAACATCGTCAATTCCTGTCAACACCGCTCAGCAATACACTGCGACCGGAAGCTATGACGACGGCAGCAGCGCCGATATAACCACTCTCGTTACCTGGAATTCCTCAGCATTAACGACAGCCGCCATCAGTGCGACAGGTTCAGCAACTGCCGTAGCAGCGGGAACCACAACCATTTCGGCCACCCTGCGCGGAATTACAGGGTCTACGATGCTCACCGTCACCGCGCCTACGCTCTCTGGTGTCTTGATCAGCCCGGATGATTTGACTTTGGGCATCGGCATTAATCAGCAATATGCGGCCACGGCGATTTATAGTGACGGCAGCGTGCAGGATCTTGCGAGCGGCGTTACTTGGACTTCGTCCATAACGTCGAC
>Ga0157374_10006284_pt1 | contig 10073 bp, 10 predicted proteins | sample M25metaG_FD_115308 | JGI IMG/M metagenome (GOLD analysis project Ga0157374, IMG submission 115308) | Miscanthus rhizosphere microbial communities from Kellogg Biological Station, Michigan, USA - M2-5 metaG | ecosystem: Host-associated > Plants > Roots > Rhizosphere > Soil | place: USA: Michigan... | reverse complement strand
GTTCCCGGCAGTCCAGCTGTTTCTCGACAGGCAGTCTGGTTTCATTGAATCTCTTACGCAGACCCAGTCTAAACTCCACCTCCGGTTGCCTTCATTCCGGCTGCCATTCTCTCGTGGAAAACTCTCATTGGCTTATATGTCTTCTATCAAAGACTGGTTTCTTTCTCTCATGTTAGACTGTTTCTTGAGTGAGTCAGTCTGGTTCGAGTATTTGTACTGACAAGACTGTAGACTTGCTTGCTCTTGCTCTCAAGTCTCCCGCTCGAACACGAGAAGAGAGACAACAACATCTGATCTGGTTCTCTCATTCAAGTCTGCTGTTTTATCGGCAAAAACGAGGAGGGATTCTGTCATTCCCTCCTCATTGGACACCAATTCATCAAGTCATCACCTCCATCATCCCTGAACCATGATCCACGTGCCCTCTCACAGCTATATGCCTCCCCCATCCAACCATGACTCACATGGTCATGAGGGGACCGGGAACTCACTCGATTCAGTGGACGGAACAGTGTCGACCCGTAAACACGACATCTCAGAGATCCTGCAGCAAATCATGAATATCACTGACCAAAGCTTGGACGAAGCTCAGGCCAGGTCAGTAACATCTCAAGGACTAGTTAACGCGTAATTATCAAATGCATGAGACCGACACCATCTTTGGTCCCCTTGGACTGCTTCCATCCTTTCTTTATTTCATGGACAACATGATGGCATGGAGAACATGGTCTAGACTAGACACTTGATATCCTTTTTGCATGCTTTTCACTTCTTCTTTGACTATTTTTTTCTCTACTTGACTTGATCGTGATCTAATGTCTGTTATTTTTGCTTTTAATGTTAATGTTATCTGGTATCATTATCAATGGTATCATCGTTCGAATACAACTACCACTTTAAACCACGATAATGGCTTCGACTACAACGACCTCAACATGAACAACGTGCTCTAATGATTGTTGTCAAACAATTGAATATCACCATCATTACCATGATTGTCTGCGATCATTTCGTTACAACTTGTGTTATCCATTAATGATTCCATACATGTTATCCATTAACTGCCTGCATGTCGATATGGAATTGAATCAACAGGAAGCACACCCTCAACTGTCATCGGATGAAGAATGCTTTGTTCACTGTCCTCTGTGAAATCAAGGAAAAAACAGGTAAGATTTTATTATATTTCATGAACACAAACAAATAACATCAACAACATTACTTGTCTTTCCTTGAAATGTTTCCTGTTTGAGACAATGGTTGTATCTTTGAGACAATTATTGTATGTTTGAGACATGAAGGGTGCTCTTGAGAGCAAGAAAATGTAAGCATTCATGAGGGCATCTTACTTGGATTTGATTTAAACAAAGATAGTCTTAAGATGATGATGAAAATGATGACTAGAATGAGGGGAGGAATAGACACGACTATGAGACAGCAGCCACGAGACCAAGAAAATGATGAGAGTGAGTGCAAGAGAAACAAATTCCTTTCAAGAACAAGACCGGTTCTCATGATTTTTTGAGAAAGATATTTGAATCGTGATCTTGATTTTGCATGGAAAGTATGAGTGGGCAGTAGTCGTTGTGTCACATCGTTAGGACATGATTTGAAGCCGGTTTCTCTCATGGTTTCTCTTGTTTTTCGAAAGAATCTCTTGTCACGAACTAAAGAAAACAGTGGGCAGTTGACAAGTGTAGACTGGATTGCATTCAATGCTTCTCTCTTTACTGCTGCAGTAACAACAGAGAAGTTGGATTATTTTCTTTTTATTTGCATTTGATTTGAATGGCAAGTTGTTGTCATCCTTTTTGCATTCACTTTCGGTTTCTCTTTTTCGAATAGACTTGTGTTATTCCAAAGTTGCCGCTTCTCAACAAGTTTTAGAAGTTGAGTTGGAAAAGTATTGGAAAAGAGGTTTAGAATGATTTCGAAATCGTATATACAAAGCAAAGGAGATTACGAGACTTCGTTTTGACTTTTTCTTTAAAGAGTTCGGGGAAAAGATTTCTTGCTTTCTTTGCATATCATGAGGATTCCTTTTCTCTTTCGATGTGTAATCCTTTTATGGACAGATTACCAGGATATTGTAATATATTTTAAAATTGTCTTCTCTGTTTGAAAGCTAATCCCAGTCTTGGTTCACATTTTTGGTCTCCCAGTGTGTCTTCTCGTGAACAATAGTTCGTTTGGTTCACTAGTCGTCCTCTTTCTCTTCTCTTCTCTCCCTCGTGTTTTCTCTGGACTTTCTCTTGATGTGCGACTTCTGTCAGTCAAAGTTTAGGCCTGGTTTCCTCCCCTCTTTTCTCTCATGTAGTTTGAAAGAAGAGAGAATGAGTGTGAAAGACAGACGGCAACATGTCAGGACTGACGAGAGAAGGCAAGGACACTCCCTGATCGAATACCGAGAGAATGAGGGAGACCCTCCTCGTCCTCGACTTATCCTGGTTCCTCTCCCTTTTTCTCTCATTTTCTTGTTATATATTCTACTCATCAACATCATGAAACGAGTCATGTCTTGTACTCGAGTCATCAACATGAAGAGATTTGCTTGCCTTCCCTTTTACTTAGATTTTTCTTCCACCTTCCCTTGGATCCCTTGGTAATTGAATGAGAAAGATGTGTGTGCATCTGATTCAAAATTCAGCTCATCCTCTCATCTCTTAGTAGTATCAAGTCATGATGGCATCCTCCCTGCCTTTGATGATGTGATCCTGGACTCAGATTGAATTGGCTCTTATTATGCTTTTCTTGTTCATCCTATGCTTTTCATCCTACAATCTTTTTTATTTTTGCCTCTTAGTTTAGCTTTTCATGAACATTTTCTTTTTACCTGATGCTCTTACTTCTCTCTTCTCATCATCTCCTGGTGAATTTGAGTGAAAGCTTTCCTTCTCTCATTGCTTTTGAAAAGTTGCTTCTTAGATGCATCTCATCTCCCTCTCTCTCTTGAACAATATAATAAGGGAATGTATTTATTTGGCTGCCAAGACTCCTTGTACTGCTTCATTGGGTGCGGTTATGGGTTCGAAGAAGGAATAGAAACCCCTGTGTGTCTTAAAGAGAGGTATCGTAAGAAGAAGAATGAAGAAGAGTTTTTGGAAACGAGAAGGAGACGAGAGAAAGATAAAGGAAATTCAAGAGATTTTGAAGAAAGAGTCCTGACGAAGAAGAGGGCCTGCATGACTTCTGAAAGAAGTTGGCAACACAAAAGTTGTTTACGAGGGCTATACTTTGGACACACAAGTTCTTGTACTGTTGCTTGAGGCTGGTTTCTTCCTCCTGTTGCCCTGCATACAAAGTCCTTCCTAGAGACTGCGGGAGACGGACAAGAAGACAAGGAGGAGAAGGGAAATCAATGGCCAGCAGGGGATACATGAGGAGGAGGAGAACAAGAAGAAAACGACTATGACTATGACTATGAGAAGGACACAGGCATGAAAAGGAAAGAGAGGTTCTATTCTCACCATGAATTGCCTTCTTTTCGTCCCGGATTCAAACTGAGAAGAGAAATATCTTGTTGCACATTTTCATGTGAGAGTCTTGTCGAACAAGAAGAAGAGACTCAGATTCCCGTTAATGGCAGTCACACGAGAGGAGGAGTAGAAACCATAAGGCTCTTGACCAGAATTCTTGGAACAGGAATCATCTCCTCCTTCCTTTCAAATACTGCTCCTGTTTCTCTATCTTTGGTTTGACCTCCTCTTTCTTGTCAAATTACTGTTGGAGTGTCGAGAGAACATGCAAAATCCTCTCTTCCTGTGTCCTCTTTCTCTCATCGTCGTGTGAATCAATGAGCATTTGACTGACCCTCCCGGGTGTCCATTTCTCTCGACTACTACTCGAGAGTAGTAGTCTAGTTTTAATGAAGGATTTTGTTAGACTTGTTTCTTGGTCTGGTCATGGACACACACAGCTGTTGATCTTATACTAAAGTTTGAACGGTTTGTATCACTTTGTTCTCTTGATCTGAACCAGGATTGTAAACGTTTGCTCTCAGCTTAAGTTATCCCATCATTATGTGCAGGCTACTTTGATGACGGACTGTGTTTGATGTTTGATTGTTTGACAAGTAGTGTTTAAAAGGAAGGAAATCTCTTAGTTTGTTTAAAGTTTTGCTACAGATTCTCAGGCGTGACTGAGGGAGGATGACAAGAATGAGGACTAATTTGTCTTTGCTTTTCATGACCCTCTCCTTCCGCTGCCACTGATGCTTATCCTTATTATTCATACCTTGTGTTTGCTAAAGGCATCTGCCTTCCGGTCCTGGTAATGATGGTGATAACGTTAACGTGGTTAATGTTTATTTCTTTTCAACCTCATGATGATTATGCCCTGAAAGAAGAAGCAATGAAGTCATGTTCATTTGTGTTGTTCTTTACGAGAATAACACTGACTGACAATATTGTCTTGTTCTCATACTAAAACGATAAATAATGGTTTAGGAGGAGAGAAAAGAACCCGCATCTTGATGTGTGTTCTGGCATTATTTATCATTTTTGCATAGAGATATGAGATATATTCCCACTCTTGTCTTCATGCCATGTCAGTTTATTCTATTCCTAATGAACAAGATGTTTTGTTCAAGTCTATCCATCGTCATCCTTGTCGTTAAGACGACATCACGAGACACAGGTAAAGGAAGAAATGAAGGAAGGATTATTATTCTTTCTCTTGAGTGGATGCAGTATTATAACTGCCTTGCATTTTCCTTGGGTTGTTGTACATGTACTTGTTTCTGTGTGTATTCTCTCGTGAAGTTTGATTGACAGGCCTTCACGGCCTCCTGGTCTAATCATTCTTTTCTTTCTTATCCAACAACTTCGTCTCTTTTATGTCTTTCTCATGGTGTTCTTTTCGATGATGCTGTTTATCGTTGGACTCCCTTAAAATAGCTATACAATGAATGAGAGGAAATAAAGAATGAAAGGATAAGAACTTGAGGAAAAAATAGCAAGAAATTAAACTTTTCTTTGCCACCTGCTGCTTCATGAAGGCAACGAGGGAGGAAAACAATGCAAGGGTTGGGAGGATCATGAGGATGATGATGTAAAAGAGGAAGTTGTCTTGTCTGGATGTATGTTAGTAAAGAGATGTATGATGCAGTTGATTTTTTCATGAAAAGAAGTCGTTTTGATGACGAGGACGATTGCATTACCTTTGATTTGTTTTTGAAACGACTGAATGAATGAGAGAACCACGTGCACAAGTACATGTCATTGTCTGAATGTCTTGATGAGAAAAGAAATTTGTTAAGAAACCGCTCCCTTGTCTTGATGACGAAATGAAATGTTCTTTATTCTTGTGATCTCGATTCCATCTCTTTATCTTGAAATACTTTTAGTCTGTTATGTCTTTCTCTCTCTTTCTAACCCCCTGCCTTTGATATTGAGTTTAATTCGAGTCAAACGATATGTATGCATGAGGAGGGAGAGAATAAAACCGAAATGAGATTTGAAGAAGACTTTGTGTAATCGTCTCATCCTTTTCTCGCAGGAAAAGAGATTTTCTTCTTATGCTTTTTCTGAAGACTATGCAGAGAAAGTTTTTTTATATTCAAAGTATTATTCTTTAGTTGAGAAAGAACGGGTGGGGATGCCAATCCTTGCATCTCTTGTTTCGCTCCATGTGTTTCATATTCTCGTCTGTGTACTTGATGCCGACACCAACACCAGACTTGACGACACCACCAGAAAGACTATTACATTATTAAGGTTATGGTATAAAATGCCTTGATGCTTTCACTCTGCATTATTGTATGCGGTTTCCATGGTTCTTTTTTAAATCTTGTCAAAGAGAGAGGAGGCCGACAAAGACTTGGAGCAAGAAAATCTCTCAGGAAAGACTGGAATTCTTATTCTCTTGCTTTCCTTTTCCTGAGGAATATAAGGAAAACCGGAATCGAACTTTTATTCATTCTTCGTGTTCATTGCATTTCATTCCTATTGGAATACATTTTTTCTTCTCTCTCTTTAACGAATCATGTGGAAGTTTTTCATTTTTTCATTCAAAAATGGAACAGCTTCTTTGGCTGATATTATTCGGTCCATTTTAAAATACACTTTTTCTTGCCTACATTTGAGAGATCGATTTGATGCAGACACACATCCATCCAAACACTTTGTGCTCTGGTTTGTTTCCTTCTTCGATTCAAGTGGGATTTGATGCTTGAAATGCTCCTTATTCTTGGTCTCTTGTTTAGATCCATGTGTTGTTGCGAAGAAAAGTGTGTCTCGCAAGAGAGATCATGATTCCTTTTATACTCAGGGACAGACACTTTGATGGCTTTTCAACTCGAGAGCCCAAAGGGGCCAACAGAATCAGAGGGCTCTGTAAAGCAGACTCGAAAAATTGCCCATAAAATAACATCATACACATGAATCCGGCCTCAAGAGAGATAGACTGGAAGAAAAGAAATCATGTATTGAAAGCCTTGAGAGGGATAGGATGCTCTAGAGATACAGACACTCGGTACCCTAATAGTCATGATGTCGATCGCTTGTCAAGAGTATTTTTTGTTTCGAAATTTATTTCAAATCGACTGAGACAGTAGAGAATCAAAGTTAAAGGTTTTTTGATGACGACGATGTCGAACTTGATTCTTCTCATTGTCATCAACAAGAGCTTTGTCTCTGTCGTTTCAGTCTCCTCAGGATTTGAAAGAATGAGGTGTCTGATACTCATCTCTTGATCTTTCTCTCTCTCTCTCTCTCATGCAGTCTTTTTCTCGTCTCGAGACTAATTATTTTGGAGGGGATTGGATTTTGATCCATGATATTATTTCTCATTAAATGACCTTCTTCTATTACTTTGCCGGTCTCTTCTTTACTCTCACATCTCTTGGAACCGGTATCATGTGTCGTGATCTCCTCATGAGATCCATTCCATTTCTTGGTTCTTCTCTCACATCGTCATCCAAGTCCTTTGTCTTTCTTTACTCTTCTCTTCTCTCCACTCGAATCTCTCATTACGAGTAAGAGGTCATTTCTTACGAAGAACAGGAGAGAAAGAATCTCCCAGGGATTTTGTCTCTGTTTCGCTGAACCTTATCTTTCTCAGTCAGAAAGAGAATACACTACTTCTCGCAGTCATTGGCGCTTCTTTGGTTCTCATGATGATGTGAAAGACCCTCTCACACATAAGAGACATTGAAGATGAGCAAGAAGCCCTGTAATCCTTGGCAGTCAAGAAGTTGCTTCCATTTTCTTCTCCAGTCAAACAGACATTGAAGGTGACACAGTCTAATTTCCCGTCTTTTACTTCTCTTTGTTAGTTGTCTGTCGCTTCTTGTCTTTCGTTAACACTCTAACATTGGCTTTGACTTGTATTCAGAACTGCATCACTGAGTGAATCGACGGAGGCATCTTTCCTTTGACTGTGTTTCCTTGTTTCATTCGTATTTGCCTGAACGAGGTTCTAGTTTCCTCCAAACAATCTCTCGAATCTGTATAGTTTTGCTTGTTTTGTTTGTTTGAAAGGCAGTCTTGTTGTTGTAAAAGTTCGAGGATGCATGCAATACTCTTGGTTTTTCTCTGACTAAAATGCAAGAAGAAGTAGAGGGAGACAATCGTTGTTTCCTCGTGAGAGGCTTCTTTCTTTGAAAAGTAAAGCTCTTTGAGTTAATCTAAGATTCATGTCTATCACTTTGTGTATTCTCTGTGTACTCATCCCTTTCTCTTTCCTTGCCTTGTCTTTATGCTTGAGTTGTTCTGTCTTCTTGTATTTGAATTTGCCCTTCTTCTTTGTTGCATCTTTGCTTGTAAACTAAACTGAAGCACTCGATGATGATGCAGCCATGTTATGATGTTCTTTGTTGCTGTTCTTTGTTGTTGAAAATCCTTTGCATCCTCTTCATTCCATTTCGTTTAAGTCTTTTACCCGTTTTGTGTTAGGATGGCATTATGCGCTACTTTTATTGCTTGTATTCTGCTCCATCTGATTCATCCTAAAGAAGGATGAGCGGAAAATGTATAAATCTCTTTATACACAAGAAATGTCGAGCTTGGATTGAGTTTGAGTCAGAAGCCTGTTGTTCTTGCTTCTCAAGAGATTTATTTTCTCCAGTTTTTTATCTGCTTTTGATAAGTCTTTGTCACGGGTCTGCATTTTATTCCTGTTTGTCTTTATATAACAAGCTGTTGAACTAGTCCTGATCTGCTGACCAAACTAGAGAGATGCTTGACCTGATGAACAACAAGGGATTTGTCGATGGTTCTGAGAGAGAAGTGAGAGAGTGAGTGATCGACTTCTTAAAAGAAACCATTGCTTGTGGTGGACAGACCTTTTTTAGAGAAATCGTTTATTTTAAAGCAGGAGAGAAGAAGAATGAGGAGGCATGAATGGAATCTGGTATCCTTGCCTTCCTTGTGTTGTCTCTTGAATAATATAAATGGTCTCTTCTTGTTCTCCTTCAGACCTTTTCTTGTGAACTGTTTGCTTCCCGGCAACAAGATCGTGATGCAGGTCTCAGTGTAGAAGGAATTCGAGTCACAAGTTTTGCAAGAGTTTGGAATCCAATAGAGAAACAGTCGAGTTTTCCCATCGAATTGTGCTCTTTATCCTCTCAAGTACAGAAGGAAAGAAGGAAAGAAGAAGCATGTTCTCTTCATTTCGATGCTGCTCTAGCATACTACTTGGATTGGTCTGAAGTAGCTTTTCATGTTATTTCCCACTCACTCTTCCCTCTTCTCTTGTCTAATGCTGTTGTTGCTGGAAAGAGAAGATGGTTTGGCTCAAAAGGAAAAGAACAAGAAACCAAGAGGACTAGAAGTAGTACTAGAACTTTCTCTCGAAATGGAGTTACATCTGCCTCCTTTCTCTGTCCCATGTTCTCTCTCTCACTTTGGTTACTGTTAGTCTTCTTGTTCTTCATCATCTTGTTGTTCTCTCGTTGAGTTCGTTGTCTCCAGTTCTGTGTTCTTATCAAGATCCTCCTCCATCTTCTCCCTCGTTTTCTCTCCTTCTCTTCTTGATCCTCATCCTTCTTTGACTCCTGATGTTGGTTTCGTCATCCAAGCAATCTTCCTCACAAGGGATGAAGTCAGATGACCTCAGTAAGAAGAGTACCTCCTCTGCTATCCATGTTATGATGATGATCGAGTAAGAGAAGTGCTCAGAGAAGGGAGGAAAATGACGACTCGAGCTAAATGGTCATAATGAGAGTTTGTCCTCTCGTTTCCTTGCATCACACATTTTGAGTCTGAGTAGACTTTGTATTTATGCCTCCCTTGACTCTCCTTCATTCCCTTCTTGTTCGGAAGAACCAGGATGATGATCATGATGACGATGGTAATGGCTTCTGCAGAGAAAGACAAAGACTGAGCCACACATTGAAGCTGCATTCTTTCTGACCACGAGAGTAGTAGCTGATGACATGAAAGGTTTCTTTCTTTTAGTCTGAATCCTTTGATCCAGACATCATAACTCGCTTTATTCTCTTTATTCTCTTGATATTCTCTTGATATTCTCTTCGGATGGTTTTCTTTTCCTCAATATTTGGCCTCTTTAGCTGCCTTTTCTTGTTGCATCTCTTCATCTTCCATTCCCTTTGCCTACTCAGGCAACATGATGGATGATAATTTAATCCAGGTTCTTGGGTGAGATGCTAGTCATAGTCAGCCCCTGCCCTGTTAGAGGAGGCAACATCATTCATCAACACAAGAGAGACAGCATCTCTCTCACCCTTTTCATGCCTTCCTTGAATGAGACAGTTAGTTGATGATGAACAAGTTCTTCTCTTTACCATCTCTTTCTTGAGATTCATTTTCTTTTTGCCTCTTCTTGATCTAACAGTTCTTAGTTAAACTGTTTGAGTTCCCTTCGTCATCGAACTGCTCTCTGTAGTGCTAATTATCTCGAAGGAACCTCGAGGAGACTTCTTATTCTTGTTCGTCCTGCTTCCCTTCCTGTTTTTGTTTGGTTCTGCTTCCCTTGCATTCATCCTTCGAAGAAGACAGAGAAGTCGAACTAAAAATATCTCGATCATGATCATGCGATGCACATCTTATTCTTCTTATTTTGCTCTCCTTGTCTCCTCACTTCAACAGTCTGCGCCAAAAAAAAAGAGAATGCTT
>Ga0157374_10006283_pt1 | contig 10073 bp, 8 predicted proteins | sample M25metaG_FD_115308 | JGI IMG/M metagenome (GOLD analysis project Ga0157374, IMG submission 115308) | Miscanthus rhizosphere microbial communities from Kellogg Biological Station, Michigan, USA - M2-5 metaG | ecosystem: Host-associated > Plants > Roots > Rhizosphere > Soil | place: USA: Michigan... | reverse complement strand
GACACCGTCGAGCGCCGCGCGCGCGCGCTCCGCGAACGTCTCGGGCGAATCGACGTACCGCTCTGCCGGCTCGGGCCACGCGCTTGGGTCGAAGCGCGGATCGCGCCCGGTCATCGGCCAGCGATGCGTCACCAGGGCGCGGTCGTGGACGCGCGCGACCGTTCCGCCGCCGTCCAGCAACCCGAGCACGGCCACCTCGCCGCCGGCCTCGACCACCACGCCGCGCGCGATGCGTCCGCCGACGATCGGGATCGAGAACAGATCGCCGTTGCGATACGGTCGCTTCATGTTAAAATACTAGCATGAGTGGCCGACTTTCCGGCCGACGTTTCGATGCCGAACACGATGTCGTGACCGAGGCGTTGCTCTTCCTCGGCGACCTCGACGCCGAGTATATCGGCGAAGCGGCCGCCCACGCGACCCACTACGAGCCCGTGCCGATCGACGACTTCGCCGATCTGATCGCGCGCATTCCGGACGACGTGATCCGCCGCTCGACGTTCGTCGACGTCGGGAGCGGTCTCGGCCGCGCCGTCTTCCTGGCGATGCGATCGCCGTTCAAGCGCATCGTCGGCGTCGAGGTCTCGGCCGCCCTCAACGAGACCGCGAAAGAGAACCTGGAGAAGCTGCGTGGCCTGGACGCCCGCTGCACCGACGTCCGTTTCGCGAACGAAGATGCGCGCACGTTCGCATATCCACCGGGCGATCTGGTCGTCTTCCTGTTCAATCCGTTCGACGCCGATGCGTTGCGCGCTACCCTCGCGCGGATCGCGGCCCGCGCCGACGCAGGCCAGACGCGCTTGCTCTATCACACGCCGGAGCACGTCGCGGTCGCGCGGGAGTCCGGTTACCCGATGCTACGCGTTGCCGAGAACGCCGCGGTCGCGTTGGCCGTAGATGTTGAGCAGGACGCCGACCGCCATGAAGTTCGTCAGGATGGCGGAGCCGCCGTAGGACATGAACGGAAGCGGGATGCCGGTGATCGGCATGATGCCGATCGTCATGCCGATATTGACGAGCACGTGAAACGCGAGCATCGCGACCAGGCCGGTCCCTAACAGGAAGCCGAAGCGATCGCGGGCCGCCAGGATCGCGCGGATGCCGCCGTACAGCATCATGCCGTAGAGCGCGATCAATGCGAGCGCTCCGACCAGCCCGAACTCTTCGGCCCAGACGGTGAAGATGAAGTCGCGCGAATGTTCCGGCACGAAGTTGAGCTGGGTCTGGGTGCCGTGGAAGAGTCCGCGTCCGAACCACTCGCCGTTGCCGACCGCGATCTTCGACTGGTTGAGGTTGTAGCCGGCGCCCTGCGGATCCGACTTCGGATTGAGGAAGACCAGCAGGCGCGATTTCTGGAACGGCTTGAGCACGAAGTTGGTGCCGACCGTGAAGAGCGCGGCCGCGGTCACGCCGCCGATGAAGATCCAGAAATCGCGGATGCGGGGCAGGCCGAAGTAGAACTGCGCGGTCACGACCGCGAGCAGCACGAGCGTCGTTCCGAAGTCCGGCTGCTTGAGGATCAAGAGCGCCGGGATGCCGAGCACCACCAGCGGCTTCCACAGATCGCGCAGGCGTTCGTAGGTGCCCATGCAGAGCACGCTTGCGAGCGAGATCGCGAGCACCAGCTTGGCCGGCTCCGAGGGTTGGAACGTGCCGAGCGGACCGAGTTCGATCCAGCGTTGGGCGCCGAGCGCGCTGTGCCCGCCGCGCATCACCACCAGCAACAGGATCAGGTTGAGGACGTAGAGCGCGGGCGCCCAGCGCTGCCAGTTGCGATAGTCGACGAACGAGAAGCCGAACATCAGCGCGAGTCCGGCGATCACGTAGAAGAGCTGCTTGTGATACTCGGCCGACGGATGGCCGCTGTGCAGGTCCGCCGATTTGATCGAGATGACGCCGATCAGCGAGACCAGCACGCACGCGAGCGCGAGCGGCCAGTTGAAGTTGCGGAGATACCGCCGAAGATCAGCCGGCAGGCGCGGGGCTCGCGTTCGACGGAGCGACGGTGGCCGGCGGGCTCTTCTTGCGCCGTTTGCGGCGCGGAAGCGGCGCGGTGGTGGCCGCGGCGACCGCTTCGACGGTCTTGGGCTCCTCGGTCTTCTTGCCGCCGTCGCCGTTGTTGCCGCCGCCGTTGCGGTTGACGGCCAGGATCGGGACGTTGGCGAGCATCGCCAGGGCTTTGTCCTGCTGTTCGAAGTTGATCTCGATCTTGTCGCGATCGACCTCGACGTACTTGGCGATGACGTCGATGAAGTCGCGCTTCATCTGCTCGATCATCTCGGGCGCGAGCGAGAGGTGGTCGGTCATCAGCACCAGGCGCAGACGCTCTTTGGCGGTCTGGCTGGAGTTGGTCGGAGCGAACAGCTTGCGGAAGAACTCGATCATTTCGCACCTCCGAACATCGCGCCGAGCCTGCCGAAGAAGCCGCTCGCCTTGATCTCGACGGTCGGTGCGGCGACGTCTTCGCCGGCGATCTTGGCGGCGATGGCGTGATAGGCGGCGGCGGTCGCGCCGTCTTTGCGCAGCGCGATCGGCTCGCCGCGGTTGGTGGTGACGATGATCTCGGGCTCGTCGCCGATCACGCCGAGCAGGGGCAGCCGCAGGATCGCGTTGACGTCCTCGACCGAGAGCATCTTGCCTTTCTTCACCAGCGCCGGGCGCAGGCGATTGACGATCAGCTGCGGACGGAACTTGTTGCCGAGCAGACCGACCACCCGGTCCACGTCGCGGACGGCCGAGACCTCGGGCGTGCAGACCACGATCGCCTCGTCGGCGCCGACCACGGCGTTCTTGAAGCCGCCTTCGATGCCGGCCGGGCAGTCGATGATGACGTAGTCGTACTGCTCGCGCATCCGCTCGACCAGCGCCTTCATCTTCTCGGTGTCGACCTCGTCCTTCTCGCGCGTCTGCGAGGCGGCCAGCAGCACCAGCGACGCGTTGTGCTTGTCGCGCACGATGGCGTCGTCGAGCTCGACCGTCCCGTCGAGCACGTCGAGCAGGTTGTGCTTGACGCGGCTCTCGAGGCCGAGCACGATGTCGAGATTGCGCAGGCCGACGTCGGCGTCGATCAACGCCACGCTGCAGCCGCGCGCCGCGAGCGCGTGCCCGAGGTTCGCGGTCGTCGTGGTCTTGCCGACGCCGCCTTTGCCAGAGGTGATGACGATCGCGCGACCGCGTTTCGCCTTCTGCGCCACCGGTACGGGCTCGGGTTGGACTTCGTGCATGTGCGTTACCCCGCTTTCAGTACGCCGAGCAGGCGTCCGAAAAATCCTTGGTTGTCGAAATTGGTGAACGGGACGAGTTCGCCCTCTAATCGGCGCGCGATCTTATCGTAGACGACCCGCAGCTTGTTCGCTTCGTCGAGCACGATCGGCTCGCCGCGATTGGTGGTGTCGATGACCTCTTCGTCGTCGGGGATGACGCCGATCAGTTCGGCGGAGAGGATCTCGCAGACGTCTTCGACCGAGAGCATGTCGCCGGTGCGCACCATCTCGGGGCGCAGGCGATTGACGATCAGGCGGATCGGGATGTTCTTCTCGGCGACCTTGCCGATCACGCGATCGGCGTCGCGGATCGCGCTGACCTCGGGCGTCGTGACGACGATCGCCTCGTCGGCGCCGGCGATGGCGTTGCGGAAACCCGCTTCGATGCCGGCCGGACAGTCGATGAAGACGTAGTCGGAGATCTCGGCAGCCTGCTTGACGATGCCGGCGAACTGCTCTTCGGTGATGGCGTCCTTGTCGCGCGTCTGGGCGGCCGGCAGGATCGAGAGCAGCTCGCCGAAGCGCTTGTCCTTGATCAGCGCCTGGCGCAGTTGGCAGCGGCCTTCGGCGACCTCGACGACGTCGAAGACGATGCGCTTCTCGAGTCCGAGCACCAGATCGAGGTTGCGCAACCCGATGTCCGCGTCGATCAAGATGACGCGATGCCCGCGCTTGGCGAGCGTCGCACCCAGGTTCGCGGTGGTCGTGGTCTTGCCCACGCCGCCCTTCCCCGAGGTGACGACGATCCTGCGACCGCTCATGATTGCGCTCCTTGGGCTTCGGGGTGAGGAAGTTTTTCGAGAGCCGCGACCAGGATGCGCCCGTCGCGCACGAAGGCCGCCTCGGGTCCGGCCGCGCCGGTCCGCTCGCCGGCATCGGCGGCGATGCACGAGGCGATCCGTAGCTGGGTGGCCGAGAGGTCGAGGGCGTAGACGCGGGCGGTCGCGTCGCCCTGGGCGCCGGCGTGGGCGACCCCGCCGAGGCGTCCGAAGACCACGATATCGCCGCTGGCGATCAGCTCGGCGCCCGGATTGACGTCGCCGACCACCACGATGTTGCCGACCTGCTGGAGCGACTGGCCGCCCCGCAGGGTTCCGACGTGGTAGAGCGTGCTCGGGGGCGGTTCGACGATGGTCAGGGCCGGCGGCGCCACGATCGGGGTGGCGGTCCGGGTGGCGACCAGGTCGGCCCGGCGGACCGATTCCTCGCCGCGCTTGCGGCGCTGGGCGATATCCGCCCGGGCCCCCGCGAAGTCGGCGACCAGCGAGCGGGCCTCATCCGAGAGGGTGACTTCGCGGCGGGGGCGCATGGCCCGGCGGCGTTCGAACTCGGCCCCGTCGACGACGGTGGCGGCGGTGAAGCCCTTGAGCGTGATGCCACCACCCTCGAGGACGCGGCGAAGCGCATCGGCCTGCTCGGCCGAAGGCTCGGCATCGCCGTAGACGGCGACCGCCTCGGTGCCCCGGTAGAAGCCCGGCTGGGATGCCAGCTTGGCCTCTAATTCAAGCAAGGCCTCGGCGAAATCGCGTCCGGCCAGCACGACTTCGAGCCCCAGGCCCTTGCCACGGAGCAACGTCAAAATTCCACCGACTTCTTCACGATTGGCCGTGGGTTGGGCCCGCGCGAGGACGACCCCTGCGGACTCCACAAGCAACCCACAAGATTATCGGATTGTCCACACGAACCCCACAGGATTATCCCCAAGACTAATCCTTATGAATTGTAACGCCGGCCCCACCCCGGGCGTTCATCTAGGACGCACCGCAACAATCGGGCCCGTTGAAGGGTAAAGGATAGCGATTCGCATGCTACGCCGTATCGTTCCGCTCGTCGTCTCTCTCACGCTGCTGGGCAACATGTTCCCGGCGCCGGCGCTCGCCTTGTCGACCCAGGCCGAGATCGCGGCCGGACAGGCCGCCGACAACGACATCGTCCAGACCAACGTGATCGAGACCGATCCGCTGCTCAACGCCTACGTGAAATCGATCGGCGATAAGCTCTTCGCGGGCACGGCCCGCAAAGATGTGCCCTACAACATCAAGATCATCAAAGCCGGCGACGTCAACGCGTACTCGACCTTGGGCGGCTACGTCTACGTCTACGAAGGCCTGATCGACTTCGTGCAGAGCGACGATGAACTCGCCGGCGTGATCGGCCACGAGACCGGCCACATCGAACGCCGCCACGTCGTGAGCGGTCAAGCCAAAGCGCAGGCGCTCAACATCCTGTTCGGGATCGCGTCGATGTTCTCGCCGTTCCTCTACAACTTCGGGAATCTGATCCAGGCCGGCATCCAACAGAAGATGTCGCGCGCCGACGAGATCCAGGCCGATCGCTACGGCCTGCAGTTGATGTCGCGCGCCGGCTACGATCCGCAGGCGATGCTCTCGATGCTCAACCATCTGGGCACGCTCGAGGACGACCACAGCGATATCGTCACGCGCTACCTGGCCGATCACCCGGCCTCACCCGATCGCATCAAGCATCTGATGGGCTATCCGGAGCTCGACCCGACCAAGGTCACGACCGATCAGATGCTCGTGCAGGCCGTCAGCGACGAAGAGCGCGCGCGCTATCACGTCGCGATGCTCGAGCTGCAAAGCGTCCTCAAGAAAGATCCGGGCAACGCCGAAGCGCTGCTCAAGCTCGGCCAGGCCCAGCTCGCGCTCGGCCAGACCAGCAAGAGCGAACAGACGCTGGCGGAGGCCGCGCAAAAGGGCAACGGCGCCACCCAGGCCCTCGCCCAGGAGCGTATCACCGCGCTGCGCTCGATCGACAACCGGCGCGTCTCGCTGACGCAGCCGAACCTCGACCGTCTGCGCACCGCGATGAACGACGCGCAGCAGCAGCTGCAGGTCTCGGCCAGCCAGATCCAGGTCCGTCGCGATCAAGGTCGCGCGCAGCTCAAGAACCTGCAGGCCCGGGTCGACGCGATCGGCTACGAACTCCCCGACCTGAGCAACGTGCAGATCCGCAACGGCTCGCGCCTCGAGGCGATCGTCAAGAACCTCGAAGGTATGTCGCGCGCGATCAACAGCGGCATGGACGACGCAGGCAACGCCATCGGCGGCGTCGGCTCGCTCGATCGTGGCAAGGAGAGCGGCCTCTTGCGCGAGAGCGCGGACGTGCTCAAGACGATGCGCGCGCCGCTCGATGCGGCGCCGATCCCGACCGATTCGCTCGCCGTGTTGCCGTCGTATCCGGCGATGCTGCAGAACATCAGCGACGCGGACGCCGACATGCTACGCGGCGTCGACGCCGGGCGCGCCTCGGTGTTGATGATCGACCAGGCGATGGGCGACCTCGACGAGTTCTTGCGCCCGCTCCAGCACGCGCAGATGAGCTTCACCGGCGACATCTCGCAGCTCGACTACAACGCGCTCGTCCCGCTGATGCAGAAGGCCAACGACTCGATCAACCGGTCCGCGGCCGCCGCCGCGCAATCCGCCCAGCTGTACAACATGGCGCGGTCGCGCCAGCTGCAGACGCGGGTCGCCCTGCTCGGCCTGGGCACCTCGCCCGAGCGCTACGCCACCCTGCGCTACGCGCTCGGCAATCGCTTCTCGAGCGACGACGGCACCTACGACGGCATCAGCTGGGACGCGATGATCAAGCAGAACCTCAACCCCGGCGACGTGACCGTCGCGACCATCGTCGCGGCCGACACCAAGACCACCACCCAGGCGATCATCGACGACGCGAAACTCAACCACCGCTCGATGGTAGATGAAGCGAACGCCCGGGGCATGCACGCCTGGCCGCTCGAGATCTTCACCGGGTTGATGTACCTCGATTACACCGACGATCCGGCCGACGAGATGCGTCACAACGGCGACGTGGCGAATCCGGCCTCGATCACACCTATGTAGAATTGCAGTGACGACATGGCAACCGCGTACGGCGCAAAAGATCTCTTCAAGATGGTTCGCTCGCACGTGGATGCCCGAGCCGTCACCGCGCACGTCCGCAAGCCGTTCCGGTTCCTGCTGTGCGGCGATCCGGCGCTGATCGCCGCCTTCCGCGGATTGCTCCTCTCCGGTCATCCGGACGACGTGGTCCCGCTCGATGCGGCGCAGTGCCTCGAGACGATCGTGCCGGGCCGTCCGCTCGAGAGCGATCCGAGCGAATCGCGAGTCGTCGTCTTCCTCGGCCGGCGCGGCGACGCGAGCGGCGCAAACCTCGCGATCCTCGCGCCGCTCAAACTCCCGATCCTGGCGGTGACGGTCGACCCCGACGCGCCGACCGGCGGTCCGGGCGCGCCGCCCGCGCCGGGTACCAGCGCCGAGTACGTCGTGCCCGCGCTCACCCGCGAAGCGCTCCGCGGTCGCGTCTTCGCGCATCTGGTCGCGTGTTCGAAGGGCGTCGAGATCGCGGTCGGCCGGCGCTTGCCGCCGCTGCGCGAGGCGGTCGCCGCCAAGCTCACGCGCGACGCCGCCAACAACGCGCTCAAGGTCTCGGTCGCAAGCGCGGTCGTCGATCACATCCCGTTGGTCGGCATCGTGCTCGGCGCGCTCGCCTCGGCCGGCGACATGGTCGCCATCACCGGCATCCAGTTGATGCTGCTGCTCCACGTCGAAGCGGCCTACGGCAAAGATCCCGACCTGCAACGGGTCTGGCAGATCCTACCGGTCATCGGCGGCGGCTTCGGCTGGCGCGCGCTCGCGCGCGAACTCTCCGGGTTCGTGCCGGTCGCGGGCATCCCGATCAAAGGCGCGATCGCCTACGCGGGCACCATCGTGGTCGGCGAATCGGTCACGTTCTTCCTCGAACACGGCCATCACATGAACAAGGCCGAAGCCGCGCAGATCTTCGAGCGCACCAAGAACGACGCGATGCAGTTCGCCCGCGACACGATCGCGCGCTTCAAGAAGGACTAGCTTGGGGAGATCGTCGGAAGATCGATCGTAGCGATCTGATCGAGGAACGCCGTCCCGGCCGCGGTCGGGTTGGCGGCGTCGGTGTTGGTCAGGATCGCGACCGCCGTCCGGAGCGAGGGCAGCATGCCGAGGAACGAGGTGAAGCCGCTGGCTTCGCCGTTCTTCCAGACCAGTGGCGGATCGCCGGCTTGTTTGGGCGGCGGCAGCTGCCACGCGAGGCCCATGTCGTCGTGGGCGTCGCCGTGGTCGGCGCCGTTCCATTGCAATGCGCGGGTGAAGAGCAGCGCGTCGTTCAGGTGCGACGGCACGCCCGGAAGCGCGCCCAACGTCGCGCGCAGGAAGCGCATCAGATCGTCGACGTTGGACTTGAGATCGGGCGGCGGTACCGTCACGACGACGCCGCCGGCGGTGTGCCCTTGTACGTCGAGCGGGACGTTCGCGCCGGTCTTCGGCATCCCGAGCGGCTGCGTGACTTGGCTCGCGAGCAGGTCCGAATACGTCGCGCCCGCCGTGAGGTTGTCGTTCGCTACCGCGAAACCGAGCGTGATGAAGCCCCAGTCCGAGTAGTTCCAGCACGTTCCCGGCGGGTGGGTCAGGCACGGATTCGTCGAGCCGGGTTCCTGATGCGCGTTGTCCCAATCGGTCCACCATTGGGTCTGGTCCGCCGGCGGCGGCTGGCCGACGAAGAGCGTGTCGTCGGTCTCGATCGAGACGAAGTCGGGAAACGATGCGGTGTGCGTCGCTAGGTCGCGCAGCGTGACGTCGAGGATCGCATGACCGTTCTGCAAGACGCCGGCCGGAAGGTACTGCGCCACGCCGTCGTCGAGCGACTTCGGCGGCGTGGAGCCGACGCATTGAAGCGCGAGCAGCGTCGCCGTGAACACCTTGGTATTGGAGCCGATGCCGTAGACGGTCTGCGAGGTATAGGTCGCGGTCGGAACCCCGAAGGCGTAGTTCCGTTCGACCTGCACGCCGTCGATGTAGGCGCCCGCCGAGACGGCGTTGGCGGTCGGGAGTTTCGCCAACACGACCGCATCGAGGGCGGCGATCGCTTGACCCGCCGAGACGCCCGAACCGGTAGGCGAGGGGCCCGGTCCGAGGACGGTGCCGGTATTCGCGCACGCCGCGAGCGCGCCAAGCGCGGAACCGCCGAGGGCCGTGGCGGCGGAGATGCGGAGGAGGTCGCGTCGCGTCAGATGGTGTTTCATAATCGTTCGAGCAGCTCCTCATCGGGAAGGTCGCGCAGTCCGGAGGGAGCGCGATCGCGGAAGCGGGCGGCCAGCGCCGCAGAGAGTTCGAAACGGCGATTGATGTCGAGCGAGCTCCGGCGTTCGAGGAAGCGCGCGATCACGGCGCGCTCGTCGTCGGTCAGATATGCGCCCGACGAGCGCTTCTCGCCCTCGGCCAGGGCGTCCCGCAAGGTCAGCGGCTTGGCGAGCCTGCTCTCGCGGACCACGATCGTGCCGGCGGCGTAGTCGCCGATCCGCTTGTTCTCGGGCGAGAGCAGCGTCGAGATGACCGCGAGCGTGTAGAATCCCAGCGTCTCCTCCGCGATACGGACGAGATTGCGCAGGAAGGCGCCGCCGAAATCGAGCGGATAGCCGCCGTCGCGCACCACCCGGATGCCGATCATCTTCTTGCCCGGCGTCTGGCCGTTCCAGAACGCTTCGAATAGGATGTGATAGCCGTAGAAGATCATGAAGATGACGAAGACGATCAGGCCGATCGCGAACGAGCGCGCCAGGTCGTCGTCGTGCGTGCTGATCGGACGGTACTCCTGACGCGAGCCGACGTAGTAGAGGCCCCACAGGATCGCGGCCAGGATCGCGAACTGGATCACCAGGTCGATGCAGACCGCCAGGCACCGACTGCCCAGGCCGGCCAGCTCGTAGCGGAATGCGATACTCTCGGGCGTTCGAACGTCGACGTTCCG
>Ga0157374_10006282_pt1 | contig 10073 bp, 4 predicted proteins | sample M25metaG_FD_115308 | JGI IMG/M metagenome (GOLD analysis project Ga0157374, IMG submission 115308) | Miscanthus rhizosphere microbial communities from Kellogg Biological Station, Michigan, USA - M2-5 metaG | ecosystem: Host-associated > Plants > Roots > Rhizosphere > Soil | place: USA: Michigan... | reverse complement strand
GCCTACCCCGTCGGGCAGCCCATCACCTTCGATGCTCGCGTTATCGACATTACTGGCGCTCCTATGTCCGGCGTTCCCGTAACCCTCAACATATCGGGAGCCAATCCACAGACTCTACAAGGCACCACCGATACAATCGGCGAAGCAGCTTTCCTCTACGTCGGCGCGAATGCCGGAACCGACAGCTTCGTAGCTCAGGCATTCCCAGTCGGGGACGGTGTCCTCACCTCTGACTTCGGAAGCGTTACGTGGGTGAGTCGTCCCATTCCACCCAATCCACCGGGAGCCCTTTCGTTCGCATTCTTCGGAGCCGTGAACATCGGCCAGGTCTACAACATCTATGCGACAGATTCCGCGAACCAGCCAGTAAAGAACGCGAACCTCGGCTACTACGTCTGGGGCGTTGACAACTTCTCGCAGGCCGGAACCACTGACGTGACCGGTCATGGATCGTTCGGCTACAACCACTACAATGCTGGCCCATTCAACATCGTTGCGATCGAAACCCTGAATGGAAACACCATCTTCTCCAACGTCATCACCGGCACCTGGACTACGCCAACAAGTACCACGGGATGCGTTAACTGCAGCGATACGCTCACCGCCAGCATCGCCGGACCAAGTTCCGTCAACCTCCCCAATTCCGTAACTCTCACTGCTACCGTAACTGACAGTCAAGGTCTCAACCCCACTCTGTCCTGGACCCAGATCAGCGGCCCCGGTACAGCGACATTCTCTGCTCCGAACCAGGCTGTTACTGGCGTTAGCTTCAGTGACCCCGGTGTGTATGTCGTGCAACTCTATGCCACCGATACCAGTGCAAGCGCAACCGTCCAGTTCACCGTCACGGTTAAGCAAGCGCAGGCCACAGGCGTTTCTCAGGGATGGATTGGAGCTCCGCTCTATGGCGCCGCGGTTTCTGGTATCGTGCCGATCACCCTCGCTCCTGGCGTGTCTCTGCAGAACGGTACGCTAACTTACTGCCCAACTACCGACACCAGTAACGTCACCACGCTAAACGCCAACACGACTGGCTCTGGTCAGATCGGCGCTCTCGACACCACCCAACTCCAGAACGGCTCCTACTGGATCCAACTCTATGGCGTCGACTCTACGGGTGACTCCCAGTACAACCTCATCATGGTTACGGCCACCGGAGACTACAAACCAGGTCGCGTCACTGCAACAGTTACTGATCTCGTCGTGCCCTCAACTGGCCTCGCCATTAACATCCAGCGTACCTACGACAGCTTGAACGCCTCCACGAGCAGCGATTTCGGCTACGGCTGGTCGCTTGGCATAAACGTCAACCTTACCGTCAGCCCGGCGAACGACGTAACGTTCACCCTTGGTGGACAGCGGAAAACCTTCTATCTTGCGCCGTATATGCCGCCCTGCTCTCCGCTGATTGGTTGCATATTCCCGTTCTACTATGTTGCATACCGTCCCGAACCTGGACTCCACGGCACCCTGACGACCGCCGGGCAGGCATGCCCACTGGATATATTGGTCCCGAACGGAAACATTTGGGAGTGCCAAGGGGGAGGACAATTTAGTCCGTCAGGCTACATCTACACCGATCCCACCGGAACCGCATACACCATTAGCGCGACCGGACAGCTTCAGTCCATTGCGGACCGAAACGGAAATGGTCTCACCATCACGGCCAACGGAATCACCAGTACCACTGGTCTGTCCGTTCCATTCGTTCGCGACTCGAGCGGCCGCATCACTCAGATCACCGACACACAAGGCAACATCTATCAGTATGCGTACGACGCGAGCGGCAATCTAGCCAGCGTTACCTATCCGAATGTTTCTCAGCCAAGCACCTACACCTACGATCCGAACCACCTCTACCTCTCTGGCACGGATTTCCGCAATAATCCGCTCCCGTCCAGCGCCTACTATCAAAGTTCGGATACAGATGCGAATGGCAATCCACTTAAAAATCGGCTCAAAAGCATGACCGACAATCTAAATCAGACCACGAGCTACGTTTACGACATCGATGCACACTCCACGGCCATCACGTATCCGCCGGATGCGGGTGGCGTTATCGGAAAAGCGACGATGGTCTATAACAATGTCGGCGATCTGCTGACCTCCACCGACCCGCTTGGCCGCACCACAACGAATGTCTACGACGGCAAGCGAAATCTCACCTCAGTCACCGATCCGCTGGGGCATACGACCTCGTACACCTATGACCCGAATGGCAATCGCAGCTCCGTCACGTATCCAGCCACCGCCACGAGTACAAATACGACCAGCACAACGCTGTACAACCAGTACAGCGAACCGATCTCGACCACGGACGAGCTTGGCAATGTCCGTACATTCAACTACGACGCAAACTACAATCCGCAGAGCGTGACCGATAGCCTTGGCACTCTGGCCAGCTTCAGCTTCAACAGCGACGGCACCTTGCAAGCAGGCGCGATCGGTTACGATATCAGCGCCAACCCGGGGAAGGCGTCGCAGTTCACCTACGATGCAGACGGGAACATGACTAGCCGTACGGATGCATTGGGCCGGAGCACGGCTTACACCTACAACTACCTCGGGCAAAAGACCTCAATGGCCGTGCCACTTTTGCCGGGAACGAGCGTCGATCAAGCGAAAACCATATATACCTATGATCCACTTGGGCACCTGATCCAAACGGATGCGCCTCTCGGACGCACTACGAAATCCAGCTTTGACGCTGACGGCAACAGAGTGTCGGATACCGACCCACGTGGCGAAACCACAACCAAAACCTACGACGTTCTAAACCGGCTCAGCCAAACCAGCTATGCAGATAGCACCAACAAAAAGAAGACCTATGATTTCCGAAGCAACGTTGTTGATGAGTGGGATCAGGAAGGAAATCAGACCCACCACGTCTACGATATTGCGGGCCGCCGGGTCTCGCTTACGCAGGCCTACGGTACGTCCAGCGCCATGACTACGACGTACGGCTATGACGATGCCGGGCGGATGACGAGCAAGACTGATGCCCTCAACCGCACAACGAGCTACAGCTACGATGCGGCCGGGAACATGACTGGCGTCTTTGGCCCGGAGGGCAACTTCCACTACACCTACGACAATGCCCGAAATAGGATCTCGGTAACAGACGGCAACAGCAATACCACTGCGTACAAGTACGATGCCCGTAAGCGACTCATCGAAACCGATTTCCCTGACGGCACAAAAGAGACCAATACCTACGATGGTCCTGGCAACCTGAGCACTGTCACAGACCAGAACGGCAACGAACTCCAGTACACTTACGATTCAGCCAACCAGTTGCGGTCAGTTGTCCAAACCAACAGTCCCAATGCGCCGAGCAATGTCACCTCATACTCCTACGACCCGCTCGGCAATCTCAAAGAGATGAATGACGCGGACAATCATCTGACCGAGAACAAGTTTGATCTGCTATCGCAGCTGAACACGAAAACTTTGCCGGATGGGTCGCTGACTGAGACGCGCGGGTACGACGCCGCGGGCGATCTCACTTCATTCAAGTATTTCAACGGCAAAACTACGACGTATGCATATGATTCGCTGAATCGGCTAATCACCCGCACACCCGACCCGACCGCCGGTGAACCAACTGTTAGCTTCACCTATACGGCCACTGGCAAGCGACTGAGTATGACTGATGCCAGTGGCATTACCAATTACACATATGACAATATGGACCGGCTAACGCAGAAGCAAACGCCCGAGGGTACCTTGACGTACGGTTATGACGCGGCGGGAAATTTAGTCTCCATTACATCCTCTCACGCGAACGGTGTTTCGGTTTCGTACACCTATGACAACCTGAACCGGCTGCAGTCAGTGGTGGATAACCGGCTCGTTGGCAACCAGACGACGACCTATGGATACGACCCAGCCAATCATGTGACATCCATCATGTATCCGAACGGTGTACAGTATGGATTCAACTATGACCAACTGATCCGGTTGAAGCAGACCGCGACCCAGCAGACAGGATATCTCTACAGCTTCGATGATGCCGGCAACCGGAAGACGGGCACTGAGCTCAACGGTCGCACCTCCGTCTGGACATACGACGGTGTTTACCGGCTGACTAAAGAGACCGTATCTCTGGACCCGAATAATAACAACGGGATCGTCAGCTACGGGCTCGATCCGGTTGGGAATAGGCTAAACCAGACATCCTCGCTCAGCGGTGTGAACTCAGGTTCGTTTGGCTTCAACCAGGACGATCAGCTTGCAACCGAGAGCTACGACTCGAACGGCAATGTTACGGCGAGCGGCGCCAAGACCTTTTCCTACGACACAGAAAACCAGCTTGTATCAATGAACGGGGGCGCCGTGCAGATTGTGTACGACGGCGATGGTAACCGTGTAAAGAAGATCGTCGGAGGCGTAGTGACGCAGTACCTTGTGGATGACCTCAATCCCACGGGCTACTCGCAGGTAGTAGAAGAGTTGACCAACGGCGTACTCTCGCGAACCTACACCTACGGCCTGCAGCGCATCAGTCAGGATCAGGTCATATCCAATACTTGGACACCGAGCTTTTACGGGTACGACGGACTTGGAACTGTGCGGCAATTGACAAGTGCCGCCAACGCGATCACCGACAGGTATGATTTCGATGCGTTTGGGAATTTATTGAGCAAAACCGGATCAACTCCAAACGAGATGTTGTATAGAGGGGAGCTCTATGATTCCGATCTTGAGCTCTACTATTTGCGCGCCAGATTCTATAACCCTCTTACAGGAAGGTTTATCAGTCGAGATCCAGCTGACGGGAATCTTCGAGAGCCAGGCTCATTTCATAGATACTCGTACGCTTACGGATCGCCGATGAACTTCACAGACCCATCCGGGCGGTCCGTTCCGCTCGCTCGCGGCAGGGTTTGCGGAAGTGCATCAATGGACTATCTGTGCCTCGCGTCTGCGGCGCTATTGACAGTCGAGCTCGCTTATCACGCCAACCCAATACCGATCAATGACTCATTTAAACAGATTCGCAATGTACTTGGAACCTGGCTCTGGAGGTCGAACGGGGGAGGACCTGGGGCAAGACGAGGGCCGGGAACCGGTCCAATTTCGGGACCTGGAAATCCCCCGCCACCGCCCGCGCCTCAACCTGGCTGTAGCAATTCTGTTCAAGGTTGTGTTCCCAAAGGCACGAAATACTGCCAGTCCAACTGCAATTTGGGCGATTCGATGAACCAAAAGTTTGGAGGCGGATGGCTGGAAGACACAACCGGAAGCCAGTGGAACGATTGGGAGTTCAACACTGATCCTGGGCAGACAGGGCCGGATGCCAGATGGATGAACACCGATGTACCGAGCCCTCTCCCGGATGGAGCGGATATTGCCGAGCTTAAGCCCTTTAATCCGACTGCGATCCAAGATGCACAGGCACAAGTAGATGCCTGGAAAGAAGGCCCTTGTGCGTTGTATGTCTATGATCAAGCTGGGAACATCTACTATTGGGGAGTACTCATCCCAAAGTGATGAGTGCGGCGTATCAAGTTATTCAAAGCGAAGCAGTCGTCAGAAACGCACTTTGTAGCGCTCGGAAAAGATCACATGATGAACAGCTTTTATGCTTGGGAGCAAATTCGTAAAGGTGACGGTGAGCTAGGCCTAACCCTGCTTCGGCAGTCACTCACTTCAGGTCCTCTCATAGAGGATATTCTCGAACTGGGATTAGCTTACCTCTTGCTGGACGAATACGATGCTGCATGGGAACACTTTGAAAGCGTGATTAAGTCCAATCCCCAATCCCCAGCCAAAGTTTATGGGATGGCTGGCGTGGCCAAATGGTGTTTGAAAAGTCCCGAAAGTGCGACGGCTGCCTGGACTGCGGGGCTCGGCACCCTCGGGGCACGAGCCGATAAGGCGGGACTTCGCCTTTCGTTGCTCATGTTTGCAGCCTCAATCGCTCAGCCCGGGGATATACACCATAAGTACAAAGCTTGGGCGGCGTTGTTGCCGAAGCTTGATCGCCTGGTGCCCGACGTTTGGCCAAACCAGTTGGTAGAATACGCAATCGGTATCCGAGGGCAGGAGCAACTTCCGGAAACTCTTGCTGGAAGTTCAGGAGGAGAAATGCACGACCGCCAATGGCTTTGCGATTTCTATAAAGCGGTCGGAGAGTTCCATCTGATTGGTGACCCGCGCCAGTTCGATCCTGTCCAGAAGGCAGATCAGCTGAAAGAACGGATGCAACATTTAGTCGACACAACTAGGTCCGAATTGGTAGAGATAACCGCTTTCAAATCTCTCATTGCGCATGAAGAGTTTTATGTGGCCCGATTTCTCGCAAGAGCTCCACTGGAGTTGCCAACAGCTCCCGCGATGGAGGTTGACTGGGAGAATTTGCGCTACGGAGATGGAAAACTGGGGCTGGAACTTCGTATTGAAAGGTTCCTACGGAAACCATCACCTGCTCACACCCTAGGGCTGGGGATCGCATATCTCTGGACGAAGGACTACGAATCAGCATGGAGTCTCTTTCAATACGCAAACAGAAATAGCCGGCTAACCTCTCAATCATCGTTCGGTATGGCGGGTGCGGCAAAGTGGTGCCTAGATCAACATGAGGAAGCCGTTGACTGTTGGAAGGCTGGCTTGCAATGCAACTATGGCGATGCAGGTGGTGCGTCCGTTGGAAATCGGCTTCTGCTCTTTGCTGCATCCATCCTCAGAGAGAATGTGTTTTCAAAGGTGGATGCAATAGCTCTTCTTGCGGAAAAGGCCGACGATTATCGTATTCGGGCCTGGCCAGGTCCCCTTGTAGCGTTCTGCCTGCAGAAGGCAGTCATTCCGTTAGATTTGGCTGAATCTAAACCCGGCATAGAGACGCGCCGAGCGCAACTGAGTTTCTATAGCGCCCTTCTTGCCTTTGAAGCTGGTGCTCTCTCGAGAGAAGAGCTAAATAATCGCATGATCGAAATCGCCGACACCTCAGGACAACAGTGGACGGAGCAGAATAAGTTCAGCAGCCTTATTCGGTCGGAGGAGTTTTTTATTGCGCGACACGAGTCCTCGCCTTGACGAGAGCCCCGGAAGATCCCCGACGGATCGCCAACAGAGACGCGGCAGTACGATTGCGGGTAATCTGACTTCGCTCGCCCCCTTCGACGGGAATACCACCACTTACACCTATGACAACCTTGATATTGACCTGCTTCCCTAGATCCCCACACAACCGAGTACGATTTTCGTATTCAGGAGTGAGAGCGGAGCATGTCGAAGAGCAAGCACACGGAAGCGCATCGCTGCGCTGAAGCAGGTGGAGGCAGGCCGCAAGGTCGAGGACGTGGCGCGAGAAGTGGGAAAGTCCAAGCACACCTTCCATGCTCGGAACGCGAAATACGGCGGCATGGATGTAACCGAGGCGCAGGAAGCCAAGCAGCTACTTGAATATCAACACGCGGGTGCGGAGGGTGGCAGCGGTTCGAACTGTTTCGAGCAGTCGGATCGGGAGATTCGGCTGTGGATTTGTCTGGAGTCACGAGGCGGCTTTTCTACCCATTTTGGAACAGTGGTAGGCGGGATCATTATGGGGGTTAGTGTGTCCTGGACTTCTGGCCGATACGCGGTGGCTTCTCGCGAGCTGGCGCAGGCTTAATCCGCGAGGCGATCACAGAGGATCGCCTCGCGGTCGACGACTACGGGCTGCCTTCCGATGAGGTCGACCTTCGAGCCTGGCCCTTCGTATGCCTGCCTTTACTCTTGCGATGACCAGGTTACGTTCCAGCTCAGCTGTCGCACCGATGATCACGACAATAGCCGAGTGGGTCGGCCGTATCGATCGACTCACGGAAGGAGACGGACCCGATGATCTTGGCCCGGACCGCTAGTGAATTTCTCCGCGAGTGGAGCCGGCCGCGAGCCGTTCGCAGCCTCTAAGGAAATTACTACTTTTTTTGGCAGCCTTTTGTGTTGCCCAACGCTTCCTCTGTGCATCTGCAATGCGTTGGCGAGCTTCGGGGCTGAGAGTGCGCTTCCTCTCGCGCTCCTCTTACTGGAAGTTTTATCTCCAGCCTTCGGTACCGCTCCCCCGGAAAGAATTGCGCGAACCTTGTTCAATCGCGCAATCTCCTGATCGATGGATGCGATGATGTCAGTCAGTGGCATTTATCTATTCTGATTTGTCGCTCTCAGACCCACAGATCGTGCCTCAGTCAGGCGTCAGCTGCGCCGACCACTCGCTCTTTCGTCTGCCGCACCGCCGCACCGGAGTCAAGCTGCTGATCTACCCACTGATTGAGCCTTGAGAGCCTAAAAACCCAGCCCTTGCCCCCTTGCCTTGCTTTGTCGCTGGAGCCGCACCCGCTGGAGCCATACTTTCCAAGGTCTTGTAGTGAATTCGCATGAACGGGGCCGCCTCGCGCCAGATCAGTAGGGGTTCGAACTGTGTAGGGACAGGTAATTGCGTTGTAGACATATGACACCTCGTGAACAGTTTCAGGCGACGCGATCTCTCGAAGTGTTGATCGCAGCCGGTTGTTGATGAATGGAGTCCTAAAGGGTTCAGATTCATGCAACCCAAGTTCGACCCCTTCGCGGACCTTTTGGCTCTTTGAGCAGCTTCCAGGAGGCAGTTTCTGATGGCCAACCATGCCAGCTAACTCTGTAGTATTGTTAGATTTGAGAACTCATAACCCAAAGGTCGCGTATCCAAGCGCTTGTAAACCAGTCATATAGCGGAATTGTCCAACCCAATTAGACCATCAGAAATTGCAAGCAGGGCTTATCAGACCGAGCACGGTTCACGGTGGCTGATTTCGAGATTTCGATTTGTATAGCCTCAGTAATTGGCAGGGATGCGGCGTTCCGTTGACAACCCGAAGTCACTCATCTCGGCGTCCTTTCCCCGGCAAGAGCCGATAGGTATTGAAAACGAGGCAGGTGGAGCGATCCACTTGACGTAAAGTCGCCATCTCGGACAATGAGTGTCGTCGATCCGTCGCTAATGACGGGACTTCTAGCAAAAGCTGTTCTGCGGCTTAGGGCTTCGCCAAGGAAATACTGGAAAGTCGGCCAGCATCCTCGGAAGCGATTTAGCGGATCTTGTTTCCTGACCCCGAATAATCGCCCGTCATCACAGGTCAGCATGAAGTTCGCTTTGCCGTGGCTGGAATGCTGATCGGCATCAGTCCTCCCTGGTCGCGTGATTGCACTTTTCGTAATGTCGTGGCGGTGCTACTGGGCAGAAGGTGTGCCGAGAATAAGGACGGCGTTTTGTCTGATGCACCATGGCCGTCTAATTATCTTTCTGGCAACAGATAACTTTACTTTCTCAGCGGTCAGACATCCTCTCATGCGATCGTCGTGGCGCGAATCGAAAAGTGATAATGGCCGTTATCGTTAGCATGCCGAGAGCGCATGGAGCCGCTGCTCCGTCTCACCCTCCGCACGCGCATCCCTCGAGTGTATGTCGATGCAATAAGCGCATCCGTTGATCTGTGACGCTCGCACGTTTACCAGCTGAATGACAGCGGGCTCCAGGTTCGACTGTTCGCGAACAAACATCTCAAGCCCAAGCCTGGCCTGATATGCCGCCTGTGATACCTTCAGCGCTTCTAGTCTCGCTTGCATCGATTTTATCTCCGTGCAATCACAACTAGTCTTTAGATGGATTGGACAGAAAGGTCCATAATGCACATACGGACTAGTCCACTTTAAGTTGGTTGGCCAAGGAGAGGCATTCTGTTTTCATGAGTAATTCATTAAGTGAAAAGCCAGCCAAAGTCGGACGGATCTGCGTATTTTGTGGCTCCAGCGTGGGGGCAAAGCCCAAATATCTTGCTGAAGCGAAATCGTTGGGGCTGCAGATGGCAGGGGGCGGTTGGGGGCTGGTTTACGGCGGAACGTCCGTTGGATTGATGGGCGCGACTGCCGACGCTGCTCTCTCAGGCGGTACGGAGGTGATCGGGATACTTCCCCAGGCCTTGCAGGACCGCGAGATCGCCCATCGAGGCTTGACGAAGCTGCACCTAGTTGAAAGTATGCACGAACGCAAGGCGCTCATGGCGTCTTTGTCGGACGCTTTCATTGCGCTGCCCGGCGGCTACGGAACGCTC
>Ga0157374_10006278_pt1 | contig 10077 bp, 6 predicted proteins | sample M25metaG_FD_115308 | JGI IMG/M metagenome (GOLD analysis project Ga0157374, IMG submission 115308) | Miscanthus rhizosphere microbial communities from Kellogg Biological Station, Michigan, USA - M2-5 metaG | ecosystem: Host-associated > Plants > Roots > Rhizosphere > Soil | place: USA: Michigan... | reverse complement strand
TGCGACCGTTGCGGGACGGTCGTCGAACCCCGGCTCTCGATGCAGTGGTTCATCAAAATTCAGCGGCTCGCGGACCGCGCGATTGAAGTCGTGGAAAAGGACTTCATACGGATCACGCCGGCGAATTACCGCACCATTTACCTGAACTGGATGAAGAACATCCACGACTGGTGCATCTCTCGTCAGCTGTGGTGGGGACATCGCATTCCGGCCTGGTATTGCGCTTGTGGGGAAATCATTGTTTCGCGCGAGACGCCGACGGGTTGCCCGAAGTGCAACCGATCCGAGTTAAAGCAGGATCCAGATGTTCTCGATACTTGGTTCTCCTCCGGCCTGCTGCCATTTACAGCCCTGGGATGGCCGGAGCCAACCAGGGACTTGCAGGTTTTCTATCCCACGTCTTTGCTGATCACAGGGTTCGACATCCTGTTCTTCTGGGTAGCCCGCATGATCATGCTGGGTTGCTGGTTTATGGCTCCTCCAGAGAAGCCAGGAACAAGCCCCAAGGGCGCGGAACCGGAACTGGAGTTGAGCATCGAAGAGTTGGGCCGGTCGGTACCGTTCCGGGATGTATACATTCACGCTTTGGTGCGCGACGCCGAACGCCAGAAAATGTCAAAGACCAAAGGAAACGTACTCGATCCCATCCAGGTGATCGAGAAGTATGGCACCGATGCCACCCGCTTCACCCTGGCAGCGATGTCGTCCCCGGGCACCGACATTGCCTTCAACGAGGGCCGAACCGAAGGCTACCGCGCCTTTGCCAATAAGATTTGGAACGCGGCGAGGTTCATGTTCCTGAATGTGGACCGGGTGTGGGGATCGGAGATTCTAGCGCGGCAGGCGGGCTCCGAGCGGACCGACGAGGATCGAGGCCCCCATCCAGGTGTTTCGGGCTTCAAGGTTACGAGCGCTCTTGAAGATCGCTGGATTCTGTCGCGCTTCATCACCGTAGCTCGCACGGTGAACGAGGCATTGCCCACCTACCGCTTTGATGAAGCGGCAAACGCGATCTATGACTTCTTCTGGGGCGAGTTCTGCGACTGGTACATCGAGTTGATCAAGCCCCGCCTGAACGAAGATTCCGCAGGCGCGAAGCTTACCTGCTCAAATCTGGTTGCTTTGTTCGAGGCCTCCCTGCGGCTGCTGCACCCGGTCATGCCGTTCATCACCGATGAAATCTGGCATGCGATCTACGACGGGAACCCCCCGCAAAAATCATTAGCCCTGGCAGCTTATCCCGAACCTGGTGAGCACCAGATCGACAAGGCTGCCGAGACCGAGATGGCGATCTTGCAGGACCTAATCGTCAGCATCAGAAATCTCCGAGCGGCGCTTCAGGTGGAGCCGAAGGCAAAGGTGCCGGTCGAAGTCTTCACCGAAGAATCGGAGATTCGGAATCTGATCGAGCAGAATATGGGGGCGCTCGAGCGCCTCGCAAACGTCGAAAGTGTGCGATTTGCAGACGGCTCGCTCGAGAAGCTTCCCAACGTTCGCCATACGGCACGCTTCGACGTTCGCCTTATCTACGAGAAGAAGATCGACGTTGCTGCTGAGCGGGATAAGACCAAAAAGGAATTGGAGAAAGCCGAGAACGAAAAGACAAACGGCGAGAAACAGCTGCGCAATGCGCAATTCATTGCCAAAGCCCCGGTGCAGGTCGTGGACAAGCTTCGGGCAAGAGTGGAAGAATTACGGATTCTGATCGAGAAACTGAAAAGCAAGCTGGAAGAACTGGGCTGAGGGTTTCGGGGCGAGGTGCCCCACGCCAACATGGATTGGAACAGCCGGCGTATTACCGCAATTCTTGAGAACGCGCTGCTTGAAGACCGGGCAACGCGCGATGCGACCAGCTACGCCTGCATCGATCCAGCCCAACGCGCGACCGGAACAGTTCTGGCTAAGCAAGAGTGCATTCTTGCCGGCATTGGCGCCATCCCGCGAATTCTCGACGTGTATGCGGCGCTCGATGGGGCCGTGGTTTCGCATTTCGAGGTCATCAGTCATCCCGAGATTTTCGATGGGGTGCGTCTGCATATAGGGCAATCGATTGCTGTCATTCGCCACAATGCGCGCCTGATTCTCTCCTGCGAACGAGTCATCCTCAACCTGCTCCAGCGCCTCAGCGGCATTGCGACCCTCACACGGAAATTCGTGGATGCCGTCGGAGGAACCAAGGCTCGCATTCTCGATACGCGTAAGACCGTCCCCGGCCTTCGCGCACTTGATAAGTATGGTGTGCGCTGCGGGGGAGGTCAGAACCACCGTCTTGATCTTTCTGACGGTGTGCTCATCAAGAACAACCACATCGCGCTCGCCGGTGGCCTAAAAACGGTGCTTGAGCGGGCTCACCGCAATCGCCGCGGCACTCAGCCGATCGAGGTGGAGGTTCGCAATCTAACCGAGCTCGAACAGGCGTTAGAGTTTGGAGCTGAAGCCATCCTGCTCGATAACATGACTCCTCATGACGTTCACACCGCGGTCGAGCGCTGCGCGACGGCTGCCCGGCGCATCCCCCTTGAGGCTTCCGGCGGAATCAGCTTGGAGAACGTCCGTGCCTATGCCGAAACCGGCGTGGACTTCATTTCAGTGGGGGCCCTGACCCACTCGGCGCCGGCGGTCGATATGAGCCTGCGGATCGTCCCAGCCTGAGCTAGCACTCGTCCCGAGGACCTCTTTGGGTAAGAAATTACAATTCCGCCCATTCCCAAGAAAATCGATTCGGTGTACGATGCGCGTTACAAAAAGGGGGAGTCTTGGTCCACATGGAAAAGGGGAGTCTGTCTTCCTTCGGCAGTAGTGTCCTGATTTTTCTTCTGATGCTTTCCTTGGCAGCGTGCGGAGGGGGCGGATACGGTGGTTGGAATGGTGGGGGAGGCGGAGGCGGCAATCCCCCCGCTGCTCCAACTGGCTTGACTGCGACCGCGGGAAGCGGAAAGGTGGATCTTTCGTGGACTACGAGCGCCGGGGCGACTTCCTACAACGTGTACCGAGGGAACAGCGCCGGGGGTGAAAGCGCAACTCCTCTTGCCACCGGGATTGCCAACGGTTCCTATACCGACAACACAGGGACCGCGGGAGCAACGTATTACTACGTCGTGGCCGCCTTAAATGCGTATGGCAAAAGTGGCAACTCCAATGAAGCCTCGGCCGCACCAAACGGCGCGGTGACGGCCGTCAGCGTCACGGTGGATGTGTTGACTGACCGGCACTATATAAGCCCGTATGTTTATGGGGTGAACTTCCCGCCCACGGCCGCCTACATTACGAACACGAACACGTCTTTGGTTCGTTGGGGTGGCAATGCCAGTTCGACCTACAACTGGTTACTTCACACCTACAACGCCGACAACGATTACTACTTCGAGGATTTCACGTTTTGCGGCTTTGGCAATTTCAACAGTTGCACGGACAGCGACTCGGCGCAGTGGATCGCCGATGTAAAGGCGGCAGGCGGGAAGCCATTGATGACCATGCCCATGCTGGCGTGGGTGGCGCAGAGTCCAGAGAGCGCAGGGGCGAGTGGTAACCTGCACTGGACGTTTTCAGTAACGCAGGATGGTGCCTGCGCTTCGAAGATTGACCCGTTCAACACGGATGCTGGTATCAACTTGAAGTCTGATTGTTCGACTGCGATGGTTGCGAGTCAGGCGCAACTCAACCGGGCGTACTACCCGTTATTGGACGATCACACGCAAGCCTGCACTTCTCCTTCGGGTACGTGCGAGTACCGCAGCGACTGGGTGACTGATGCCACCAAGGGCCTCACTCAGGCGTTTGGTTCTGGATCGTGCGTGGTCCCCTACTTCACAAATACGTCGTGTCATTTTTATAACATGGACAACGAGATCGACATTTGGGGTGGCACGCACGTGGATGTTCATCCCAATCCCACCACCTACAACGAACTGCGCGATATTTATCTGACCGAAGCTGGAAAACTCCAGACCTGGGACGCGCAGGCCGTCCGCTTCGGCTGGGTTAGTTGCTGCTGGGGTCCGTACTGGGGCTCGGCAGCAGGCAATTCGGACAAGAATTCGCACGGCAACATCGACTTCATGCCTTGGTGGCTGAATGAAATCGCCTGGCGCGACCAGATCAACGGCTCGAGGACGCTCGACGTCTTTGACTTGCACGCTTACCCTGAAACCAGCGGGAATGGCAAATCGCTGGCGCAGCAGCGCGCCCTCGCCCTCACAGACACGCAGGACTGGTGGGATCCAACCTACACTAGCCAGGCGTGGTTTGGTTCTGTGAGCGTGACCTCCAACGAACCGAACGACCAGATGCCCTTCCGCATTCCGCGGGTGCGAGCGTGGGCAAATACGATCTATCCCGGAACGCCGGTGGCTTTCACCGAATGGAACTTCGCTATGGCCGGCGAGACCGATTTTTCGACCGCGCTCGCTGACGTAGATGCCTGGGGAATCCTGGGACGGGAGCGGGCTTCGTTCGCCACACGCTGGACGGCATCGGATCCGGCAAGCCCGGCTTATAACTCGCTCTTGCTTTACCGCAACTATGACTCACATAACGGTACGTTCAATCCCATTTCGGTCTCTGCCACTCACAACGTGAATGCGGGATTGTTCAGCGTGTACGCCTCGACGAATCAGACCGGTAACTCGTTAACGCTGATGGTGGTGAACAAGGATCCAGCCAACGCGGCCCAGGTCACTTTTGCGCTGAACCACTTCACGCCGTCGCAGGTGACAAAATACACGCTTTCGCAGGGTTCGCCGAACAGTATCACGGCCGGGGCGCAAACGGCTTGGTCTAGCACCATGACCTTTGCTCCCTACTCCGCGACACTCCTGGTCGTTACCGGAAACGCAACCACGCTTCCGGCAGCGGAGTGGGACCTGAATCCAGACACAATCGTGGTGCCTGCGGGCGGGACCCTTGATATTCATCCAAAGCTCATCTCCGGCACGGGCGTTACGCTCGGATCGCCGAGCTCTCAGGGGGGCGTTACCGTAACGACCACCAACAACACCGTGAGCACGGGACAGCAGGGTGACGTTCAGATCGTTGCAGGGAACACGCCGGGATTCTACTCTTTCTCGATTCCCGCAACGGACACGGCGAACGTCTCGACTTCTCAGAGTGGTTGGATTCTGGTGACGAAGGCTGCGGCTGCGCTGTCAAAAACGGGTGGTGATGGACAGGCCGGCACGCACGGAACTCCACTTCCGACCAATCTCAGCGTGACTCTGTCGAGTTCTCCAACGGGTAGCGTTGCAGGCGTGAGCGTGTTCTTCACTATTACGAGCGGGACAGGAGGCTCGCTGAAGAACGTGGCATCCGGGAACGGCGAGAAAATATTCAACGGCTCCAAAGTGATCGCAGTGACCAACAGCTCTGGTGTTGCCAGCGTCACCTTAACACTGCCCCCAACTACCGGAGCCGTTACCGTCTCGGCCGAAGGGCCGTATGCGATTGGTCACCCGGTGATCGCAACTCCGTTCGGTGAAACCTCAAACTAGCCCGCCGAGTGGTTGTCCTGCCCTTGCCACGTTCCTTTTCGGCAAGGGCGGTCCCTTATTTGACTCCCAACCGCCGCACCCAACCAACGCGGGTTTGTGCTCCCGCCATGCTTTGCCCGATAATTCCGCCATCAAGGCAAAGCCTCCATTTCGCAAGGGGCGGGTCGGGCGCAGACCTCAATCACTGGAGACGGATGCGCACCTTGGCCGGATTGTGCGCGTTTTGACCAGCTATCCTACGCTGGTAATCAGCGGAACCAAGCTGGCGCAGGAGATCGGGACCACTCGTTCTGAAGTTTGGCGGCTGGTGCAGCAGTTGCGCACTCTAGGGGTAGAGATTGCCGGGCACCCGGCGAGCGGGTATCAGCTGACCGCGGTTCCGGATTTGCTTCTTCCCGAACTTCTCGATCCGATGCTCCGCGGTACGATCTTCGCCGGACATGTACATCACTACTACCGTGCAGGCTCGACCAACACCCTCGCAATCGAAGCCGCCGCCTCAGGTGCCCCCGAAGGCAGCGTGTTTTTGGCCGAGCAACAGACTGGTGGTCGTGGCCGTGGAAACCATAAGTGGCATTCAGCGGAATCAACCGGCATTTATTGTTCGGTGGTGTTGCGTCCCACGCTGCCTCCTTCGGACGTTCTGGTTTTGTCGCTGGCGTCCGGGCTGGCAGTGCACGCCGCGGTGTCAGGAATGAGTCCGGGCATTCCTCCTGAGCTGAAATGGCCAAACGATCTGTTGATTGCAGGGAAGAAGTTTTGCGGCATCCTTACGGAGATGAGTGCGGAGGCCACGCGAGTGCGGCACATCGTGGTAGGAATCGGAATTAACGTGAACCAGACACAGTTTCCGGATGAATTGCAGCCGATCGCTACCTCGCTGCAGTTAGCGACCGGCAAGGAGTGGTCGCGAATCGAGCTATGCGCCGCTTTGTTAAAATCACTCGACCGCGAATATCGGGCGGTTCTCGGCAACCCCGACGCGCATGCGTACATTCTGCGCCGGTTTGAAGAGAATTCGCCCATGGCCCGCGGTTGCCATGTCCACGTGGAAGAGAATGGCGGCTTTGAGGGGATGACCGAGGGTCTGGATCCGCGCGGATTCTTGAAAGTGCTCACCACTGAAGGGGTGCGCATTGTCTATAGCGGAACAGTGAGGTAGCGCACGCCTGCTTTCAGGAGCAGCCAGGCGAAATCTCGGACCTCAGAACCAGGAAATTGATAACGAACGATGCTATTCGTCCTTGACGTCGGAAACACGAACACGGTCTTGGGAGTCTTTGCCAGGTCTTCGAGCAACTCCGAACACTATGACAAAATGCTCGCCAATTGGCGTGTGACCACCCGTGGGTCGCAGACCGTCGACGAATATGGCGTGCTCTTCAGAAACCTATTTTCCATGCAGGGCCTCGAACCAAAGGAAATCCGCGGAATCATTGTTTCGTCGGTTGTGCCTCCACTGGATTCAACTCTGCGCCGGGTCTGCGAGCGGTACTTCCATCAGAAACCTCTATTCGTTGAACCCGGCATCAAGACCGGGATGCCAGTGCTCTATGAGAATCCGGCTGAGGTTGGGGCAGACCGCATCGTGAATGCGGTGGCGGCGTTTGAAAAGCACGGCGGGCCCTGCATCGTGGTGGATTTCGGCACGGCGACGACATTCGACTGCGTGACTGCAAAAGGCGAGTATCAGGGCGGTGTCATTTGCCCCGGCATCGGTATTTCCGCCGACGCCCTGTTCAGCCGCACGGCACGGTTGCAGCGGGTGGACATCCGTAAACCGGCGGGGATCATTGGAACCACCACGGTTGGAAGTCTGCAGTCGGGCCTCTATTACGGATATCTCGGATTGGTGGATGGCGTTCTTGAACGTCTCCTGAGCGAAATCGGTCGAACGGTGAAAGTGATCGCTACCGGCGGTCTTGCACCCCTTCTCGGTTCCGGATCGAAATACATTCAGCATGTGGATGAGTTCCTGACGCTTGAAGGGCTCAGAATCCTGTGGGAGAGAAATGCCGGAACCTTTTCCGAAAAATCGGCAAAACCGCGAGTGGCGAGTCGGCCCCGTTGATCTTTGCCCCGGCTGTTACGACCTGCGGCAAAAAGGCTTTTTTCGGCCTGCAAGTTTTGGGATATTTTCTTTGCCTGCTCGGGGGCGTCTTTGCACGTTCGCGGTACAAAACCACAGGACCCGCTCCCGAAAACTCGACCTGTGAAGTGTCCGGAATGCCGGCAGGCAATCACGAAAACAAGCAAAACTCGTGAACTTACAGCGGGTTTGGCGCGACGGGGGCTACGCCTCGCTCTTCGCAGACTGTCGCAAGCGAAAGCTCCAAAGTTGTTGCGGAACGCCCAGCCGGGTCACGGAACGCTTTGGGATCAGGTGTCTTTCTACGTAGGCTTGAGCGTAGTTTTAGGAAAGGCTTCTCCAACAAGAAGTACGACGCACTTGCGAGCCCAGTTGTGCCAAGGACATTCAGCGGAAACATTGGAATAAAGCTGCGGTGAAAAAACAATTGCTGCCACAGGTATAAAGAATAACTTAGCTTGCCAATGAACCTCATCGGCCGCAGATTTAGGAAGCGACCAAATGCGTCCTGGGGATGGAATACGCATCTCGCCACGAAGAACACGAGTAACAAATCTAGCCCCGCAGAGCTAATCGGCTCCTTTGAAAACGCATCGGCAGTGATAATAACGGGAATTAGCGCGTACCCCATCATGGGATGAGCCAACAACCGGCGACTAACGCGGCGAATCGGTTTCTCCCAGATAGCTAGCAGACATCCAATCGCTATCGGGCCACAGACGAATGGGAAAGCGAAGTATTGCAAAGCAGGGTTCATCCCAAACAATCGAACCCCAAACAGTCTGTGAAACACTCCAAAGGCGATATTTGAAAAGAACGCGATTAACGCAACCCCCGTCCAACTTCGCGATGGTAAAAAGCGAAGAGCTAAGGGCCAAAGAAAGTAGAACTGCTCTTCTACCGACAGAGACCAAAGGTGCTCCGAGTACCAGACACCCCGAGTGGTGAAATCTACGGTATAGGTCAGTACAAAAAGCAGGTTTCCCGGCGGAAGCGTGATGACCGCACGCTGATTGAGAACAACCAGTGCCGTCACAAATAAGAGAAATGCGGGCAAAATACGTAATGCGCGCCGAGCATAAAAAAGCCGAAGGGACACATTTCCGAACTGGCGTAGTTCCTCAAGCAACAAGTTGGTTATCAGGTAACCAGAAATCACAAAGAAAATCCGCACTCCAAGCCCTGCATGAGCAAATAGGATCCGAGCCCATAATGAAGTGGGCACATATGCATGGCCGAGGATGACCATTCCGATTGAAATAGCTCGCAGACCGTCAAGGGACGGGATGGATTCCCTACGCATGAAAATATTGCTGCCGAGTATACCCCCCGAAGGATCACCCAAAGCCGTTCATTGGTTTATCACCTGAATACCGGCGACCGGGACTGGCTTGCGGGACGTTGACACCTGCGCGGCAAACTCGACCTTGAGAAGGGCTGGTATGCGTCCGGGTGCGGTCTGGCAACAGGCCTGTACCGCTTACCGTATGCGGCCCGAGCAAGCCTGGCTGATCCTGCGCAAATCCGCCGAAGTTGTGCGTACGCGTTCAACAGAACGTGCTGCTTCTCATCGTATGTCCGGTGATCCATTCAGCAACGGTGCTCTTGCACCAGCGATCCGCATCAACGATTGCCGAGTTGATCAGTTTGGGTTGGACCGTCTCATGGGCCTAGAAATTCAATCTTCGCGTGGACGGCGAATTGCATGGCATTGGCCGGGGTGCTTGCATATCCTGTCGTGTCAGGAGGCACTTGCCCAGAGCTCAAGGCCGAGAAAATCAACAGCGTCGAACTTAGAAGCAGTTTTCTCATGCGCGTTTTCGCGTAGCACACGTGGTAGTCGCACTGTTCACAACGGATGCTGTGCCTGGATCGCATAGCGCATAGGGGACGCCGTCGCATGGAGTATAGCGAAGTTTTCCCTAGCCGCAGCGGAAGTGATTGCGGCGCCCCGCGCTGCAACCTGAGGTGAACGTCTTGCGCCCGATCGGGGTGGCACGCTAGTTTTCTAGTGCACAAATCTACTGCGCACTTTACTGCACAGAACGTCCCGAAACGATACACCCAGAGCACCCCTGCTCTAACGCTCCGCACCCAAGCCGTTACTCGTGAATCCAGCCAATAGCACTGTAGCCTATTCCTGGAGGCTGGAGAGATGAGTGAATTAACGCAATTCTGGCAGGAACGATTCGAGAGGTACGGTCATACGGGATGGTTCGATGCCAAGATTTACGCGTTCGATCAACTCTGCCGGCTCAAACGGTTCGGGGAATGGCTTGATCGACAGGCTCTAGCGGCTGCAAAGGCCCTCGATTTCGGTTGCGGCTCCGGTGATTTCAGCCGCTTTCTCCTAAACCGAGGATGGCAAGTCACGGCCTATGACCGCTATGTTTCTCCAAACCAACAGCACCCAAGGCTCACGGCCACAAAATCTTTGCCCGATGTGGCCAGCAATGCTCCCTACGATCTGATTGTGTCCGTGACGGTGCTCGATTGCATCAT
>Ga0157374_10006277_pt1 | contig 10077 bp, 5 predicted proteins | sample M25metaG_FD_115308 | JGI IMG/M metagenome (GOLD analysis project Ga0157374, IMG submission 115308) | Miscanthus rhizosphere microbial communities from Kellogg Biological Station, Michigan, USA - M2-5 metaG | ecosystem: Host-associated > Plants > Roots > Rhizosphere > Soil | place: USA: Michigan... | reverse complement strand
GAGTACATCGACGGGAACGCTTCCATCTGGACGAATGTGCACGGGCACAATCATCCCCGGATCAACGCCGCGATCCGCGCGCAACTGGAACGCGTGGCGCACACGTCGTTTCTGGGCACAACGAATCCGCCGGCGATTCAGTTGGCCCGGGAGATCGTGGCGATGTTTCCGCGTGAAAAATTTGGGCGCGTTTTCTTTTCGGACGACGGCTCGACCGGAGTGGAGGCGGCACTTCGGATCGTCAGCCAATATTGGAAACTGAAGCGATCGAAGCGAAAAGTCTTCGTTGCCTTCCGCGACGCCTATCACGGCGATACCGCAGGCGCCGCGAGCCTCGGAGCCGCGGCCATGTTCGGGGCGACGATCACCGGGCTGGAATTTCCGATGCGGCGCGTTGCCTCCGTCGATGAGCTCATGACGCTCCCGAATCGGGATGAGATAGCCGCGGTCGTGATCGAACCCATCATTCAAGGCGCAGCCGGCATGAAAGTCTGGCCGAGCGGCACCTTGAGGGCCCTTCGAGGATGGTGCGACAGCGCAGGGACACTCCTGATTGCCGACGAAGTGATGACCGGTTTTGGTCGGACCGGCCGAATGTTTGCCTGCGAACACGAGGAGATTCATCCCGATATTTATGTTTTCGGCAAAGCTCTGACAGGAGGCTATTTGCCATTGGCACTTACGTTAGTCTCGGATGAAGTATTTGAGCCCTTTCTAGCATCGGGAAGCGAAGCCACGCTGTATTACGGACATAGTTACAGCGGGAACGCGCTGGGCTGCGCAGCGGCGCTGGCCAGCCTGGAGCTCTTTCGAACGGAGAGGACGATCGAATCTTTGCCGCCAAAAATTGAGATACTCCGCAACGGTCTGGCGGCAATTGCGGTTCTTCAAGGTGTCGAGAAAGTGCGAAGCTGTGGCCTGATCGGCGCCGTCGACCTTGCCGGTGAAAGCGGACCCGCGGCGAAGGTTTGTTGCGCCGCCCGCGAGCGAGGGGTTTTGACGCGCCACATTCGCAACACCGTCGTTCTGATGCCGCCGCTGATCATATCAATCGCGCAGATCGAACAGATGCTAAACGTTCTGACGGAATCTATTCGGATGCATTTTACGCTCGAACCAAACATCGAACGTTAGGAAGTCACGACTGGATTAGCACGATGGCCAAAGGCATCCGTCTCGATCAGGCGCTCGTCCAGCGCGGATTTTTCCCAAGCCGGCACCAGGCGCAGAGCGCAATCATGGCCGGCGAAGTGCGGATCGATGGCCGGGTCGCCGCGAAAGCGTCGGATTCGGTTCAGGACGGCCACGAGATCACTGTTGCGCCCCGCAGCCGTTACGTCGGCCGCGGGGGGATTAAGCTCGAGGGAGCGCTCGCGCATTTCCAAGTTTCCTGCTCGGGCAAGGTTGCTCTCGATATCGGGGCGTCGACCGGAGGTTTTACCGATTGTCTACTCCGGCACGGCACGGTGAAAGTTTTCGCCGTCGATGTCGGGCACGGACAATTAGCCTGGAAGATTCGGGACGATCCACGCGTCATCACTTTGGAAAAGACGAACGCGCGCCACCTTTCCCACGTAGAAATTCCGGAGCCGGTCGATATTTGTGTGATCGACGTTTCCTTCATCTCGCTGACTTTGATCTTGCCCAAAGCCTTTGAATTGCTAACTCCAGACGGTGTGATCCTCGCGCTCATCAAACCGCAGTTCGAACTGGCCCGTGCGGACGTGGGGCGGGGGGGCATCGTGCGCTCGCCCGAGCTGCATGAGAAAGCGCAGCAAAAAGTGGCTGGCTTTGCGGAAAACATGGGCGCGCGGGTGAGGGGACTCGTCCCTTCGAACATCACCGGCACGGACGGCAACCAGGAATTTTTCATATGTCTCCAAAAAACGTCGGCCTGATCGCGCATACTGGAAAACCGGGCGCAGCTGAGCTGGTGCGCCAGTTGCAGGGCGAGTTCGAGCGCGCCGGCATCAAAGTGCAGATGGAGACCGAGACGGCCGCCCTGGCGGGATTGCAGTCCAGTCATAATGTCGCGCAGCTTGGGGCGGCGGCCGACCTCCTTGTCGTCCTGGGAGGTGATGGCACGATCCTTAACGTCGTCAGCGGCCTGGAGGAAACCATCACGCCGATCTTTGGAATCAATATCGGCTCGCTTGGTTTTCTGACCTGCCTGAATTCGTCAGCCTATCAGGAAGCCGTCCAATCCATCGTCAGCGGCAAATTTGCGCTCAGCGAGCGCGTCCTTTTCGACGTCGAAATCACGAGCGACGGAAAAGCAGGACAGCGGACACATGCCCTTAACGATGCCGTCATCAGCCGCGGCGAAATCTCGCGTCTCATTCGCCTCCGCACCCGCATCAACGGCGCGCCGCTGACCGAGTTCAACGCCGATGGGCTGGTCGTTGCGACCCCGACCGGGTCCACTGCCTACTCGCTTTCAGCGGGCGGACCGATTCTCGAGCCGCAATCCGGCGTCTTCGTCATCACGCCGATCTGTCCGCATGTGCTCACCAATCGCTCCGTCATCGTTGGTGACGATTCCGTGATCGAGGTGGAACCGAGCGAACCAGATTATCCAATCTATCTGACACTCGATGGGCGTCATCCGGTGGCACTGGAATTTGGCTCAACGGTAGTCATTCGGCGAGCCGAAAAAGTTCTGCCCCTCGCCGTATTGCCAGAGTTATCATTCTTTAGCGTCGTTAGGCAAAAACTGAAATGGAGTGGAAGCTCGATCTAGAGTTGTTGCCAGCGAATGTGAAGCCATCGGACTCTGTGGAAAGGCGACGGATGAACACGGACAAAAACCAATTCCGAACCCTCGTTTCTCATCCGTGTTAATCGGTGGCTAAAAGTTAGCTGGATTGCGATCTATTGGACCGAGCCAAACGCCCCCCGACTGCAACTTCGCCAATCGGAAGCTTCAGCGCTCGCCGACCACTTCCCGACGACAGAAACTCCTGGAGGAAATCGACTTCCTTTCGTTTCGCTTTTGGGACGTCCATTTCCCGGTGCCGGAATGGAACCGCACCTTAGAAAATCTGGCGCCCCTGCAAAACTATCTCAAAAAGAGCAACTTGCAGCCATGGTGACCGCGTGGCATGGGCAGTGCATTGGACTTTCGTGCTCCGTTTGCATTTGAATCCAATGATCGCATGTGTCGGCTTCGCAAGAACACGGGTTTTGAAATCATCACCCAGCGATTGCTTTGCCCGATCCACGACCATAACCAAGGTAACTCTTCATGCTTCTTCAATCGTTTAGCCAGGACATTCGGGTCGGACTTCGCGTGCTGTTGAAGGACAGGGTCTTTTGTCTCCTCGCGATTCTCGTCCTCGCGCTTGGGATCGGCGGCGCCATGACCCAGTTTGCCGTGGTCAACGCGATCGTGCTGCGCGGCTTTACCTTTCCCCATCCCGAGCAGTTGGTCAGTGTCGGGTTGATCGATCCGAAGGCGAGCGATCAGAACAACAACTTCGGTAACGGTAATATTCCGGCAGCGCAGGATTACGAGGACCTCAAGGCCGCGCAACACTCCTTCGCGATGATGGCCGGGTATCTCAACGGCTCGACCATAAACCTCACCTACAATAAAAATCCGCAGCGCTACACCGGCGCCTATGTGACCGACGATTTCTTTAAAATCATAGGCGTATCCCCAGTCCTTGGGCGCGATTTCACCGCGGAGGATAACAAACCCGGCTCACCCAAAGTTGCGATCCTTGGGGACGAAATCTGGCGGCGCGATTTCAATGCCGACCCGAACATCGTCGGCCAGGGCGTCACGATTAACGGCAAAGCCACAACGATCGTCGGAGTGATGCCGCCCGGCTTTAAGTTCCCCGTTTCGGAAGAACTTTGGACGCCGCTCTATAACGAGTGGCCGCCCACACCACGTGGCGAACTCTTCCTCGGCGCAAATGCGCGCGCGCCGGCCGTGATGGGCCGGCTCAAGCCGGGCGTCACCCTCGATCAGGCAAACGCCGAGATGATCACGATCGCGCGCAACATCGCGACCGACAATGCAAAGACGAACCAGAATCTGACCTCGGCGAGCGTGCTGCCGTTGATCAACGCATTCACCGGAGTGCAATTGCGTCAGATCGTTTGGTCGATGCTGGGCGCGGTTTTCGTCGTTTTGCTCATCGCCTGTGTCAACGTGATGAACATGCAGTTCGGACGCGCGGCGCTCCGCGCCAAGGAGCTGGCCATTCGCAGCGCGCTGGGCGCGACGCGTTGGCGACTCGTCAGGCAAATGCTCACCGAGAGCCTGGTCGTCTCAGTTTTCGGCGCCATCGCCGGCACGCTTATCGCCTATTGGGGAGTGGACATGTTCGACAAAGTGGTGAAGGCCGCGCCTTTCCCGCCGCCCTACTGGTGGCGCTTCACCATTGATGGTCGCGTGCTTGTTTTCACCGTTGTGATCACGCTCGTCGCCACCATTGTTTCCGGTTTGGTTCCGGCCTTTCTCAGCTCTCGCGGCAACGCTGCCGAGATCATGAAAGAAGGCGGACGCGGTAATAGCAGCCGCCTGGTTAACGTCATTACGCGCGCATTGGTGGTTGGACAAATTGCGCTGACCGCTGCGCTCCTTATCGCCGCGACATTGCAAATCAAATCGATCCGTAACCAAACCAAGCTCGATTATGGCTACGACGAGAATGGAGTTTATGCTGCGCGCCTTGCCTTAATGGAGGGCACCTATCCGAGCGAGGACTCGCGTCGCAATTTCTTCAAGAACGCCGTGCGCACGCTGCGCACGAATCCGCAGTTCGACGCCGCGGCCATGACCGACCGCTTCCGCATGACCTTCGCGCCGGGCGGACAGTACGAAGTCGACGGCCAGAAATACCTGACCGATCGTGATCGCCCGCGCGGCAATTTTGAATCGGTCTCCGACGGTTACTTCGCGACCCTTGGGCTAAAGCTCCTTGAAGGCCGCGATTTCACCCTTGAGGACAGCGACGCGAAGCAGCCGGTCGCGATCGTGAACGCCAGCTTTGCCCACAAATACTGGGGCAACCAGAGCGCGCTCGGCCATCAGGTTCGCATTTTCAATCCCGGCAAAGAGCAGCCGTGGCGAACCATTATCGGCGTTGTGCCGGATACCTTGATGCAAGGGCCGTTCGACCAGCAGACCGAGGCCGCCGGATTCTACATGCCACTGCTCGGCGCCTCGCCCGCGACGCAGTTCGCGACCCTGGTCGTTAGGCCGCGTGCGGGTCAGCGCGCGGACACGCTCGGGCCATCGCTCAGCAAAGCCGTCACCGCAATCGATTCGAATCTCCCGACCTACTTCGCCGGAACGCCGGCGCAGTTTCACAACGACATCCTTTCCGGCAACCGTGTCATCGCGACCCTCTTCACCATCTTTGGCCTCGTCGCCTTTATCCTATCCGGCGTTGGTCTTTATGGAGTGATGAGCTTCTCCGTCAACCAGCGGACGCAGGAGTTCGGCATTCGGATGGCTTTGGGTGCCGATGCAAGGCGCATCTTGCGCATGGTCATGAGCCAGGGCGCGTGGCAACTCGCGATCGGTCTGGTGCTTGGTGCCGGGGGCGTCGCGCTTCTCCTCGGCGTCGTGGCAGCGGCCGCGCTCAAGAATATTCTGTTCAAGGTCGATCCGCTCGACCCAACCATCTATTTGGCAGTGTCAGGCCTGCTCACGCTCGTGGCTGCGCTGTCGTGTTTTCTCCCCGCGCGTCGCGCCACCCGCGTCGATCCAATCGTCGCGCTGCGCTACGAGTGATTCTCGCCACGACCGATGCTCGTGAAGTAGTGAGGGTGGGCGGTGCCTGGAAGGAAATGATCGGCTGGCAAAGCCAATGCACCGCAATGAGGGCTCCTCGCCACCGCAGCAACTTTCCCGGAACGCTAGCCCTCGTTAGCGCTCTCTGGGCGACAGGCGTTGACTATTCGTTCGCCCTAAAGAGGTCCCTGTCAGTCCGATTCACGACGCCGTCAACGTTGAGATCGTCGCGAAAGTTATGTGCTCTGACTAGGCCTCGCCCGCTGTTGATGGCGTCTCTGTCCGCTCTATCCACCAGCCGGTCGCCATTGGCATCTCCCACAAGCACACCCATGGTCGCCGCCATCGTGCCGATGTTGCCTTGTGAGTCCAGCGCGTTGCCTAATGTGACCGTGACATACTGTTGGTCAGTCACGGCGGCAAGGTTCACGGTGAATTGATTCGGGCCCGGTCCGATCGAGCTGCTGCTCACGCTTCCGTTGCTTGTGCTGATTTCGGCGACGCTGGTCAGATTGTTCACGAAGCTAAAGACAAGCGAGTAGTTGCCACTCACCCCACCGACACCGATTCGGCATTCCACGGCCGGTGTTCCGGTGAGGGGCAGATCAATGTCGAACGCGGCCAGGCCTTGCGTCATTCGCGAGACGACACTCGTTAAGGGCGGGCTGGTCAAGGAGTATTCTACTATAAGTGTCTGACGCACGTTACCGTTATCGTGGTCGCCAACGGCCCAACAATGCGACGGCGAAGCGCAGGCCACGCCAGCGAGGCCGTCGACCAGCGTAGTGCTGGGATTGGGCGACGGGACAATGGACCAAGAAGTCCCGTCCCAATGCTCGATCAGTGTCTGATTGGTGCTGAACGTATCATAGTCGCCAACCGCCCAACACTGCGATGCCGAAGCGCAGGTCACGCGATTGAGGAAGTTGGGCTGCGCGGTGCTGGTATTAGGCGATGGCACGACGGACCAGGAAGCCCCGTCCCATTGCTCGATCAGTGTCTGAAAGGTGTCGGTTTCGATGTTGAAATAGTCGCCGACAGCCCAACACTGCGACTCCAACGCGCACGTCACGCTATAGAGATCGTTGAAGAGCGGGCTGGGATTGGGCGATGGGACGACGGTCCAGGAAATCCCGTCCCATCGCTCGATTAGTGTCCCACCGCCGTAGACGCCAGCCGCCCAGCACTGCGACGTCGAAGTGCAGGTCACGCCATAGAGGTTGCCCCCGGTGATCGGGGAAGCGACGACAGACCAGGAGATCCCATCCCACTGCTCGATCAGAGTCTGATAGCTGCTGCCATCGTAATACAAGCCAACGGCCCAACATTGCGCCGCCGAAGAGCAGGTCACGTTATTGAGGTAGTTCTCGGAGGCGCTGGGATTGGGCGAGCTAACGATGGACCAGGAGGTCCCATTCCATTGCTCGATCAGTGTCCGGTAGGGGCCAAAGCCGCTGCCGGCATTATAGAACCCAACAGCCCAGCACAGCGACGCCGAAGCGCAGGTCACGCCCTGGAGATAGTTGTCCTGCGTGGTGCTGGTGTTAGGCGAGGCAATCAAAGACCAGGTCGTCCCGTTCCATTGCTCGATCAGTGTCTGAGAGTTGCTGCCGTTGTAGTAGGAGCCAGTGGCCCAACACAGTGAGGGAGGAGAGCATGCCACGTCTCGGAGCTGGTTGATCTCTGTGGGATCAGTATTGGGCGAGGCAATAATGGACCATCCAGGTCCTGTTTGAACCCGAGGAGACCCGAGTTTCGAGTGTGAAATAATCCCGCTCGAAGCCGCGGCAACACTCAAGATTGCCAGGCCCATCCCCGTCAAACAAAGAGTAAGAGCGAGTAAAGTGCGTAGACACAAACGACCGTGCTGACCAGCGCATGTTCTTTTCATCGGCGGAAACGTTCGGCAGTCATCCATACAGAAATTTTGGCTGGCAAAATTCGATCCTATTCCAACGGACCCCGAAAACGCTAGAACAATCACATTCCGGTATCGAATAAATGCGAATACCCGCTTGAGCGTTGGCGGCAGGAAGTGGCCAAAGCGGCCACGGAGAACAATCTACGCTGCCGAGGGCAAAGTGGAAATTGTCCGCGCTAGCTTCGGTCCCAATTCGCAAATTCCCGCCGCCGCGAAAGCCCTCTTAAACGCGGCGCCCTCTTTCTGCCCGTCATCCACCTTGCTTTACCGCCTGTTGCATCCGTTCGGCAAGGATCGCCCTGACGTTCTCAAGCCCACGCCCCAGAGAGCGCGTGTCGGCGGGTATTGTTCTCAGTGTCTGCTGGGCTTGTTCAAGTTCACCGCGATGGATGTAGGCCATCGCTTTGGCGGCGATAATATTCGTTTGTTTGTCTTCAGAGACGACGCCCAATGAATAGGCAAAAGCTTCTTCAATCTCACTGGAAGGCGTGGAACTAAAAGGCACACTATTCAAATCATCAGCGGTCAGTCTTCTCAGACAACGGAAAACAACGGTGCTTGAGTTCGGCACGTCCGCGACAACTTCAAAGCAGTCGCGCAGTCGAAACTGGAGCAAATGAATCCAGGATGTAAAGAAGTGTGCGAAATCCTGGTGTGCCACATAACTAACACCGGGCATCAGGTAAGGATAGAATGCGCGGGCGATGGCCTGCGCCAGCTCGGCCGATTTCATCGCGTCGATTAAAAGGAACTCAATGGGCGCGCGGTTCCAGCGCGTCAGGTTAAGGTCTTCCTGATGCACGACGATGTAATCTTTCCAGCGCGATGTCCGATGTAGAAATTCCGGCAGGACGCTGCCATCGATAACTCGAGCCGGCGGAAAAGCCTTTTCTTCCCACCAGGCCTTTAGGAAATCATCCCAGACGAAACGGTCGTAGGCATGCACCTGGGGACTGGCGACTTTGCCGTTCGCGAGAAGGCCTTCGGCGAGTGCGATTGTACTTGAGCCAACAAAACAACCTAAGTCAACGACGGCGCCGGTCCCGGTATAAGTGTTGGCGGCATAGCTTCGAAACCAGGCGCGCTCCTGATCGACAATCATTCCTATCACACCGTTCGGGTTCCCAGGCCCGAACTGGGTGGAAACTGCGTCTGTCCTTTGCTTCGACCGAAACAAGCGCTGGAATAAATTCATTTACCGGGCAAGACAGGCCAAGTTTGGACGGAAGTCAACCTCACAGCGACGGGCAAAAACTGATCAATCTTCGAAGAGCGATTCGCAGCTCAAATTGCGATTGTCCCAAGTCGAGCGAGAGATGAGCGCGTACCGCTATGGGGATACGGCACTGCACGACTTTAGCATGCTCGAATCCGAACGCGATGCGATTGAGCGTGAACTATTAAGCCGTTGCGAGGCGGGCGATAGGAACGCTTGTTTGCCGCAGTTCGCGCGATGAACCTAGAATTTGTAGGTTCGCGAGAGATTTGTCCCACTTTACGACTTCCAGACTTCCAAATCATGGCGAAGTTTGGAAATCTGGAAAGTTTCAGTCGGGACAATTCAGACGCGAACCTGCATCAGGTGGCGGCGGTGTAAGCCCCGGGCTTCGGCGATCGTCGCAAGGCGATACTGGAAGACCTCGCCGTCCTCACCGGCGGTCAATGCATCACCGAAGATCTCGGGATCAAACTCGAGAACGTGAAGCTCGAAGACTTAGGGCGGACCAAGCGCGTCACGATCGACAAGGAGAACACCACGATCGTGGAAGGCGAAGGCAAGCAGGCCGACATCCAGGGTCGCGTTTCGCAAATCCGTCGTCAGATCGAAGAGACCACTTCCGATTACGATCGGGAGAAGCTTCAGGAGCGTCTGGCGAAGCTGGCCGGTGGTGTCGCCGTGATCAATGTCGGCGCTGCGACTGAAACCGAGATGAAGGAAAAGAAGGCGCGCGTAGAAGACGCTTTGCATGCGACTCGCGCTGCGGTTGAAGAAGGCATCGTCGCCGGTGGCGGCGTCGCTTTCATCCGCGCCCAGAAAGCGCTCGACAGCCTCAAGCTCGAAGGCGACGAAGCAGTTGGAATGGCAATCATCCGCCGTGCCATCGAAGAGCCACTCCGCACCCTCGCCGATAACGCGGGCCAGGAAGGCGCGCTCATCGTCCAGGAAGTGAAGGCGCGTAAGGGTAACGAAGGTTACAACGTCGCGACCCAGAAATACGAAGACCTGGTCAAAGCCGGCGTCGTCGATCCGACCAAAGTGACTCGGAGTGCGTTGCAAAACGCCGCGTCGATCAGCGGTCTCCTCCTCACCACCGAAGCCATCATTACCGAAGCTCCTGAGAAGGAGAAAGCCGGCGGCGGAATGCCTCCGGGCGGCATGGGTGGAATGGGCGGCATGGGCGGCATG
>Ga0157374_10006275_pt1 | contig 10079 bp, 7 predicted proteins | sample M25metaG_FD_115308 | JGI IMG/M metagenome (GOLD analysis project Ga0157374, IMG submission 115308) | Miscanthus rhizosphere microbial communities from Kellogg Biological Station, Michigan, USA - M2-5 metaG | ecosystem: Host-associated > Plants > Roots > Rhizosphere > Soil | place: USA: Michigan... | reverse complement strand
ATAAATTGCCGGTCATCGGCCGTGCTATCCAACCGTTGCCGCCCCATTGAAAATCATTATCGCCGCGGCCCGAGCGGTTTGAGCTGAGGCAATAAGCACCCGAGATAATGGATAGGGTTTGCCCGCAGCGGATCCATTGGTTAACAGAGGCAAACCCCGTAGCCCGCGGACACAAGAGGAGGTCGATCCCCTGTTTACCGTAAGCCCTGGCATATTCCATGAACCACATTTCCGTACATAGCAGCACACCGATACTGATGCCGCCTATTTCGAGTGTTGCAAAAGCCTGGTCCGGGTCGGCATTATACCAAGTTTCTTCCCAGAAATGATCTTCCTCAGGAAAAAAGCATTTGGTATGGAGCTTATGATGACCAACTCCCTGCTGGTACAGGTAAGCTGTATTAAAGAATTTATTTCCTTCAATAACAGGCCTGGAATAAACAGTGTAGGTAACACGAAGCTGTTCGATCTCTTTTAGCCATCGTTCGTGTTTTTGTACGCTCTGCAATTTCGCGGCCTCATCGACGTTCTTTTCCGAAGCGACCCATTTGCAGAAGGGCATTTCAGGGAGCAGGAGCAAGTCGGGCCGGTAGGTTTTTAAATGCGTTTTTAACCTGCCCCAATCTTCAATAAATTGAAGCTCATTGTCGCTTAATTCACAGACAGTTACTTTCATGATTGGAAAGATTTAGTTTAAGTCAAAAGCTGCTCAAAGAAGGCGCCGTAATTGTTTGCTTTATCTACAAAATGTATTTCCAGTATCCAATGGCGGTCGTGGCCCTGCGGGTCTTTAGCAAACATATCCTGGTGGTTGTCCGGGTGAATATCAAGCCCTAAATTGCCCGGGCCCAATTGCTCATGCGGGTATGGCCCTACGATATGCCCGGCTATTTCGCCGCCAAATGTGTAGCCGTAGTGTGCGGTTAGTTCGAGTATGTACTGGTAAAACTCGGCCCCGGTCAGGCTGTCGCGCCCGATGTACCAGGCGTTTGCCTGCTGCCAGGCATTCTCCACATCGCGTTTTATTTTTTCTCTTGCCGGGTCGTTGCCTATAACGTAGGTCCGTGCCACGTCCGCTTCAAAACCGCTCACAACCGGGCCAAAGTCGAGTATTACCAGGTCGGTGTCTTTGATCGCCACATCGGGCGGGTCGCCGCCATAAGGCTGCATGGTGTTTGCACCGGCCCTGACTATCTTTTTGTGCCAAAATTCTTTAATGCCATAAACTTCGCGGGCAATTTTAACCACGTCGTCATTAAGCTGTTTTTCTGTTTTTCCGGGGACGATCATTTCCAATCCCTCGACGGTTTTGAACAGGTTTTTTGTTTTTTCTTCGGCAGAAACAAGGTTTCTCCTGGCGGTACTCATACTGAGAATATTCATACTGAAATTTTTTAACTACGTCTGTTTAGCGGTTAATGAACCTTGGAGTTGATGTGCGAATTCGCGTATATCGTTCAATAGTGTTTTTAAATTATCGATGGTTGTCAGCGGGTTCATGATGGATATGCGCAGGTAAAATTCACCGTTAACGGAAGTGCTCACGATATAGAACTTGCCTGCGTTAATTACCTTTTCCAGTATCTGCCGGTTCAGCGAATCAGGGCATTCGTCACATTTATACCGGAAGCAGACAATATTGCTTTGCGGCTCGTGTGCCAGTTCAAAATCGGCGCTGTCGTTAATTATTGAGGTGAATTGAGCCGCCAGTCCGAACAGCGTATCTATATTCTGCCGGTACAACTCGTCACCGTATTGGCGCACGATGGCATAGGTATGAAAGATGGTGGCCGGTTTGGTACATTCAAACGTGTATTTACCGGAGTTGAACCAGTCTTCGGGCTCGTTTTGGTAGATGTAAAGTGCGTTTTGCGAGAACGTGTTCGCTTTGGCGCTTCCGTTTTTAAAAAGCACAGCCGTGGACAAAGATGGCGCAAGCATCATCTTGTGGAAATCGACCACAATAGAATCTGCCCGGTGGATTCCGTCGATCAAGTGCTTGTACCGGTCGGAAAAAATGACCGGTGCACCATGTGCGCCGTCTATATGGAACCAAACTTTGTGTGCAGATGCGAAAGCGCCGATCGCTTCAAGGTTGTCAAAGGTGCCTGTAGAAGTAGAGCAGGAGCAACCGATAACGCAGATCACTTTTTTACCATCCGCAAGGGCTTGGCGGTAATAGGTTTCCAGCAGATCGGTTCGCATCCTTAGCTGATCGTCGACAGGAACGCGGATAACACCGCTTTTGCCCAGACCAATGATGCGTGCGGCCCTGTCGATACTAAAATGCGCTTCTTCCGAAACCAATACAGCCAAAGGCTGATCGTCATGTGAGCCATCTTCCCAGATATCCGTTACAGAAGCCCGGGCCGCCAGTAAGGCGGTTAGGTTACCCAATGTTCCGCCCGAAGTGATAACGCCGGCCGCCTGGTTGCCCAGGCCAAACTTATCTGCAAGCCAGCCGATGACGATCTTTTCCATTGCGTTGGCAGCCATCCCCATTTCATAAACAGCCATGCCATTGTTCATAAAACCCGTCAGCGCCGATGTTAATGCAGTAAGCGGAAGGGCGGGCGATACCTGGTGGCCCAGATAACCCGGGCTTTGCAGGTTGACCGAATGGGCTATAATGTCCTTAAAAAGCTCATTTGGCGAATCAATAGCATCCTTACCCAAATCGAAAGCCCAATGGGCCAATTGTTCCTGCGGTGATATCCTGTCGATGGTATGAAAGCCGGATGGGTCAAGTGTTTTTTCCAGCTGTGCGGCCAACAGGTCAATGACCTGGTGGCCGTTTCGCCGGAAAGTTTCAAGGTCAAAGGCTTTTTTCAGCAAATCGCTCATTAACTGATTTTGGACAAAGAACGCAAGTGTTATTAATAATAAAAAATACTTAATTTGCATCTATTAATATCAAATATGGTATAAATGGATACGCAAACATTGAAGAATTTTATCAGGCTGGCCGAGACGCTGCATTTCACTAAAGCCTCGGAGCAAGTGTTTATGGCGCAGCCGGCATTGAGTCGCCAGATCAGGCGGTTGGAGGAGTCGATAGGGGCGAAACTTTTTGAAAGGAACAAACGGAATGTATTGCTTACGAAGGCCGGTGTGTATTTCAAGCAAGCGGCGCAGCAAACGCTCGATCAGCTAAACTATGCGATCAACCGGGCAAAGCAAATTCACAATGGCGAGGCGGGCGAGATCAGGATAGGATATACCCATTCCATCGTACAATCCATCCTGCCACGTATAATTAAGGAAATACGAGCCGAATTCACGGATGTGAAGACCGTTTTGCGCGAAATGAATAACCCTGAACAGTACCGTGACCTGGCCGAGCAAAAGATCGACATAGGTTTTGCGACCAACCCGATAGTGCCGGAACAATTGAAAAGCAAGGTGTTTTTTAAAGATGTTTTTGTTGTCGTTCTGCCGGCGAACCATCACCTGCTGGCGGCTGAACCTTTTGATTTTTCGGCGTTGGCAAACGAGCCGTTTATTTTGCCCCATGCGGTTGAGGGCAGCGACTATGTTTACGCTGTAGAATCGATATGCCTGGATGCCGGTTTTTTGCCAAATGTGGTACATCACACTTCATCGGTAAGTTCGGCGCTTAAACTGGTGGAGGCCGGTTTAGGGGTTACGATCGAACCCAAAGCTTCATTATCTGGCCAGCGGCTGGCTATCCGTTATGTCGAGCTGGATAATATCCCGCAAAAAGTACAGTCAACCATCTTGTGGAACGAGAACACGGAAAATGAGCATACGCCTATTTTGAACCTGGTTAAAAAGCTCATTAACATCTGATAAATCGAAAAATAGGTATTTTCACCTATGAAAATACCGTGTTAACACGGTATTATTTCTTAAACCGGCATCTTAACTTTAAATGATACTAATATGTCCGTTTACTATACGGATATCTGATTTACAATCACTTATCATTTTCAGGTCATGGATGTAGTAACCGATCTTACCTCTCAGGCTGTTTCTGGCATTGTCATTATCCAGGATATAGTCAAAAGCAAGTTGAATATTTCTGAACTGGAGGACCAGCAAAATTTACCCATTTGGAAATTTCGTGACTTATTGAAGAATTCTGATAAAGAGTTAGAAAATAATATCCAGGCTATCCAGGATGTGCTTTGGTGCAGTATTGGGGTTGAAAAACACGACACCTATAAAGAGTGCTTCACCATGATGGCCGATGGACTGCTGAAGTGGTTAAGGGATTATGAACTGCCGGATGAAAAAGGGGATGAGCAGAACAAAAAGGAAGGCCTGGCACTTAATTACACCCTGTCGTGCACACCGTATCAATGGCGTTCACTGATCCGGCGCATACTTTATAAAAAACCCGGCTCGCGGCATGATCTTGCAGAGGCCATTCACTATATGCCGGTGCAGGTCGTCCTTTGCCTTAACGGTAAGGACCTTAGCCAGGCCGAACAAAGGCTTTACCAGGCCTGGAATATTTCGGAAAGCAGTGGTTTGCTAAAACCTTCGGACTGGAAAGAATATCGTAATTGGTGGGGCGACAAATACGTTCATCCGGGCACCTGGTTCAGGTCGAGGCGCTTTGAGAACGAGCAGGAGAAAGCAGCTTATGATACCTGGTGGCAGCTTACGGGGCTTAATTACGAAGCGAGCCGGGAACACCTTGCAGAAAAACTGCTGCAGGATGATACTTTACTACGGCAATGGCTGAAATGGGAGCGTGTAGCGCTGCCCTTTGAAACGCTTTTTAATGCTGAACTGGATGAGATAGACGCCTCAAGGAAATTACGAAAGCATGAAAATTTAAATGAGTTGCGCAAACAGCCGTATTCGCATGAATATAAGAACGTCGACCCGATACAACGGGCGGCAAGTATGGACCTGCATGGGCTGGCTTTATCGGGTGGCGGTATACGTTCGGCCACCTTTTCACTGGGTGTTTTGCAAAAGCTAGCCGAAGACGGCAAATTGCAGCAATACGATTATCTTTCATCAGTATCAGGCGGCGGGTATATTGGCACGTGGCTGGCCACCTGGATCAAACGGGGCGGTTCCATTTCGGCAGTGATAGACAGGCTGAATGTCAAACGATCAGCTGATCCGCTCGGCGATGAAGTGCGGCCCGTCCGCTGGCTGCGTATGTTCAGCAATTACCTGGCGCCCGAATCGGGTATCATGTCGGCCGATTCATGGACGATTGGCATCACCTGGCTGCGCAATACATTGATCAACCAGGTATTGTTGCTGCTGTTGCTTTGTACAGCTTTATCCGGCGTCGCCGACCTGTTCTTTACCTGGGGCGTTGTGATGCGGGTGGCGCATAAGCTTAACTTTTGGCACGTGTTTGCCTGGAGCTTTGCCGTTTTTGCACCGGGTGTGCTTTTTACCGGCTGGGGCATGAAAACTTATGACCAGCCATTTGATCAAAGAATGAACTTCAGCTTTGGCCGCATCCGGTGGTTGTCGCTTATGTTGGTAACCTGGGCGACCATTGTGGCTTTTGCGGTAAGCTCGTGGCTATACGAGTCGCATCACGGGGGATATATGTATAAGGTGTCGCATCTGTGGCCCGCATCGCTGATGGGTTTTTTGGGCATGGTGATCATTGCTTACATGGGCAGGTACCAGCGTTGCGCGCAAAGGCATATTGAAAAGCAGTGGGTTCATGTCGGTATCGTGGTATCGTCGGCTGTTTCATCGGCAACGGGCCTGTTCCTGTTAGCCGGTGCCTGGCAATTGTTTTATTATTTCTTTCTGAATGTAAACGATTCCGATTCGTGGGTATTTATCCTCGGGCCGCCGATCATATTGGAATGCATCAGCGCCTGCGTGATCATGCGTATGGCGCTGATGGGTAAACTTTTCCCGGATGAACGACGCGAGTGGTGGGGAAGGATGGGGGCCATAACGCACCGCGCCATGCTGTTTTGGATATTGGCCACTGCCGGCGCGCTGGAACTACCGAAGGGAATACGATATGTACTGGCAAACTGGCCGCATATTCAAACAGTATTGGGGATCAGCTGGGTTGCCGTTGTAGGTGCTGCCGTAAAAATGGCTTACCAATCTAAAGACAGCCAGGGAAAATCGGGTTCATCGTCGGCTATGGTGCAGGATATGTTCATACGGTTTGCACCGTATCTATTTATGATCGGCTTTTTGTTTATTGGTGCCTGCACTTTCGATGCCTTACTGCCGCTGTTGAACAGGGTATTGCCAGAAGTGCTGCCTTCATACAGGTGCCTGGTTGCTACTGCTATATTAGCCTTTATCACCCTGCTGTTCAGCTGGCGGGTGGGTGTGAACGAATTTTCGCTGCATCATTTTTATCGTAACAGGCTGGTGAGGGCCTATATGGGCGCTTCACGCAAAAGAACTGACCGCGATAAAACGATGAACAGCTTTACCGGGTTTGATAAGAACGACGACATCAAGCTATCACGGTTTATTAATGATCCGCCGGAGGATGTGCTCCGGCACCCGCTTTAGAGCGATGGCGGCGCTTATTTTGGCCCGTATCCCATCCTGAACGCGACGCTGAACGCCACCGGAGTATCTGAACTTGACAGGCAGGACCGCAAGGGGGAATCATTTATATTCTCCCCCTTATATTGCGGGTTTGATTTTAGTCCGACACGTTCGGCAGCTTATGCTAAAAACAAAGTATATGAGTATGGTTACCGGCCAACATCACGCTATGGCTATGAAGGCGGCCCAAAAATCGGCACCGCTATGGCTATTTCCGGCGCAGCGGTAAGTCCGAATATGGGCTACCATTCGTCGCCGGCCACGGCATTTATGTTGACGATGTTCAATGTTCGGCTGGGATGGTGGATGGGCAACCCGCGCAGGTGGACCTATAAATATTCCGACCCGGGGCTTGGGGTGATCTATATGGTGAACGACCTGGTAGGCAAGTCGGATATCGATTCGTTGTTTGTCTACCTTTCGGATGGCGGGCATTTTGATAATATGGGCGTGTATGAGCTGATTCGGAGGAGATGCCGGAATATTACGCTCGTAGACGCTGAAGAAGATCCCCAAAATACGTTTGAGGGGCTGGCGAATACAATACGACGGTGCCGCATAGACTATGGGGTGGAAATTGTGATCGATACGAGCCCTATTACAGTAATTTCGGCTAAAACCGAAAAAAAAGCGCATCGTGTGGATGGTACTATCCATTTTCCCGGCGACCCGTGTAAAATCCCTTCTGGAAAGATCACATATATTAAAGCAAATTTGGCCGGCGACGAGCCGACGGACATTAAAGAGTACAAAAAGAATAACGATGTATTTCCGCAGCAGCCTACCAGCGACCAGTTTTTTACCGAGGAGCAGTTTGAAAGTTACCGCAAATTGGGATATTTGAGTGTTTAGATCAAAAAAATGAAGATCAGGCTCATATACCCTGCGTTTATTACCTTGCTGTTACTGTGCGCCATGGCGGTACAGCAGCCGGACGAGATATTGCTATGGCCCAATGGCGCGCCGGGCTCCGAAGCTAAAACATCGCCCGAAAAAGTACGCACTACGGACCAGGGCGATATCGTTATTTCCGGTATACATAAGCCGTCTGTTAAGCTGTTTATTCCGGCTGCTGATAAGGCAACCGGAACCGCGGTTATCATCGCCCCGGGCGGCGGACATAGCGAGCTATGGATAAGTCACGAGGGCTATACACCGGCTAAATGGATGCAGGCGCACGGAATAGCTGCTTTTGTGCTGAAATATCGCCTGGCAAAGGAAGCGGGGTCGACCTATACCGTAGATAAAGACGAGCTGGCGGATATTCAACGCGCTATTCGCCTGGTGAGGAGCCGGGCCAAAGAGTGGGGGATAGACACGGCTAAAATAGGCGTGATGGGTTTTTCGGCGGGCGGCGAACTGGCGGGACTGTCTGCTATGCGTTTTGGTCCGGCTGACGCCAATGCAAAAGACCCGATCGATCGAGAAAGCGATAAACCGGATTTCCAGGGATTGATCTATCCGGGGAATATAGCCAGGCTTGAAGTAAGTGCGTCATCCCCGCCGGTGTTTATCGCTGCGGGTAATAATGACCGATCCGATATTTCTGAAGGCACAGCGCAGCTTTACCTCAAATACAAGCAGGCAAAAATTCCGGCCGAGCTGCATATTTATGCCAATACCGGCCACGGCTTTGGTATGCGCGACAGCAATAAAGGCGCTATAACGCTTTGGCCGGAAGAATTCAGGCTATGGCTGATGGATATCGGGATGCTTAAAAGTAAGTGATAAAACCCGGCGCAACCTTAAACCTGTTGTGCCTTTGCTTTTTTCAAGGTGATCACGGTTATTTCGGGCCAGATGCCTAACCGTCCTTTGAAACCGAGGAAGCCAAAACCCCGGTTCACGTACAAATATTTGCCGTTTTTCTGATATAGCCCGGCCCATTGCGGGTACATGTATTTAACCGGGCTCCATTGGAAGCCAAATAGCTCGATACCGAACTGCATGCCATGCGTATGCCCGGCAAGGGTAAGGTTGATGTGTTTTTCGTGCTCCAGCGTTTTGGCCTCCCAATGGGATGGGTCGTGCGACATCAGGACTTTGAATTCATCATCGGGCACATTTGCGGCGGCACGGCTCAGATCGCCATATTTGTGAAAACCGCCTTTGCCCCAGTTTTCTACGCCGATGAGGGCGATATGCTGCCCGTCCTTTTCAATTCGAGCCGAATTGTTCAGCAATAATTTGAAGCCCATCTCTTTGTGGACGTTTTTTAAGCTGACAAGATTGGCCGATTTGGCCTGCTCGCTGTCCCAATGGGTGTAATCGCCATAGTCATGATTCCCCAGTACAGAATACTTGCCGTAAGGTGCCTGCAACCTGGCGAACGTATCCTTCCAGGCATTCATTTCGCTGGCTTTGTTGTTCACCAGGTCGCCGGTGAACAGGAGCAGGTCGCTTTTTTGTTTATTGACCAGGTTAATGCCTTTTTCGACACCCTTCCGGCTGCTGAAGCTTCCGGCGTGGATATCGGATAACTGTGTTATGGTGAAGCCGTCAAAGGCTGCAGGGAGGTCGGGAAATTTTAAAGTCACCCGGTGAACTTTGTAACGATGGCGGCCGCCGGTCATGCCATAGAGCAAGCTTAGGAACACAAAGCCGGCGATGCCGGCGTCAAATTGGCTTACCCACAAGCTGCGGGGCGGAAAATGCCGGAACAGCCTGGTGATATCTTCCAGCAATAATACCGGTGCGCCGAAGATCTTCGGCACAAAGGTAAGCAGGGTCATAGCCATCAGGCCCGCAATAAGGCTGGTTTGCTGCCGCCCTGTCCGTCGCCCTGCGATAAGGTAAACGAAGCCTGCGGCGATCAGCACGTCAACCAGCCAGTAGGCCCACAAGATAAATGTGTTGTCAGTCAGCGTTTTTACCGCCTGGAAAAAGTATATATCGCTCAGCACCCATGCCAGCAAAATAAAAGGTAGTCTATTTCTCATTTGAAGAAAAAGACGAACTGTAGGCAAAAAGATTTTAATGTTTTAGAACAAACCCCGGATTGCCCCGGGGTTTGACATATAGATTACAATTCTTCGTCGTGCTGACTAACATCGAGGCCAAGCTTTTCGTCCTGCTCAGAAACCCGAAGCGGGCTGATGAGGTCGGTGATCTTCAGCAAAAGTAAAGAACCGAAAAACGCGAAAGCCGAAACAATCACCATCGCCAGCAGGTGCTTGAAGAACAAGCCCGTTTCGCCAAAGAATAAACCTTCGGCACCGGCGCTGTTGACACTTTTTGTGGCGAATATGCCGGTGAGCAGCATACCCATCATACCGCCCACGCCGTGGCACGGGAAAACGTCCAGCGTGTCGTCGATGGAGGTTTTACTACGCCAGATGACCATCAGGTTGCTGACAACGGCTGATACGATGCCTACTATTAATGAACTGGAAACGGTAACAAAACCTGCTGCCGGGGTGATAGCCACAAGGCCCACCACAGCACCGATACAAGCACCCAACGCAGAAGGTTTCTTCCCGCGCAGCATATCAAAAAATATCCAGGCCATGGCAGCCGCAGCTGATGCAGTGGTGGTTGTCGCCAGGGCGGTT
>Ga0157374_10006273_pt1 | contig 10081 bp, 6 predicted proteins | sample M25metaG_FD_115308 | JGI IMG/M metagenome (GOLD analysis project Ga0157374, IMG submission 115308) | Miscanthus rhizosphere microbial communities from Kellogg Biological Station, Michigan, USA - M2-5 metaG | ecosystem: Host-associated > Plants > Roots > Rhizosphere > Soil | place: USA: Michigan... | reverse complement strand
ACCAGCATTGGCACCCAGCTATCGCGAGCGGTAAGGGAAAAGAGCGCCGCGCAAATCAAAGAAAGGACCCCGCCGCCGAAAGATGCGGCCAGTATCCAAGTTAGTGTGGACATGGTTGTGGTTATTAGGAAAGCGTTGCGTTAATTATACGAGAGCTGTCAATAGACTCTTTCGAAACCATAGTGAGCGAGTCGCGCACTAGATTGCGAAAAAGGGTTAATAGACCTATTTGAGCCATATGACGGTTGCCATTCTGCCGGTGTCGCGATCACGGCGATAGGAGTAAAAACGATCTTTTTCCGTAACGGTACAAAAATCGCCGCCGTAAACTTGCGCGACACCTAAAACGTGCAGTCGTTGCTTAGCTAATCCATATAAGTCCGCGAGCCATTTGCCACTCTCGCTTTCTTTGAAAAACATTGCCGCGTTGGCATCATGATCAATGAATTGGGCGCGAACTTCCGGTCCCACTTCGAACCGATTCGGCCCGATAGCCGGCCCGAGATAGGCGAGCAAGGCATTGCTTGGTTTGTTCATTGCCGCAATGGTGTTTTCAATAATCCCTGAACAAAGTCCGCGCCATCCCGCGTGGGCAGCACCGACAACCGCCCCCTCTCGGTCGCATAGCAGCACAGGCAAGCAATCCGCCGTCTGAATCGCCAACACCACACCTGGCGTCGTGGTTATTGCCGCGTCCGCCTCTAAGCTATCGTTTTCCTCATCGGCACGAATCACCCGAGTGCCGTGAATTTGTTTGAGCCAAACGGGTTCGCCGGGAAGAAAAGTCCGAAGCCGAGCCCGATTTGTTGCAACCGACTGTGGGTCGTCTCCGACATGATCGCCGAGATTCATTCCCGCATAAGAACCGGTGCTTACACCGCCGTCACGAGTCGTGACAAATGCCTGAACATTCGGCGGCGCAGGCCAATTCGGTGTAATCCATTCTTCAGGCCGTCGGTTTAAGGCCATGCATTTCTCCATATCGGTAAAAGAGCATCGAAAGAATACTCAACTCGATCTTAACTGCCATACGGCACTCTATGATCGATCAAACCTCGCGCAGTACAGTGAGAAGTTCTTCCATATCCATAGGCAACGGAGCCTCCCATGTCATCGAAGTTTCCGTTGCGGGATGCAAGAGGGCCAAACGCTGTGCGTGCAAAGCCTGGCGGGCAAACCGCTGTAAAGCTTGCCGCATCTCATTCGGCACCGACTTCGCATTTCCGCCGTAAACCGGATCGCTCGCCAACGGAAAACCCAGCGATTGCATATGCACGCGAATTTGATGGGTACGCCCGGTCTCGAGCCGGCAAGCCACTAGCGTGTGATAGGGCAACTGTTCGATGACCCGATAATGCGTCACCGCCTCTTTACCATCGGACACGATAGCCATGCGGACCCGATCGCGCGGATGCCGGCCAATAGGCGCATCGACGGTACCATCGCGATCGAGGTTCCCCTCCACAATAGCCACATACTCGCGCGTCACCGACCGGGCTTGGAGTTGGCGCACCAAATGCGTTTGCGCAATCAAGGTCTTCGCCACCACCATCAAACCGGTGGTATCTTTATCGAGCCGATGCACGATACCGGCCCGAGGCACCCCCGCCAGGGCAGCGCAATGATGCAGCAGCCCATTCAACAGGGTTCCCGACCAGTTACCGTTAGCAGGATGAACAACTAATCCCGCCGGCTTATTAATGACGATAACGGTCTCGTCTTCGAATACGATATCGAGCGGAATCACCTCGGGGGTAAAGGCTAATTCTTCAGCATCCGGCTGTATGTCCACCGATAGTCGTTCGAGACCCCGCACTTTTCGTGATACCGTAGCGGCCTCGCCGTCGACAGTAACAAGACCGTCGCGAATCCAACTCTGTAAACGGCTGCGGGAATAGTCAGGGAGTAGACGAGCGAGCACCTGGTCCAACCGCATCCCGGCGCATGCCATGGGAATGTCGAACGAGGCCACCTCTGCGTCCTCGCTGTCGGTTGCGTTATAATCCGTCAATATTTTTTTGGAATCGATCATGAATCGTAGTGTAGTGGCAATCGTCATCGCCTTGCAGTTGTTCGTTCTCAGCAGCTGCAGTCTTTTCTCTAAAGCCGTAGATCCGCGCAAGGACTGGACCGTCGAGCAATATTATGAAGCCGCCATGGATGAAATGCGCGAGGGCACTTACGAAACCGCCATCAAGTCCTTCGAAGCGCTGGAAGCTCGTTATCCCTACGGCCGCTATGCGCAGCAAGCGCAATTGCAGATTATTTATGCGCATTACAAACAAAAAAATATTCCGGAAGCCATCGCCGCTTGCGACCGCTTCATTAAGGAAAATCCCACCAGCCCGGCCGTGGATTATGCGTACTACCTCAAAGGCCTAGCAAACTTCAACACCGATCTGGGTCTATTCAGTTTTTTAGTCGACAACGATCTCTCCGATCGCGATCCTAAAGCGGCAAAGGAATCGTTCAACGCGTTCAAAGAACTCATCACCCGTTTCCCCAATAGCAATTACGCGGAAGATGCCCGTTACCGCATGGAATACTTGGTCAACACGCTGGCTAAGCACGAAGTCCATGTCGCACGCTATTACTTAAAACGGGGCGCACCGTTGGCCGCCGCCAATCGCGCGCAATATGCCGTAACAACCTATGCCGGCGCACCGGCGACGGAAGAGGCGCTTGCGATCATGATTCGCGCTTACGACCAATTGGGGCTCGCACAACTCCGCGATGACGCGGCACGCATTATGCAGAAGAACTTTCCGAATAGCACGTACTTGTCTTCGACCAATCACGGCGAGCGGCCATGGTGGAAATGGTGGTGATCTTGCGACGCTAAACACAGTAATTAGGGGATTTCCCATGCACGCCACCTTGCATTTAACAAAATTCCCCTACTTTCCGCCGCTTCGCGCGAAGCGGCGGAAATATTGCAAGTCGATGTGAAGCCGCGTAGATCATCGTGTAGCGCGGTAGGAGTCCCGTCCTTTAGGGCTGAACGGCGGTGCTATGATTTGCCTAATACGCGTAGCAAGTCCTAGAAATTCTCGCGGAAAAATATAACCCCATCCCCACTCCGATTCGCGCCGAAACGCACCAATGCAGTCGGGTCTTGGTTGAACGTGGCCGTTCCCCAGTTGCCGCGCAAGTAAGCCTTGTTCGCAGTCGTAGCAGCATTAGGCACAGCGCCGGTGCAAGCAATGCCGGATGCTGTCGATCCAAGATTTACTCGTAAATTTACCCAGCCATCATTACCGCTCCCCGGTTTCGTAAGCTTGAGATTTGCAGGCATGCCGGTTATCAAACTAACCGTCGTTTCACAGGCGCCCAAATGATTGGCAGTCGCCGTTGGAAAAGTAACCGCAATATCGCTGGCGGAAAAAGTTGTGCAGCTATCGGCCGCTCCGATATCTGCGAAGCCGGTGCCGTTCCAAGATTGGAGTGTCATGCGTATAGGCAATTCGAGCAGCTCGGTGCCGTAAGCATTCGATAATCGAAGCCGTCCAAAGCGGGCTGCCGTTATGCCGATTCTTGCACGCTCATTGGTTGCATTGTTGTCTACATCCATATTCAGCGCCGTAGACAATAATTGAATGCCATCGCTGTCGCTGGGGGCAATGCCCACATTGATATTGGCATAAGGGCCATCGGGCGACGCGGCTCGACTGATAGTGAAAGGCGCCGCGACAGTCGCCGCGCCGTTCGACCAGGTACCGCTCGCCGCGCTGGTCGCAGTAAGTCGCGTGGAAAGATTGGTCGTGCCGCTCACCGCGCCATATGCCATGGTAGCCGAAGATGTAGGGTCCAGCTTGGCGAAGGTGCCGATATAATTGCGCGTTAACACGTTTGCCGCGTTTTCTGCGCGAAGCGCGAAGTCGAGCCGAAAGGGTTCATCCATATAGGTAAAGGCATCGCCGCAAGATGTGATGTCGATGCGATTGGTCAGCGTACCGCTTGCGAGCGCAAAATGATGCGGGGTAAAACGCCCGATATTCGCACTAGTGCCGGCCGGTACGGTAGCACCGAAATAACCCGCCGACGGCGGCGTCGCGGTAATCCGAAACACCCCTACTTCAGAAACGCTCTCGTTTATTGTGTGTATGCCATTGTCGGCAGCAACCATGTCAAATGTGGTAACGCCCAAGCTCCCTAGCTGCCCTCCTCCCGGTGCTATCAGACTGTGCGAAAGCGCAATGTTATTAAGGAGAAAATTCGGTGTGGCCGGATTATCGGAGAGATCGGTATCGGTATCCGATGTCCAGCAGGCAGCTTTCGCTTGCAATGGAAAGGTGGTTCCGGCGGAAGTAAAGGCGGTGCAAGTAGCATCGCCGGAAGTACATGCGGCTGCAGAATTGGTACTGAAAACAGCTATCCCTACCGGCACTGAGACGAATGTATCGTTGCCATTCATGATTAAACCCGCTTCCGAGCCGGTACCCGTATATCTTGCGTTCAATTGCATTTGCCCCGCATCGGGGTAGCGCACCGTGAAGGTGGATTGCGCAGCCGCATTGAAGGTAAGCGGAATTCCCGTTCCCGGCGTAGCGCCGGTGATGTTGGTTCCATTGATGCTGACGGCTTGTGTTCCAGTGGCCGGGCTCGAATAGGTCGACCAGAAGTTCACTGTTTTCGTGCCGGTAAATGCCGGCGCGCATGTTTTGGTCACGTCGTCGGTGCGCACGGCCGTTACAGTAACGTCTGCGGACGTTTTGCATGCGGTTAGATTGGGCACATCGAAAATGAATCCCGAATCGAAGAACTGTAGATCGCAAGTTTCCGTCGCGCCGTTGAAGCAACGAGTTGCGACCGTCGGTGCAGGCGTGGTTGCGGTTGCCCCGAGCGTAACGGTTCCCGTCGTCGTGTGTTGTAGCTGCACGGTAGTTGAGCCGCCGGTGAATGAAATAATATTGCCGCCGCCCCATCCTGTCGGTTGCAACGTCGTACTCACCGAGCCCGTATATAAACTCGCACAGTTCGTATCTTGGCAGGCTTGCACAGTCACGGTTTCCGGTGCGCAAGTCAATGCCTCTCCGTCATGCAATAGGCGTATATGGTTAAGCAGACAAGTGTTCGGTGCATTCATGTCAGCTAATACTTCCGCTTCGCTGAGCGTCGCATTGTAAATGCGGACCTCATCGATTTGGCCGGGGAAAAGACGGGTTGTATCGAAATCGTTGCCGAGCTGCAGCGCGTCGGTGTTTGTGATCATAAGCTCGAAGTTGTCCGTAGCCGAAAATTGCAAAACACCGTTGATATATATGCGCTGAAATGCGGGGCCGTAAACGATGCCCACATGATTCCACTGCCCCGGCGTGATGGAATTATTCGGAGTAAAGTAGTCGCGGGTCGTGCCCGTGGAGCTTTGGTGCCACCAATTAAGACGGCAGCCGCTCGCTATATGAAATTCATAGTTTTCGTCTTTCGAGAGAACGGACTTTAAACCCGATGTTGGACAACTATCGGGACGGACCCATAGCGTAATAGACATTTGTCGTTGTAGATCGAGCAAATTATTGTCAGCGACTTCGACATAGTCATTCACGCCATCAAACAGGCCGCCGTTGCAAATCTTTGCGGCCGTCGTAGACGCGCTGCCGAATGCTCGGCCATGCAAATTGTTGCCACTCATGTCTTTCACTTCGTTAGCAGCGCCCGTCCAACTCGCTTCGTTCAAAGGATAATAAGCAACCGGGGATACAGCGGCCGGTTCCAACGCAATCACTGCGCCGATAGTCCTCGCTGTTGCGGCCGCGGTGGCCGTGCGCGTGCCGGTTGCCGCGGTACCGATATAGTCTTCTTCTGCGAATGCGATCGTAGTACCGTTGGTTGTGCCCGCACTATCGTCTTGCGCCCGTTCAGTCATGGTGCCGGGCACCGTAAAAGTCGTCGCTCTTGAAGTCGTAAATATCCCGACCAGCAATGAGGAAGAAACCGTGGGCGTGATAGAGGGAGCAATTGCGCTCGTTGTGTTTACGGCGCTGGCAGTGGATGCAGAGATATCGAATGTATTAGGCAAGGCGGCAACGCCGGCATAAGCGACGATCACTCCGGCTGCCCGCCGGCTGGCATTGAAACCCCATGTTCGATTTGCGCCGATATCGGCGGCCGTTGCAAAGCGATAGTAAATGAATAGCGACACATTGGTGCCGTTGTCCACTCTATCGAAAAGCGTCCAACCGGCCGGGACCGTAGTAATGTTGGTGCCCGTGCCATTCCGTGCGCTGATTGCCGCGATCAGGAGATCTCCCGCAGCCGCAGTGGTTGGTACGGTAATAACGATGGTCGTTGTATTAGCGCCGGTGCTACTGCCACCGGTAAATGTAATCCCCGCCTCCGCCTCGGTCCAATTCGCAGAGCTTATGAGGATAAAAGCGAATAACAAAAGTATTCGCCACCATTGAGAATTGATGCAGTCTTTACCGAAAAAAATCTTCTTCAATTTGATCTCGCTATGGCTTTCCTCAAATTTTACTTCCTAAAGCCAGCCGACTGAAGTCCGCTTTAAACATGCCGACGGAAAATTAACCCCACTCGACTTCGAAATTAAATTAGGATGGCAGGCGAGTTGTTGTTGATGAGCCCTCTTGCCAAACGCACTTTTTAACAAGTCGACTATGCAAAAATCCATTATCGAAAATTTGTTGAATGATGATGCGGTCTCCAAAAGCAATTATCAAAGTTTGGCGCGCATACTCCCGCAAGTGACAGAGCAACAATTCGCAGCGGGCGAAACCATTTATAACGCAAACGCCAGAGCTGAAAATTTTTATCTTTTAGTAGAGGGAGAAATCAAACTCGTTTCTCCGCAAGGGCGAGAATCCAATCTAGTCAATCAGCGGTTCGGTGAAGAAGCCGCGTCAGATGCCGATCATTATCTTACCGATGCCATCGCGGCCACTGCTGCCGTGGTTTTATGTATCCCGCGCATTGCCATGGCAACGTTGGTAGCAGCCAATCCGGCACTAAAAACCGACTTGCTGTTTTCCCTGGCAAGTCATCTAGCAGGCGAGAAACTTGAACGCCGAACAGGTGCGGTTGAACGTAAACATTCCCCACATCCTCCTACCAAGCTGCTTGGCTGGTCATGCACTTTAGCACTGCCGCTGCTTATTCTGTTTTTCGGCGACCGGCTCAAAATCGAACATAACGCAGTTATCTTTCTCGCCATTTTTTCCGCGACAGTATCAATGTGGATATTCAGCCTGGTGGATGACTACATTCCTGGCTTATTCGCACTATTGGCGACACTAGTCATGGGCTTGGTGCCTGCGTCCGTTATCTTATCCGGCTTCGCTTCCGATGGTTTTATGATGGCATTGAGTACGCTCGCGCTTGGTACTGTGGTCGTCACTTCGGGCCTAAGCTATCGGCTCATGCTGACGCTTTTATTGCGCCTGCCGAACACGCAGTTTTGGCACTTCACCGGACTATTCCTAACGGGAGCGGCTATTACGCCCATCATTCCGACGGCAAATGGCCGCACTGCGTTGATATCGCCTTTCTATATCGACATGGTAGACAGCTTGCATTTACAGCCGCAAGCTGCTGCGGCAACTCGCTTAGCGGTGGCCTGCTTTAATGGCCTCAGCTTGTTTTCAGCCATGATACTTACCAGTAAATCGGTAAACTTCGTCGTGTTTGGATTGCTGCCGCCGCAAGGCCAAGATCATTTTCAGTGGATGACATGGCTGATTACATCGATTGTCGCCGCTATCGTTCTATTGGCAATCAACGCGATCACTGCCGCATTCTGGTTTCGTAACCGGGAGAAACCAAAGCTATCCAAAGAAAGAGTTGCGGAGCAACTTCATTTACTCGGAAAACTCAAGAACCGTGAATGGGCGGCACTAGCCGGCATTGCGTTCATGGTCGTCGGCATGGTTACCAGCTCCATACACAAGGTTCAACCATCGTGGCTCAGCTTTGCGATGCTATTCGGCTTGTTGTTATGCGGTTCATTGAATAAAAAAGAACTAAAGGAAAAAGTCGATTGGACTTTCCTGCTGTACTTAAGCGGCATTACGGGCATCGTGGCGGCATTCAGTTTTCTCGGTTTGGATAAAACCTTAAGTGCATCGTTGCCCGGCCTAGCCGACTACATGCACAATAATTTCGAGCTGTTCATTCTGCTTCTTTTCGTATTGATTAATCTGATTCGTTTAGCAGCGCCAATCAATGCAACCATCGTTATCCTGGCAGCGATCCTCATGCCGTTGGCCGATATCAGCGGTATTAATCCATGGGTACTCGGATTTATTATTCTTATCCTGTCCGAAGCATGGTTTCTGCCTTATCAATGCTCTTATTATTTACAGCTTCAGGAACTCAATAAAGAGAGAATGGCATATGACGAAAAATCATTTTTACGGTTCAACGCATTAATGAATTTCGCCAGGCTCGCGGCGGTGTATGCCTCGCTGCCCTACTGGAAAATGCTGGGGCTGCTATGAAAATAAAACCCGAAAAATTTCTCGTCGGCCTATTTCTCGTCGTTTCGCTCGTGCTTTTCGCGTGGTTTAACGTCACCAGGCCCAGCATCTTGATACTGCATAGCTACGACACGGAATATGCTTGGGTCAGAGACATCAATATCGGCTTGAACCGGGTACTCGGTAATAAGTATATCTACCATATCCGCTGGTATTACATGGATACCAAGCGCCATCCTTCTAAAGAATATAAAGCCAGCGCCGGTATTGCGGCCCGCCGTGTCATCGAGGAAACGGAGCCGGATGTTGTCATCGCGATCGACGACGACGCGCAAAAGTATGTCGCCCGCTATTTTATTAACCATCCCAAAATAAAAATTATTTTTGCCGGTGTTAATAACGACGTGAGCGATTACGGTTACGACAAAGCAAAAAATGCCACCGGCATACTGGAACGCTTGCCGCTCATGGCAATGCAGGAAACGTTTCAGATTGCCAGCAACTTTAAGTCACTCGATCACCCGATACGGTTAGCCTATCTAGGTGATAATTCCGAAACCGTTAGTGGCGACCTTAAACAAATTCAGTCTTTCAATTGGTCACCGTTGCAATTCATTGCAGCCAAACGAGTAAATACCTGGCCGGAATGGCAAGCAGCCGTTGAAGAATTAGGAAAGCAAGCGGATGTTATTTTAGTCACGGGCTATCGGCGTCTTAGCCGATCAGCCACAGTCTCGACTTTGGTGCCAGCGAAGGAAATCGTAGAGTGGACCGAAGCACATTCCAAAATACCAGTCATCTCCGGCAACGGCTTTTACACTGAAGAAGGCGGAATGCTCGCGATCGGCACATCTCCTTATGAACAAGGCGAGATCGCGGGAGAGAAAGCATTGGAAATTGTCGAAGCCCACAAATCTCCCGACGGTCTTCCTATCGTGAGTTCGAACCAATTTATCGTGACAATGAATGGTTCGAAAATGAAAGCGCGTGGCTTTAGTTTGCCGAGGGTTTATGAAGCAGCGGCACGCACTGGAGATAAGTATTATCCGTAAGGCGTGCTTTAGCGTTCCCTGGAGCTTATCAATTAATCCCTCCAACATTAGACTTCTTTCGAAACCGTAGCGAGCGGGTTCAGGTTGAGACGAGAAGCGCAACCGTACAAGTAGTACGGTGAGCATCGCAGTCTCAAGCTGGGCCCGCGCAGTAGGTTACGAAAGAAGTCTATTATCGAGCACCAGGCTTCCCGCTAGTCGAAGGTGCCTTATCGGATTTCGATGGAGGTTCACTCGGTTTCGCATCACTGGAAGGCCGCACCCCGGCACTCGCGTTGGCTCGCGCTTCGCGCGCCTTGTCTACGTTAGTGCCGATTTTTGTCGCTTCGCTAGATAAAGAATGCTTCAACGACGATTGTGTCGATGCATCCGATTTTGGCGCTTCCGATTTTAATGTATCGCTATTGATTGAAATGATCGGCAAGCCACCGGTTTTGCTATCGCCTATCACCACGATCTTGGCGTTGTTGGAACGGGCAAGTTCAACCGTTGCTTCTATGCCACGCCAACGTAGATAAGCATCGGTCATGCCGGTGCTGACGATTTCCTGAAAATTGCGTATGCCCAATGCCTCAACACGCTTGCGTTCCGTTTCTT
>Ga0157374_10006266_pt1 | contig 10088 bp, 6 predicted proteins | sample M25metaG_FD_115308 | JGI IMG/M metagenome (GOLD analysis project Ga0157374, IMG submission 115308) | Miscanthus rhizosphere microbial communities from Kellogg Biological Station, Michigan, USA - M2-5 metaG | ecosystem: Host-associated > Plants > Roots > Rhizosphere > Soil | place: USA: Michigan... | reverse complement strand
TTACCGCGACACGTGACACGGTTAATCGCGGAGATACTTTGGATTTTGTCTGTTCCGTTGCGAATCATTCTCAGATTCTTCTCGAAAAACTTGAAATCATGCCCTTGCCACAAAGGCCGGAAATCAATCTTTCCATGCCCGCATGGCAATCAGTGCCTGCCTTTGGCAGTGAGACGAACCAAGCGACAGGGAAGGTTACGGATAACGCTGATTTCGGGATGCATCACTTGGTGTTTGTATTGAAGTACACTTGGAAAGGGGATTCCGCAAGTTATACATCCACCCAGGCTGCAACCGTAAATGTCCTAGTCAATCGCCAGTTTGAAGAGGAGGCCAAAGGTTTGCCGGGAGGGACGGCCGCTCTTTTGTATCTGATCCTACCAGTGGTGACAATCTTTCTCTCGTATGGTTTTCTGGATTCCTGGCGCCGCGAAGGTAAGCCCACAATTCCGGAGTTCAAGTCTGAGTACATAGCGCCGGCATTCCTGGGGGCGATTGTTCTCAATTTCGTCCTCATTTATGAGCGGCAGCAGGACCAAAGCTACCTTTATTCGACTCCGAAGCGTTTTGCTTTGTCGCTACTGCTTCTTGCAGTAGTGGGTGCGGTAATCCCTCTATTCCGCTGGTTGATTCAGGGAGTGAAATCGGCTCTTTACACCTTGCGTAAGACCGACAACCACGAGAAATATCTCAGAAAAGTTCTCCATCAGTCGCCTACAGGGGACGTTACTTGGAAAAAAGCCAAGATCGATGGTGTGGAGTGGCAAGGGGCCCTGCTCCGGCAACCAAGTGGCACCAAGGTTCTCGGTGCATGTCTTCAAATTTCCGCTGACGTAGGAAAACTGAAGGCCGAAGAACTGAAGAGTATTGTGAATGAAACCGGAACAATCGCGGATCTTAAGAAGCTTCTGCAATTACTGAATGCAGGCTCAGTGAGCCTGAAATTTTCGAAAAGAATTACCGAGTCCGGGGGAAAGAAAGACATGCTGTTTGTGGAAAACCAGGATATGGAGTTGCTCAGCGAAGGTTCGGAGCCGGAGAAGATCGTCAAATTCGTACAATAAAAAGGTTGGGCCGCAAAAGTTGCCTTCTGCGGCCCGTTCTGCCCCTTTTCAAATGTTAATTTGATAGTAAGGGGTGAGGAGCTCATGACTAAGATGGCTCCCCGCATTCGACGGTCCTGGAGAATGGTTCACCAGCTGAACCACTCTCGAGGACCGTCACAGCACTCAGCTACACTTTAGCAAAAAGCCAGACGCATGACCACTCTTACCAAAACGAGAATCGACATCGCGGACCGGCACACGTCGCTTTATTTTTTCAAGAAGAAAGCGGGCGATCCGGATCCGCTCCCGATGGGCGGAAGTCAGGCGTATCAGGATCTCTACACAAAGATTGCTACTGCCCACCGCATGCAATACCAGAAATTGACCGGCAAAGCGGGAACTATTCTGGACAAGCTATTGCCCCTTACGCCTGATGACCCCGACAAGCCACTCAAGTATTGGATTCGATATCTCGGGCGCGGCCCTGCTCCCGACGATGCATGGGACGAGGCAATCCCACTTCTGGCCACACCCAACCATCGCCTGGAGATACAGCGGCCGGCAAATTTTCCCGCCAAGACCAGGCTCAGCCCTATTCCACAAATCATTCTCTATCCCTTCGGCTGGTCGACATGGATCAGTTGTCTCATTACCGGCGAACATACCCTCAGCGATCTGGCGTCGCTGGTTGCGCAAATCTTTCAACAAAAAACCCTCAATGTATCTGGTGCGGTGAAACCGTTTACCCTTTCCGATTACTTTGACTTGGTAGCCAAGGGAATTCGCGCCGACGCGTTCGGCGGAACGCTTACCAAGGATCGCAAGGAAGCCGATCCCGCGATTGTAGTAACTGTTCTGGAGAAAAATAGTGGTGCGCCCAGCCTCGGTGGCATCGGGGCTACTGAGGAACAGCAGCTGCAATCGCTGGTGCGCCCGCGCGGGCCAGCAGTGACAGGATTGCCGAAAGAGATGGTCTTTCGCTATCCCGGTAAGGCGATTCCTGACCTGAATTACTTGCTTAGTGGCGGGATGGGGCGTTTCATCTGGAAGGAAGAATTACTCGATCCGGTTGGCACGAACCAGATGAAGCTGGAGTGCTATCACCACAATAGTTTTCGTTCGCTGCTCCAGGCCTGGCACTTTTACGGGCTGCTGGAGTATAGCTCCAGCGACGGACTGCTACAGCGTTGCAGCCTGGCAAAAGCCCAGGCCGCCAAGACTGGGGTGCAAACGCCAGACGGTTCCATTCTCGTGTTGCTGATGAATGCGTTTCACCGCCTGGACAACTTCCGCTACCACAATGCCAGTCTCCGGGCTTTTCTCGACATGGATGATGTCAAGAAGCAGATTGCAGCCAGCCGCCAGGAAGCAGTAAGCGCAGGATTGCTGGCGGCCCATCTGGGTCCAGCGCCGACGAATATTCCCTAGTTCATTGTGTTTCGTCCAGTAGCGTTTTCCACAACGCCCCCCACTAATTGTAGTTGACTCGATCTGCTATCAAGTATATTGTCGTTTTCACTTCACGGTGCCTGACCGCATGCGGTCAGGTGAAAAGGGAATCCGGTGAGAATCCGGAACTGCCCCGCAGCGGTAAGCAGGAACGAACGCTCACACGAGCACTGGTCCGGCCTCGGACTGGGAAGCGCGAGCCAGTAGGAAGCCTGCAAGTCCGAAGACCTGCCGAGAAGCTGTCCACACCAGGACATGAAATTGACGCGGCCTTCGAGGGGAAGGCAGGCGATAGCGGATCCTTGTCTCAGTCCACGGTTCGCATTCGTCTCTCCTCTTTCGGCCGGAAAGGTTCCACCTCATGGCAGTGTTGCAAACGAGTTTGGCCGAAGTTGCCGCGAGTTTTCCCACGAACCAACCGCCTCCGCAGATGCAGGTACGCAAGCGAAACGGTTCTTCGGAGTTGGTGGATGTGAACAAAATTGTGCGCGCGGTACAGCGCTGTTGCTCGGGATTAGCGCGTGTGGATCCGATGCGTGTAGCCAGCCGGACGATTGGCGGCTTGTATGACGGCGCTACTACGCGTGAACTGGATTCCATTTCCATTCAGACCGCGGCAGCGCTGATCGCCGAGGAGCCAGAGTATTCTAAGCTGGCTGCACGCTTATTGCTCAGTACGATTACCAAAGAAGTTTGCAACCAGAATATCTATTCTTTTTCGCAGTCGATTGATATGGGGCATCGTGAGGGCGTAGCCTCGAAAACAGTTGCGGAATTCGTTTTACCTAACTCGCGAAAGCTCAACGATGCAATCGATGACCAGTTCTCCGACCGCTTTGAATACTTTGGGCTACGCACGGTATACGACCGCTATCTGCTACGCCATCCGATTACTCGGCAGGTAATCGAGACTCCGCAGTATTTCTTTCTACGCGTGGCCTGCGGGTTGTCTAGCTGTGTTTCAGAAGCGGTCGAGTTCTATAGGTTGATGGCCTCACTTGATTACCTGCCGAGCTCGCCGACGCTATTCAACTCCGGCACACGTCACGCACAAATGTCGTCGTGCTATCTGCTGGATTCTCCTGCCGACAATCTGGAAGCGATCTATGACACCTACAAACAGGTCGCGATGCTTTCGAAATTTTCGGGTGGGATTGGATTGGCTTTTCATCGCGTTCGCTCGGAAGGCTCGCTGATTCGCGCGACCAATGGATTGTCAAACGGTATCGTTCCTTGGCTGCGGACGCTGGATGCCTCGGTCGCGGCGGTGAATCAAGGAGGGAAGCGCAAGGGCGCTTGCTGCATTTATCTCGAGTCATGGCATGCCGACGTCGAACAATTCCTCGAGATGCGCGACAACACCGGCGATCAGGCACGCCGCACCTACAACCTGAATCTTGCCAACTGGATCCCAGATCTGTTCATGCGCAGGGTAGAAGCCGATTCTGTGTGGTCGTTGTTCGACCCAAAAGTCGTTCCGCATCTGACCGATTCATTTGGAGAAGAGTTTGAGAAGGCCTACATCGAGGCGGAAGAGAAACAGATTTATGCCAAACAGATTAAAGCACGCGAACTCTATGCACGCATGATGCGCACACTGGCTGAGACCGGCAACGGTTGGATGATCTTCAAAGACCCAACTAACCTCAAATGCAATCAGACAGGAAATTCCATTAACGTCGTGCATCTTTCGAACCTCTGCACAGAAATTACAGAGGTGACGTCGTCTTCCGAGACCGCAGTCTGCAATCTAGGCTCGATCAATCTCGCGCAGCACCTGACCGATGGCGCATTTGATTTTGCCAAGCTGGCTCGCACCGTCCGCACAGCTGTTCCCCGGCTCGATCGAGTCATCGACATCAATTACTATCCCGCGCCGCAAGCTGCTGCCGCAAACAGCCGCTGGCGCCCCGTCGGGCTCGGCGTCATGGGATTGCAGGATGTGTTTTTCCAGCTAAGTTTGCCATTTGATTCACCCCACGCCCGTGCGCTTTCAGCAGAAATCCAGGAGGAAATTTACTTTTATGCGCTGGATGCTTCCTGCGAGCTGGCGGAAAAACACGGAGCACATCCGTCTTTTCCAGAGACCCGCGCTGCCAAGGGCGTTTTCCAATTCGAACTATGGGGAGTGCAGCCCAAAAATCCTGAGCGATGGGAAAAACTGCGTGCCCGTATGCAAACAAGTGGGCTACGCAACTCGCTGCTGATCGCGATTGCTCCCACCGCAACCATCGCTTCCATCGCCGGATGCTACGAGTGCATTGAGCCGCAGATTTCCAATCTGTTCAAACGCGAAACTCTCTCTGGTGAGTTCATGCAGATGAACCGCTACCTGGTCGCCGAACTCAAGCGCTTGGGCCTGTGGTCAGAAGAAATGCGCAACCGCATCAAGCTGGCCGAAGGCTCCGTGCAATCGCTCACCGAGTTGCCCGACGAAGCCAAAGCGATTTTCCGCACCGCGTGGGAAATTCCCATGCGCTCCATCATCGACATGGGCGCAGACCGCGGTGCGTGGATTGATCAAAGCCAGTCGCTGAATCTGTTTTCCGAATCGCCCAACATCGGACGCCTCAGCTCCATGTACATGTATGCCTGGAAGCGCGGGTTGAAAACAACTTACTATCTGCGCTCCCGCCCAGCCACGAAGATTGCCAAGACCACTGTGGCAGTGATGCCCTCACCGGCAGCTACAGCGGTCGCGTGCTCACTCGAGAACCCGGAAGCCTGCGAAGCCTGCCAATAAAAGGAGACGCATGTCCATTCAAGTACCCGATACCATACTCGATCCTGGCCTGTGCCTGACGCTTCGGCCCATGCGTTATCCAGTCTTCTATGAAATGTTTCAGAACGGAATTCGTAATACGTGGACAGTGGAGGAAGTAGATTTCGCGACCGACCTCTCCGATCTGAAACTGCGCTTCACGCCGGCAGAGCGTCACTTGGTGCAACGACTGGTGGCATTCTTTGCTACTGGAGATTCGATTGTCTCGAACAACCTGGTGCTGAACCTGTACAAGCACATCAACTCACCGGAAGCACGGCTCTACTTATCACGCCAGCTATTCGAAGAAGCCGTTCACGTGCAGTTTTACCTGACTCTTCTCGATAACTACGTCCCCAATCCGGAAGAGCGGGCCGCCGCATTCGCCGCTGTGGAAAACATTCCATCTATCAGCAAGAAAGCGCAATTCTGCATGAAGTGGATGGATTCCATCCAGCGGCTCGACAAACTCGAAACCAATGAGCATCGCCGGCAGTTTTTGCTGAATCTAATTTGTTTTGCAGCTACAATCGAGGGACTCTTTTTTTTCGCTGCGTTTGCCTACGTTTATTTCCTGCGCTCTCGCGGGCTCCTGCACGGGCTGGCATCCGGTACCAACTGGGTTTTCCGCGACGAAAGCGCTCATCTCGAATTTGCCTTCGAAGTCGTCAACATAGTGTGCGGTCAATATCCCGGCCTGTTCGACGAAACCATGGAGAGGGAGGTCACCACCATGCTGAATGAAGCTGTGGATTGCGAAACCCAATTCGCACAGGACCTGCTTTCCGGTGGAGTGGCTGGACTCTCCGCCCGCCAGATGCGCCAGTATCTGGAATACGTTGCCGATTCACGCCTGACGCAACTGGGCATGAAGCCAATCTACGGTGTGAAAAATCCGTTTTCGTTCATGGAATTGCAAGACGTGCAGGAGCTAACCAATTTCTTCGAACGGCGCGTTTCCGCTTACCAAGTGGGAGTCTCGGGCGAAGTTGCATTTCAGGAAGAATTTTAAAGGGAGAAGTTAAGTGGCAATTGCTTCAAATCTCGGATTCCCGCGTATCGGTGCACAACGTGAACTCAAAAAAGCGGTGGAGGCTTTTTGGGCCGGTAAGCTCGACGAAGCCGGGCTGATCGCCGCCGGAAAAATGCTGCGCCAGCGGCATTGGCGTTTGCAAGCACAAATCGGATTGCAGCATATCCCATCCAATGATTTTTCCTACTACGATCAGGTTCTCGACACGATTGCCATGGTTGGTGCAGTTCCTGCACGCTACAACTGGGATCGCAAGACAGACTTTGCTACCTACTTCGCCATGGCGCGAGGCTCCTCGCAAAACAATGGGCAGGGAACTGGCGTTCCAGCCATGGAAATGACCAAGTGGTTCGATACGAACTACCACTACATGGTTCCTGAATTTGAAGCTGGGCAAGAATTCCAACTGTCTTCGTTGAAAGCCGTGGAAGAGTTTGAAGAAGCTAAGACACTAGGAATGCAAACGCGTCCGGTGATACTTGGCCCGGTATCATTTCTTCTATTGGGAAAAAGTAAGGACGAAAAACTTCAGCCACTCTCTTTGCTGGACAATTTATTGCCCGTGTATGCGGAGTTGTTGAATCGCCTGCAAGCCGCCGGGGCCGAGTGGGTGCAGATTGATGAGCCCTGCATGGTGCTGGATCTGCCAGATCAGGCTTGTAAGGCTTTTACCCATGCTTGCAAATTCCTGACCTTAAGTAGTCCCGTCAAAATTCTGCTGGCCACGTATTTTGAGGGATTGGCCGACAGGCTCCCAGACATGCTGGCATTGCCCGTAGCGGCCATTCACGTGGACTTGGTGCGCGCGCCCGGACAACTGGCTGCAATTCTGGACAAATTTCCGCCAAACACTCTGTTGTCACTCGGTCTGATTGACGGCCGCAACATCTGGAAGGCCGACTTGCAGCGAGCATTAAACCTCGCCCAGCAGGCGGCCGCCAGAATTGGGAAAGACCGACTCTTAATCGCGCCCTCATGTTCTTTGCTGCATTCGCCAGTTGATCTGGCACTCGAAACTAGTCTCAAGCCCGAAGTAAAAAACTGGTTTGCCTTCGCAACCGAGAAATTGGGCGAGGTCCTGGTGCTGACGCGTGCTGTGAATGAAGGAGTGGACGCGGTTCAGAGCGAACTGAAACAAAACCAGGCAGCGATGGAGAGTCGTCGGATCTCTCCTCTAATTCATAACCCCCGAGTGAAAGCGAAACTTGCCGCGGTGAATGCATCTATGTTGCAAAGAAACAGGCCGTACGGCCAGCGGCGCACCATGCAGCAGAAAGAATTGCATTTACCGTTGTTTCCCACCACTACCATTGGATCGTTTCCCCAGACCGCCGAAGTCAGGGCAGAACGTGCTGGTTTGAAGTCCGGCAAAATCAGTGCGATGGACTACAACAAATTCCTGAAGCAGGAAACCGAAAAGGCCATTCGTTTTCAGGAAGAAATTGACATCGACGTTCTGGTCCACGGCGAATTCGAGCGCAACGACATGGTGGAATACTTCGGTGAACAATTATCGGGATACGCCGCCACCTCCAACGGTTGGATTCAAAGCTACGGATCACGCTGCGTAAAGCCGCCTATCATTTACGGAGATGTCGAACGCCTGCAACCCATGACGGTCGAATGGTCCAGCTTTGCGCAATCGCTGACCAAGCGGCCAGTCAAAGGAATGATTACCGGGCCAGTCACCATTCTTCAGTGGTCGCTGGTGCGTGACGATCAACCGCGAGAACTAACCTGCCGCCAGATTGCGTTAGCCATCCGCGAAGAGGTCATCGATCTGGAAAAAGCCGGAATCAAAGTAATCCAGATTGATGAGCCGGCAGTCAGAGAAGGCCTTCCGCTGCGCCACGCCGATTGGAAAGCCTATCTGGATTGGGCCGTACAAGCATTTCGCTTGGCATCATCGGGTGTCCGCGACGAGACGCAGATTCATACTCACATGTGTTACGCGGAATTCAACGACATCATCGAAGCGGTCGGCGCGATGGATGCGGACGTAATCTCGGTCGAAACCTCCCGCTCCGAGATGGAGTTGCTGGATGCATTTGTGGAGTATCGTTATCCCAACGAGATCGGACCCGGCGTATATGACATACACTCACCTCGCATCCCGGCGGAAAAAGAAATGGAAGATCTTCTGCGATCGGCGTTGAAAGTCTTATCGAAAGAGCAATTATGGGTAAACCCAGATTGCGGATTGAAAACTCGCCGATGGGAAGAAGTAAAGCCTGCTCTCATAGCGATGGTGCACGCGGCGAAAGCACTGCGCACCCAGTACCGCGATTAATTTGGTTTCGATGGCCCGGGCGAGGTTGTGCGTAAGAATGAGCCTGTCTATCGTGAGCACGTCGCTGGTAGAGACTTGACCGACGCGCAACTGATTGAGTTGATGGCCAAACACCCGGAGCTAATTCAACGGCCCATCGTCGTGCGCGGCAGGAAAGCTGTGCTGGCGCGTCCCGTGGCACGGCTTAGCGAACTTGGGATTGAATGACGCCTTTCGCTTATGCCTCTAGATCCAACTCCACCGCATCAATCAACGGCACCAACCACTTCAACAATGCCTGATGTGCCGGATGTACGACGTATGCTTCTAGCGCCGCCTGATCTGTAAACTCCATCACGCCGCAATATGTGTAGCCTTTGTTCCGCGGAGAAATATTTTCGCCCACGTGGGTTTGCAGCAGGCCTGGAATCACTCCTTGGAACGCGCGAATATCGCGCGTCGCGCGCTGCTTCAACTGTTCAGTGGCGGCTGGTTTCCATTGAAATCCGAATATGTGAAATACGCTCTTCTTCATGAAAATTCTTCTCCCCCACACAATCCGCTCTCCCTACACAAGCTCCTGTCCCCACACCATCTCCAGGGTCATGCGCGTCCCGCGAACTCGCGGCTCTCTGTCGATACCTTCACTTTTTCACCCTCTTTAATAAAGAGGGGAACACGGATCTCCATGCCCGTCTCCAGCCTGGCTGTTTTGGTCACGCTTCCGCTTGATGAATCACCCCTGACTCCGGGTTCAGTCTGAGCAACATTCAGTTCGACGAAGAGCGGCAGATCGAGGCCAATGGGATTTCCATTGTATTTGCGCAATTCAATAATTACGCCTTCGATCAGAAAATCCAATGCATCCGCGACCATCGCTTCGGAGAGGGTAAGAGTCTCAAAGCTTTCTTGATCGAGAAAGTGAGAACCATCGCCATCACTGTAAAGATAGGAGGCTGAAACCGATTGCAGGTCGGGATCCTTGAATTTTTCTCCAGCTTTAAATGACTTCTCAAAGACGGCATTAGTGAGCAGGTTGCGCATCTTAAGCCGCACCAGCGTTTGCCCGCCACGAGCGGTGGGTGTATTCACTGTCGCTTCCAGGCATAAGTACGGTGTATTTTCAAACTCAAAGAACATTTTGCGTTTGACTTCGATAGCGTCGATCAGCGCGGCCATAAATTCCTCGAAGAAAGATATTTCTTATGATAATGGAAGAGTGGCCAGGGCCTAAGAAGTAGGAGTTAAACTGGAACCGAGATATTCATGAATGAAGACAGGATTTTTTCTCTCGTCGGAGAAAAGGGTTTCACGCGTCTTGTGGCGGCATTCTACCGGCAAGTCCACGGTGACGATATTCTGGGGCCGATGTATCCGGCACATGATCTCGAAGGCGCCGAGCAGCGGCTTCGTGATTTCCTGATTTATCGTTTCGGAGGCCCACAGCGCTACATCGAACAGCGCGGACACCCACGGTTGCGGGCAAGGCACATTCCGTTCCGAGTTGACCAGGCTGCACGGGACCGTTGG
>Ga0157374_10006264_pt1 | contig 10090 bp, 8 predicted proteins | sample M25metaG_FD_115308 | JGI IMG/M metagenome (GOLD analysis project Ga0157374, IMG submission 115308) | Miscanthus rhizosphere microbial communities from Kellogg Biological Station, Michigan, USA - M2-5 metaG | ecosystem: Host-associated > Plants > Roots > Rhizosphere > Soil | place: USA: Michigan... | reverse complement strand
CGGTACTCCGCGTCATCCAGCTCCATCGGCGGATACATGTTCTGCGAGTAGAACCCCTCATGTCCGCTGATCTTCCACAGCTCGCGTCGCATGATGTGTGGCGTGAAGACCATATCGTAACCGCGACGGATACATTCATCGCGCATCCAGTCTTCCATCGTCTTGCGGATCAGCCCGCCCTTGGGATGCCAGAAGATAAGCCCCGCGCCCGCGACCTCCTGGATCGAGAACAGGTCGAGTTGCTTGCCCAGCACGCGATGATCGCGCGCCTTGATCTCTTCCAGCCGCTTGAAGTGCGCGTCCATATCCTTCGAGTTGAAGAACGCTGTGCCGTAAACGCGCTGTAGCTGCTGATTCTTCTCGTCGCCCAGCCAGTACGCGCCTGCAACCGACGTCACCTTGAACGCCTTCACGCGACCCGTCGAAGGAACATGCGGCCCGCGGCAGAAGTCTGTGAAATTGCCGTTCTTGTACAGCGAAATCTCGTCGCCCGGCTTCGTGAAGCGCTCGATGAAGTGCACCTTCATGAAGTCGCCATTCGACTTGTACTCGGCGAGCCCCTTCTCGCGCTCTTCCTGCTCGCGCACAAACTTCTCATCGCGCGCCACCACGTCGGCCATGCGCGTTTCGATCGCAGCAAGGTCGCTCTCGCTGAACGGCGTCTCGCGATAGACGTCGTAGAAGAATCCTGAGTCCGTCGCCGGTCCATGACCTAGCTTGGTCTCCGGAAACAGCTCAAGGATCGCCGTCGCCATCACGTGTGCAGCCGAGTGCCGCACCACTTTGAGCGAGGCCTCGTCAGCCTCTTTCAATAGCTCCAGCGCAACATCTTCAGTGAGTGGAGCAGAGAGATCCACCAGCCGCTCGCCTGTCTCTGCGGCTGAAGAGTACATTCCCGCTTCCGACTGGGCCTCCGTCGCCTCATCCTCAGCCGTCTCGCCTGCAGGTGCAGGCACTGCCAGCGGACGAATCCGAGCAACCACCACCGCTGCAGCCAGCCGCGGAGAGATGCTCATCGCAATGTCGTACGGGGTGGTCCCGCGCGCAACCTCGCGCACCGAACCATCAGGAAGCTGAATCTTTATTTTCTGTTCACTCATAAGGCGTATCTCTACAAGCATATTTGCTTTGCACGCCCTGCACCAACTCCTGCCGGCATACGTGCATCTATTTTCATGAGCCTCGGAACCGACACGGGGCCTGAGAAAAATCACGCACAACAATTTGTTGTTATGAAATAGGAGTCCCCATGCAGGTTTTGTGTACCCCATCCGAGAAATCCCCCGACATCTACTGCCCCGTCTGTTTCAAGGGTTTTCGCCTCTTCTGGGAGCGAACCAGCTCGGTTGACCGTCTGGCCAAGCTTCCCGATGTTTACGACGAGCTTCGCGAGCACCATGCCGACCAGGCGCTGGTCGCTCACCCGGAATCCCCGTTCACCGTTCCCGACTGGTCGGGCGCGCCCCAGTTCTCCGGCGCCGCACTGCTCGGCGGAGCCTGGTCTTAGCCCAACACTCAAGACAGCGGTCTCGCCGAGACTGCTGTCTTGGTGCTGCCAGCTCCTGCAGTTACAACGCATGCGTTGACGTAAGCCCTCACCATCACCTGCAGACCATCGCGCATGGAGGCGAGAGTTTCAGGCAGCTTGCTCGCCTCCAGCATCCTGCGGCTTACCCCGGACATCGCCGCCATTACGGTTGCCGCCATCACCTGCACGTCTTCGCTGAACCGTGCTCCCGATGACTCCAGCATCTCCGCGATCGCCTTTATGCCGCGAACTCCCAGCTGCCGGACGATCTCCGCGCCGCCTACATCGTCGCTCACGTAGTAAAGCGCCTTGCTCGCTTCGACGTGCCGCAGCTTGGCAGCAAGGAAGGCCTCCACCAGAACATCCGCCATCTGTTCCAGCTCGCCACCGCGCTGCTTAGCGCACACCTCTTCGACCGCGCGAGTCACCTCTTCCATGTGCTTCCGCAGCACGGCCTGCAGCAGCGAGCTCTTATTCGGAAAGTACTGGTACAGCGTCCCCACCGAAACGCCGGCGCGTGCAGCCACTTTTGTCGTCGTCAGCCGCTCTTTTCCGACGGTCAACAAAACCTGAATAGTCGCCTCGCAGATCGCCTCCACGCTCGCGCTTGAGCGAGCCTGAACCGGCGATTTGCGCGGTTCCAGCTGTGTCTTTATGCTCTTTGGCAAATGCGAACTCCCGGCTCGTACCCTGCCTCATCTAAACACGCATGAGCAATTCAACCAACCTCGGCGGCATCTTCACTCTCATTGGCACTCCCTTCACTGTCAACCGCATGGGCTACGGAGCCATGCAACTCGCCGGCCCGCATGTCTTTGGTCCGCCCAAGGACCGCCCCGCCGCGCTCGCGGTTCTGCGTGACGCCGTCGCCGCTGGCGTAAATCACATCGACACCAGCGACTTCTACGGCCCGCACGTCACCAACCAGATCATCAAGGAAGCGCTGCATCCCTACAAGGCTGGCCTCGTCATCGTCACCAAGGTGGGCGCGCGCCGCGGCGATGACGGTTCGTGGATCATGGACTCCTCGCGCCAGGGCCTCATCGACGGCGTTCACGACAATCTGCGCAATCTCTCCGTCGATGCGCTCGACGTGGTAAACCTGCGCGTAGGAGGAGTTACAGCGCCGACCGAAGGGTCCATCGAAGAGCCCTTCACCGTCCTGTCGGAACTCCAACGCCAAGGACACATCCGCCACCTCGGTCTCTCGAACGTCACCCCGGCGCAGCTTGCCGAGGCGCAGAAGATCGCACCGGTCGTCTGCATCCAGAACTTCTACAACATCGCAAACCGCATCGACGACAGCTTCCTCGACTCGCTCGCCACGCAGGGCATCGCGTACGTCCCATTCTTCCCGCTTGGAGGTTTCACGCCGCTGCAGTCGACCTCCCTCGAAGCCGCCGCAACGTCGCTCGGCGCCACACCCATGCAGGTTGCACTGGCGTGGCTCATGCAGCGCTCGCCGAACATCCTTCTCATCCCCGGCACGTCCTCCGTCGCTCACCTGCGCGAGAACATCGCTGCCGCAGGTATTAAGCTGACCCCGGAGATATTGAACAGCCTGAATGCCATCGCGGGCACTGCCGCATAAGCTCGACTTACGCTAATCGCTGCTGCTGACAATGCCCGCCGATGCATCTCACCAAAAATGGAAGCATCGGCGGAGTTCCAGCCAATTGAGAACTACGGCCTTATCGGGGACATGAGCTCTATCGCCCTGGTCGGCGTAACCGGTTCGATCGACTTCTTCTGCTATCCGCGCTTCGATAGTCCCAGCGTGTTTGCCGCCCTGCTGGACCCCGCCAAGGGCGGCTTCTTCTGCATCCAGGCCGACTTGAAGAACAGCCACACTAAACAGCTCTACCTGCCAGAGACCAATGTTCTGCTCACCCGTTTCCTCTCCGAGGACGGTATCGCGGAAATGGCTGATTTCATGCCCGTCCTCGAGAAGCCCGTTCGCAGTCGCATCGTACGCCACCTGAATGTGATTCAAGGTGAGATCACCTTCGAACTCAAGTGCCGTCCGCGCTTCGACTATGCCCGCATGGAACACACCGCAGAGCAGCGCGAAGGATGCGTCATCTTCAATCCTTCCGGCGACCAGCCCACCCTCGCGCTTCAGGCCACTGTGCCGCTTTCGCTAGTGGACAACGACGTCGAACAAACTTTCTCTCTGAAGGCTGGCGAGAAGGCCATCTTTGTCTTTGGCCAGGATGGCGATGCGACGCACTCTCCCCTCGACGAGTCGGTGGTTGAGACATGGTTCCATGAGACCGCGCACTACTGGCGTTCCTGGATCGCAGGCTCCAACTACAAAGGCCGCTGGCGCGAAATGGTCAATCGCTCCGCACTCCTTCTCAAACTTCTAACCGATCGCGAGCACGGCTCTATCATCGCAGCCCCCACCTTCAGCTTGCCCGAGAAGATCGGCGGAGAACGCAACTGGGACTACCGCTACACCTGGCTGCGCGACTCCTCCTTCACCCTCTATGCCATGATGCGGCTAGGATTCGTCGCAGAGGCGACGCAGTTTCAGCGATGGATCCACGACCGCCTGAACTACGACTCCCCCCACGGTCCGCTGCAGGTGCTATATCGCATTGACGGCTCGCAGGAGACGCCAGAGTGCGAGCTTGAACATCTTCGCGGCTACATGGACTCCAAACCTGTTCGTATCGGCAACGCCGCCTATCAGCAACTGCAGCTCGACATCTACGGCGAACTCACCGACGCGCTCTATCTCGCCAACAAGTACGGCGATGCCTCCAGCCACGACGACTGGGAGAACCAGAAACGCATCCTGCGCTGGCTCGCCGACAACTGGAAGTGTGAGGATGAAGGCATCTGGGAGGTGCGCGGCGGCCGCCGCCACTTCCTGCACTCGCGGCTGATGTGCTGGGTCGCATTCGATCGTGCTGTACGCCTTGGGAACAAACGCTCCTTCTCCGGGCCCTTCGATTGGATGGAAGCGGCTCGCGACGCCATCTCCGACGACATCCACCGAAACTTCTGGGACGAAGAGCTGAAGGCCTTCGTGCAGTACAAGGGAGCCAAGGCGCTCGACGCCTCGGTTCTTCTTATGCCGATGATGCGCTTCATCAGTCCCTCCGATCCGCGCTTGCTCTCCACCCTTGAAGCGGTGGAACGCGAGCTCACCGTGGACACACTCGTCTATCGGTACCGTAACCACGGCCAGATCGACGGACTCCACGATGGAGAGGGCACCTTCACCGCCTGCTCCTTCTGGTTCATCGAGGCACTCGCGCGTTCGCACCAGACTGCGAAGGCGCGCTTGCTCTTTGAGAAGATGCTGGGGTACGCCAATCACCTTGGCCTGTACTCCGAGGAGATAGGGCTCAACGGTATGCACCTGGGAAACTTCCCCCAGGCGCTCACGCATCTTGCCCTCATCAGCGCAGCCACTTATCTTGATCGCGCCCTGTCCGGCGACACCGGAGGCTCGTGGCGCTAGCCTGGGCCATCGCGCAGAAAAATATCACCGTGCCAGCAACCTATCCTTGCCAATCTCGTCTGTCATGGTCATGAGAACAAAGTGGCTCGTCGTGCTCCTGTTGTCCCTTTGCGTCTGCTGTCCCGCACAGACCACCCTGCCCGACACCCCCGCCGGGCACCAGCTTTCTGCATGGCTCGAGGTCTTCAACCGCGGCGACCGCGACACCTTTCTCGCCTTCGTTCAGAAGAACCTGCCCGCCCGCGCCAAGAACATCGACCAGGACATGGACTTTCGCAAGAACACCGGCGGCTTCGATCTGCGCAAGATCGAAGAGGCGACTTCGCCCACTCGCATCGTCGCGCTGGTCCAGGAGCACAACTCCGACCAGTTCGGCCGACTCGTCATCGAGGTCAACCCTGAGGAGCCGCACGACATCACGAAGTTCGGCATCCGCGCCATCCCCACGCCTGAGGAGTTCGCGCTCGCGCACCTCACCTACGACGAGCTGATCGCCCAGCTCAAGACAAAGCTTCAGAACGATCTCGCCGCAGGCACGTTCTCAGGCGACGTGCTAATCTCTGGCCGCGGCCACGGAGTCTTCAACGCTGCCTACGGTTACGCCAACCGCGAACAGAAGACCCCCAACACGCTCACCACCCGCTTCCGCATCGGCTCCATGAACAAGATGTTCACCGCCGTCGCCATCCTGCAGCTCAACCAGCAGGGCAAGCTCGCCCTCACCGACACCCTGGGCAAGTTCCTGCCGGACTACCCCAATAAGGACGTCGCCAACAAGGTCACAGTGCAGCACCTCCTCACCCACACCGGCGGCACCGGCGACTTCTTCGGCCCGGAGTTCGACGCCCATCGTCTCGAGCTCAAAACCTCCGAAGACTACGTCAAGCTCTTCGGCTCTCGCCCCCTGCGCTTCGAACCCGGCAGCAAATGGGAGTACAGCAACTACGGCTTCCTCCTGCTCGGTATGATCGTCTCAAAGGCGAGCGGCCAGCCCTACTACGACTACGTCCGCGACCACATTTATAAACCCGCCGGCATGATCTCCACCGGCTCCGAACCCGAGGACACCGTCGTTCCCAACCTCAGCACCGGCTACACCGCCCGCGGATCGAAGGACGGCGGTCTCCGACCTAACACCGACACCCTCCCGTATCGCGGTACTTCGGCTGGCGGAGGCTACTCCACCGTTGAAGACCTCCTCCACTTCGCCGACGCGCTCCAGCAGAACAAGCTGCTCGACGCGGCGCGCGTCGAGTTGCTCACCACCGGCAAGCCCGGCACCCCCGACAACAGCTATGCCTTCGGCTTCGAAGACCACAAGGTAAACGGCATTCGCTGCTTCGGCCACGGCGGCGGAGCCCCCGGTATGAACGGCATGCTCCAGATCTGTCCCGGCCCCGGATTTGTCGTAGCCGTGCTCTCCAACCTCGACCCGCCAGCCGCCGGTCGCGTCTCGGACTTCATCGTCAACCGTCTGCCGGAGCACTAAGGTCAATCGACTCAATCGGTCACACAATCGGAATGCCGTTTATCCCTACCCTGACACCTACGTTGTATTTCCGATCGCCGCATCGCGCCGTAGGTTAAGGTTCTCTCATCTTCCAGGCATGCTCGAACCGCCGGGCCGAGGGATTTCAACGAAAGGCTCGAACTGCTTCGAGAATTAGTACGCGTCACATGCAGGTTCTACTGAAACGATCCGAAGACAAGAAAGACATTCAGTGCTCCGTCTGCCGCCAGGGCTTCCGCATCTTCTGGGAGCGCACCTCTCCCGCTGAACGCGATACGATGCGAGCCATCGTCCAGGGCGAGCTAGTCCGCCACCACGACGGTGACTCGACGCCTGCCGCTCATCCCCAGGCCCCCTTCAATCTGCCCCAGTGGGAAGGCTCACCTGAGTTCTCCGGTGCCGCTCTCCTCGGTGGCGGCCACTCGGCAGTTCGCCCGGCCTTCACAGCCACGTCGCGCCGAACTCGATAAGCTCCCAGGTGCAATTAAATTGCAACAGAAGGGACCGCTGCCACCCGGCTTGCGGTCCCTTCTGTTTCACCCAAAAAGTTTTGGTTAGAGTACCTGCGTCGACCTAACCATTCTGGCCGAGATAGTCTCAGTCTGTTTGCGTTGCATATGCTTCCGCAGCCACACATTCGCCCGCCACCGTCCAACGAATGGAGCGATAGCAACCATGGCAAAGGACACAATTAAAGAAAGTTTCATAGGCCCAACTCCTTTTTCCCCGGGTTAACCGCCCCCGGCACGAGAACCCCGAATTCGTCAACCCCCGGTGCGCCCGCCTTGCTTATCTATTTCCCTCACTATCCGCCCATGGAACCTCGGTCGACATCCCACCTTCGGGGCATTCCCCTCCTCCTTCGTTGCATGCGTCTTCCACCTTCGAGCTATCGTCGCGCCGCCGCACTAAAATAGCCCTATGTCCTACGCCGCAGCGGTCGACCACCTCTACGCCCGTGGCATCGAGCTCGCCCCCGACCCGGCCACCTCCACTTCCCGCCGTAAGTTCGATCTCGCGCACATGCGCGTCCTCGCCGCGGCGCTCGGCGATCCGCAGAAGTCCTTTCCCTCCATTCTGATAGCCGGAACCAACGGCAAGGGCTCCACTGCCTCGACGCTCGCCGCCATCCTGCAGGCCGCTGGCTATCGCACTGCCCTCTACACCTCGCCGCACCTCTCCCGGGTCAACGAGCGCATCCAGATCGGCAGCAACCCGATCTCAGACGGTGACTTCGCCCGCCTCTACTTCCAAGTCGATACCGCCGCCGAAAAGCTTGTTGCCGAGGGCCAGCTTCCGCACCACCCCAGCTTCTTCGAGACGCTGACGGCCCTGGCCTTGCTCTACTTCAAAGAGCAGAAGGCTGATATTGCAGTCCTCGAAGTCGGCCTCGGTGGCCGCCTCGACGCCACCAACATCGTCGAACCCCTGATGTCCATCATCACCGACATCTCCCTCGACCACCAGGAGTACCTAGGCAACACCATCGCCGAGATCACCCGCGAAAAGGCTGGCATTCTGCGCCCGCACGGCACCCTCATCACCCTGCCCCAGCACCCTGAAGCCAACCAGGCCATCGGCGAGGTCGCTGCCACGCTCGACCTCCACGCCATCAGCGCAGCAAACTACATTCCCCACACCCCCGTCCTCCAACACCCTAAACAAGGTGTCATCCTGAGCGAAGCGCAAAGCGCGGAGTCGAAGGATCTGCGGTCCCATCTTCTCCCCCGCAACCGTTACACGATCAGCCTCGCGGGCAAACCGCTCCAGGTCGACTCTCCCCTCACCGGCCAGCACCAGCAGCGCAACATCGCCCTTGCCATCGCAGCTGCAAATGAATTACGTAACCCAATCGGTTACAACATGGCAAAAAGCAACCCAAAGAGTTACAAGATATCGACAACGGCCATCGAACAGGGCATCCGCAACACTCAATGGCCCGGCCGCCTCGAGTTACTTCCGCTCGCCAACTCCGCCCCCATCCTGCTCGACGTAGCACACAACCCCGCCGGCGCATGGACCCTACGCGCCGCACTCGCGCAGCTTCCTGAAGACCTGCCCCGCACTCTCATCTTCTCCTGCCTGCGCGACAAGGACATCCGAGAGATGACCCAGATACTGCTGCCGCTCTTCGATAGCTCCTCGTCCGATCGCTCTAACGACAACATCCTGTTCGCCCCGATCAACAGCCCCCGCGCCGCCTCGCTCGACGAGTTGATCGCCGCAGCTCGCGACCTCGAAGTCCCAGCACTCACTGCTGCCTCCGTGACCGAAGCCCTCGCCGAGGCCCGCCGCATCACGCCCCCTAACGGCCTCATCGTCGCGACGGGTTCCATCTACCTCATCGGCGAACTGCGCAGCCTCATCGTCGGACAGAATATATAGTTGTCATCCTCCAGCGAAATCGAACAACCTGCATCTTGTCCGAAGCACCACCAAGTCCCAAGGAAGCCCTTCAAGTGCCCGAGCCGACACAAGCGCCACCGGAAGCTCCAACCCAGCGCCCGCCCGTACCGGCCTTCTTCCGCTGGCTCACCTACCTCGTCCTCATCCCGCTCATCGCCGCCTCCACTACCTTTTTCGGCTGCATCTCCCTCATCTGCGGCCTTTGGGACAAGTCCGGCAACCAGCAGCACTACATCGCCCACCTGTGGGCTCGCTCGCTGCTGATCTTCTCACTCTCGCCCGTCACTCTTGTCGGCCGCGAAAAACTCCACCTGCACGAGACCGCCGTCTACGCCTCCAACCACCTCAGCTACTACGACACGCCGGTCCTCTTCGCGCGCCTCCCCTTCCAGTTCCGCATCCTCGCCAAGCAGGGCCTGTGGAAGGTTCCCTTCATCGGCTGGTACCTGAACCGCTCCGGACAGGTCCCCGTCGACCAGTCCAGCGCGCGCAACGCCGTCGCCATCCTCAACCGTGGAGTCCATGCCCTAAAGCATGGCCTCCCGCTCGTCCTCTTCCCCGAAGGCGGCCGCGCCGCCGATGGCCAGACCAAGCCCTTTGTCTCAGGCGCCGCCTACATGGCTATCAAGGCCCAGGTCCCCATCGTGCCCATCACGCTGGTAGGCACCTACGAGCTACTCCCCATCCACACCTATCACCTCCACCCGCGCCCGCTCCAGGTCATCGTCGGCGACCCCATCCCCACCACCGGCCTAACAACCCGCGACGCCGACGCCCTCTCCCAGCAGGTCCGCGACATCATCACCGCGACCTACATGCGGCATCACCAGAGCACAGAACCCAGATGAAGATTTGATCGGCAACTCTCTTTGGGTTTTGGCAATGCCTTTCATACTTGCCTGTACTGCCAGATGTCCTAGCGGCTGTTCGCCAGGCACCTGTTCTGTGCAGCCAGAGCATCCTGCAGGCAGGTATCTGGAGGAATTGTTTGTCCGGGCGCTGGTGGCGGTAGCCTGCGTGCGTTACACGCCTGCTGCTGCTGCTGGAACGTAGTCATGCAGGTAGACGAGTCCGTCTTGCCCGCGTTGTTACCCCAACTCTGGGACATTTTCTGGCTGTCGTTGTCGTTCTTTCCACGCTTCGTGCAGGTGTTGTAGATCGATTTCGCTTCGTT
>Ga0157374_10006262_pt1 | contig 10091 bp, 7 predicted proteins | sample M25metaG_FD_115308 | JGI IMG/M metagenome (GOLD analysis project Ga0157374, IMG submission 115308) | Miscanthus rhizosphere microbial communities from Kellogg Biological Station, Michigan, USA - M2-5 metaG | ecosystem: Host-associated > Plants > Roots > Rhizosphere > Soil | place: USA: Michigan... | reverse complement strand
TTGCGCTGACAATCCTGCGCTTGCCGCAATCTTGCCGCGTGCGCAGCGCCGCGTGTTCCGCTACGGTACCAGTCAAGAGGCCGAGTATCGTCTCGAATTTCTGGGTCAGCGTCCGGGCTGCTTCTCGTGCTTTCAAGTTCACGCACCAGGTTCGCTCCTCGGACCATTTGAGTTGCACGTTCCCGGCCGCCACAACGCTTTGAACGCAACGGCAGCGGTGGCAATCGCGCATCAGCTTGAAGTTGAGCCCGATCAAATTGCGGCCGGTATCTCGAGCTTCCGCGGTGTCGACCGGCGTTTTCAGATTCGCGGAAAAGCTCGCGGCATCACGGTCGTCGACGACTACGGCCACCATCCTACTGAGATTCGCGCCACGCTCGCCGCCGCGCGCGAGTACTGCAAGAACCGCATCCACGTCATTTTCCAGCCCCATCGCTACACGCGAACGCGCGATCTGCTGGACGAGTTCGGCGGAGCTTTTGGCGACGCGAACCGAGTTTTCGTGCTGCCCATTTATGCGGCGAGCGAGGAACCATTGCCGGGGATCACGGCGGAACTGCTCACGTCGAAGATCGCACAGCCTCAAGCGGAGTTTGTTCCAGATTTCCCGTCTGCGATCTCTGCCGTTACCGGAGCGGCGCGCGAGGGAGATCTCATCATGACGCTCGGGGCCGGCAGCGTGAGCCAGCTCGGTCCGCAGATTTTGGCGGAACTTGAGTCTCACGGATAGAAGCCTGTGACTCTGGCCTCTTCGCTTCCCACCCATCGCACGATGAGGCTGTGCGATGGATGGGGCACACACCATCCCTCGTTGACGAGAAATTGAACTCAATCGGTTTACCGCTCTCTCTCCGCCAGTGCTATCATTCCGCCGACTGATCACCGCAGCCAATCAGGAGCACGAAATGAAAGCAAGATCGCGCAGGGAATTTTTGAAGTCCGCCTCGGTTTCCGCCGCAGCACTGGCGCTCTCACGCAGCAACCAAGTAGCGCATGCATTTCAAAGCTCTGGTGAGGTTAAAGTGTGGGGCAGCTTCCGCGACAAGCGTCATACTCCACTCTCTTCGCTTGCCTGGAAGAAGGCCTCGGAGGTTGGAGCCGAAGCTATTCAGCTTGATATTGCTGCTCAGCGTCAGGAGATCCTCGGCTTCGGGGCCGCCATCACAGAGGCTTCCGCGTATGTGCTCAGCAAGCTCAGCGACGCGGAACGCGCTCCTGTGATGCATGATCTGTTTGCGCCCGACGCCATGAATCTGAACGTCTGCCGCACCTGCATTGGCGCGAGCGACTACGCCACCAAACTCTACAGTTACGACGAGAGCCCGGAGCCCGATCCTGAACTGAAGAAATTCTCGCTCGATCACGACAAGCAGTACTACCTGCCGATGCTGCGGGAGGCGCGCAAGGCGAATCCAAAACTTTTTCTCTTCTCCTCGCCGTGGAGCCCGCCGGGCTGGATGAAACCGAATAACTCCATGCTTGGCGGCGCGATGCGCAAGCAGAGCTTTGACCCCTATGCACGGTACTTCGTGAAGTTCCTGGAGGGGTACAAGGCGGATGGCGTCGAGATCAATGCCGTTACCGTGCAGAACGAAACCGATGCCGAGCAAGAAGGCCGCATGCCCGCATGTCTCTGGGCGCAGGAACAGGAGATGGAGTTTGCTGCGAAGTACCTGTCGCCTGCGATTCAGAAGGCCGGGCTTAAGGCGAAGATCTGGATACTCGATCACAACTACAGTTTGTGGGGACGAGCGATCGACGAACTCAGCGATCCGGATGTTTATAACGCGGTTGATGGCGTCGCATGGCATGGCTATGTCGGCGGCGCAGGAGCGATGACGCGGGTGCACGATGCTTTCCCGAACAAGAACGCTTACTGGACCGAAGGCGGACCCGACATTACGCAGCCCAACTACCAGACCGACTTCACGAACTGGGCAGAGCAGTTCAACGGAATCCTCAATAACTGGGCGCGCTCAATTACGGCATGGAATGTTGCGCTCGACGAGAAAGGGAAGCCGAACATCGGGCCGTTCCCGTGCGGCGGGGTCATCACCGTTGACAACGCATCGCACAAAATCACCCGCAGCGGGCAGTACTGGGCTTTCGCGCACTACTCGCAGCACATCAAGCGCGGGGCTCACGTCTTTGCGACCAACGCGCTCGGGGAAACTGGATCCGGGGCGGCTGTCTCACATGCGGGCTTTCGCAATCCTGATGGGAGCTACGTTGTTGTGGTTGCGAATAAGGGAGCGGAACGGCAGGTGCAATTGCTGATGGCCGATCAGGCGGTCACGGTAGATCTGCCAGCGAATTCGGTGCAGACATTGCACTGGGCGTAGGGCGAGTAGACCGGGGCTAAAGCCCCTTTCGGTGGTTGGCGCAGCATTCACAGCCTGAAGGCTGCTGCTCCCTCCGGTTTGCACCACTGAATTGCGTTTTCAGCTGGTAATTTGAAGAGTCGAACGTTAATAGATTTCATTCGCGGTCTGCGTCGAGCGAACCTTTCCGGCTTCTACCGAGAGCTTATAGCTGATCGCGTCGCCGGCCCATGACTTGATGTAGAAGTCGGACCCCGGCGCTGCCTTCTGCACCACGAAGGGACCGTAGCTGAGAGGCTTGCCCTTCTGCACGGTTCCAGAAGCGCGGTCGGCTTCTAGAAAATAGGCAGGCCCGAAACCAACCACGTGCGCCTTTCCATCCGGCTCCAGCAGGACCGCTGCGCGCTCCTGAACTCCAATGCCCCGCACATGCTGCGAATCTGCTCTCCCGGCATCATTCAGCCGCGCCACAAATACCAGCAGGCGGCCCATCCGATCGCGCCGCGCGAAATGCGTGTCGGTGATGATTCCTTTCAGAATCGGGATATCAAGAAACCCACGCGCAAGGCTGATTCGCGGGCCAAACGGATCTGCCAGAGCGGTCTTGCTGTCGAGGTTGGGATCATCGGGCTTGTCGCCTTGGGCCGAGTATGCGATTTCGCCCATGACTGCCAGTCCGGCGCTGGTCCCCCCGATTGGCACTCCGCGTTTTATCGCTTCGTTCAGCGTGGTTTGGACCGGAGTGTTCATCCAGAAGTTGATGTAGTTGGCCTGGTCGCCACCGGCGATGAAGATCGCGGCTGCATGGCTGATCGTTTCTGCAACAAACGGATCTGTGGAGGCGGCCTTGTTGGGAATGATCAGCGTGGAGACCGAGTTGAGGTGGCAGATACCGCGCAGATAGGCGTTGTATTCGTCATCGCCCCTTGCGCGGAGCACCACCATATCTCCGCCGTTCGCCCTCTCGCATAAAAACCGGAAGGCTTCGTCGAGATCCGTTCCGCCTCCCATCAAGGCAAATCCAGCGCGCGGCTGTACTGTCACATTCGCCGGTTCGCCAGCCCGGATGTAGGTGTAGGGCTTTTTCTGCGCCGAGACGAATTGAGCGCTCGCGAGCAGCAGAACGAAAGGGGATAAAAGGTGCAAGCGCGTCATCTTCGTAGCTTATTCTAAGCCGCTTAACAAGGCCGTAACGCTACGGATTCCCCTTCTCCTGAGTGCGGAAAAAAGCTGGTCTTTCGCGGTCTATAGTTGACCTTGGCGACTCTTCCGATCTTCGACTTACGGCGTGGCACAACGCGAAAATAAAACCCGGCCCATGGTGTGGGAGGATGAAGTGCCCGCGGAACCGCGCTTCCGGCGAGCCCATGCCAGTGTCCCAATCGCCAACCGTGGACTACCGGGCATGCCGCTGGATATGGATGACGATGATGAAGACACACGTGGTCCCGTCCGCTCCAGACCTCGCCGCTTTGGAGAAGAGATCAAGCGCCCCTGGTGGCGCCCTGCCACAAGATTCGGTCGTATCCTCCTTGCCACCGTTGCAGTCGCCATCTGCTTCGTTGTCAGCGTTTGCGCCTACGCGCTTACCAACTTCCTCGAGCATGATGCTCGCTTTCGCATCGCCGGAACAACCAACATTCAGGCTGCGGGCCTTGCCCAGGTCAGCCGAGCCGACATGCTGCCTGTCTTCGGCGAAGACATTGGGCGGAACATCTTCTTTGTTCCGATCAAGGAGCGCCGCAAGCAGTTGGAGCAGATTCCCTGGATCGAACATGCATCGGTGATGCGCCTCCTGCCTGATCAGATCCGGATCTCCGTTGTTGAGCGCAAGCCCATTGCTTTCGTGCGCCAGGGCGCGCAGGTAGAACTGATCGATGCCAACGGTGTGTTGCTTGCCGAGCCAGCCGCGATGATGTCACAACATCACTACTCGTTTCCGGTCGTGACCGGCATCGACAGCCGCGACCCGATCACTGGACGCCGCGCGCGGATGGAAGTCTACCAGCGCCTCGTCAGCGAACTCGACTCCAGCAACCAGCACCTCTCCGATCAGGTTTCCGAAATCGACCTGCACGATCCCGAAGACGCACGCGTGCTGATGCCGGAGCAGGGAACGGACATTCTCGCGCACTTCGGGGAAGACCACTTTCTGGAGCGATTCCAGCGATACAAGACCCACATCGCAGAGTGGCGCCAGCAATATCCCAAGCTCGCCGAAGTCGATCTCCGCTACGACCAGCAGGTGGTGCTGCAGATGACCGATGGCGTGCACTCCGCGACTGGCCATGTATCGCCAGAAACGACGGCCAAATTGCAGGAGCCCGCTGCGGTCGAGTCGCCGAAGCCGAGCCCAGCCAAGGCTGAATTCAAGTCGGAGTTGCCCCGGCCCCAGCCATCCGGACAGGTACAGCCCAGGCAAGAACAGCCGAGGCAACTGGTGTCGACGCATGTTCAGGCCAAAAAGGCCGCGGCCAAGCCACATCCTCTCACCAAAGCGTCAGCCAAATCCGCCAAGTCCAAAACTACAAAGTCAAAGCTCGCCGCGAAGAAACAAGCAAAACACACCACCGCGAAAAAGCCCGCTGCCAAGGCGCACCGCACTATCACGACAGGTTGACCCGAGAGATGAATGAGACACAGGACAACCTGATCGTAGTGCTCGACGTGGGCAGTGCGTGGACGCGCGTTCTCGCCGCTGACGTGAATGAAGGCGCGCTCCGCTACCGCGGTCATGGCCTGGTCGAATCCGCCGGCATGCGCAAGGGTCTGATTTCGGACCTCAGTCCTGCTGCAAAGGCGGTAAAAGCCGCCAACGAACAAGCCGAGTGGGCGGCCCGCGCCAACATCGATCAGATCGTTGTCGGCATCGGTGGTCCGCACATTCGCGGGCTCAACACCAACGGTGGCCTCGATCTAGGCAGCCGTATGCGCGAGATCACCCGCGAGGATGTTCGTGCGGCGGTAGAAAGGGCTCGAGCCGTCGAGCGTCCGCCCGATCGCGAGATTCTTCATCTTCTTCCGCGCCAGTTCATCCTCGACGATCCGCCCGGTATCTTCGACCCGGTCGGGATGGTGGGCGCCCGCCTTGAAGTCGATCTGCACATTGCTACCTGCTCCGGCAGCGCCCTGCAGAGCATTGTCACGTGCGCCAATCGCGCCGGACTCGAGGTCTCTGAAGCAGTTCTGGAGTCCATCGCGGCAGCAGAGTCTACGCTTTCCGCTGACGAGCGCGAACTGGGCGTCTGCCTGCTCGACATCGGCGCGCACTCCAGCGATCTGGTTGTCTTTTTCGAAGGGGCAGTCGCGCACACGGCATCGGTTCCCGTGGGCGGCAATCACTTCACCAACGACCTCGCGGTGGGCCTGCAGATGCCCACAACGCAGGCAGAAGAGCTCAAGCGCCAGTACGGACACGCGGTAGTCACCGCCGTTCCGCTGGAAGCTGAAATCGAGATTAACAATCCCGAGCCGCAACGTCTCGGTTTACGCACACTTGCGGAAATCCTGGAGCCTCGCGCTCGCGAACTTTTATATTTTGTAAAAGAGAGCCTGCGCAGCGGCGGCGTGCTTGAAGCGCTCGGCGCAGGCTGCGTCCTTACCGGTGGAGGAGCCATGCTGCCGGGTTTGCTCGACGTCACAGAAAGCCAGCTTCGAGTTCCAGCGCGCACCGGAAATCCCGTGCGGCTCTCGAACATGCCCGGAGAGTTAGTTACGCCCAGCTTTTCCACTGCCATCGGAATGCTACTGTATGCACATCGCACTCGTGTAACCCGTGCGGCAGAAAACAACAGCCTGCGCGCGAAACTGCGCGCCATCTTCGCAGCGAGCTTCTAGCAAAGTTCGTCACGATTTTTGAAGACCTAACCGTATTTGAGCAACAGATCGGCATTGAAGGGCAGGCGCGTGACGAATTCGTGGGAGGGTCAAAGGATCATGTCAATCACTGAGGGGGAGGCACCAGACGCCATGGATCACGAGAACATCGAATCCGCAGAGATGCGCATCCAGTTTCACGATGAAGATCCCCGCGGAGCGAAGATCAAAGTCATCGGCGTTGGTGGCGGCGGCGGCAACGCCGTGAATCGCATGATCCAGGCAGGACTCGAAGGCGTCGAGTTTATTGCCGCAAATACGGACGTTCAGGCGTTGAAGCTCTCCCTAGCTCCGGTAAAGCTCCAGCTCGGCGTGCGTCTCACCGCCGGACTCGGTGCCGGCGCGAACCCCGACGTGGGCCGCCGCGCAGCCCTGGAAGACTCCGAGAAGATCATCGAAGCGCTGGAAGGCGCAGACATGGTATTCGTAACCGCCGGTCTCGGCGGGGGCACGGGAACGGGAGCCGCGCCTGTTATCGCATCGCTGGCCAGCGAGATGGGGATCCTCACGGTCGCTGTCATTACCCGGCCGTTCGCGTTCGAGGGCAAGCGCCGTCTGCAGCAGGCGGAGCGGGGGCTGCGCGAGCTCCTAGATTCGGTGGACACGATGATCGTGATCCCCAACGAGAAGCTGCTTGCTGTCGCCAAGGATGCCGGATTCTTCGAGAGTTTCCGGATTGCCGACGACGTTCTTCGCCAGGGCGTGCAGGGCATCTCCGACATCATCATCATCCCCGGCATCATCAACCGCGATTTCGCCGACGTGAAGACCACGATGGCCGGCATGGGACATGCCGTGATGGGAACCGCCGTCCGCTCCGGTGCGAACCGGGCCATCGAGGCTGCGCAGGCCGCGATGGCTTCGCCGCTGCTTGATGCCGGCGCCATCGACGGCGCTCGCGGCATTCTGATCAACATCACCGGCTCCAGCAACCTGAAGCTTTCCGAGGTGAATGAAGCGTCTACGCTTATCCAGAGTTCCGCACATGAAGATGCCAACATCATCTTCGGAGCCGTGCTTGATGAGCGCATGGGCGACGAGGTGAAGATCACCGTGATCGCTACGGGCTTCCGGGACCAGATGCCGGAACGCCGCGCGCGCATGCTGGATGTCGATGAGATGCCGGTGCTCTCCGTGCCGGTTATGGCTTCTGACGGCTGGATGCGCGAAAAGACTCCCGCTGTTCCTGCCGCGCCTCCTGCACCACGCTTCATGAGTGAAGACGACAGTGAGCCGGAGCCTGAACTGGTTGGCGCTGTAACGAGGTCGAGCCGAGCCGAAATGGCAGAGGAGCCAGTGTTTACGCCGTTGCCCAGAGACTATGCCGCAGACTTTGGTAATAGCGTTCGGACGCCTCCCATTACGGAGGAGCACGTTCCGCAGCAGACGGTAAGTCCTTTGTCTACTTCTCCGGATCAGGAAGAACGCGACCTCGATGTTCCCACCTTCATGCGCCGCATGAAGTTCTAGCCTCCCCCGACGCAAACGGGGACTTGTCTTCAAAACCGGGAGTTGTATAGTTCATTACAAGCTCCCGGTTTTCTATTAGTTGAAATAGGAAGATGTTGCATATCCCCCCAGATTCGATCGTGGGCAGTCAACATGTTTTTTCAGCAGGTGACTCTGCTCACTGTCTGCGGCCAACACGTGTGGCATAAGTAGTTGAACATTAAGAAAAGCAATGCGCTGCTGGTTCAGAGACGCATGGCACGCGATTCCATCGTTGAAGGGATCTGTTGGGGATGAGACTGTCTTGCGTTCTTGCCTTAGGTTTGGCAGCAACCACCCTGAATCTGGGGGTTGACTCTGCCGCTGCTCTCAATGTGCAGCACCACGTTCATCGTTCGAGCCGACGTCTGCATGCTGCCGTACGCACCTCAACTTCTGCGCGCCGGGTTGGTTCTGCGACACCCAAATTTCGCCACGCGACCCTGACCCATCGCCGCCATCGTTTCTACGAGCGCTTTACAGCGAGCTCTTTCGCCAAGGGCGATATTTTCGGAGCCGACATCACCGCGGGCGAAGATCCAGTTGTCCGCCAGGCTGCGATCGACGCACTGGGCGATATGAACGGCACCGCCGTCGTCATCGATCCTTCGAATGGACGCATTCTCGCCATGGTCAACCAGAGCCTGGCTCTCTCGCCGGGTGCTGAACCCTGCTCCACCATCAAGCTCTCCGTCGCTCTGGCGGCTTTGCATGAAGGGTTAGTCACGCGCGACACGGCCGTTCGTCTCGGCGGTTTCCGCATGAACATGACCACGGCGCTGGCCAAGAGCAACAACCTCTACTTCGAGGAACTCGGCCGCGAACTCGGATTTGAGCGGGTCCACCATTACGCCACGGAGTTTGGTCTTGGCGAGCTGGCCGGCTGGAACATTCAGGGCGAGCAACTGGGTGTCTATCCCAGCCAGCCGATCCCGCAGTCAGAGGGTGGAGTGGCCCGCATGTGCAGCTTCGGGCAGGGAGTCTCGATGACTCCGTTGCAGCTCGGCGCATTTGTCGCTGCCATCGCGAACGGTGGAACACTCTACTACCTGCAGCATCCTACGTCGCCGGAAGAGGTTCTTGCTTTCGAGCCCAAGGTTAAGCGCACTCTGGACATCGCCAACGACGTACCCCATCTGCAGAACGGCATGGCGGGGGCCGTGCAGTACGGCACCGCTCGCAGGCTTCGCGCCAACTTCCAGGAATTGCCGGTATTCGGCAAAACGGGAACCTGCTCCGACAAAGGAACGCGCTTCGGCTGGTTCGTCTCCTACTCCGCAACGCCGATGGGCAACCTGGTCACGGTCTTCTTCCTTGAAGGCGGCCGCCCGACTTTCGGCCCTCGCGCTGCTGAGCTTACCGGAGCCTTCTACCGCAATCTCTGGGATAGAAATTACTTCGCGGACAAAGGTGTACAGACCAGCGCGGGTCTTGAGACCGCAACCACTCCGCTGGCTCAGTAACTCTTGTTTGTGTTCAAGAGAAAAGCCGCCCGAGGGCGGCTTTTCTGTCTGTTATTGACGACTTATTGAGGACTGGCTCCCGCGCGGGTGGCCTCGGCCATCTCCGCCGCGTATCTCATCTTCTCCTGCTTCTTCTTTGCGGCAATCGCTGTACGGCGCGATCTCTGCCGATCGACACCATCATCTCCGGATCCATGTCGATCACCCTGCCCACCGGTGCAGACCGCTTGATCTCATCGGGAGAAGGAACGAAATGCTCGAGCTCAACGCCGGCCACCGAAATCGCGAAGAGAAACTCTTCTTTCTTGAGCGCGCTCTCGAAACAAAACGCAAGCATGATCGAACTTTCGTCCCGTGCTGCGCTCGTTATGCTGCCGTGCAGAAAGCCATGCTTCAGGAGGGGTTCAAGCACAACCCGTTCCGGTACAAGAGGAAGGTGGAATGCGGCCCAATCGAACTTCTTGAGAGCCATACTGGCGATGAGCTGGCCAAGATCAGGTCTCGCCGTCTTGCTGGCGCGAGTGGTCGATCGGTGGGAGGGGTGCATGCGCGGATTATAGAGGCCTGGAGTTCACCCCGGAAGCCGAAAAGTTACGCTGGTGATTACTCATTCCAAACAGGGCGGTTAGGCGCAGCAAGTTTCCCCTGAGAGCCGGCGCACAGGCTCGGCCGCCCCTTGCCTGGCGGTGGGCCGTGACCTTGGTTTTGTGCGCTTGCGCTTTTCAGAATGTGGCCAAACTCCGCTCGTTGCACACTGGGAGCAATCCATCGACTCGCATTCTGCAACCGTGCGGCCTCGGCCGAGTTCGAAATCGGAGCGTCTATGTTTCTCAACTTTTATTCAGTACTTTCGAAGGATCTGTCCGGGACTGGTCTGCTCGCCGTAGCCTTCGCCAGTCTCCTGGGAATGCTGTTGATCTGGGACGCCCGGGGGAATCGCGAG
>Ga0157374_10006257_pt1 | contig 10096 bp, 7 predicted proteins | sample M25metaG_FD_115308 | JGI IMG/M metagenome (GOLD analysis project Ga0157374, IMG submission 115308) | Miscanthus rhizosphere microbial communities from Kellogg Biological Station, Michigan, USA - M2-5 metaG | ecosystem: Host-associated > Plants > Roots > Rhizosphere > Soil | place: USA: Michigan... | reverse complement strand
GCCACCGCGTCCGGCAGGGCAGCCAGCTCACCGGCCTCGCCGGCCGCGGGTCCGGCCTGGGGCCGAGCAGCGGCCAAAGCGGAGGTGACTGTTACCAGCAGGGCCAGCTGGGCGGTGACCGTCTTTGTTGCGGGGACGGCGCGTTCCGGGCCCGCTTTGGCCAGGAGTTCCCGGTCTACGACCTCGGCCAGGGGGCTGCCTGGCAGGTTGGTCAGGCCGATCACGGTGGCGCCTGCCGCTCGCAGGTCGGCGCAGGTGCGGACTATCTCAGGGGTTGCGCCTGACTGGCTCAGGGCGACGACCAGGAAGCCCGACCAGTCCACCGCGGCGTGATACCGGGTGTACAGGCTCGGCGCCATCAGCCCGGCTGGGCGACCGCTGCGCAGCTCAGCCAGATACCGGCCGAACACCGCCGCGTTGTCCGACGACCCGCGGGCCAGGAACATCGTTCCCGCCAGGGACCCGGGCAGCACGGCCCGGATGGCTTCCGCGTCCGTTTCCGCCCGGCGCAGCACCCCGGCCAGCACCCCCGGCTGCTCGGCCATCTCCGCCGCCATCAGTGTTCCGGTCACCGTGCTCTCCCTGTCATCACTGGATTCATCCGGCTGGGTCTGTCTGACGGCTGCTGGCGCCGTCTGCTGCGGGCGCAGGTGTGCTGTTTCTCCGTGCGCGGGTCCGGGCCGGGGCGCCGCCGTCATGGGACGGGAAGGGGCCCGCCCCGTCCGCCGGGGCCAGGGCGGGGGCGGGGAGGTTGCCGGCCAGGCGGGTCCAGGCCAGGTCGGTGGCGGCGGCCAGGGCGCCGTCGACCACGGCGTCGGTTCCCAGCGCGCTGACCCGGACCACCGGCTCGACCGGGGAGATCCGGTGCAGATGCTCGCTGACCGCGGCGGCGAAACCGGGAGCCTGGCCGATGCCGCCGCCGAGCACGATCAGCTCGGGGTCGACCACGGTGACGATCGCGCACAGGACCCGGGCCACCAGCTCCGCTTCTTCCGCCACCACGGCGGCCGCGCGCTCGTCACCGCGCGCCGCCGCGGCGAATACCCGCCGCGCGGAAACCTGGCCGCGCAGGCCCGACCGGCGGGCGGCGCGGACCACCGCCGGCGCCGAGGCGGCCGCTTCCAGCGCGCCGCGGCGGCGGGCGTCGGCTGGGTCACCGCCGTGGCCGCCGGTCATCGGCATGTAGCCGATCTCGCCCGCCACCCCGTGCGCGCCGCGGAACAGCTGGCCGCCGATGACCAGGCCCATGCCGATACCCGTGCCGACCGACACGAAGGCAAAGCTGTCCACCTGCTGGCCGTGGCCATGCGCGCGCTCGGCCAGCGCGGCCGCGTCGATGTCGTTCTCCACGACCATCTCGGGGCCGAACGCCGCCCGCAGCCGGGCCAGCACGGCCGGGCGCTCCCAGCCGGGCAGGCCGCCGGTCAGGGAGATCGCACCTCGCCGCGGGTCGTAGACGCCGGGGCTGCCGATGACCGTCTGGGTGATCGCGCTCAGGGTCAGGCCGGCCTGCGCGCACAGGCTCTCGGCCAGCGCGACCAGCTCACCGGCCCGGCTCGGCCCGCCGGTGGCCCGGGTCCGGGCCGCGGCCCGGGCCCTGACCTCGCCGGACAGATCCGCCAGCGCGCCGCGAAGGTACTGCGCGCCGACGTCCAGGCCGAGCACGAAGCCCGCCTCCGGCCGGATCTCGTACAGCAGCGCCGACCGGCCGGGCCGGCCCAGCTGCTGGCCCGCCGCGCGGACCAGGCCGGCCTGCTCGATGGTGGCCAGCGCCTGAGAGACGGTCGGCTTCGAAAGGCCCGACTGCCGGGCCAGGTCGGCCCGCGAGCACGGGCCGGCTTCCCGGATATGGCCGAGCAGCAGCTGCTCGTTCAGCGCCCGGATGAGCCGGGGCCGGGCCGCCGCCCGGGGGCCCGTCAGGCCCGCCGGCGCGGTGGTCACAGTCCGGCCACAAAGTCTTGTTCCTGCATGTTTAGTTAGGATACTGTCCTAACTAAATCAGGCAAGAGTTGCCGGCCGGTAACTCTTGGTAACTCGGCCGCCGGTCGGCCTCGCGGCCCGGCGGCGCAGGCGACCTTCGCGGAAGGACTGCGGTGGCAGATTCCCCGGTCGTGCTTGGCCTCGACTTCGGCGGCACCAAGATCGCGATGGCGGTCTGCGGGCCGGACGGGGAGCAGCTTGCCTCGGTCACGGTCGCCACCGACGCCGCGGCCGGCGCCCGGGCCTGCTTCGACCGCGGCATCCGGTCCGCCCGCGAGCTGCTGGCCGCGTTCGCTCCGGGCCGGGAAGTGGCCGCGGTCGGCGTGGCCACCTTCGGCATCCCGTTCGATGATCACGTCGACTTGGCCCCCAACGTGGGCGGCTGGGGCGACCTGCCCCTCGGCCGCGAGCTGAAGGCCGCCTTTCCCGGCGCGGCGGTCCGGATGGCCACCGACGCCAAGGCCGCCGCCCTGGCCGAGGCCCGCTGGGGCGCGCTGGCCGGCGCCGATCCCGGCATCTACCTCAACCTCGGCACCGGCCTGGCGGTCAGCATCGTGATCGGCGGCCAGGTCCTGCAGGGCCGGCACGGCGCGGCCGGCGAGATCGGCTACAACCTGCGCTCGGTCGCCGACGTGGGCGCCCCCGGCCCGCGGCCGGTGCTCGAGGAAATGGTCAGCGGCCTGGGCCTGGCCCGCCGCGCGGCCACCCTGGACGGCGCCGGCGGCGCCGTCCCCGCAAGCTCCGCTGCCGAGCCCCTGACGGCAGCGGGGGTGTTCGAGGCCAGCGAGCAGGACCCGGCCCTGGACGGGCTGGTCTCCGAGTTCGTGGCCGAGCTTTCGTACCACGTGGTCAACCTGGCCATCTGCCTCAACCCCGAGCGGATCGCGGTGGGCGGGGGGATGGCCGGATCCTGGGAGCGGCTGCGCCCAGGCTTGCACGACGCGCTGCGCGCGGGAGTGCCGTTCCCGCCGGAGCTCGTCCCCGCCCGGTTCCCGTCCGATGCCCCGCTGATCGGCGCGGTCGGGCTCGCCGTGGACGCAGCCCGCGACGGCGGCGCCCGCATCACCTTCCCCGCTCTATCGCTCAGTGAAGGGCTACCACTATGAGACGCCTTCGAATGGCCGGTGTCCTGGTCGCGGCGGGCCTGCTCGCCGCCGCCTGCAGTTCCTCAGGCTCGGGCACCAACTCCAGTAGCGGCGGGTCCACCCAGGCCGGCACCACGGTCACCATCTCCAACGAGGCCGGCCAGCTGTGGACCTGCGGCTTCAACCCGTACAACGGCTCCACCACGGGGCTGTCGGCCGGGTTCGTGTACGAGCCGCTCGTCTTCATTAACCCTCTGCAGAACGGCAAGACCACGCCGATGCTCGCCACCTCCTGGAAGTGGGGGGCCGGCAATAAGTCGCTGACCTTCACGATCCGCCAGGGCGTGAAGTTCAACGACGGCACGCCGATGACCCCGGCCGACGTGGTCTTCACCTTCAACCTGCTGAAGAAGTTCCCTGCCCTGGACCTGCCCGGTGACTGGGGCGCGCTGTCCAGCGTCAGCGCCACCGGCTCGGACCAGGTCACGCTGAACTTCAAGCAGGCCGCGGTGCCGTACTTCTACTACGTGGCCGACCAGACGGTGATCCTGCCGCAGCACATCTGGTCCAAGATCGCCAACCCGGTGACGTTCACGAACCCGCACCCGGTGGGCACCGGCCCGTACATGGTCAACCCGTGCAAGCACGCGAACATCACCTACACCAAGAACCCGAAGTACTGGCAGCCCGGCCTGCCGAAGATCACCACGGTCCAGTACCCGGCGTTCACCTCGAACAACACGGCTAACGACCAGCTGGCCAACGGCCAGGCGCAGTGGGGCTCGCAGTACATCCCGGCGATCAAGGAGTTCTACACCTCGAAGAGCCCGGACTTCCACTACTGGTTCCCGCCGACGGTGAACGTCTCGCTGGTGCCGAACCTGAAGAACCCGATCCTGGCCAACGTGAAGGTCCGCCAGGCCATCTCGATGGCGATCGACCGGGGCAAGGTCTCCTCGATCGGCGAGTCCGGCTACGAGCCGCCCGCCAACCAGGCCGGCATCGTCACGCCGACCTTCTCTGACTGGCTGGACCAGTCGCTGGCCAGCAAGTACGACTACAGCTACAACCCGTCCAAGGCCAAGGCGGTCCTGGCCTCGGCCGGCTTCAAGCCCGGCGCGGACGGCATCATGGCCAACGCCCAGGGCCAGAAGCTGGCCTTCCACGTCATCAACATCGGTGACTACTCCGACTGGGTCGCCTCGATGCAGGTCATCCAGCAGAACCTGAAGGCGATCGGCATCCAGCTGACCCCCGACAACCTGACCAACACCGGCTTCACCGCGGCGCTGTACAACGGCAAGTTCGACCTGGCCTACTACGACCAGCAGTCGTTCGGCCCCGGCCCGTATTACGAGCTGCGCAACTGGCTCGACTCGCACAACACCGCGCCGATCGGCAAGATCGCGACCAGCAACTACGAGAGGTACAGCAACCCGAAGACCGACGCGCTGATCCAGCAGTTCGCCGCGACCACCTCCGACACCGAGCAGCACTCGATCATCAGCAAGCTCCAGCAGGTCATGCTGACCGAGCTGCCGATCATCCCGGTGGTCGAGGCGGTCGACTGGTACCAGTACAACACCGCGCACCTGACCGGCTGGCCGACGCCGGACAACCCGTACGCCCAGCCGTCGGCGTACGCCTACCCGGACATGGAGCAGGTGCTGCTGCACCTGAAGGCGAAGTAACCAGCCGCGGGCCCGGGGACACGGCCAAGCTCCCGGGCCCGCTTCATCCCCGCGGGCCGGCCGGGCGCGTGACCACACGCACGCGCCCGGCTGGCCCCGGCAAACCCGGGTAAGTAAGGAGCACGCATGACCACGAGGAGGCGGGCGTGAGATACGCAGTGCGCCGGCTCGGCTTCTTCGTCTTCACCCTGTGGGTGGCGCTCACCATCAACTTCATGCTGCCGCGGCTGATGCCGGGCAACCCGGCGCTGGCCATGCTGTCGAAGTACCACGGCCAGGTTGGCCCCGGGACCCTGAAGGCACTGGAAATCCTGTACGGGATCAACACGAGCAAGCCGCTGCCCGAGCAGTACGTGACCTACCTGCACCAGATGCTGACCGGCAACTTCGGGACCTCGCTCGAGTTCTACCCGTCGACCGTCAGCTCGGTGATCGGCAGCGCGGTCTGGTGGACGGTCGGCCTGGTGGGCATAGCCACCATCGTGGCCTTCGTGGTCGGCACCTGGCTCGGTATCATCGCGGGCTGGCGCCGCGGCGGGCGGCTGGACAGCGCGCTGCCGCCGGTGTTCGTGGTCACCTCGGCGATACCGTACTTCTGGATGGCCATGGTGCTCGTGCTGATTTTCGGGATCACGCTGCACTGGCTGCCCTATATCGGCGGCTACGACGTCGCCGGGGACACCCCGGCGTTCTCCCCGACGTTCCTCTCCGACGTTCTCCGGCACGCGATCCTGCCCGCCGCGGCGCTGCTCATCACCACGGTCGGCACCTGGATCCTGACCATGCGGAACACCATGATCACCACGCTGGCCGAGGACTACGTCCGGATGGCCAGGGCCAAGGGCCTGCCGGGCCGCCGGATCATGCTCGACTACGCGGCCCGCAACGCGATCCTGCCCAACCTGACCGGGTTCGCCATGTCGATGGGATTCGTGGTCAGCGGCGCGATCCTGATCGAGTACGTGTTCAACTACCCGGGGGTCGGCTACATGCTGCTCCAGGCCGTGCAGAGCGAGGATTTCCCGCTGATGCAGGCACTGTTCCTGCTGATCACCGTGGCGGTGCTGGTGGCAATCCTGATCGCGGACGTCGCCACCGCGCTGCTTGACCCGCGGACCAGGACGGCGGCCTGACGCCCATGTCGATGCCCATCTCCGGGATCACCACCGGCCAGCCCGACGCCGGGCCCGCGCCCGCCCTGGACCCGGTCGGCCCAGGCGTCCCGGCCGCGACCGCCGCCGTCCCCGGCGGTGCCGCGTCCGCGCTGCGCCGGATGACCACGGCCATCCGGCGCAACCGCAAGGCCACCATCGGCGCCGTGCTTCTCCTGCTGTTCGTGCTGGTCGCGATCTTCCCCTGGGTGATCGCCAACGACAACCCGAACGCGGACGCGTTCAAGCCCCGGCTCGGCGTGTCCACCGCGCACCTGCTCGGCACCACCGCCTACGGCCAGGACATGTGGGCCCAGCTGGTCTGGGGCACCAGGAACGTGATCATCATCGCGTTCACCGCCGGCCTGGCCACCACGCTGATCGCGGTGCTGGTCGGCGTGGCCGCGGCCTACCTGGGCGGGGCGTGGGACGGCGCGCTCGGCGTGCTCACCGACGTGCTGCTGGTCATCCCGCTGTTCCCGCTCCTGATCGTGATCGCGGCGTACGCGAACGGCGGCGGCACGCTCGTGCTCATCCTCGTGATCACCGTCACGAGCTGGTCCTACACCGCGCGCCAGCTCCGCTCGCAGGCCCTGTCGCTGCGCCGCCGGGACTTCCTCGAAGCCGCGCGGGTGCGCGGCGAGCGGCCGCTATACATCATCGTGGTCGAGGTCATCCCCACGATGACCTCGCTGATCGTGGCCTGCTTCCTGACCAACGCGCTGTACGCCGTGCTTTTCGCGTCCAGCCTGCAGTTCATCGGCCTGGGCGACCCGAACACGGTCAGCTGGGGCACGATGCTCTACTGGGCGCAGAACAACGCGGCGCTGCAGACCGGCCAGCCGCTGTGGGCGATCGCCCCTGGCGCCTGCATCGCCGCCCTGGGCGCGGCGTTCGCCCTGCTCAACTACGCGTTCGACGAAATCGGCAACCCGGCCCTGCGGCCGCTGCGGAGGAACCGTGTCAAGCGCGCCCGCTGACCACCGCGCCGGCGACCTGGTGCTCGAGGTCCGCGATCTGTCGGTGGCCTACCTGATGGACCGCGGCGCGGTCGCCGCGGTCGACAGGGTCAGCTTCGACCTCGGCCGGGGCGAGTTCCTCGGCATCGTCGGCGAGTCCGGCTGCGGCAAGTCCACGCTGCTGTTCGCCATCGCCCAGCTGCTCGCCCCGCCCGCCACGGTGACCGGCGGCAGCGTGAAGTTCAAGGGCACCAGCCTGGTCGGGCTGACCGAGCGGCAGCTGATGGCGGTCCGCTGGCGGGACCTGTCCGTGGTCATGCAGTCCGCGATGAACGCGCTCAACCCGGTCACCTCGATCGGCAAGCAGTTCGCCGACGCGATGCAGGCGCACGGGGTGACCTCGAAGAAGGAGATCGCGGCCCGGTCCGCCGAGGTGCTCAGGATGGTCAGCATCGACCCGGTGCACCTGAAGAGCTACCCGCACCAGCTGTCCGGCGGCATGCGCCAGCGCTCCATGATCGCGATGGCCCTGCTGTTCACCCCGGACCTGGTCATCATGGACGAGCCCACCTCGGCGCTGGACGTGGTCGCGCAGCGGGCCCTGATGACGCAGATCAAGGAGCTGCAGCGGGAGCTCGGCTTCGCGGTCGTGTTCGTCACCCACGACATGTCCCTGGTCAGCCACTTCTCCGAGCGGCTGCTGGTGATGTACGCGGGCCAGATGGCCGAGTGGGGCGCGACCCGGCAGGTGTTCGACAACCCGCGGCACCCGTACAGCATTGGCCTGCTCGATGCGTTCCCGTCGATCACCGGCGAGAAGGTGCCGCTGACCGGCATCCCCGGGCAGCCGCCGGACCTGTCCCGGGCCCAGCCGGGCTGCTGGTTCGCGCCGCGCTGCCCGCAGGTCATGGACCGGTGCGCCAGCACCCCGCCGGAGCTGTACCCGGTGGACCGCACGCTGGTCCGCTGCCTGCGCTACGACGGCACCCCGCCGGACCCGGCCGTGACAGCCGGGGCCGCCCAGGACAGCGCCGGCGCCACGCGCGGAACGGAGCAGCGATGACCACCGCCCCGGCCAACGGCGCCGCCCCCGCCCCGGCTGGCGACGCCGCCGAGCCGCTGCTCCGTACCGAGGGACTGACCAGGCACTTCAGAATCGGCGGCGCGCTGTCCCGCCGGGGGCTGCACGCCGTCGACGACGTCAGCCTGTCCATCGGCCGCCGCGAGATCGTCGCGCTGGCCGGGGAGAGCGGCAGCGGCAAGTCGACCATCGCCCGGCTGCTGGCCAAGATCTACCGGCCCACCAGCGGCGAGATCTACTTCGCCGGGCGGCCGCTGTCCACCCTGCGGTCCCGCCGCGACCTGCTGAGCTACCACAGCGATGTGCCGATGGTCTTCCAGGACCCGTTCAGCTCGATCAACCCGGTGTTCCGTTCCTCCCACGGGCTGCTAAGAACCTTGGCCCTGCACCGCCCTGACCTGTCCGCCGACCAGCGGATGGACGAGGCCCTGCGCTCGCTGGAGGCGGTCGGCCTCACCCCGGCCGCGGACGTCATCCAGCGCTACCCGCACGAGCTCTCCGGCGGGCAGCGGCAGCGGCTCGGCTTCGCCCAGGCCCTCGCGGTCCGGCCGAAGCTGATCCTGGCCGACGAGCCGGTGTCGATGCTGGACGTGTCGATCCGGATCGGGCTGCTGAACGTGATGGCCCGGCTGCGGGACACCGAGGGCGTGTCGATCCTCTACATCACCCACGACATCGCCAGCGCCCGGTACGTCGCGGACCGGCTGATCGTCCTGTACGCCGGGCAGATCGCCGAGACCGGGCCGGTCGAGGAGGTGCTGGCCCACCCCCGGCACCCCTACACCCAGCTGCTGCTGTCGGCGGTGCCCGACCCGCGCCGGCCGCTGAGTGCCGCCGGCGAGACCGACCAGGGCGAGCCGCCGCGGGTGATCGACCCCGGCCCCGGCTGCCGGTTCCGCTGGCGCTGCCCGCTGGCCATCGCCGTGTGCCACACCGAGACCCCCCAGCTCACCGATCTTGAACCGGACCACGCGGCGGCCTGCCACGTGGCCGCGGCCGGCGACCACGCAAAGGCGTTCGGATGAAAATCGCAGTAGTCGGCGGCGCGTCGACCTACACCCCCGAGCTCATCGACGGCATCGGCCGCCTGGCCGGCGAAATCAAGATCAGCGAGATCGTCCTGGTAGACCCGGCCGAGCAGCGGCTTGCCGTGGTCGGCCCGTTCTGCGCGCGGATCCTGCACGCGCTCGGCCACCCGGCCACGCTGCGCTGGACGGCCGACCTGGACGACGGCCTGGACGAGGCCGGCGCGGTGCTGCTCCAGCTGCGGGTCGGCGGGCAGGCGGCCCGGCAGCGGGACGAGACCTGGCCGCATGAGTACGGCACCATCGGCCAGGAAACCACCGGGCCCGGCGGGCTGGCCAAGGCGCTGCGCACGGTGCCCGTCGTGCTGGACATCGCCGAGCGCGCCCGGCAGCGCGCCCGGCCCGACGCCTGGATCATCGACTTCACGAACCCGGTCGGCATCGTCACCAGGGCCCTCCTGGACGCCGGGCACCGCGCGGTCGGCCTGTGCAACGTGGCCATCGGCCTGCAGCGGTACTTCGCCGGGCTGCTCGGCACCGGGCCCGGCCAGGTCTCCCTCGACCACGTCGGGCTCAACCACCTGACGTGGGAACGCGCCGTCACGGTGGACGGCGAGGACCGGCTGCCCGAACTGCTGGAAAGCCACGCCGCCGAGATCGCCGGCCACGTCCACCTGCCCGAGGCCGTGCTGCACGAGACCGGCACCGTGCCGTCCTACTACCTGCGGCACTTCTGGTGCCACGACGAGGAACTGGCCGAGCAGCGGTCCCGGCCCTCGCGGGCCGAAGACGTGGCCAGGATGGAGCAGGAACTGCTGGCCATGTACGCCGACCCGGCCCTGGACCGCAAGCCGGCCCTGCTGGAGCAGCGCGGCGGCGCGTACTACTCCGAGGCCGCCGTGGCCCTGCTCGCCTCGCTGGCCGGCGACCGCCGCGACACCCAGGTAGTGAACCTGCGCAACCACGGCACGCTGCCGTTCCTGCCCGGTGACGCGGTGATCGAGGTGCCCGCGGTGATCCGCGCCGGCGGCCCGCAGGCCGTCCCGCTGGCCCCGGTCGACCCGCTGCTGCGCGGCCCGATCGCGCACGTGTCCGCGTACGAGGAACTGGCGGTGGCCGCCGCG
>Ga0157374_10006256_pt1 | contig 10096 bp, 10 predicted proteins | sample M25metaG_FD_115308 | JGI IMG/M metagenome (GOLD analysis project Ga0157374, IMG submission 115308) | Miscanthus rhizosphere microbial communities from Kellogg Biological Station, Michigan, USA - M2-5 metaG | ecosystem: Host-associated > Plants > Roots > Rhizosphere > Soil | place: USA: Michigan... | reverse complement strand
CTATATGGGCGGCGCATTCGGGCGGCGCTATCAGGCCGATTTCCCGACCGAGGCGGCGCAGGTCGCCAAGCGCGTGGCGAAGCCCGTGCAACTGGTGTGGTCGCGCGAAGATGACATGACACACGATTTCTACCGGCCGGCTTCGTACCATCGCATGAGTGGTGCGGTGGATGCCGATGGCGGGATCGCCGCGTGGCGGCACAAATACTCCTCCACTCCTATATCGGAATGGTTCAATCCCAAAGCGGCGCCCGAGTCCTCCGAGCTGGGCTGCACTACCCAGCCACCGTACCTCGCCAAGAGTTATAAGCTCGAGTACACACCTGCCGCCTCGGCGGTACCACGCGCCTGGTGGCGATCGGTCGAAGCTTCAGTGGTGGGCTTCGTGATGGAAAGCTTCGTCGACGAGCTCGCCCATGCTGCCGGCGCGGACCCGCTTCAATTCCGGCTGCGGCAGTTAGGAGAGGCGCGGCTTGTAAAAGATGCGGTGGGAGAACGCGGCCGGCCGCTCGATACGGCGCGCTTCACGGGAGCGCTGGAATTGGCAGCGCAAAAAGGCGATTGGGGCAAACCGCTACCGGCAGGCCAGGGGCGCGGGATCGCATGCCATTATTCGTTTCACAGCTATGTGGCGAATTTAATCGAAGTGACGGTGAGCAACGGCGCGGTGCGTGTCAATCGGGTTGTGTCCGCGGTGGATATCGGAACTCCGGTGAACCCGGACGGTATTCGCGCGCAGGTGGAGAGCGCCATCGTCTATGGTTTGACAGCGGCGCTGAAGAGCCAAATCACCATCGACAAAGGCCGGGCGGTGGAAAGCAATTTCAACAAATTCACGACACTCTCCATGAAGGAAATGCCCGTGATTGAAGTGCATATCGTTCCGAGCACGCTGCCGCCCACCGGAATCGGCGAGCCTGGGCTGCCGCCGACCGCGCCGGCGCTGACCAATGCAATTTTTGCGGCGACGGGGAAGCGAATCAGGAGACTGCCGATTCTGACTGGAGACCTCGCGTAGCTCTTAACTGTCGGCTTTCGCCGGCTCCGAGGGCGATTCCGTGTGGAGCGCACGCAGTTTGATAATGCACCACAGCGTGACGCCCATGCCATAGCTCGTGAGGACCAACATCAGAATTTCTCTGATGTTTTGGCTAAACGCGCTGGAAACCTGAACCAGAAAACAATCGGCGATCTCGCCTAAGAGCATTAACTCGTAAAAGAGCAGCCAGACGAAAGTATTGTGCGGAGGCGATAATTTCTTGGCGCGGATTTCCTTGTGCATGACCCATAAGAAGGAGAGACTTGCGGCGGCCGATCCCGTCCATAGGAAAATAGCCAGCGTTTGCAGAAAGGCTGACTCGTCCGGTTCGCTACCGCTTGCAATGAAGGCGGCCAGCGCCAATCCGAACAATGCAATCAGCACCAGGCTGGCTATGGTTCTGGCGATCGCGAGCCGCCGGAGCTTGGCCAAAACGGGGGCGAACTCTTCAAACACGTCCCACGCCGCAACCGGAAATATGAACGCATAGAGAAAACGCGAGTACAAAAAAACGCGGCCATACTCTTCCGAGCTGGGGCCCAGCCATAGCGCAACCCCGTCGAAGAACACCTCGAGCAGACACGCCAGCGTGATAAAAAAATAGGTCTTGTGCAGCTTTAACGTCAGAATTCGCAGCAGCAGTAGAACGTCGATTGCCGTAGCAGCGAAATCGAACCAATGGTTTACCTGGCTCAGTATTTCCAATCTTCCATTTGAACCTACGAGCCAGGTAACACTTAGCCGATAGCCGGAATTGGCGCTATAGTGCTGAGGTCGATGGATTGGCTCGAAGCGGCGCTCTGGGCAGCTAGAGCCTGCCGGGTCGCATCGATCACCAGTTGCGCCAAAATCGCATACGGAGCGGCAGGAGCGATCGTTTGCGCCACAGCCGCCGCAATCTGCAGTTCCGTCAGGATGTCGGAGATGGACACGCGAGCGGTGGCGCGAATGGTTCTTGCCCTGTGCTGAAAGCGCGCCACAACCGCTGGCGACGCGTGCATGTCGGATTGGAAAGCAGCTTCCAGCGCCGCTACGCTTACCGTCAGGTTGGAAACGGCCAGCGATAGTTGGCCGGTATTGGCCCGGTCGGTTCGGTACAGAGAATACGCCTGAAAGGCAACCGTGTAGGCGGCAGCGGCCTGATTGAATTGCGGAACGTACTTAGGATAATTGGCCGAAATTTGGGTACGCAGCGAACCCAATGCGGCGTGCGCGAGCGTCAGAGAATCGTACGTCGCGCCATCAAGCGTGTTGAGCTGATTGGGATGATTCGGCTGTGTGCCGCACCCGGTTGTCAGCATGAAGAAAAGAGAGAATACGGGCAGCGCGAGGCTGCTTTTGAGTCTGTTGGTCATAGGACTTCCCGCGCACAGCGTAAATTCGGTGTTTGCGCGGAAGTGACTCGAATGGGCCTAAGCTATTGGAGGGATTGCATTCCGGGCAATTTGCAACTTTTGTGACCCACTTGTGACCGCGCGCGCGCCGGAGGCGTCTAAGAGGACGGGGAGAACGACAAACATGCTTAAACGAACCGGAATCCCGCTGCTCGCACTAGCAGCTTTACTGCTGATAGCCCCCAAGCCATCGCACGCCGGCACGTTTAGTTTCGGCTTCGGCGTGTATCCGGCGTATCCGTATCCGGCGTACCCGTATGCGTACGCCAATCCGTACGCCTGCAATCCGTATATCAACGCCTATTGCTACGGCTACTTACCGTATGTTTATCCAAGCTTCGGATATTACGGCGGTTACTACGGTTATCCGTACCATTCGTACCGTGGCTACTATGGGGGCCATGGTTATCGCGCCCCATATGCGTATCGCGGCCGCGGATACAGCTATCGCGGAGGTTACGGTTATCGCGGCGGCGGCTATAACTACCGTGGCGGGTACAACGGGGGCGGCTGGTACAACCGCGGTAGTCGCGGTTATAACGGCGGATTCCGCGGAGGATCCGGCGGCGGCTATCGCGGAGGATCCGGCGGTGGCTATCGCGGAGGATCCGGCGGTGGCTATCGCAGTGGATTCGGCGGCGGCCGCGGAGGATTCGGTGGACACGTCGGTGGTCATCGGTGATACAATTTCGGGCACTTGCCTGAAATGAGCGCTACCGGAACTCACGAAGCTGGATCGATCGCCGGTTCGCCGACGACTGCCACGCCACAGGCTTCTGTTCGAAACGTCGCCATTGACGCCTATCGCGGCCTCGTCATGCTGCTGATGATGGCGGAAATCCTGCAATTCAGCCATGTCGCCCGCGCTTTTCCGGGTAATTGGTTTTGGGGCGTTCTCGGCTACAATCAAAGCCATGTCGAGTGGGCAGGTTTCTCGCTACACGACCTGATTCAGCCCTCGTTTTCATTTCTGGTGGGAGTTGCGCTTCCGTACTCAATCGCCAGCCGGCTGCGCAGGGGAGGCAATTTCCAGCGCCTCTTCGCGCATGCATTGTGGCGGGCATTCCTTCTGGTCGCGCTCGGCATCATTTTGCGATCGTTGCATCACCGGCAGGTCTATTTCACCTTTGAAGACACGCTGACGCAGATCGGTTTGGGATACCCGTTTCTCTTTCTCCTTGGTTTCCGGTCGCGGCGTTGGCAATGGGGAGCGCTGGCATTCCTACTGACGGGGTATTGGCTGGCTTGGGCTTTGTACCCGGTGGGAGTGCCGCCGGATTGGAGCCATAACTTCAGCGGTTTCGCGGCACACTGGAACAAGAATGCCAACCTGGGCAACGCGTTCGATCAGTGGTTTTTAAATCTTTTCCCGCGCCGCATGCCCTTTGTCGCCAATGAGGGCGGCTACCTGACTCTAAGCTTTATTCCGACACTCGGGACCATGATCCTGGGTCTGGCGGCAGGCCGCTGGTTGCGCGATACCGCGCCCAGGATTCCGCTTCGCCGCCTGATGACCGCCGGAGCCGTCTGCATTGCCGCAGGCTTGGTGCTCCATTACTCCGGAATCTGCCCGATTGTAAAGCGAATCTGGACGCCTGCCTGGACGCTCTTCAGCGGCGGAATTTGTTTTTGGTTTCTTGCCGCGTTCGGCTGGGTCATTGACGTGAAAGGCGCGCGGCGGTGGGCGTTTCCGCTGGTGGTGATCGGTATGAACTCGATTGCCGCTTATCTGATCGCGCAAGGCGGCGAGGACTCGTCGGTCGGCCGGGCGCTTCGCTCCTTAGGAAACGGTTTGCACTTGTCCGGCTCGCCGTTCGAGCCGTTGGTGCTCGGCACGGGCCTACTTCTTATATATTGGCTGCTGCTCTGGTGGATGTACGAGAAACGAGTGTTCCTCAAAATTTAGACCTCGTTTAGGTTACGCCCTCTTTGCGAGCACGGCAGCAAAGAAGCCGTCCCCTTCGTCCCGCCCGGGAATCCGCCAGATCTCCCGTTCACAGTGGAGTTCCAGCTCGTCATTCAGCAAAGCGCGTACTACCTCTTCATTTTCTTCTTGCTCCAGCGAACAGGTTGCATAGACCAGTTTTCCTCCAGAGGCGAGCAGCCGGGCAGCTTGGCGGAGAATACGCAATTGCTTTTCCGCAAAACGCGGAAGGTCCGTCTCCTCCAGCCGCCATTTGATCTCCGGATTGCGGCCCAGGGTACCGGTTCCCGAGCAGGGCGCGTCAATGAAAATCCGGTCGAATGGAATGGCGAACGGCAGTGGCTCGGTAGCATCGAGCACTATCCTCGGGCAGACCGGCGCAATATCGCGAATGCGTTCGGGACTGACGTCGCAGGCGATGGCAAGCGCAAGGGGCGTTTCCAACGCCTGGACGGTTTTGTTTCCGGGCGCGGCGCAAAGGTCAAGGTAGCGCAATCCGGGTTTAAGGTCGAGAAAAGGCACGATCGATTGGGAACCGATGTCGTGTAGGCGGAGGTGGGGCGAAGCGGGCGAGAGCAGCCGATAAGCTCCAGGTAGGTTCGTGGCCTCCACTTGCAAACCGGCGGGCAAAGCCTGCGTGGGCGGCACGCGGACATAAGGGACAGGTTCGGTGAGGGCCGAGCCGGCAATCCGGCGCGCAAGTTCCTCCGAGAAGTGGCTGCTCCAGCGAGTCAGCAACCAGCTTGGGCACGACAGTTCCGTTGCCAAATCCGGCCAGGCGATAGGTAAGCCGTTTACTTTACGGAGAACGGCATTGACCAAGCCGGAGGCGGAGCGTTTACGGCGTTTTACGAATTCCACCGAATCGTGGACCGCGGCGTGCGCCGGAATGCGCTCCAGATAGCGCATCTGAAATATTCCGGCCCGAAGGGCGATGGCGACGACATCATCGAGCCGATCCGCCGGTTTGCCGGAATAGACAGTGATTAAATAATCGAGTTGGGCCTGGTATCGCAGGCAGCCGAAAACGATCTGTCGCGCCAGCGCGTCGTCGCGTGGACTGAGGGAGAGGGTGGCGCGGCGAACGGCATCGGAGGCGTACGCACCGTTTGAAACAGATTCGAGCACGCCGAAGGCGGCTGTTCGGGCCAGTGAAATCGCGTGCATCAAATCCCGGTCACAGGCATCGAAAAAAAAGAGTAGTCTTTGAATAGCAACAAATTAAGCGCTGTTTTGCTGTTTACCTGTATCGAACCCTATGCTACTATGCCAATAGCCTCCGCGAGGCTTGGTCCCCAGCGAGGCGCGCTTTGTACTTCCCTCACGGAGCATAAAACACTTAATACATGAGCTTTACCGTTTTTCTCGGAAATCTCCCTGTCTGGGTGACGGCCGACGATATCAAATCTTGGCTGGCCTCGGAAAACTTGGTCGCGGACGCGGTCAAGGTAATTCGCAACCCCGAGACACAAGAGTCGAAGGGCTTCGCCTTCATTGAATCGCCGAACCAGGAAGAGATGAACTCCATCATCCGCCGGTTCGATCGGGCGCCGCTTGAAGATCGTTTGCTGCGCGCCAATCCCGCTCAACCTCCGAAATCGGGCAAGGGCGGTTCCGCGGTGAAATCGCCAACACCTTCGGATCGCGTGCGCCGCTCATCTTCCCCCGGTTCGAATGGTGCAAATCCTACGGCCCGGAAGAATTTCGGCTCACGCCGGTCGCAGAACTCCACGTCGCGCCAAAGCGCGTTTGCCGAGGAGCTTGCGAAGGTTCTCTAGACTGGCACACCATCAAACCCCACCGCCTCTCCGGCACCCCCGCTTTCAGCCGTATTTCTCTAAGTGTTTTTGGAATTTGCGATGATGTTATACTGCGCAACATTGTCCGCAGTAGTGCAGACGCGCGCCGGTACGGAGGAATCCCGCGTACGTCCTAGTCAGTAATAGCTCGTGCGTCGTTCCGGTTTCGATACCTACGTTCTCGGTTCTATTTTTGTCGCGTTGATTGCGTGCGCGAGCGCCGTTCTACGCCCGTTTGGATGGGGACGGACCGCATCGGCGCTGGCCGGCTGTGCCGCCGCCCTGCTTGCTACCGTCGTTGCATGGCGGTTGCGGCGGGCGAATCCGGCAGCTTTGATTTCCGGCGTAGCCGGCAGTGTGGCGGGTGCGGTTTTGGGTTTGCTCGCCGTCTTTGTGCTTCGCCAGGCGACCCTCGCCGAAGGTTCCAATAGCATATTTCTGCGGCTCATTGTTCCGCTGGTGGGCGCCTACATCGGAACGCTCGTAGGCGTTTGGAAAGCCGACTATCTGCCGTTTCATTTTCGACCAGGCAAGCCGGAAGTGCGGACGATAGATACCGACTCGACGGGTTCTGACGGTTCCGTAAAAATCCTGGACACCAGCGTATTGATCGATGGACGAATCGCCGATATCTGCGAATCCGGCTTCCTGGAAGGCAGATTGATCGTGCCGCGTTTCGTCCTCCACGAATTGCAGCTTGTGGCGGACTCCAGCGATTCCGCGAAACGAAATCGCGGCCGGCGGGGCCTGGACGTCGTCCAGCGCCTGCAGAAGCTGACACGTATTCAACTGGAAATTTCGGGTGAAGACTTCCCTCTGGTGCGGGAAGTGGACCTGAAGCTGATTGAACTGGCCAAATCGATGAACGCCAAAATCGTCACAAACGATTTCAATCTCAACAAGCTGGCGCAGGTGCAGGGTCTTGCCGTGTTGAACATTAATGAACTCGCCAACGCCTTACGGCCAGTGGTTTTGCCAGGAGAGATGATGCGCGTTTTCATTCTGAAAGAGGGCAAAGAGCACAATCAGGGCGTCGCCTATCTGGACGACGGCACGATGGTGGTGGTGGACAATGCGCGGCGGATGATCTCGAAGACCGTGGATGTAGTGGTTACAAGCGTTCTGCAAACCACCGCCGGCAAAATGATCTTCGGCCGCTTTGATGATCGGACGCAAGGCGGCACCGATCCGCGAAGCAGCGCGGCCTCCGCTGGAACTTCTGGGCATTAATCTAAACGTCCTAGCCGTTCGGGCGATGCGCGTCCCGCCGGATTCACCCAAAGTGGAGTTATGGACTTAGAGAACTACTCCGCGGCGGTGACGCGGCTTGTGGAGAACGCCGGAGCATTTGTCGTGGCGGTGAAATCGGCCGCCTACCGCGTGTCGAGCGGCGTGATCTTCCGCGACAATTTGATAGCAGTGAACAACCACACGCTGCGGCGTGAGGGCGCCGTGCCGGTTCAATTGCCCGATGGCAGCGAGGCTTCGGCGGCAATACTGGGGCGGGATGCACCGGTGGATGTCGCGATACTGAGGCTCGAGGGAGTGAAGCGCCCCGCCATCGTTCCCCACAGCGATTCGGCCGTGGTAGCCGGAGCCTTCGTAGCCGTCGTAGGCCGTACTTTGGATTGCGGCTTATCCGCAAGCGTAGGAATTTTAGGCGCGGTGAGCGGACCTCGCCGGACCTGGCGCGGCGAGCAGCTCGACCGATTCTTACGATTGGACGTGAATTCTTATCCTTCGCAGGCGGGTGCGGCGGCCGTCCTGGCAAACGGAGCGTTTCTCGGTATGGCAACCGCTGCGATGCTGCGGCATTCGACCGTGGCAGTGCCCTTAGCTACGCTCGATCGCATCGCCAACGAATTGCTAAGTCAGGGAAAGATCCGTCAAGGTTACTTGGGCGTCGGCCTGCAACCGGTGGTGGTGCCCGAAAAGCTGCGCGCTGAAATCGGCCGCCCGGCGGCTTCGGGGTTGATGGTGTTGAGTATTGAGCCGGGGACAAGCGCCGAAGAAGGTGGGCTCGAATTGGGAGACATCCTGATTGCGGCGGGCGAAACGCTGCTCGAAGATCCAGAAATGCTGCAGAGCGTGTTGCGGGGCGATGCCGTGGGAAAACCGATGAAGTTTACAGTGTTGCGAGCCGGGCGCGCGGTAGAAATCGACTTGCGCATTGCGGCGCGGCCAGTGTGATTCGCGTTCTTATCGTTGCCAAGTCGGAAAGGGAAGAAGGCGAGCTCGCCGATTTGATCGCCGAAGACGAAAGAATGCAGGTTGTCGAGAGTGATCCCGACGTGGTACTAGCTGCCGGAACAGCCGTCTCTTTCAAGGCGCCAGCGGTAGTCTTGGGGGAAGGAACAGACGATTACAGCCATTCCGTGCGAGCCTATTTACCTTCCGACGCGGCGGCGGCCGAAATCCTGGCGGCGATAGCGGCTGTCGGCCAAGGCTTGGTTGTGCTTACGCAAGTGCAAGCCGAGCGTTTGCTTCCGGCACATTCACCGCGCGACGAGAATTTGCCGCGCTTGATAGAGGCTCTGACGCCGCGTGAAATAGAAGTTCTGCGGCTGATGGCGGACGGGCTCGTCAACAAAGAAATCGCCGACCGGCTGGGCATTAGCGAGCACACCGCAAAATTTCACGTCGCCTCCATATTGGGTAAATTGCAGGCTTCTTCGCGTACAGATGCCGTCGCTCGCGGTATGCGCCGTGGATTGATTCCCGTATAGCGGTCGCCGCCTTCCTCTATGATGTAGATTCGGATGAAAGTATCGGTCATAATTCCCGCGGCCGGTTTGGGAACCCGCATGGGCCGCAGCGCCCCGGAAAAGGAAGGAACCAGCCGGAAGCAGTTCATGCTCCTGAACGGCGCGCCGATCCTGATTCATACCATCCGTAAATTTGTTAGCAGTCCGTCGGTAAGTGAGATTGTGGTGGCCTTGCGGGCCGACGATCGGCAATGGGCCGCTGAACTTTTTGCAAGCCATGGATTAGCGCAGACAGTCCGAACCGTCGAAGGCGGAGAATCGCGCCAGCAATCCGTAGAAAATGCGTTGGCGACCATCGAAGGCGATAGCGGGTTGGTAGCGGTGCACGATGCGGTGCGTCCGTTCGTGAGCCGTGAAGTAATCGAGGCGGTAATTCGGGAAGCGAGCGAAACCGGCGCGGCGATTGTCGGTATCGTTCCGGTGGACACGGTGAAACAAGTGCATCGGAATAAAGTGCGCGCTACCCTGCCCCGCGAGCGCTTGATCCTCACGCAAACACCGCAGGTCTTTCGAATCGGTCTTTTACGGCAGGCATTTGAAAAGGCGCGCAAGGATCTTTTCGTTGGAACTGATGAAGCATCGCTTGTCGAGCGGCTGGAACAAGTGGAAGTTTCCGTTGTAGTCGGAACCGATCGAAATATTAAAATCACCAAGCCCACGGATATGGATTTGGCGCGCCTTTATTTGGCGCTCGAAAAGCCGGCGCTTGAAATGTCGTAGATGGCTTACCGCGTCGGCCAGGGTTGGGACACGCATCGGACACAAGCCGGCCGCGAGCTGATTCTCGGCGGCGTTCGGATTCCGGCCGAATTTGGATTGAGCGGCCACTCCGACGCGGACGTTCTTTTCCACGCGACAACCGATGCGATTCTGGGCGCGCTGGCGCTGGGCGACATCGGTATGCATTTTCCCGATACCGCGCCGGAATGGAAAGGCGCGGCCAGCCTGCAATTTCTGCAACACGCCATTCAGCTAGCTGCCGACAAAGGTTATAGCCTCGTGAATGTCGATTCCACGATCATCCTCGAGCGGCCGAAGCTGAAAGATTTTCGAGGAGCGGTTCGCGAGAGCCTCGCGAATGCAGTGGGCCTGCCTGTCGCCGCTGTAAGTGTAAAGTTCAAAACGGCCGAAGTAGTCGGGCCGGTCGGTGAAGGCCGCGCCTGCGAGGCGCAAGT
>Ga0157374_10006247_pt1 | contig 10106 bp, 8 predicted proteins | sample M25metaG_FD_115308 | JGI IMG/M metagenome (GOLD analysis project Ga0157374, IMG submission 115308) | Miscanthus rhizosphere microbial communities from Kellogg Biological Station, Michigan, USA - M2-5 metaG | ecosystem: Host-associated > Plants > Roots > Rhizosphere > Soil | place: USA: Michigan... | reverse complement strand
CGCTTCAAAGCCCAGTCGAGCGAAACGCCCGTCATCGTGCTCAGCGCCATCACTGAAGTGGCGGACAAAGTCCTTCTGCTTGAACTCGGAGCCGACGACTATGTCACCAAGCCGTTCAGCCCGCGCGAGCTCACCGCCAGGGTCTACGCTGCTATCCGTCGCCAGCGCAAGCCCAGCCTGCCCACGGTATACCGCTTCTCCGACTGCGAAATCGACTTCGAAAAGATGACCGTGCATCGCAGCGGTAAGCCAGTTGTGCTCACCGCCCATGAGTTCAAGCTCTTGAAGTTTTTCACTGAGAAAGCCGAGCGTGTACTCACCCGCGATGCTCTTCTCAATGAAGTATGGGGGTATAATTCGTATCCTACGACCCGGACGGTGGATAACCAGATCCTCAAGCTCCGACAGAAACTCGAGCCGGATCCGGCCAATCCTCGACATTTGTTGACCATCTACGGCGCAGGCTACAAATTTGTCCCTTGACCCTAGAACCGGCACCGCATAACGACAACAACTCTTTTCCCGGCGCGGCTCGCATGCGCACCCGGAAGGGAATTCGGACCTATGCTCTCCTTCTATTGGGCATGGCCGTCGTTACCGTAATCGTTACCAGTCTCTGCGCTCTCATCATTCGCTATCGTTGGCGCGAGCAGATCACGACCGACCTTTCTCGCGATCTCGAACACTCGGTGGTCGCCTTCCAGGATCTTCAGGACGAGCGCCTCAACGCCCTTGAGCGCGAAAACGCTCTTCTCGCCGAACTGCCCACGCTCAAAGCTCTGATGACCAGCGGAGATGACCTCACCATCCAGGATGGCGCAGTCGTCTTCTGGGATATCAGTGGCACCGATCTCTTCGCCCTGGCAAATTCCACCGGCAGAGTCGTTGCAACTTACTCTAAAAGCCCAAAACAAAATTCCCGGCTTCGTGACGGCCTCTCCGCGATCGTGTCTTCGCACGGTACGCAATATCTCATCGACGGCCAGTCTCTCTATGCTGTCTCACTCCGCCCCTTCTATCTTGGTAACGATCAGAATGGCACCCTGCTCGGTTATGTCATCATTGGCGTCTCTATCGAACGTACCGTTCGTCAGATAAGCCAGCCGACTGGCGTAGAAGCCACCTTCCTCAGTGGCGGCAAAATCGTTGCCTCCACTCTCGCGCCGTCGGTTCAATCTGGCTTGGCTGCGAATCCATCACTGCTCTCAGGCACGGCCAAAGCCCCCACCCCCGTTCAGCTTGGCGATACGCAGTTCCTCGCCGCGGCTGAAGACCTGTCTTCCTCTGCTTCGTCGCCTCTCCAACTCGTCGTCCTGAAATCATTGGAACCCGCAAGGCGCTCCATCGATGAGATGGATCGCATGGTCCTGAGCGCCGGTCTTCTGGCCCTTGTCTGTGGAACGATTCTCATGATCACTCTGTCGCGCCTTGTAACCCGTCCGTTGGAGGAGCTTTCGAAAGGCGTCCGCGCTTTCGGTATGGGCGACGTGACCTATCGCATCCCACGCTACGGCACTCGCGAAATGATGGAGCTCAGCGATGCATTTGCAAGAATGCGCAGTGAGATTCAGCAGGCGAACCTGGCGCTGATCGAGTCCGAGCGCCTGGCCACCATCGGTCGTATGGCCAGTTCCGTTTCCCACGACTTCCGCCACTATCTGGCTACCATCTATGCCAACTCCGAGTTTCTCGCCAGCGAGCAGTTCTCTGCTCGCGAGCGCTCCGAGATCTTTGCCGATATCCGCAACGCAGTGCTCGGCACTACCGACATGATTGAATCGCTTTTGACATTCAGTCGCACAGGATCGAGCGTGAGACGAAGCACTGAGCTGATGGCCACTCTGCTCGAACGTGCAGCCACTCTGGCCCGCACCCATCCTGATGGCGAGAAGGTTCGGCTCGATACCAGATACGGCGATGCCGCCGAGACTCGAGTCGTTGTTGACGGCAACCAGATTGAGCGTGCACTCTTCAACCTGCTGATAAACGCCTGTCAGGCGGTTCAACTTCTCGGTAGCGCCGGCCACGTCCTCGCAACTATCGAAATGCGAGAACATGATGTGGTGGTCAACGTAATCGACAACGGTCCGGGAGTTGCTGACAATATTCGTGAGAGCCTGTTCGAACCATTCGTCAGCGAGGGCAAGCAAAAGGGAACTGGGCTCGGCTTGACTCTCGCCCGAAGCATCGCCTCGGAACACGGTGGCGAGGTCACTCTTCTTAGTAGTCGCCCCGGAGAAACAATCTTCCAGATGAAAGTCGCGCGCGACATCCAGACCCACGAAGATGCGCCCGCACTGGAAAGCCCGATACAAGCAGGTGAGCCGGATGAGAAGCTCTGAATGCAAGCCGAAAGTGCATCGCCCAATCCGTTATCCAGAGCTGCTGGTCTTCGTCATCTTCGTTGCCGGCGGACCCGCTCTGGTTTCCCAAACGCAGAATGCGCAGGCCGTCGAACAGCAGATCAACGATCTGAAGTCTGCGATGGCAACCACTCAGGCCCAGTTGGAGCAGTCCCAGCGGCAGTTGGAACAAATGAAGCAGCAGCTGAACACGCTCGAGCTTCGGATCGCTGGGGGCGGTCCGGCCGGGACAAGTCAGGCCTCAGCGGTTGCCCCGGCTTCGCCGGCGACAGAACAGGGCCCGGCAGAGAAGTTGTCTGCCGCGGTTGATGACTTGCGCGAGCAGCAATCCATGCAGGCCAGCCAGATCGCAACGCAGGACCAGACCAAGGTTGAGAGCGAATCGCGCTATCCAGTCAAGATCACCGGCCTGCTGCTCTTCAATGCCTTCACAAACACCCGGGCCGTCGACTTGCCTGCAACACCGTCCGTATCCTTGTTTGGTCCTGGTACAACCGGAGCCACAGTCCGCCAGACCATCCTCGGCTTTGACGCACGCGGTCCGCACCTTGCCGGAGCTGAAAGCTACGCGGACCTTCGCATCGACTTCGATGGAATACCGCAGCAGGAAGTCGGTGTTGGGTCATATACCGGCGCATACTCGAGCAACGCCACATTCCTCCGCATTCGAACTGCGCATGCCGGCCTCCAGTGGAAGCACACCGGCGCGTTCTTCTCGCTCGACCGCCCCATCTTCAATCCCGATACTCCCACTTCCCTCACCGCCGTTGCTGTCCCTGCGCTCGCATGGTCCGGCAATCTCTGGACATGGAATCCCCAGGTCGGTGTCAAGCAAACGGTACCTCTTTCCCCATCGCGCGATCTTCAATTTGAAGCTGCGCTGGTCGACGTCGGCCAGTCGCCCGCTACTCCGCGACTTCCATCGACGGGTACCGCAGGCGCCGTTCCCACAAGTGCTGAAGCGAGCCGCTGGCCCGGGCTCGATGCACATATAGCCTTGCTTGGATCCACCCTGCGCGAAGCCGGAAACCGCATCGGCATCGGCGGCCATGTTGCGCCTCTCCAAGACCCAACAGGTCGCAGATTCACGTCGTGGGCGGGCACCGCCGACGCGCACTTCGTTCTTCCAGCCGGCCTTTCGCTGTCCGCAAATGCCTATCGCGGGCTTGCGTTGGGAGGTCTCGGTGCCGGCGCCTACAAAGACTTTCTCTACTATGTCGAGCCCGATACTGGTACCTACTACTTCCGCCCACTTGACGATATCGGCGGTTGGGCTGAACTGAAGGAGCAGGTTAATCAGCGCCTCGAGTTCAACGCCGCCATCGGCCTTGATAACGGCTTCGCCAGCGAACTGCGGCCGTACGCGATTCCCGGCGGAAACTACTATCAGAACCTCGCAAGAGACCGCACCGCTACCGGTAATGTCATCTTTAAGCCAAGCGCATATTTGCTGTTTTCCATCGAATATCGCCGCATCAAGAGCTGGTCTGTTGACCGCGACTGGTCGAGTGACGTAGTCGGCCTGGGAGCAGGATTTAAATTTTGAAGAAGCTGGTCAAATTCGGAACGCATGCGCTAATCCTGATCCTTATCGGGTCCACAGGGATACCCCTCAGCGCCGACGACAACCAATCTGCCACCGTACAACTTCACATCGCGCCTGCTCAATCTGGAAAGCCACACCCGGTTCCCGCCGTAGCCTGGCTCGAACCCGAGTCAGGAACGGCCCCCGTTCCATTTCCTCCTCACGGACCTTACACGCTTCTTCAGAAGAATCGCACCTTCTTCCCTCATCTTCAGGTGATTCCGGCGGGCTCTCGAGTCCAATTCCCCAACGCTGATCCGTACTTCCACAATGTCTTCTCCCTCTTTGCTGGAAAAAGATTCGATCTCGGCCTCTACGAAGCTGGAGCGACCAAGTCGGTCACGTTTTCTCGCGTCGGCGTCTCGTACATCTTCTGTAATATCCATCCTGAGATGAGCGCCGTAGTCGTCGCGCTCTCCTCGCCGCTCTACGGAATCGCAAGCTCTGAAAATGCAGTCGCCATTCGCAATGTTCCACTCGGCGACTACACGCTCCACATCTGGGTCGAGGGAGTCCCCGAGTCAACACTTAGTCACCAAACCCGCCGGGTCCACGTCGGTTCACAGAGCACCGATCTCGGAACCGTGAGTCTGCCTGTCTCTGACTTGCCTCGAGCCAGTCACTCCAACAAGTTCGGCAAGCCTTATGATCCGACGCCAAAACAGCCCTATTGATCGTCTTCAATCCAGCTTGGAGACAACCCATCTTCTGACAATCCCTTGACACAAACCTGACAACTCCGCCCACTGCGAAGCTTACATTCGCAATAAGTTGCAGAGGTTTGAAGGCGATGCCCGTTCACCCGTTTTCTGAAGTAGAGAGCGCAATCGAAGATATCCGATCTGGACGCATGGTTGTCGTGGTCGACGATGAAGATCGCGAGAATGAAGGCGACCTCACCATGGCCGCCGACAAGATTACTCCCGAAGCCATAAACTTCATGGCAAAATTTGCTCGCGGCCTGATCTGCCTTGCAATGACCTCGGAACGTCTCGACTACCTTAGCCTCTCCCCGATGACGCGCCAGAATACGTCGCTCTTCAGCACCGCATTCACCGAGTCCATAGATGCTCTTGGCCGCGGGGTCACTACCGGCATTTCTGCTTACGATCGCGCTGCTACGATTCTCTGCGCAGTCGATCCGCATACACGTCCCTCTGATCTTGGCCGTCCGGGACACGTGTTCCCGTTACGAGCACAACCGGGGGGAGTCCTCACTCGGCGCGGCCAGACCGAAGCTGCTGTGGACCTCTCTCGCCTTGCGGGACTCACTCCTGCTGGAGTGATCTGCGAGATCATGAACTATGACGGAACAATGGCCAGGGTCCCTGACCTCGCTGACTTTTGCAGAATTCACAACGTGAAGATGATCTCGGTCGAGCAACTCATCCGCTACAGACTCGAAAGCGATCGAGAATACGATCAGAATGTCCTGCCCGCAATCTCAACCGCGCCCTGGTCAGCTGCAGGCTAATTAAAGAGGCTTGCCAGCCTCTCCAATGAAGCCTCCCACAGCATCTTGTAGTGAGCGTGCTCCGATTCATCCAGCCCAACGTGCATCACATGCACAGTTGTGCGTCCAAAATCACCCTGCAGTCGAATCCTGACAAGCGAAGAACCTGTGTCATGAAAAGAATCTCGCCTCCAGGCGAACTGGACTTTGCCCCTTCTCAGAACCTTGTACGAAGCCACAAATCGTTGTTCGCTGCCGTCTAGCATGCGGTAGCTTACTACAAAGCAATCCGGTCCCATCGTCACGGATGTGCTGCCAGGAACCGATTCCGGAGCAACAAGCCAAGCGTCAATATATTCGGGTAGAGTGAGAGCCTGAAAAAGCCTACTTCGATCTGCGTTCACGCTCCTGTGGACGCTTACCTCAGGCGCATCCTCAAAACTCGTGCGCTTCACCCACTCAAGGGGAAGTCGTTCATAGCGGGCAACGAAATTGCTGGTACTCATCCTTTAAACCTCTGATCTTGTATGTGCATATTTCGTGCCACTACGGCCTGTATGCCAGATTGTGTGACGACTCGCTGTTCCGAGCGATCAGGAACAATGTGAAAATGCCGGATTGCATTTCCCCTTGTTCCAAAGTTCAGCAGACATGAAATCAATCAGCTGAACTAACTAACTTTGACGTATCTCGGCTACAGATTCTTGGACTTAGTGACTATTAGCGGAGAAATTGTTACGAACCGCTCTGAATCAATGACGACCCGAAGTCGAGCTTGCGAGGAATAGCAATCTGGTTGCATTCGCATTCCAGAAATCAGGAGGCTACTGCAACTTAAGTAACTTTTGAATCTTCGAACGATAGCTTCGGCTCATTGCCACCTGTTCTCCGCTTTTCAGCACCACGGTTGCATCTCCGTCGGCCTCGTTTTTCACTTCTTTCACGTGGTGCAGGTTCACAATCGCGGAGCGATGAACTCGCAAAAATGAATTCGGGTCAAGCCGGTTCTCGAGGCTTCCAATCGTTTCCCGCAGCAGATGCGAGTCCTTGCCGGTACAGATCCTCACGTAGTTTTCCTGCGCTTCGATCCACCGTATGTCGTCGACAGAGAGGAATAGGATCCGGCCTCGCGATTTGAATACCATGCGCGTCGTATAGCGTTCGTCCTCGTGCTTCTTTGGCGACCCGCCGTCAGATGGGTCCGACGCCGAAAGTTGCTCCCGAACACGCTGTACGGCCGACTGAAGCCTCTCCGGCGTGAATGGTTTGAGCAGATAGTCGATCGCGTGTATTTCAAAGGCTCGAACAGCGTACCGATCGTTCGCCGTGACAAAGATTACATGCGGAAGCGGTCGGCCTGCGTCAGTAGAAAGACGCTCAAGCACATCGAATCCATTCATGTCAGTCATGCGAATGTCGAGAAACAATAGCTGCGGATCGGTCAAACGGACCAGTTCTATAGTCTCCGCCGCAGTCGAGCATTCCCCTACGATCTCGACATCATCAATGTCCTTCAATAATTGCCTTAACTTCTGTCGTGCCAGGACCTCATCATCTGCAAGCACCGCGCGAATCATTGTGTACCGAACCTTGTGAGAGACATTTCTTCTACGGTTGAGTGTTGAAGAGGAAGAACGATTGTCACCTTTACGGTCTTTTGATCAAATTCGACCATTTCGAAGGTTGCGAACTCGCCATAATGGAGTTTCAATCGAGATTCAATATTGCGTATACCCACTCCTCGGCGCCCATTCGGTCTCGGCTTAAGCCCGATCCCGCTGTTTGAAATGCTGATCCTCAATCGGTCACCGTTGCGCCCCGCTTCGATTGAGAGAATCCCTTCCGCCTCTGTTTTGGAAATCCCGTGAATATATGCGTTCTCAACAATCGGTTGAAGCAGCATGCTCGGAACCAGCATGTCGTACAATTCCGGATCGCAACACACAGTTTGCGTTACCCGATCCGCGTAGCGCTGGCCCTGCATCCCGAGATACAGCTCAATAAAGTCGAGTTCCTCACGAAGCGAAACCAGTTGTGACTCACCGCGTTCCAGTGAAAGTCGAAGCAGGCAACTCAATTGCTCCAGCATCGTATCTGCTGCCTCGACATCGCTTCTCATGAGGCTTGAGATGCTGTTCATCGTATTGAACAGGAAGTGAGGATTCAGCTGCATACGAAGAGCAGCTAACTGCGCGTTTGCAAGTTGAATCTCCAATCCCGCTTTCGCTTTTTCCTGCTCGCGGTATTGCTGGTAGTATCCGATGCCCCGGAATAGAAAGAAGGCGCACCAAAATATCAATACGTTGTCCAGCAGTTCCGCATATACATACATCGACAGCCGTTGCCAGTAGGTCATCTCCGCGTGATTCAGCGGAAGATTGTGAAATATGAATACGAAAATCATCTGCTGAGCAAGGCTGGCAACTATGCTGAGCGGCAGAAACAGAGTCAGGATCGTCACTACTGTTGCTCTCTGAATCCTCTCGCCTAGAAATCGCCATAAGAGCCAGCACATCGCACCCCACACCAGAAATTGAAATCCCCACGACTCAAAGAAGATTGGTGCAGCCATGTGGTAGCCCATGTGCCGCAGGCTTATCCACTCCTGAAACGCAAAAAGGATCCCTACAAGAACCGAGCTGGCGATGAAGATCGCCGGGTTCATGAATAGTGGTGTGTTTTCTTTGCTCGTTCGCACGCGCACTCTCCGTTGCGCTTGTTGCACTTCGTTAACTAAGGCTGAAAGGCTTCTCCCGGCATCTCCTCAGACTCGCCAACGGGAAACATACGGCCGGCGTGGAGTCCATTTTCGGGATAGGCCAGTGCAAAGGTGGGGAAATCCTTGCCTCCATTTGGATATCTGACGAATTCGAGACGCCGATTGTGACTCGCCATCCAGTCAGCGGCCTTTTCATTCAAAGTCTGAATACGTGCAGAACCAAGCACTGGTTCCAATGCTTCAAAATCGTTCTGCACCATTTTTGCCGCCGCAGCTCCTCCCTGCAGCGCCGCGATTCGGAACTGCACATACGCGGTCTCTGGATCCTTTGGCACTCCGCGTCCTTCACGATAGAGAACACCAAGCACGACTGTGGACTTCCAGAATCCGTCCGATGAAGCCTCCTGCAACTGTTCAAGAGCCTCCTGCGGAGCCTGGGTGAACTCTGCTTTTCTGGCCAGCCGTAACGCGAGCTCATGCCTGGCCGCGACGTAACCGCTTTTTGCCGCGTCTCGCAAGAGCTTGATTGCCCGCTCCTCATCCCCTTGGTTGGGCTGCCGAAGCAGCAGAAGAGCAAGAGATAGTTCAGCTTGAGGATCGCGCCTCTTCGCCGCTACTTCAAACCAATGTCTCGCTTTGTTAAGGTCTTTCGGAACCCCAACACCGAAGTAGTAGGCGTCGGCAAGAAAGCACGCGCCCGCTCCGCTTCCTTTATCTGCAGCTCCGCGAAAAAGCTGCATAGCGAACTCAGGGTCCTTGCGCACCCCCACGCCCCACGTGTAGGCCACCCCAAGGTTTACTTTGGCCGCAACGGAACCGCCTGCTACTGCCCTTTGGAACCAGACCGCTGCACGCGCAGGATCTCGCTCGACACCGATTCCGGCCTCATAGAAGAATCCGATCTGCAATTGCGCGCCGGGATCACCGGAGTTGGCTGCTTTCTCATACCAGTAAGCTGCCTGCTTCTCATCTCTTGTCACACCGTGCCCTGCGAAGTACGCTCCTGCAAGTTCGATCTCCTGCTGGATTGACCCCTTCTCGGCTCCGGCTTGGATTCTTGGAATGTCTGGCTCAACCGCGGTGGCGCGGTCCAAGGCGCCAAGCGCCAGGGCCGCTACTCCAACTATATGCAGGGGGAAACGCGTGATTACACGAGGAACGAGCGAGCATTTCATACTACCTCCACCGGTGGGTACGAGCGTGACGCGTCGAGTTGAGGATCGCGGGTGTATATCGAGCTTGCAAAAAGGGGAAGGTAATCGATGCTCGTTGCGCCTAAGCTAACAACCTGCGCGGCGCGAAATGTCATTCTGCTGCAAAGCGATTGTCACCGGTAGCCCGGTTGTTCGTTGAACTAACTCAGTACGTCTACGAAGCTGTTACTTGCAACTCACGCTCTCTTGAGTTGGAACTGATCGAGTCACTGAATCTTGCGGCGAACGTCCAAGAGCGGCAAACCATCGCCGTTCTGAACCAGTAACAGCAATTCGTCTGCCGTCATCGCACGGGGGCATGCGGTGGACCGTCGAGACCTCGCATCATTTCTTCCAAAAAGAGTGCGGAAGTTCTCAAATCCGATAACGTTCTCTAGACTTTCGCGCGAATGATCGGTAATCACTCCGCGTTGCAGCTCAGCGATCCCTTCGCCCCATCCATAGGGAGGTCGTCTGGACGATCTCCCGGTTCGTCCCACTAAAGATCCGCTTCGTCACAAAACACAAAACCATTTCTATCCGACGGGAAGGACTCTGCGTCATGAAGGTATCGCTACGGAGGTTGCAACGTAGCGATCACCCAATAGCAAGAGGGAGTTAGGGACACTTTTTCTCTCACAATGATTCATCTATGCCGTGAGTAGCGCGCCTCGTCTTCGGTGTTCGGATTCGGACAAGTGAGTGCGAAACCGAACAAGCCTCATAAGGAGCCCGGAGCGCTGCTGCTCATAACTGTTGTGGAATCAGGACGTCGCCGGCCCGAAAACATTGG
>Ga0157374_10006246_pt1 | contig 10106 bp, 6 predicted proteins | sample M25metaG_FD_115308 | JGI IMG/M metagenome (GOLD analysis project Ga0157374, IMG submission 115308) | Miscanthus rhizosphere microbial communities from Kellogg Biological Station, Michigan, USA - M2-5 metaG | ecosystem: Host-associated > Plants > Roots > Rhizosphere > Soil | place: USA: Michigan... | reverse complement strand
TGCTTCTTCGTTGAATGGTCAATTCAACACTGTGGCGAAGGGAAACGGAACTGAAGGGATAATGCGCAATATCGCTGCCCAATTGCAGATCCTAATGGATATTAAAAACAACCTTACATCAGAAGCGTTAAGCGATATTCCTCCTAGCCCTGAGCGAGATGCGGTCGAACGAGATCTCTCCGTAGTTATTCGTATTGTTGGTAATTGGGTAAACGCGCCGGATTTCCTGGATAAGCAAATGGAACGGCGCCAAGAGTACACGAAAAAAGCGGCGGAGGAGGGGACGGTTTTACATGACGACACTAGTCATGATAACAATGCCCGACCGGAAGTGGCCGTAACAGACAAATCCGACTTTGGAGAAAAATTCCGAATATATTCGGATCGGAGCGAAGCAACATTAGAAGCAAGTGCAAAAAAAGCTGAAGAAAGGGCAAAAGAAAGACAACGAATCGATAGGGCGTTGGCCGACGCGGTTCCCCCACAGCCCACTGTTACGCCCGATATCGAACGAGAAACGAATCCGCTGACTTGCTTTGAAACCATGCTGGCCGCGAAACGCGCGAGCGACAACGATGCATTGCGCCGTGCCGCCGAAGATTTAGTACATACTCAGCTCTTCAGCTTTTTATCGGATGATGAAAAGGCAAATCATGCGCAGGCGTGGATTGCGCTGGTGTCATCACCGGATTTTGATGAATTAAACAGATCTATTAATCAAGCCGCGCAACACGAAGCAAACATTACGGCACTCGATCAGCAATTGGGCACTCAAGCAGATCGTCTCAAAACGATGGCTGTAGAAGCCTCTACTCAGCGACGTTTTTTCCGTCCACGGGGCAAGAATGGATGGATACCAATAGCACTGGGATGGAAAGCAAGCGCTGCCGCTGATTTATTATTAACCACGACATTAGGTGCATTCGGCGGTGCAGGTGCCGCCGCAGCAACAGCTACCGCAGGTGCCGCATTTTCCGTACTGCTCATCGCTATGGGCGTTGAACAATCGGTGGGCGCCGTATATACGGCAGCACGAGTGAATACGCTTAAAAAAACGTGGGAGAAATATGCTCATAAATTGGGGCGAGAAGAAGCCAATCTAAAGCAGGTGAGCGCTGCGATTGCTACTGTTGCCAACCCTTCCGCACAACAGGTTCTGACGCAGGATATCGTAAACAGCACTTTGGGAACGGTCGAAAAAAATCGGCTGCATGTAAAAGCCCGTGTAGGCGTGTTGAAGCACAATAGAGATACACAAATTTTGCATGCTGCAAGCGGCTCTGTGCTAACGGCAATTGGCGCTACCGGTTTTGTGGCAAGCATTGCGACGATCACTTCAAAGATTGCAGCGGCCGTTGGTGCTGAAAAGGTCGCCGCAGGAGCGGCAGCGTTAGGGGGAACTGTTGGCGTCGCCGGCGGTGCCGCGGTGGCTGGATTCGGCGCGCTTAATATGGCATTGGCCGCACGGAGATGGTATAGACGTAGAGCGCTTCGGAAGGAATATATCTATAACGGCCGGCCACGAGATTATACGTTAACAAAGACCTTTAATAAGATCGAACAAGCACGCCGGAAATCATATCGGTTCGATCAATTCACCTATGGCGCGATGACTGTCGGTGGCATTCTCCTTGCCACTGGTCCGGCCACGAAGGGAGTATCTGCTATTCCCGGCGGCATATTGGTCGCAACTAGTGTCGGTGCTGCTTATATAGCGCCACGCCGCGAATGGCGCGGGAGAAATGTGCGAGGAGGGGAAAATACGTCCCATATAAATCATGACTACCTAACATCGGAAAGTCGGAAAAACCGTTGTCTTCGAACGCTGAATGCTGAAGCCGGCGCAATGGATAACGCACTAAGCAGAATAGTCCAGCATAAAATCGATGGCGACAACGAATATTCCACACCGATGGATAAGCAATTCCGTTACAAGTTGCAACAGAAACGGTGGATGCGTTGGCTCGTTAACGATTACGAAAATAAGTTAGTTAGCGAGGAATTGGCCAGGAAGTTCGATCAAACGAAAGACGCGCAATTCGACGCGATGCTGCAAATAACTGAACACGAACATAGTTATTTGTCGGTAGTGAAGAAGGAACAACAAGATGAACTAGACGCAATTAAAGAGCGGATCGCTTTGCTACAGAAAACTGCAAACGGAGAGCCGTATGGTGAACATGAGCATATTTCTATGAGCGTCTTGGAACAGCAACGAGAAAAAGCAGAGCACGATTTACAACGTACAACTGAACAATACGATGCCATGACGGACTTGGAAAAACGTTTGAAGAAGTTCGAGCCGTATAAAGATACTAAGTTGGATGGTATTAGATTGGAGCAGTTTAATAAGCTTCGTTTACGCTTTCTCGTTGCGCATGACCTTATTGTTGACGTCATGACACGTAAGGAAGCACGGGGCTTAATTCAGAAGCAACAGGAAGAAAAAGGAAGCTATATCACCGCTCGAATTGGAGGGAAAGATTACCCAGGCAGCCAAGACGAGGTGAAGGGAAAGGTTCGCAATGTAAAGTTTGATTATTCGAATGATAAAACTTTTGATTTCTTAATGGCCCATGTCGATCGTTTGGATAGCCGGTTTGCTGAGATGATGTGCTTCTCATTCAGAGAAAAGACATCGTACGAAGTCAATACGGTAGCCGATGTTTGGGAAGAGGAACTGCTCAAAGCAAGTAAAAGAAATGGTCTTCGCGAGGCTTTGAAGAATGGACTTAAAACGGTAACGCGCATAAACGCCAAGAAAGTGGGAAAGACTGAAGAGGCAGCTCCGGCGACTGCAAAATATCAGTCATCGTCCCAAGCTATACAAGTCCCTGATCAAGATATGCCTGTCGAATTCAAATCAGCATTCAAGACATTCCATTCTCAATTAGACATACCATTTACGCAAAAAGCACGGAATGAGTATTACGTTCAATATAAAGCTGCGACGACGCCGGACCCTAGTTCCGGTGATACGGCAGCTCAGAAACCGAGCGAATGGTTCCAACAAAAAATTAAAGAAAGAAAGGCAAAAGAAGCTATGGAAAAGACGAAGCTTGCGGCAACGGTTCTCGCTCCCAAAAAAGTTAAGGCCAAGAGAAAAATATTTTGAGGGCGATAATGGCATCGGTGTTGTTAGAACTTATTTCATAAGTATTCTGATCTAGAGAACAGCTTGCTTCCGTAATAGCTTTCATCCCAAAAGCCGTTGGAAGTAAGCGCTTTATTCACCGTTGCTGTTATCTGTGTAATCGAGACAGGAATCCGTTTGCTTCGCCTAAATGTGTTTTCCGCTAGACTGATATAGGTATTTTCCCTTTTTATCAATATCGTGAGGCGCATCATGTTCAAGGCGCTCTTATTGACTAACGACAACGGTGAATTCAAAGCGAAGGTGGCCGATGTCGATGAAAGTAATCTGCCGACCGGCGATGTTACTCTGCGGGTGGAATACTCCACTATCAACTATAAGGATGCGGCGGCTATTGCCAACCGCTCGCCCATTGTTCGCCGCTGGCCCATGGTGGCCGGCATCGATGGTGCGGGTATTGTCGAAGAAAGCTCGCATGCGAATTGGAAAGTCGGCGATAAAGCGATTCTCAATGGTTGGGGTGTCGGCGAAAGTCATTGGGGATGTCTTGCGCAGAAAGCGAGATTGAACGGCGATTGGCTGGTGCCGTTACCGAAAGCATTTACCACTGAACAAGCGATGGCTATCGGCACGGCCGGGTATACGGCGATGTTGTGCGTGCTGGCATTGGAAAAGCATGGCGTCGCGCCTGAGCAAGGCGAGATTCTCGTTACCGGCGCATCGGGCGGCGTGGGCAGCGTTGCTATCGCGTTATTGGCGAAGCGGGGTTATACAGTGGTTGCATCCACTGGGCGGGTGTACGAAGCGGAATATCTCAAGGCATTAGGCGCCGCTGAAGTAATGGATCGTGCTGAATTATCTCAACCGGGCAAGCCGCTCGCCAAAGAACGGTGGGCCGGTGTGGTCGACTCCGTCGGTAGTCATACGCTCGTCAACGCATGCGCGAGCACGAAACAGCGAGGCACGGTCGCGGCCTGCGGATTGGCGCAAGGCATGGATTTCCCCGGAACGGTTGCGCCTTTCATTCTGAGAGGCGTGACGCTTGCCGGCATCAACAGTGTATTGTGTCCCTTGCCTGAGCGAATGGAAGCATGGCAGCGGTTGGCGTCCGATCTGGATCCGAGAAAGCTTAATCAGATGACGAAAATTATTCCGTTATCCGATGCCATCGATAACGCCCCCGAGGTGATAGCCGGCAAGGTGAGAGGGCGATTAGTCGTCGATGTGAATCGATGACTAATTGATGATTATTTATCGTAGAAAAATCGTAGAAAAATAGTCTTATTGATTACTCCTTGTTTACTTCGCTTTTTTGTTTGCACCTCCTAACAGGCAAACATAGGTGAATCGTTACAAAAAAACAGGCACTATTAGCAAACGATCCATCATGAGGGGCGACTATGGCAGGCGAAATCTACCGCGCATTTCATCAGCGATCGATTCAAGATCCCGATGGTTTCTGGGCGGAACAAGCGACACTCATCGATTGGCATAAGCCCTTCACCCAAGTCCTGGACTATAGCCGTCCGCCATTCGCTAAATGGTTTGTCGGCGGCGAAACCAACCTGTGTTACAACGCCGTGGATCGGCATTTATCGGCACGCGGCGAACAGGCTGCGCTGATGTATGTCTCGACCGAGACGGCGCAGGAAAAGCGTTATAGCTTTCGCGAGTTGCATAAAGAGATCAATCGAGTGGCCGCCATGCTGCAATCGTTGTCGGTTGGCAAGGGTGATCGCGTATTGATTTACATGCCGATGATTCCCGAGGCGGTGTTCACGATGTTGGCTTGCGCCCGTATAGGTGCGGTGCACTCCGTGGTATTCGGCGGTTTTGCTTCATCGAGTTTGGCGGTGCGCATCGATGATACGAAACCCAAGGTCGTTGTTTCGGCCGACGGCGGTGTGAGGGGCGGAAAAGTGACGCTGTATAAAGCGCTGCTCGACCGGGCAATCGAACTGGCGCAATTTCCCCCCGAAAAAGTCATTTTGATGAGTCGTGGTCTCGATCGAAACATGTCTATCGTTGCTGGCCGCGATATGGATTACGCCGCTTTGCGCTCGCAGCATATGGACGCGGAAGTGCCGATAACTTGGCTTGAGTCGAACGAGCCTTCCTACATTCTTTACACCTCCGGCACTACCGGTAATCCCAAAGGCATACAACGGGATGTGGGCGGCTATGCTGTCGCATTGGCGGCGAGCATGAAGCATATCTATTGCGGTAATGCAGGCGAAACTATGTTTACCACTAGCGATATCGGCTGGGTTGTCGGGCATTCCTATATCGTCTACGGTCCGTTGATCGCCGGCATGACCACCATCGTTTACGAAGGAACGCCGATTCGGCCCGACCCCGGGATATGGTGGGAAATCGTGCAGGATCACAAGGTCAACGTGATGTTCAGCGCACCGACGGCAATTCGTGTGCTGAAAAAGCAAGATCCCGCATATCTTAAAAAATACGACTTATCGTCTTTGCGCCGCTTATATCTCGCCGGCGAACCGCTCGACGAGCCGACCCATCGCTGGATTCACGAATCGCTGGCGCGGCCGGTGATAGACAATTATTGGCAAACGGAAACCGGCTGGCCGTTGATTACGTCCGTGCCGGGTATCGAAGAGACACCGATCAAATACGGCAGCCCTTCGTTTCCCGCCTATGGCTATAACCTTCAATTACTGCCTGACGTGGAAGGTAACGCGGCGGGACACAATGAAAAAGCCGTGGTGGCGGTCGTGCCGCCGCTGCCGCCCGGATGTCTTTCCAGCGTTTGGGGTGATGATGAACGTTTCGTGCAGACTTATTTTTCCAATTTTGCCAATAAGCTGGTTTATTCGTCATTCGATTGGGGAATGCGAGATGAAGACGGTTATTACTTCATCCTCGGCCGCACCGACGATGTGATCAATACGGCGGGGCACCGGTTAGGCACGCGTGAAATCGAGGAAGCGGTTAGCGCTTATGCCGATGTGGCTGAAGTGGCCGTGGTCGGCGTGGCGGACGAACTGAAGGGGCAGGTGCCTATCGCTTTCGTCGTGTTGAAAGATGCAGGTAAAGCAGCGAGCCGCCATGCGCAAGAACTGATCGAAAGAGAAATCATGGCAACGGTAGACACACGGCTTGGTGTCATCGGGCGACCGGCTCATGTGTACTTCGTATCGTTGTTACCGAAGACACGTTCAGGCAAGATGCTGCGCCGGTCCATACAAGCACTGGCCGAGGGGCGCGATCCGGGAGATCTCACCACACTCGACGATTCGACGGCGCTCGAGCAAATCAAAGCCGCGATCGGGAAACAATAGCAATCTTATACGAGGGAGCAGGTATGACAGGTAAAGCGCTGGCCGGATTATTTGTCGGTCTCCTTCTCCTGGCGGGGTGCGCTGGCACAGCCGACAAGCAAGGCAGCGATGCGGCGGAGACAACTATATACGCGGTCGGGGACATTGCCGATTGCCGTCATCAGCCGCTCGCGCAAGCACCGGCGGCGCGAACCGGCCAATTGCTGAGGCAAACCACGGGCACGATTCTCGCGTTGGGCGACATCGCTTATCAGAAGGGCAGTTACGCTGATTTTAAAAACTGTTTCGAACCTACCTGGGGCGGATTGAAAGAGCGGATCTTGCCGGCGGCCGGCAACCATGAGTATTTAACACCAGGCGCCAGCGATTATTTCGGCTACTTCGGCCCTGTTGCCGGAGAAGCGGGCAAAGGCTATTACGGCACGCACGTTGGTTCCTGGCATGTGATTGCACTTAATAGCAACATCGATATGGCGACAGGTTCCGAGCAAGAGCGCTGGCTGCGCGGGGAACTAGCGGCGGACAATTCTCGCTGCACGCTGGTCTTTTGGCATCATCCGTTGTTCGCATCGACGGCACGCGGTAATAACCCGAAAATCCGAGCCGTTTGGCAAACCTTATACGACAGCGGCGTCGATGTGGTACTGAACGGGCATGAGCATTTGTACGAACGCTTCGCACTGCAAACGCCGGATGGGATTGCTGATCCTGTTCGAGGCATTCGGGAATTCGTTGTGGGGACCGGCGGCGGAGATATCGATAGCTTTGTCGCCAAGCAGCCTAACAGCGAAGCGGGAGAAAGCGGCGCATTCGGCGTGCTCGAATTAACCCTGCGTAAGGACGGTTACTCGTGGAAATTTCTGCCTGCAGCAGACGCCTCATTCACCGATAGCGGCGAAGGAAAGTGCCACGACTGAGCCGCCGCATTGCGTTGGGTCCTTGAATACGCCTAGAATAACCGCGTTTTCCGAGAAGCTGTATACAAAATTACTGCGCGGGCCAAGGCTGGGGCTACGGTGCTCAATGTATCACTTGTACACCTCTGCTCTTCGCCCAGCCTTGGCCCGCTCGCTACATTTTGTATACAGCTTCCAAGAATCGTTCGCCGTCTTTTATCACTCTTCAAAAACGCCGATAGATCGGCGTCCACATTATCTATAAGCTATGCCAGCAAAAATTATCGACGGCGCTGCTCATGCCCGTACCATGCGGGAAGATTTCAAGTCGCAAGTAGAATCGCTCAAGACGCGCGGCGTACAACCCGGTCTTGCGGTGGTATTAGTCGGTGACGATCCCGCTTCTCAAGTGTATGTGCGCAACAAGGAAAAGGCCTGCATCGAAGCGGGCATGTATTCCGAAGTGCATCGCATGTCCGCTCAAGTTTCCGAAGCGGAACTCTTGAAGTTCATCGAAGGATTGAATGTCAATCCAAAAATTCATGGCATCTTGGTGCAAATGCCGCTCCCTAAACATATCAGCGAACAAAAAGTCATCGAATTGATTTCGCCGGCTAAAGACGTCGATTGTTTTCATCCGTACAACGTCGGACGAGTTTCTATCGGCAAGGGTGTTTTTTATCCTTGCACGCCTTATGGCGTGATGCAGCTTTTAGCACGCGAGGGAATTGCTGTTGTGGGCAAACATGCGGTAGTCATCGGCCGCAGCAATATCGTCGGCAAACCCATGGCCTTGCTGCTCATTAACGAAGGCGCCACAGTAACCGTATGCAATTCCCGCACGCCCGATCTTGCCGGCCTGACGCGGCAGGCGGATATCGTGGTCGTGGCGGTTGGTAAACCGGTAATGATTACCGGCGATATGATTAAGCCGGGCGCGACCGTGGTCGATGTCGGTATCAATCGTTTGGCCGATGGCAAACTCGTCGGCGATGTGGACTTTGTGTCGGCGGTGGAAAAGGCCGGCTTTATTACGCCGGTGCCGGGTGGCGTTGGTCCTATGACGATTACCATGCTCCTTGCGAATACATTGGCCGCGGCGGAAGAATCGCTTCAACGATAACTTACATGACGCATTCATTGTTATTCTGAGCGCAGTGCTGGGAATGACACTAGTGGTTAGTCACGTTGAATTTGCACGTTCCCCTCTTCCGCAGGCGGGAGAGGGGGTAGGGGTGAGGGTGATTGCTAGGATTATCGTGGCTTATTCATCCCCCTCATCCCCAACCCTTCTCCCGCCTGCGGGAGAAGGGAGTGCATCTAGCTTAATATGCCATTACTACTTCTCCTTCAACTGGAAGAAGGAAGTGGAACAAGCATGCCTTTACCGTATCAAACATTAAACGAACGAAGGAGTGACGATGGCTGAGATAAAAACGGCAAGTGGTCTTGTGTATGAAGATCTTGCTATCGGCGATGGACAGGAAGTAGTCAAGGGTATGGTCGCCACGGTGCATTACACCGGATGGCTCAACGATGCGGCTCATACTCGTTTCGATTCGAGCAAAATGCACGGCAAGCCATTCAGTTTTCCGGTCGGCGAAGGCCGAGTGATTCCGGGATGGGACGAAGGCATTCCCGGCATGCGTGTAGGCGGTATGCGCAAACTCATCGTGCCGCCGGAACTAGCTTATGGTGCTGACGGCGCGGTCGGTGTGATTCCGCCGAATGCGACGTTAATTTTCGAAGTAGAACTGCTCGCTACCCGCTAGAGGTGCTAGATGACGCACGCTATGCGAAGCCATCATTTTCTAGCACTTTCCCAGCGCGGTTTTCACCGCACCGCCTATGTGGAGTGGGGCGATCCCAATAATTCGAAAGTCGTTATCTGTGCCCATGGACTGACCCGCAATGGCCGCGATTTTGATTGGCTGGCGCGTGCGTTGGAAAACGATTACCGGGTTATTTGTCCCGATGTGATCGGTCGCGGCAAAAGCGAATGGTTGACGGGTAAAACCGATTACGCTTATCCCTTTTACGTAGCGCAAATGGCAACGTTGATCGCGCGCGCTAACGCGGAGCAGGTCGATTGGGTCGGCACTTCCATGGGCGGGCTCATCGGCATGTTTTTGGCGTCATTGCCCGGCACGCCGATTCGTCGTCTCGTCATGAATGACGTGGGGCCTTTCATACCGAAGGGTGCGCTCGATCGATTGGCGTTGTATGTCGGTAAAGATATGGTCTTCGATACTATCGAAGCATTGGAAGCGCACATTCGCAAGATATCGGCATCCTTCGGTCCATTGACCGATGTGCAATGGCGGCATCTCGCCACGCATGGAAGTTATATCAATAGCAGCGGAAAATATCGGCTGGCTTACGATCCCGCCATTGGTGAAGGATTCAAGGGCGAACAGAACGATATCGATTTAGCCGCCATCTGGAACATGGTGCATTGTCCGGTGCTCGTGACGCGAGGCACGGAATCCGATCTGTTGCTGAAAGACACATTCGAGAAAATGAAAACGAGGCCGCAAACGGAAGGCGTTGAATTTCCCGGTGTAGGGCATGCGCCGATGTTGATGGAAAAAGATCAAATAGATGCTGTGCGGAAGTTTTTAGTTGTTTAATGTAACGTTTTAAAAAATTAAGGGATGAGAATAGCAAGGAGTTTCTTTGTATAAGGCTTATTTAAAAGGGATGGTTTGGTCATGTCAAAATTAATATTCGATGGCAGTACACATCAGTTATCGCTCGTTGATGATAACGGCGCTGCTATAGGAACGTGGGCAGCATATAACAATGTCGATA
>Ga0157374_10006245_pt1 | contig 10106 bp, 8 predicted proteins | sample M25metaG_FD_115308 | JGI IMG/M metagenome (GOLD analysis project Ga0157374, IMG submission 115308) | Miscanthus rhizosphere microbial communities from Kellogg Biological Station, Michigan, USA - M2-5 metaG | ecosystem: Host-associated > Plants > Roots > Rhizosphere > Soil | place: USA: Michigan... | reverse complement strand
GAGGCGGAAGTGGTGCAATCGATGTATCCGCATCCGTTCGATGAATTAAAGAAGAACGGGATCCATCAGTGGGGGATGTCGATTGATCTGAATCGGTGCGTCGGGTGGTCGGCGTGCATGGTGGCGTGCCAAAGTGAAAACAACGTCCCGATCGTCGGTAAGGACCAGGTCAAGCGCGGTCGCGAGATGCATTGGTTGCGGATTGATCGCTATTACTCCGGCCGGCCGCTCGCCAAAGCGGGCAGCTCCCAGGCCCACGTCAATTTTCTGGAAACCTTCAACAAAGAGCAGGACCAGCAATTCGAAGAGTGGATCGACAATCCGCAAGTGGTGACCCAGCCGATGCTGTGTCAGCACTGCGAGGCGGCTCCTTGCGAAAACGTTTGCCCAGTTAATGCGACCTCCCACGATCAGGAAGGCCTGAACGTGATGACCTACAACCGGTGCGTGGGCACACGGTATTGTTCAAATAACTGTCCGTATAAGGTTCGCCGGTTTAATTATTTCGATTACAACAAACGTCCGATCGGTCCCTCGCTGTACCTCGGGCCATTCGCCCACCGCAAAGACGATGAATGGGACTTGATGAAGATGATCAAGAACCCGGACGTGACAGTGCGAATGCGCGGCGTGATGGAGAAATGCACCTATTGTGTGCAGCGCATCGAGCAGGCCAAGATCGCACAGAAGACCAAGGCGGGTGCCTCCGGTGACGTCCAGGTCCCCACGGATTCCTTTACCACCGCCTGCGCACAGGCGTGCCCTGCCGGCGCGATCGTTTTTGGTAATTTATTGGATGCTGGAAGCCGGGTCTCACAGCTCAAGGCTTTGGACCGCGACTATTCGGTGCTCGAGTTACTTTACACGCGTCCGCGAACCACTTACCTCGCCCGCATTCGTAATCCCAATCCGAAGATGCCAGACTATGAAGCGCCGTTGAGCCTGCGCGAGTACGAGCAAAAGCACGGCAATCCGTTTCAGGAGGAAGGGGCGCCCGCCGGCGAACACGCCGAGAAGGGAGCTCATTAATGGCCTCTGCAGCCTCAACGATGAAAGGGTCGCACGCCGTGCCCGTAACGGTGCATCAACCGCCGGTGGAACTGGAACGCCAGCCACTGGTGGGGAATCTGCGCAGCTTCGGCTGGATCTCCAATCGCGTCTGCTCTCTCAGCGAAGACAAAGCCCCGATCTGGTGGTGGATCTTATTTGTGCCGAGCGCGCTGTGCATGGGAATGCTGCTGTTCATGCTCAGCTACCAGATTTCCACCGGTGTCGGTGTGTGGGGAAATCGCCACCCGGTGATGTGGGCCTGGGACATCGTTAATTTCGTTTGGTGGATCGGTATCGGTCACGCCGGAACCCTGATCTCGGCGATCTTGTTTCTCTTGCGTCAGCGCTGGCGTACCGCTGTAAATCGCGCCGCCGAGGCGATGACCATTTTCGCGGTGATGTGCGCTGGTATTTACCCGGCCATGCACGTCGGGCGTGTCTGGTATGATTGGTGGTTATTACCGATTCCCAACACAAATTCTATTTGGCCGCAGTTCCGCTCGCCGCTGATGTGGGACGTATTTGCCGTTTCGACTTACTTTACGGTCTCGGTTTTGTTTTGGTACATGGGCCTGGTCCCGGACCTGGCGGTCATGCGCGATCGAGCCAAAACCCGCATCCGCCAATTCTTTTACGGCCTATTCGCTTTGGGTTGGACCGGTTCTAACCGGCATTGGAGCAACTACGAAAAAGCGTATCTGATCCTGGCTGGGCTTTCGACGCCGCTGGTGTTGTCGGTGCACTCAATCGTCTCGCTGGATTTCTCCGTGTCACAGCTTCCGGGCTGGCACACGACGATTTTTCCGCCCTACTTCGTGGCCGGCGCGGTGTTCTCCGGCTTCGGCATGGTGCTTACCCTTTTGATCCCGTTGCGGTCCATTTTTAAACTCCAGGATATCATCACCATGCGGCACATCGATCTGATGTGCAAAGTGACCCTGGCCACCGGGTCGATCGTTGGTTACGCCTACACGATGGAATTTTTCATTGCGTGGTACAGCGGCAATCCGAACGAACAGTTCCACTTCCTGAATCGCGCCCTCGGGCCGTATCAATGGGCGTGGATTCCTATGGTGACCTTCAATGTGCTGGTGCCTCAGTTGTTCTGGTTCCGAAAGGTGCGGCATAACCTGGTGGTGGTGTTTATCATGTCTATCCTGGTGAATATCGGGATGTGGTTTGAAAGGTTTGTTATTATCGTGATCGGCCTGCACCGCGACTTTCTGCCTTCGAATTGGGGATACTATCATCCGACCTGGGTCGACATTGGAACCTACGTGGGCACGTTCGGTTTGTTCTTCACGATGTTCCTGCTGTTCATCCGATTTCTGCCAATGATCGCGATTTCTGAGGTCAAAGGCGTGACGCCGCAATCCGACCCGCACCATCCATTGGGCGGGGCCAAAGTAAAGGAGCTAGCGCTCGAATGAACGGCACCGCTCAACAGTACGGCATCGTTGCCGAGTTCACCACATCCGCCGGCGTGCTGCACGCCGCCCAAAAGGTGCGCGACGCCGGTTTTCGCAAATGGGATGTATTCACTCCTTTCCCGGTGCACGGGATGGACCGGGCGATGGGCTTGCGCAACTCCAAGGTGGGATGGTTTGCTTTTCTTGGAGGAGTGGCGGGCTACGCGACCGGAATGGTGATGATATGGTACATGAACACGTTCGATTATCCGATTGTGATCGGCGGCAAGCCGATGTTCAGTCCCTTCGCCGCCTTCCCGCCCTCCTACGAACTGACCATCCTGTTTGGCGCGTTCGGCTCGCTCTTTGGCATGCTCTTCCTTAACCGGTTGCCGCGACTCAATCATCCGCTCTTGAAAAATAAGCGGTTTTCGCTCGTCACACATGATCGCTTCTTTGTGGTGATTGAGTGTGCTGATCCGAAATATTCCGAAACGCAAACCCGCAAGTTGCTCGAGGATCTCGGCAGCAGGCATATCGAGGTGGTGGAGGAATAATGCGCTACTTTTTGGCAATCCTGGTAGTTGCTACCGCAGCGGTCATTGGCGTACTGGGTTTTCGCGGCACTCATTTCCGCAAGCCGTCGCTGTATATTTTCCCGGATATGGAGTGGCAGTTGAAATTGCGGCCGCAGAAGCCGAGCGGCTTTTTCGCCAATGGCCGGACTTCCCAACAGTGGGTGCCGGGCACCATTGCTCGGAGCACGCCGATCCAAACGGCCGCCGGCGCTGTTTATCCTTACGAAGATGCGCCCGTGATCACCGGCCGCGTGACCGGGACCACCAATTTCGTCGACCTTAACCCCTTGCCTGTCACGGCAGGGCTGCTCAAGCGCGGACAACAACGCTTCACGATTAACTGCTCTCCCTGCCACGGACAGTTGGCGGACGGGAAGGGGATTACCCAAAAGATTGGGGCGATGGCGGTGGTGGCAAACCTTCACGACGCCCGCATTGTTAAGATGCAGGACGGCGAGCTGTTTTACGTCATTACCAACGGCCGGAACCTGATGGGTGCTTACGGGGCCAATGTCACGGTGGAAGACCGCTGGGCCATCGTGGCCTATCTTCGGGCTCTGCAGTTCAGTCAATTGGCTTCCGTAGATGACGTGCCTGAAGCCCTGCGTGCCTCTCTTAAAAAGTAGCTATGCAACATAAAACCACTGCTACCGCTCCCCCACTGGATCTATCCAAGTGGCGGAATGTGCCGGTCATCCTGATGGTGGTCGGTGGAGTCATCTCCCTGATCGGTCTGGCGGTGAATCGGAAGGAATTTGCGTTTTCCTGGCTGCTGGCGTTCATGTTTTTCCTGAGCCTGTGCCTGGGCGCGTTGTTTCTGGTGCTGGCGCATCATCTATTCGACGCTGGCTGGTCGGTGCCCATCCGGCGGTTTTGCGAGCACATCGCCAGCATGTTGTTCCCCTGGATGCTAATCGCCTTTATTCCGATCGCTGTTTTTGCCAAAAGCCAGCTGTATGATTGGATGAGCATCAATCCGGCTCATGACCATGCGCTAGCCGCCAAGCAGCCGCTGTTCACGGTAACAATGTTCTACGTTGTTTCCGGCTTCTGCTTCGCCATTTGGGGGGTGCTGACCAATCGATTGCGGTATTGGTCTTTGCGGCAGGACAGCACCGGTGATGCTTTGCCCACCCACCGGATGCGGTTTTACTCCGGGATCGGAGTGTTCCTATTCGCCTTCACTTTGACCATCGCGGTGATCATGTGGGTGAAGTCGATGCAGTATCAGTGGTTCTCCACGATGTATGGCGTTTATTACTTCGCGGGCAGCGTCTGGATGACGCTGGCTACCGCTTACGTGATCACGATGATTTTAGATCGGCAAGGCGTTCTGACCGAGGTGCTGCACGAACATCAATATTATTTTTTGGGTTCACTGCTGTTTGCGTTCACGGTCTTTTACGCCTACATCCACTTTGCTCAATATTTCATCATCTGGAACGGGAATATGCCTGAAGAGACGTTCTGGTACGTGGTTCGCGAAAAGGGCACCTGGTGGTGGATCGGGATGGTGATTATTTTCGGCCATTTCTTTGTGCCGTTCCTCGCGTTGCTGCGGATCGATGTGAAGAGCGTATTCAGTTACATGGTGCCGCTCTGCGTGTGGGCCTGGCTGATGCACTGGATTGACCTTTCGTTCAACATCATGCCGGTATTGCACAAGGAAGGTTTCCCCTTCCAATGGATTTGGTTGCACTTTGGTTGCTGGGCATTCCTGGCGGGCGGTTTGGCGATGGTTTTTCTGAAGAAATACGCGGCGCATCCGCCGTTCCCGTTGAAAGACCCCCGACTGATCGAAGCCATGGGGCTGTATCATCCTGTTCCGACACAAATCTCGGGTGGCGAAGTTGGAGAAGCGCAGGAATTGCCGGATGCTCCGCCCCAGTTTGGAGGAGGTATTGTTGAATGAATTCTGAGGATCGAACCGAGCGTAGTGGTTTGGCCTACTTTGTCGTGGTCCTGGGCTGGTTTCTGATTGTGGCCGGCCTGGTCTGGGCCATGCGCCATTACACGCAACCCGCGCCGCTCGGGGAAGATCGCGTCGTGGTCCGCGCCAAGGCGTTGGGGGAACTTCGCGCTGCTGAGACAGAAGCACTTAATACTACGGGCTGGGTTGATCCTGCGAAGGGATTGGTCCGGCTCCGGATTGAAGACGCAATGCACTGGATGGAGACCGATTGGGCGAAGAATCCTGCCGCGGCCCGCACGGAGCTCATGACGCGGGTGGAGAAGGCGACCGCACCTCCGCCCCGGCAGCCGGAGAAACCCAGTGCATTTGAATAGGTGCTCCCGGTGCCGATGAGCTGCTTCACCCAATTCCAGGGATGAGTTCACCATCCTCTCAACCGGTGCTTCACGCGCCTACCGCCGATGCCAAGGTGGGGCAGGTCACGGAGATTGATTTGTCCTGCCGTTTGCCTCTGTTGGTCCTATTCCTGAGCGCGGCGACCTGGCTGGTGATCGGATGGGTTTTTCAATTGATCGCCTCGATCAAATTTCACAACCCTAACTTTCTGGCTGACCACGCCTGGCTCACTTACGGACGAGTCCACCCGGCTTTCACCAATTCGTTCCTTTACGGGTTCGGTCTGCAGGCCGGATTGGGCGTGATCTTGTGGCTGATGGCTCAAATGGGCAATGTCCGGCTCGTCAACGGCTGGCTGGTGACGGTGGGAGCCAAGGTCTTTAACCTGGGAATAACCGTCGGGGTAATTGGAATTCTGGCCGGTGATAGCACCGGTTTTGAATACCTGGAAATGCCGGGATACGCCTCGGTGCTTGTTTTGATCGGGTACGTGTTTATCGCGCTGTGGGGCGTGGTCACGTTTCACCAAAGACTTCGACGCCAGCTGGTCGCGGCGCATTGGTTCCTTTTAAGCGCGCTGTTCTGGTTTCCGTGGGTCTACTCCAGCGCGAATTTGTTGCTGGTGACGTTCCCGGTTCGTGGCATGGCGCAAGCCGTGATCGCATGGTGGTACGCGCAAAATTTCCTGGTACTGTGGACGGCATTGGTGGGATTAGGCACATTGTTCTCACTGGTGCCAAGGCTTGCCGGGCGCGAGTTGAATAGCCACTACACCGCGCTATTCACCTATTGGATTCTCATCCTGTTCGTCGGCTGGGGCGGCATTCCCAATCCAGCATCGGTGCCTGCCTGGATCCCCACGGTAAGCACTGTTGGGACGGTTCTGGCTTTGTTGGCATTCATTGCCGGCCCGCTTGCAATCTGCCAGACGCTCGATTGTTCGTGGGCGGCGGTTCGGCGAAGTGCGCCGATGGCTTTTTTTGTGTTTGGCACGATCTGTTTTGCCGTTGCTGGTTTTGCACGCGGTGGCATCGCGCTCTTGGATTCATCGCACGCTCTGCATTTTACCTGGTTAGCTCCGGCGCTGACCGCGCTTACTTTTTACGGCTTTTTCGGAATGGTTCTGTTTGGCGCGGTGTACGTGATCGTGCCCCGGTTATTGGGCGTGGGCTTGCCTTCACCGAAACTGATGCGCGCTCAGCTGTGGCTTTCAGTCATCGGGGTCCTTTTGGTTTTCGTGCCCTTGGCGATCGGCGGCATCGTGCAGGATTCCAAGCTCACTGATTCCCATGTGCCGTTCATTGAGGTGACGCGGTCGAGTCTGCTGTTTCTGCGCGCAAGCACCATGGGTGACTTATTGCTCCTGGTTGCTCACATTCTCCTGCTCGCTAATCTTATCGGGCTGGTGGTGGGTTTCTATCGCACTCGCGCGACCACGACCTATGCGGAGCTCACCGAAGATCGGTTTAAACCAGCGAGGGCGCGGTCATGAACTTTGGCCCGTTTATTTTCCTCGCAGCGTTCTTTGGCCTGGCTTGCTCATGGTTCGGCATGGTCCTGACACCGCAGATCCAAATAGGCCGATTGCAGCAAACGAACACCGTTCCCGCCGGCGCGGTCTATCCCGTGGCCCGTCCGGGCCTTGCTCGGCAAGGTTTGAGCGTGTATCGCGCGAATGGCTGCGCCTATTGCCATAGCCAACAAGTCAGCCAATCCGGAACCGTTTGTGACCTGGTGCTGACAGATGTCGGGACCAACGAGACCGCTTTACTGGTAGCGTTGCGTAAGATTCGTCCTGCTTTTTCTGAAGCAGAAGATCGAGAACTCATGGTGGGCTTGCCCAAAACGGTGCGCCAGGGAATCCCCAAAGAGGAGGCGGAGGCCGAGGCCAAATTAATCGGTGCCACAGGTGCCAAAGCGAGTTCCTGGATCATCCCAGTGGGCCCCGACATCGCTCGCGGCTGGGGCATTCGTCGCACGGTCGCGGAAGATTTTCTATTTGATTACCCGGTCATGCCTGGGTCACAGCGTGTCGGGCCCGATCTTGCCAACGTGGGGGTTCGGAGGCCGGATATGAATTGGCAGCTGCAACACCTGTACGCGCCCCGCATCGAAGTTAAAGATTCACCGATGCCGCCCTACCGGTTTTTATTCGAAAAGCATAGAATCGAACACGGCCCTTCCTCTGTCGCCTTGGCACTACCGCCCGCGCTTGCCCCGGAGCCTGGGTACGAGATTTTACCTAAGCCAGAGGCGGTTGCTTTGGCCACGTATTTAACGAGTCTTCGGGCGAACGAACCTTTGTTCGTGAGCCCCGTAAGTGTTGCCGAGCCTAAAACCCCGGCGACCAACAACCCGGCAAACTCTTCGGTCGGCGCTGAAGCGACTAATGCTCCGTCCAGTAAATGATTTCCGACGCCAAACAACCCCAGCAAGTACAGGCGCAGCCCGAACGGGGGTCCGGCAAGGCTCCCGTGCCGATCTGGTTGTTCATCCTCCTATTTTTGCTCCTCTACTGGGGAATGGTGTATTTCGATCTGCGTGGCGGTTGGTTCGACCCGCGGGTTTACGCCCCTTATCACACGTTTGCTCAGGTTGAGACCTGGCAACCGGTTAGTGGAGCGGCTGGGCTGTTTTCGCAGGGCAAAGCGGTCTACAACAAACCGACCTGCGTGGCGTGTCACCAGGCGGATGGAAACGGTGTGCCCAACCTGAATCCGCCACTCGTTGGTTCGGAGTGGGTAAATGAACCGGAACCGGGACGTGTGATTCGGATTGCTCTGAATGGTTTGACCGGCCCTATCACGGTCAAAAACCAGCCGTTCAACGGAAACATGGTGCCTTGGAAAGATACTCTCACCGATGACGAAATCGCCGCGGTGCTGACGTACATCCGCCAAAACAGAGAATGGGGCAATCATGCTCCTGAGGTCACACCCGAGCGGGTGAAAGCTGTGCGGGAAAAGCTCAAGAGCCGCAGCACCCCCTTCACGCCGGACGAGTTAAAGCAAATCCCCGCCTCGGACTAGTCGCGCAGGTCCGAGCCCAGCTTGGTTGCGGGGATCAAATCGATGCAAGGAGGTTACCGGCAGTTTATCGCTTTCTGAGCCTGTTCAAGGTTTAAGACACATCGTCCTCTACCGATTTTTAACCAGGCCAGCATCCTAACAGCACAGTTGCCTGTGTTCGAATGCAGCTGCTCAACTTGGCTCAGTGTCACCTTCCTGGCTCTGAGGTTTGGAGCTAAACACTGGGAGATCGACCCAAAATCGGCTGCCTTGGCCCTCTTGCGAGATTACCCCAACCTTACCGCCGAGTCGCTCGACGGATTTGCGGACGATGGCTAAACCGATGCCCGTGCCTTCGTAACCTTTGGCAGCGCGTTGGAACATCCCGAAAACACGTTCCTGAGAATGCGCTGGAATTCCGATGCCTTCATCCTCCACCCAGATTCGAGCCAGATCAGACTCACCTGCAGTTTTTTGAAGAGCAGGCGACTCTTCGGCGCGCACCACAATTTTGGGTTTTATTCCCGGTTTGGAGAATTTAACGGCATTCCCCAGCAAGTTTGAAAAGCACTGGGTCAAAGCCGCTTCATTTCCCAACACCACAGGCAACTCCGGCCGGATCTCGATATCAGCTTCGTCTGGTTGGAGATTTGGATAGGTTTCTACAAGGCCATGGATCAGTTCGCTTAAATCAACGGGCGCGCTTTCTAATTCCAGGCGCACTAGCTTGCTATAGTTTAGGGAGTCGATAATCAACTGGTCAAGGCGCGTGGAAGCGGTCCGGATGCGCTTCACGTACTCCATCGCCAAGGTGCCAGGCTGTCCGCCAAACTCTTCTTCGAGCATGCTCGCAAAGCCCTGCATGGCTCGAAGCGGGGCCCGCATATCGTGGGTGATTGCGTAGGAGAATTGTTCGAGTTCCGCTACGGTTTCCCGAAGCTTGGCGGTGCGCCGGGTTACGGTTTTTTCGAGCTCCTGCGCGTGTTGTTCAATTTGCTCCCGCAGAGCTTGCTCTTTCAGAAAGGCGTCGCGGCGAAGCCGCGCCATTTCCAACTGGGAGCGCACGCGAGCCATCAACTCACGCGCGCTGAAAGGTTTGGTGAGATAGTCGTCGGCGCCCGAATCGAGCCCTTCCACTCGGGCTTCTTCACCTGCACGCGCAGAGAGCATGATAAAAGGAATCGAACGTGTGTGTTCGTTGGCGCGCACCCGTTTCAACAAACCGAAACCATCCAGACGGGGCATCATTACGTCCGTCAACACCAGATCCGGAGGGCGAGTCTGAATGGCCTCCAATGCCTCTTCACCATCAGCCACAGCCTCTACCTCGTATGCCTCGGCCAGCAACCGCCGCACATAATCCCGCATATCGGCATTGTCATCGGCGAGCAAAATCCTTGGCCCGGGCGATCCTGCGGAATGCTCGGGCAAACCTCCGGCCTCAGTGGCTCTGCTCTTTTGTGATTGAATTCCGCCGGCGTCCTCAGGCAACCATCGAAGCGCCTCCTCGACAAATGACTCGGATCCCAACGGGATCTTGGTTTGCCGTTCGCCGGTTCGGACACGGTCGGCTGGCAGGTGCGTACGACCTAGGCGCAAAGTCACCGTAAAACGGGTTCCCTGGTTTTCGACGCTGTCGGCTCTAATCTGCCCTCCGTGCAGCGCCACCAGTTCCTGCACAAGGGCCAGGCCGATGCCAGTTCCTTCGTGACTTCTTGAGCGGGTTCCTCGCACTCGGTGAAACCGGCCGAGT
>Ga0157374_10006241_pt1 | contig 10107 bp, 8 predicted proteins | sample M25metaG_FD_115308 | JGI IMG/M metagenome (GOLD analysis project Ga0157374, IMG submission 115308) | Miscanthus rhizosphere microbial communities from Kellogg Biological Station, Michigan, USA - M2-5 metaG | ecosystem: Host-associated > Plants > Roots > Rhizosphere > Soil | place: USA: Michigan... | reverse complement strand
CACCTTAAGCGTTTTAACCCGTTCCATATTCGTTTTCGCATCTGTCACAAATAGGTCAAAGGCTTTTACCGATGAAGGTATACCCGACAAATGCACCTCGCGCGAGGCGCCGTTATTCACCAAATGAAGGGTATATACATGCGAATTATTATTCCCCAAAGCAGCGCAGGAAACGATATCCGGTTTGTTGTTTGATAGTGGCATGAACGATAATCCCTCCGGTGTGCACGAAAGCTGCTTCAAATTCCAGAAACGCTGCGTAGGCTCCAGTTTACCATTATTCCCGAAAATGCCGCCGCCTTTTAGCGGAGAATAGTCCGTGGTCAACTGCCATTGCAGGATAGATGCGGGCTGGCAAATGGCGAGTAAACGTGTGTACAGGTTGACCTCATCCAAAGCATAAGCCGGGTCGAGGAAATAATCCGGGTAGCCCCATGCTGCGGCATCGATGCTGCCCTCGCCTACCAGCAACGGTTTGTTTACCTTTTTGGCTATATCGGCCCATTGCTGCAGGATCGGCGTATCCCATCCACGCCATGAATGGAAGGAAACGACACCATAATATTGTTGCGCTGCAGGGTCGTTCATCGCAGGATAGGTGAACTTGTAAGTCGTCGCATCTGAATTATCACCCAAAATAAGTTTGGTCTTTAACCCATGCGCGGCGAAATACGCGCCAAGTCCTTTGATCAGTTCATCATGTTGCTCGCCGGTTTGCCGTATGTTGATCCCCAGGTCCGATTCATTGAAAGAGAAATATTTTGCCTCCACGCCATAATGGTCGCGCAGGTAGATGATATAATTGGTGATCGACTTATAGATCGACGGCGTCACGCTTTGGTTCAGCGGATTGCCCCATATTCCTTGGGGCGAACGCCCCATGCTCAGCTTACCTTCAACGGCCCATGCCGGCGGGAACCAGGCGGTCACGATCAGCGGGACATTCATCTGGCCCAATCGCTGCGCCATTTGCATTGCCCTGCGCACGCGGATATCCTGGGTCGAAGTGTCCTTTGCCATAGGATCGGCAGAAGAGTCAGGTTGCCAGTTGCTCCAGGGCATTTCGGCACGGCCCCAGGCCAAGCGTAAATTCTTCAGGCAATAATCGATCACCATCGGGTCGAGCCTCGGGTTCTGGATACGGAAATTGCCGCCCAGGCCCTCAAAAGTGCGTCCCGGCATACTGGTATCCAGCTTCATGCTTACGGGCGACTGATCGATAGCCCCGGAAACCTTGATCTGATAAGTTCTTTGGATGGTCTGTTCCGGGTGCAGCTCGCCTGAACAAACCGGGAAATACAGGCGGATGTATTTATTCGGCTTACCGGTATCATTCCTGGCGATCATCGGCGTCAGCGAATCCAGCTTGATATCGATATTTTGCGATGGCGTTACCAAATTAATCCCCTTGGTATACCCGCGAAAGTATTCCCCTTCCTTATTTGAAGATGGAAATGTTAGCTCTTTATCACCCGAAGTAAACTTACAATTCGCATAAATGCTTGCCGGCAATGAAATGTTGAAATAGATCCCCTCAACCTTAGTTTCCGAATGTGAAGTACATCTTAAAGTGATCTCCGTAGAACCCCGACCTGTATTTTTCATCGTTTCGTTGAATTGCAGGCTGTCGATCATGGTAGTCACCTCCTGCTGTTCGTCGCTGATGCGGGTATATTTCGGCTTCTGCATCTCCTTACCAGTGAATTTCTTCTTGCTCCAGTCGTCATACACCACTACGATGCGCGAATTGAATTCCATCAGCTGGCCCTTCACCCGAATGCCATCCAGGTTACCCCAGGGTTTAAATTCAGCTTGAGCAAACACCCTTTGCGGGGATATGATCGCTAAAAGCAACAGGAATAATAAACCGGACAGAATATGGGCCGCCTTTTTCATGAGTATTTATATATGCAGGAGCAATATCATTTATTCGCAGGGAATTTGCCGGATGATGTTAAAATCGTATCAGCAATTGTTACCGCACATCAAGCCTGTGATAAATGTAAAAACAAAAAAGCCTCCGGGCAATTTCCGAAGGCTTTAAAATCTTTTAAATCAGGTTGAGCATCTTTTGCGTAGCCTTAATAGCTGATACGGTCTGGTCACTATCGAGCCCGCGGGTTTTAAACTCCTTACCGCAATAGTCCCAGGTAATGATGGTTTCGCATAAAGCGTCCGACTTACCGCCGGGGGGTATCCGCACAGCATAATCGGTCAATACCGGCAATTCAAGTTTCTTTTTGTGATAGATCACCTTCAGCGCGTTCATAAAGGCATCGTACTGGCCGTCGCCCTGGGCGTGCTCTTCGAACATTTCACCGTTCACGTTGATTCTTAACGTAACCGATGGCCGCAAATTTTTGGAATGGGTAAGCACATAATTTTCTACATGCACCTTCTCCTCTATCGCTGCGCTATCCAGCACATCGGAAATGATATAGGGCAGATCTGATTGTGTTACAGTTTCTTTCCTATCGCCCAGCTCGATGATCTTTTGCGTAACCTTCTTCAGATCGGCATCCGAAAGTCGTATCCCCAACTGCGCCAGGTTATTTTCAATATTGGCCTTGCCACTGGTTTTACCGAGCGCATATTTGCGCGTCCGGCCGAAACGCTCGGGCATCAGATCGTTAAAGTAAAGGTTATTCTTTTTATCACCATCTGCGTGAATACCAGCAGTTTGTGTAAACACATTTTCGCCCACTACAGGTTTGTTGACCGGCACCCTGAAGCCTGAAAAGGTCTCCACCAGCTTGCTTACCGAGTAAAGCGACTTTTCTTCAACCGAGGTCTTTACGTTCTTTACATAGTCGTTCAGCACAGCGATGGTGCTGGCGAGCGGGGCATTTCCGGCACGTTCGCCCATACCGTTGACTGTTAGGTGCAGGCCTTTAACGCCGGCATTTATCGCCTCAAGCACGTTGGCAACACTCAGGTCGTAATCGTTATGCGCGTGAAAATCAAAATGGATATGCGGGTATTTTTGGATGATGGGTGTGATGAACTCTTTTACTTCCGAAGGTATCAGCACGCCCAATGTATCCGGTAACAATACCCGCTTCACCGGCTGTGTCGCCAGGAAATCAAGATACTGATAAACGTACTCCGGCGAATTGCGCATACCGTTGCTCCAGTCCTCCAGGTACACGTTGCATTCGATACCGTTTTTACGGGCAATGGCTATCACCTCGCCTACTTCCTTAAAATGCTGCTCAGGGGTTTTCTTTAGCTGGTAAGTCAGGTGGTTGAGGGAACCTTTGGTCAAAAGGTTCATCACCTTTGCACCGGCCTTCAGCATCCAGTCGACCGAAACTTCGCCGTCCACAAAGGTTAGTACCTCTATCTTATCGATAAAACCGTTCGCTTCGGCCCATTCGGTTATCTTTTTCACGGCCTGGAACTCGCCTTCCGAAACCTTTGCCGACGCGATCTCAATACGGTCGACCTTCACTTCGGTCAACAATAATTGAGCTATGGTCAGCTTCTCAGAAGCCGAGAAGGATACGCCGCTGGTTTGTTCACCATCCCTCAGCGTGGTATCCATGATTTCGATGTGGCGTTGTGATCCGGACATTTTAAAATTGATACTGGTTGATAATTTCGGTTAAAATTATCGAAACAATTGCGCAATAATTTTAGCAGGAATGCAATAATCGGAAAAACGAAGCTAAATCGCTAATTATTTTGGAAAATAACGGGAAATGCTATGGGATTAGTGGATTTTGAGCAGACGAAAGCATTCCTTCATTTTAATCCATACTTCGAGAATAGCTTCACAGCCTCTTCGGGAGTAACCGTTTCGCCACTATCCGCCTCAGCTAATCCTTCCAGGATGTCGTGCTGTTGATCTTCGCTTAATTCGTCAAACCAATCCATAGCCATTTCAAATAAACTTCAACGAATTTCCCGGAGAAATATGCGTAGTTTTTATCGCAGGAAAATTCTTAGTCATCCATTCCAGCATAAATTGTGAGCCCCACTCCTCGCTGGCGATGTGGCCCAGCACCACCAGTGATAAGTTATCTCCTTTGGCACGTGCATCGCGTACGTATTCAGCAGTTTCCCATTCGGACAGTTCGCCGCAAAAGATCACGTTCGGCTTGTATTTCATAATGGCCTCTATCTGGCGTTGGCCGCCCGGAGCGCCCTCCAGAAAAAGCGCGCGCCTGCAAACTTGCGAGAAATCGCCAATATACCTTACCATTTCGATTCTCAGCTTCCGCTTGACATGTTGTACCAGGTCCAGGAGCGGGGTACTTTGCATGGTGAGCAAATTTGGGAAGTCCTTATCCGCATAATCCGTCCATTCCAGTTGCTCCAATTGCGCCTTAAGAACGCCATCTGGTTTATGCCTATGTATATAATCATGATTGCGCCAGACGGTGATATTGTGCTGCTTCAGCAAATCAGCCTTGTATTGATAAACATCGTCGTCTTTCAGCCATTCAGTATTATCCTGATGATTATAGAAAGTAGGCTCATGTGCAATAATGAAATTGGCTTTCAGCTCTATCGCCTTGCGGATCATGTCTATCGTAGCGAACATGGTTGTCAAAACACCCGACACTACCGTATCCGGGCTGCCTGATTTGATTGTATCCACCGTATCGGTAAGGTGCCCCATTCCCACCTCATCGATAAACTTATCCATGATCTGCTTTACCGTAATCGTGCCATCTACTCGCAGGAAATCAGTTGCACTACCGGCCAGCGGCGCAACCAGAGCCAAACCGGCTGTTGCAAGGCCGGCGTTCCGGATAAATTTGCGGCGCGTAATGTCGTCGGGCTGTCAGTTGTCGTTTATCATTTGTGTTGGTTTGATCGTTATAAAAGCGATGCGCTGTCATCATCCAAAAACAGGACAGCGTTCGGGTGCTTTATCAATATGCTTGCCGGGCACGCTTCGCTCACGTCGCCGGATAATGTTTCCTTAACCGCTTTCGCTTTATTTTGGCCAGGAACGATGCAAAAAATTTGCCTTACGTTCGTTAAAGCAGGTATTGTTAAAGTAAGCGCATGGGTGGGCACATTGTCTAATGTTGCAAAGCAGCCATCATTCACCTGCTGTAAGCGACATTCATGATCCAGGTCGACGATCTTAACCATTTCCGGATCATTAAAATCAGCTACGTGCGGATCGTTGAACGCGATATGCCCATTCTCGCCAATGCCCATGCAAACAATGTCAGGTGGATTATCGGTCAATAATTTTGCATATCGTTGAGCTTCCGCAACCGGATCAGGTGTGCTTCCGTTAATATAATTGACTGTTGCAAACGGTAATTTGCTGAATATCTTTTCATTTAAAAATGATCCGAATCTTTGCGGTGCGTTCTCCGGCAGACCGATGTACTCGTCCATATGGAAAGCATTGATGCGCTGCCAGTCGATGCCTTGTTCGATCAAAGCATGCAGGAAATCATTCTGCGATGGGGCTGCAGCAAAGATCATATTGAGCGAAGCCTGCCCGGCTAAAATTTCACGGATCTTATAAGCGGCCATCGAGGCGGCCTCACGCCCCATTTCAGCACGGGTTGCATAAACCCTGATATCCAATTGATCAACTTCAAAGTGCTTCATATACTATTTTGCCGCCAACAATGGTGGTACTTATGTTAATGTTGTTATCAAAAATCAGGATGTCCGCATCCTTACCTGGTTCCAGGGTGCCCTTTCGGTCACTTATCTTCATAATATCAGCCGGCGTTTCAGAGCCCATACGAACAGCTTCAATCAAGGATACTCCTGCTATTTTCACCATATTTCTCACCAGCCTGTCGAAGGTCGCCACGCTGCCGGCAAAGGCGCTACGGTCGGGCATTTTGGCGACATCGTCTTCCACGATGACTTTGATGCCGTCCTTCAGGCTGCCTAAAATACTTTCACCGGGAGGCATTCCTGCGGCCCGCATGGCGTCGGTTATCAGTGCTATTCTTTCCGTGCCTTTGATCTTATAGATGAGTTTCAGCAATGGTTGCGGCAGATGCACGCCATCGGCGATGATCTCCACGAACATGTCATCGATCAGGTAAGCGCTTTCCACAACACCGGCGTAACGAAATGCATTCCGACGTGATACACCGGACATAGCGGAGTAAAAGTGTGTTGCAAGATTGGCGCCATTGGCAAAGGCTTCAACAACATCCTCGTAAATAGCGTCTGTATGTGCAATAGCCGGCAACACGCCATTCGCAGACATATAACGGCAAAACTCAAGGGCTCCCGGCAATTCAGGCGCGGCACTCCAGCGTTTGATGTATTTGGAGGAGGCTAATATCTCCTTGTACTCGCCCGGATCGGGATTACGGATATAACGCGGGTCCTGCGCGCCGCGCTGGCTGATGGCAAAATATGGCCCTTCAATATGGATACCGATGAATTGAGCACCTTCGGTATTTAAAGCATGCGCCTTTTCATAAACGCTAAGTGTTTCCAGCAGATCAGCCTTTTCACAGCTCAAAGTCGTTGGCAGCATCGCGGTTGTGCCATATCTCGCGTGCAGCTTTGCGATCTCTAAAAACCCATCAACCGAATTATCCATAAAATCGTGACCGCCGCCGCCGTGCACGTGGATATCGATAAATCCGGGGGAAATGTAGTTGCCGTTGGCATCAATTTCTGTCGCGTCGGGCGCATCAATGTTTTGGGCTGAAACTTCAGTAATGACACCATCCGTCACCAAAACGCTGCCGTTCTTGATAATACCCGGCGGCGTGATGACCTGTCCGTTGGATATTTTTAGTTTCATGGTTGCTTAGTTCTCGATAAGCGGTCGTACAATAGCTTAACTTTTGTAAAGCGCAGCATATTCTCTTCGGCTATTTGCCCCATGTATAGGTAATCTTTATTTAAATCGACAAAATCAGCATTCAACTGGCTGCCATTGCCCATTAATGTTTGCAGATCCTTTAAAACCGTCGGTACCTGGTCCGGTGTAAACTCAGGTGAATTGACTTTCTTTTCTATCGCTTCATAAGCAAGGTAATGGTCCCTGATACCGGCCATCAGCATATAATGGTCAAATTCCCGCCTGTTTTGCTGCCTCGGAGCTAGTAAATACAGCGTCTTATAAGCTTCCCGGGCACTGTCAAGCACTTGTTGTACGGTTAGCGGTTTGGTTGATAGCACCCTGCCCTGCTCAATTTGATAGGGTGCAGCTTTAAGCGCCTGCCAAAATTTAGCCGACTGCTCCGAATTGAATCCAAATTGTTTTTTACAATAAGACGCAATAAAATTATCGATGTCCAATGGTTTATCCGATCGCAAGCTTTCAGCATAAGCGGCCAATAAAATATTAAAGCCGCTGATGGGATAGACATGACGGATAGCATACAGGTCAGTAATATTTTCTTCGCTCTCAAACACCGGTGAGTATTGTCCCGACGTTGACCACGAAGTCATGATCATGCCCTTATAACCAAGACTGCGGCAGGCAGGCACAAAAGTTTTGATATTATTGAAATGCTTTTCCCATTGCGTCAGGAAATAGTTGTCCGGATAGGATCGTATGGACGGCGCGCCCCATATGTCCAACCCGCTTTCCATCAGTTTCTGGTGGTTGCCAAAGTTATTCAGGTCCCAGCCGTAGTTCCAGTCGACCAAAATGGTGCCTTTAGGCAATAATTTGATCGCCTCGGGATATTTCATAGCGATGTCGGCCCACATCACGGGCGTTTTACCCATTTTGATCACGATGTTGCATAACATCCGGATATAATCGATGTATAGCCGTGATTTGCCCACTTCGGCTACTTTCTTACGGCAGCGTTCATCATGCCCAAGCAAGTAAGTTTCGTCACCGCCAATGTGTATGTATTTTGACGTATGGGTTGAAGCTAATTCTTTATACAGATCACTGAAAAGCAGGCTGTCTCCTGTTGTTTGCAACGGGCATACCTGTGAATAGTCTTTCTGGTCCTCGCGCAATTCTTTGTAACGTTCGTTCCGCAGGATATATTCCACGTGCCCAAAGCTTTGCTGCAACGGGATCACATCGATACCCAGGCCGTTGCAATACTTTACAAAATCAACTATTTCTTCCTTCGTATAGGCGTAGCGGTTGGGTATCATCGGGTGTGAGGCAAAGGGATAGGTGCCCTCCCATTCCATGATCAGCGTGTTCATACCCTCATCGCTCAGTTTTTTGGCGAAAGCCTTCAGCGCGGGCATCGGCATCACCTGTATGCGCAGGTCGAGGTGGAAGCCGCGGACCGCAAATGAGTTCACCGGTTTGCCTGTTTGCGGAAAGACGGTGCTCACGGACAGCATAAACAGCAGCACCAGGAATAGCTTTTTCATACGATTACAATTGGAAACGGAGGTTGTGCCTGAAAATGCTCCAAGTTAAATAATACGGCGTTGAAATAATACTTTTTTTACAAAAGTCTGGGCGATGGTCCCTTTGCTTTTGCAGAAATGTTATCTATTTTTATATATAACTAATTATCAACTGTTTATTTAGTTCATTTAAACCGATTTGCTATGAAAAAATTACTATTATTATCGCTCATTCTCGTACTCTGCGCACCATTATTTTCCAAAGCGCAAGGCGTTAAAACCGGTGATTGGAATTTTGACGTCGGCCCCAACGTGGCTATCCCCATCCGGAACCTTTCGTACTTCACATCTTTCGGCATTGGCGCCGATGTTGCGGCTACAACCCACATCACCAATGAAATTGCTGTAGGTGTGCGTGCCAACGATACTTATTTTATCGGGAAAACCCCGCTTTTAGGAAATGGATCGCACGGCGCAAACGTGTTTAGTATTACGGCCGATGGAAGCTACACTTTCCCGCAAAATATATTTGCCGGTGTCGACCTGGGCCTGGGGCACGAAACGACCAATGGCCAGAATGATACCGAGTTTGCCCGTATTTTCAACCTCGGCTATAAATGGGATCAAAGTAAGTCACGTACCTATATTTTCACTGTTTATTTTGACCAAACTACGTATGAGAAGTGCCTGGGAGTGCGGGCGGCCATCAGGCTTAAATAATTATTGTAAACACTTACCCGCTGCAAACGTTAGCCTGTTATGAGAAAGAAGTTAAGCACAACCGAAATAGATGCAGCGTTAAAAGACCTGAAAGGTTGGGAATATAAAAACAACGCCATCGTTAAAAACTTTACTTTCCCAACCTTTTTTGAAGCTTATACCCTGCTTTGTAAAGCGGCATTTATCGCCGAAAAGATGAACCACCACCCCGATTGGTCGGGCGTGTACAACAAAGTCACCCTAAAACTGAACACACATGATGCCGGCGGTGTGACGCAAAACGATATTGATTTCGCTGCGGAAGTTGAAAAATTCCTGTCAAAATAATACATCATTTATTGCACGCCGGTTGACCGCCCTGCAAAAGGGGTTATATTAGCAGGTCATTGTAAATCCGTGCTGAAATGAAGTTATCCAAGATCCTGCTGGTTGTTCCATTATTTGCGCTTTCAATAAGTGCAAACGCCCAGCAAAAACGGCTCACCTACTGCAATCCGATCAATGTTGATTACGGTTATACCCCTTTCAAAGACTTTTCCAAGTGGGGCAGGCACCGCGCCAGCGCCGATCCAACGGTAACGCTTTTCAAAGGCAAGTACTACCTGTTCTCCACCAACCAATGGGGTTACTGGTACAGTGATGATATGCTGCACTGGCATTTCAACTACCGCAGTTTCCTTCGTCCCTATAACGAGAACCAGGGCGATAACCTGTGCGCCCCGGCTACCTTGGTTTTAGGCGATACGCTGCTGGTAATCGGCTCGACCTATAACAAAGACTTTACGTTGTGGATGAGCACCGACCCGGTGCATAATGTTTGGAAAGCCGCGAAGGATTACTTCAAAGTGGGCGCCTGGGACCCGGGTATGTTTTTGGATGATGATGGCCGCGTTTATATCTATCATGGATCGAGCAATACGCTCCCGTTGTACGGGCAGGAGATCGACCGGAAAACCTTTGAACCTATCGGTCCGAAGGTGGAGACGGCAAGAACGGATTACGCGGAGTTGGGTTGGGAACGTTTCGGCGAAAACAACGATAACGTATTCCTGCAGGGCTTTATGGAAGGCTCGTGGATGAATAAATACAATGGTAAATATTACCTGCAAT
>Ga0157374_10006240_pt1 | contig 10108 bp, 11 predicted proteins | sample M25metaG_FD_115308 | JGI IMG/M metagenome (GOLD analysis project Ga0157374, IMG submission 115308) | Miscanthus rhizosphere microbial communities from Kellogg Biological Station, Michigan, USA - M2-5 metaG | ecosystem: Host-associated > Plants > Roots > Rhizosphere > Soil | place: USA: Michigan... | reverse complement strand
GTGCCTCTGGTCGCATTGGGAAGAGGGCGGCGAATCACTCGATTCGTTCGCAGCGATCACGGACGAGCCGCCAGCGGAGGTCGCCGCAGCCGGACACGATCGCTGCATCATCCCTATCGAGGAAGCGAATATTGATGCCTGGCTGAATCCGGACCCGAGAGATCTCAACGCGATGCAGGCGATCTTGGAGAATCGCGCCAGGCCCTACTACGAACATCGCATGGCCGCATAGTCTCGACGATTCATTTCGAATGGCGAAGCTTGCCCATTAACGCGGAACGACAGTCAATTTCGGCGCTGGCTCACGGGTCCCTGAGAGTTCGGCGAGCAACTGATATGAGAGACTTTCTGGTGCCCGATCACGCCGGAGCAAATCAGCTACAGCTCTCAATTTCTCGATTGCGCTCAGGTGCGATAGACGCTTGTCGTCCGCGATCTCAACTTGCACTCTGATGACGCCGGCCAAATCAGCCACTGCCTGCCCTACGTCATTTATATCAGAAAATGTATACTTTTTCATATTACTGACTAACAGATTTTGAGCGAAGCAAGTCCGCGAGGATGGATGCCATCTGCGGTGTGCCAAAGTGGCTGCCTGGTGGCGACACAGATGTACCATTTACATGGATATTGATTGGCACGAGACCGGCGCCCGCCGCACCGCCGCCGCTCCCGCCGCCACTGCGCACGCCACCGCTCGAGCTGGACGACGACGAACCGTCTGAATTCGATCCGCCTTGCGCGGCGTTCTGTTGCTCGATCTGCTTCATCTTGAGATCGTGATACTGGTCGGCCTTCGCGATGAGCTCGTCGTATAGCTGCTTGTTCAGCACGCCGGCCGTCGTCGCTTCCGCTTTGATGTCGGCAAGCTGCTGTTGAAAGCGGCGATTCTCTTGGTCTTCCTGGTCGCCGTTGAGCTGGTCGATCTGATCCTGCAGCTGGTTGTCGAGATCCTCGAGGTTCGCCTTGGCTTGCGCTTCCTTGTCGGCGAGTGCTTGCGCGCGTTGCGCGGCCGCCTCGAGCGCCTGCTGCAGGCCGGCGAGATCCTGCTGACCGAGAAGCCCGGCTTCATACTTGCCGGACTGGATCATCTTCACCAGGCCTTCAATCTTTGCCGTCGCCGCAGTCGCGTCGTCGCCGAACGCGCCGAAGTTCTGTTTCGACGCAGTGCCGAGATCGTTGATTACAGAAATTTCGTTCTGCAGCTGCGTGCGTTGATTCGCCAGTTGCTGATTGACCGTCTGCGCAGCCAGGTTCATCGATTCGATGACGCGCGCGAACCCGATGCCGGTCGCGTCGAATGTCTGACCCCACTCGCCGAGCAATGCCGTGTCGAAGGCCTTGGCTGCGGCGTCGGACACGGCCGAGAATTGCGCGCGCGTCTCGCCAAGCGCCTGATCGAGCTGCGCCAGGCTGCTGCCGCCGCCTGAGGCCATTTCGTCGACGGCGTCCTGCGCATCCTTGGCCGCTTTGTCGACAGGTTTCGCGCCGCCACTGCCGCCGCCAGAAAATGAGCCGGCGAGTTTCTGCGCCTGATCGAATTCGCGCTGTAGCGCTGCGGAACTGCGATCGGCGTCGCTGACAAGTGCGGCCTGGCTGTTGGCTGACTGCTTCTCAAGGTCAGCGAGCGCGTCGGTTATACCGAGGACTGCGGCCTGCTGTTCAAGCGTCGCATATGCTTGCGCCTTGGCGCCGTCATCGAGTTGCGCGTTTGCGGCGAGAACCTTTTGCGCATAGGCGAGAAATGCATTTTGCTTGTCAGCCAATCCCTTCGCCGTGTTGTCCGCAGAGAGATTTATCGCTTCGAAGAAATTTTTCGCGTCGACTTTCGCGGCATCGAGCGATTGCTGACTGGTAATGCCGAGGCCTTTGAACGCCCCCTCAAGATCCTCAGTGCTAAGTTTTCCCTGGCGCGCGAGTTCGACCAGCTGAGCGGCGGTCTTCGGTGCTGCGTCTCCTACGGCCTTAATTTGGGACGGAAGCGGTTGTAACGTTGCAGACAGCTGTCCCGTCGCGATTGCAGATTCTTTGCTCGCCGCGGCGTGCTCCTGAACCTTCGGTGCGGCAGCATGCGCGGCTGCGGCGTGTTCCGTGGTTCCTTTTGCCGCTTCTTGCGTCGCGCCACCGAGATCCTTGAAGTCCTTGACCAGGCCGTCGACATGCTTGCCTGCGTTCTCGGTCGCTTCCGTATCGACCGATTGGAGTGCGTTGTGTACGCCCTCCAGATGTTTCCTCGCTTCATCGGATCCGTACGCTAGCGTCTCGAGCTTTTCCTCGACTTTGACGACCGCGTCTGCCGCACGCGCCCCTCCGGCGACGACGCTGTCGACCGTCGCGCCGATAAGGTGATAAGCGCCACCGACCACGTCGCCGATCTTCCCCACGACGGCCGCGGTTTTCGATGCGCTGTCAGCAACAGCGTCGAGACTGGCCTTGACCTGGTCGAGCGTGTCCTTCGCGTTTTTTCCGAACGATTTCCAGTCGAAATTCTGGATCGCGTTGTCGAGCAGCTGCACGCCTTTTTTGACGATGCCGCCGATGTCGTCGATGATCTTTTGGAAATCCGGCGACTTCGAAAATTCATTGATCTGGCCAGCCAGCTTGACCAGCTCAGCAGCGAGAGGCTGAAGGATCGGCTTCGCGAGTTTGGCACCCGCCGAATCGATGGCGTTTTCGAACGCGCGCCAGGCGCCGTTGAGATTCTGATCGATGACCGCCGACGTTCTCGTCGCCGCGCCATTCGCCTGCTCGAGGCTTTGCGTGAACTTGGCGAGCGCTGCCGGCCCTTCCTGGCCGAGCGCGAGAACGAGGCTACGCGTCGGGCCACTGAGCGATTGCAACGCCTGTTGCGCGCGCGGTGTGTTGGCCGAAAGCGTGGCGATCGCCCGGCCGAAGTCACCGGTGCCGTCGCCGAGCGCGAGCAGCTGCACGCGCAGCGCGCTCGTCGGATTCTGCAGTTCTTGGAACAGCGAGCGAAGCCCGCGCATCGATTGAGTGCTATCGATGCCGCGCTGCGATAGAACACCGACGATGCCGACGAGCTGGTCGAAATTGAGACCGAGCGCGCGCGCATCGGGCGCGAGCTGACCGATGACGCCGCCGATCGCGTTCAGTCCGCCGGCGGCGCCGTGACTCGCGACGGTGAGTTTGTCGACGATCGCTTGCGCGGCCGACGCCGGCAAGTTAAATGCGTTGAGCGATTTCGTGACGATCTCGGCCGCCTGGCCGACATCGATGTTCGCGATCTTCGCGAGCTGCAGCGTCGGCACCAGCGCGGTGATCGCCGCATTCGCATCGAGGCCGCGCGCGGTGAGTTGTGCGAGTCCCGCGGCCGCATTCTTTTCCGTCGTGTTGACGGCTTCGGCGGCGTCCGAAATCGCGCTGTCGAGTCCCTCGAAATCTTGCTGTGCGCCCTGCGCGGTCGCGCGGATGCGGCTGACCGATTCCTCGATATCGGCCGCTTCCTTGACTGATTCCTTGCCGAACTCGATGCCCTTGAGCGCGAGCTCGGCCGCGGCGGCGACGCTGACGATTTCGGCCAGGTGCTCCTTGACCGTTGAAAAAAATCCGTCTGCTTCCTTGGCCTTCTGCCCGGCTTCGTCCGTCGACGTCGCGACGTCCTTCATGCCCTTGCCGACGGCCGTCGCTTTCTGGCTGACGTCGGCAAGCGAGGTTTGTATACGGCGCTGTTCGCCGTCGAGGTTACCGGTGTCGACGCCGGCTGTCTTCAGCGCAGCCGACGCTGCCGTCACGGCCGCGACGAGCTTGTTGTGCTGGCTGACCAGGTCGTCGACGGTTTGCTGTTGCTTGGCGAACGATCGCTGCAAAACGTCGCTCGGATTCGTCGTCTCGCTGAGCTGCGTCTTCAGCTCGACCAGCTTCTCCGATGCATCGGCAAGTTTTTCGGCGACGTCGCCGGCGGCGGCTTTCGTCTCGACGAAACTGGCAATCAGCGCATCTTGCTTCGACAGCGTCGTGATCTGATCGAGTAGGAATTGCGCCTGTGCGCCAGCCTCGCCGCCGGCGGCGGCTACGTCGTGCAGCGTGCCGGCGAGTTGCGCGAGTTCTTCGTTTCCGGTCTGCTTGAAAACGAGATTGATGATTTCGTTGCGGGTGTTATCTGCCATGAGAGCGTTCGCGCCTGCAATAGACTGCCATCAGATGCCGGTGTGAATAGGGGAACGTTGACTGCTTAAGAAGACTGTCCAGGGCCTCGCGCGCTGTCTGAGCTGCAGGGCCGCGCGCATCACTGACGTCGCGCAGAAGGCCGGCCGCCCTTGCCAGGTCGTCACTGCCGGTTTGAGAACGGACGAAATCGACTAGTTCGCAACGGCTAGCAAATTGTTCCATGTGGAACATTTTCCCTTTTTATACTTTGCCAAAAAAAAAGCCGCCGAACGTTTTCCGGACGTCGCGGCGGCCTTAGTGCGTGAGCTCACGTGTACCTGGTTTGAAGCGTGAGAAAAGTTGCCAACACGTGTTCACGCTGCCGGTGTTTTTGAGATTGCCCCGCACCGCCGGCTGACGGGTCCTCCCTCACGTTGTGACGAAATCTTTGCAGACCATGAAAGCTTCTTTGCGCTGAAGCGCGAAACCGACCTGCAGGAACGCCGTCAAGTTTGGCTTCGCGCCGGAAACCGCGAACGGATTGAAGAGGACTTCGAAGGCGGGCGCCCAGACGCCGATGACGACCTTGCTGAAATCGCCAAGCACCGCTGCGCTGAGAGCCGTTCCACTTCCTTTTGTAGGTGCCGCTGTCGGATGCTCGGTGATGGCCGTGTCGTGTCCAAGCAGCTTGTTATCCTGACTCCAGAGCGGTGAGAGCCCAGCGGCAGTCGCTGTGTTCCGCACCTTCTTGCGCATCGCGGAATTCGTAAACCATGTCAGCGGTGCACCTGAATAAGCCAACGACAGCTCGTATTCCATGTCCGACAAGTTAGCCAGTGACGGCGCCGCACCATTCGTACCTGCAGCAAAGGCACCGACGTCAGGGTCGGACAAAATTCCGACAGGCTCGCCGTCGGACCCAGATCCATTCAAGACCAGCCTGTCCAGTTCGGCGAATGCCAGCCGCTGAAGGTCGCCTGACAACATGGCTTCGATCTTGTCTGCGAAAACGTTTTGCAGAATGAGCCTGCGCGAAATATTGGTGCTCGCGGCGAGCGTGAAGGGGCTGACGATGCACTGGTCGACACGCGGGTCCGATGCCGGCACCTGAGTCGGTTGATAAATCGGATCACCTGTCACAGGGTCCGTTCCGCTCTGCGTTCGCTCGCTGACGATTGCGACAGAAGAACCCGATGCCATTCGCGGATAGGCAAATGCACCGTTCGAATTCGTCGGGACGACACGCGCACCGGACGCAATCACTGCGCACAACGGCGTCAGAGACGGTATCAGTTCCTGCATCAGATTCGTCGGAATCAGCGACTCGGAATTCGCCGTACTAAGAACGCGCGACCACGCGGGCACGAAAGGAACCCAAATACCGCCGTGCGGTGGCTGGCCATATCGCGAACAAAATTCATTGTGCTCTTGGTATGCAGCAGTTGCCTCAATGCTGCGATGCTCGGCGGCCGTACCGTTCTCGGCAATGAGATGAGCGAACGAACGAGCGCGCGTATCGAATTTGCTGCCGGCCGATGCGCGTTCAACAGAGAGTCGGGAAACGCCTGCGGTGAATGAATCCATCGAAATTGATCTCAAAAAGTTCGGCATCGACATCGTTGGACAGAAGGAACTCGGAAACAACCGCCAACTTCCTAACGGAAGAACTTAGTGGCCGACGTTACGCGTCAGGTTCTGCCGACGGGTCTTCGTCGGCAACCCGGTCCTCGAGGTCCAGAATATGGTCACTAACGTTGAAGGGCATATCGATCTTGTCGCGGGGGTCAAGGATCTCTGCAATCCGCTGACGACTTGTCGGAACCGACGCGCCGTACAAATACATTTCCCACATCAGTCGATGCTTGGGCGTCGCGTCCGTGGGGACCCCTGATCGTTGCCATCGCTTGAGCATATTGCTGCGAAACGCGAGCCACTCGGCGCGAATCGCGCCCGCCTGGTACCACACGTCTCCCGAATAGTGTCCCGCCAACTCGCGCAGAATGTGGTCGCGAATTTTCTGTTTTGCTGAGGCGGGCGGAGGTATTCGCATACATTTGCCAAGCTGCAACGGCGCCTCCGACCGGAAGTACACGATGAGTGCGCTTTTGACGAGGTCTTCGAGCTCGGAGGTCCAATTCCCCGTTACAAGCAGTGTGCGCACCGACAACCACAAGTCGATCATGCTGATTCTCCGTCTCTCCGCACCCCGCCCCCTTTGGGCCCGTTGAGTCCGCCACAAAAATCCGCAAGGTGATGCCGTAGGACGGGCGCAAGCGACGACGCCAATCCTCCGTGAATGAGCGCTTCCTCAACCTCATCCTTTTTTTTAGAGAAAAAAGATGGATGTATTCGCGCGCGCGTGCGGTATGTGCGGCCAGGCGTGCGCCAAGGTGTGCGCCACGAAACCCGCAAACGGACATGCTGGTGCGGCATGTGCGTCATGCACGCCACGCCCGCACGGGCGCGCGGCGCGGGCGCCCACACGCGCGGGCGCGCTCGCGCGCGCGGGTGTGCGTAAGGGAATTTTTTCCGATGCCGCACTCTGAGCAAAATGTCTTATTTTTCTGCAACTTAACGCCGCACAAGATGCCGCACGGACCCCGCACGAGATGCCGCACACGCCGCACACGCGTTGACCGGAGACGACTCGATCGAGTGAGTTCAGGCCGGCACGCAAATCCGACGCGGATTTCAGTAGTTTTGAACATCGCTATCTACCCCAAAAATGCGCCTTTTTTACCCGCATGTCGTATCCTCAGGAAGGACCCGCTGCCGGTATACATGTGCGCATTGTATTTTTGTGGAAACCGCATCCTTGAACATCGAGGGGTGCGGGGCGCGCAGCGACGGCCTATGCTGCGGCAGACATTAGGGATTCGACAAAGCGCTGGATTTCCGCTTCCGGCACGAGCGTCCGCTTATCGAGCTTAAGCACGCGGATGCGTCGATCCTTGATGAGTTCGAAGAGCTTCGAACGGCTAATACGAAGGCGCGATTGCGCTTCAGGAAGACTGTGCAGGATTGGCTGCGTGTCCGTTTCTTTGGTCTGATTCATGATGCTGCCTTGCGCGATTGACGTCCATCTGGACGTGCACGCACCTTAGTATCCAGGCACCAACCAGTCACGGAAACAAAGGACTTATATCCGCGCTTTGGCTCGTCGGCTCGGCAACCACTTCTCCACAGCGTCCTCGCCTACTCCCTCTAGCAGATGTGCAAGCGTAGGGTCGTTAAGCAACATCTGAATGACGGACAACTTGGACGCCTTTGCGTCTTGCTTTTCGAGCGATGCAGCAGCCGACTTTACAATTGATTTCTTTCGCTCCGCCGCCTGACGCTTGGCATAGTTACCTGCTCTCTGCACAGATCTACCTTCGGCGCCAAGCATCGCTTCGTCGAGCGATAAGCTACCTTCAGCGGCCAAGTAAAACGCCACTTGATGAGAGACGGCCAGAACGATCTCTAACGGCGGAGGCACGCCAAGCAATGTGCAGTAGGCCAAGAACTCCACTGGCGGCCATCTGTCCTCCATTCCTTGAAGCGCGTGCGCAACTGGCTCATCCGCCTTCGGACGCGGCCACGACTGACGAAGTCGACCAAGCGCAGAACTCACGTCCGCCTCAGTGATTGTTTTTCGCGACTCGGCGATTAGCTTGGAACGATCATCGAAGAGCGCATCAAAAACAACACGGACGTTCGCTTCGCGAATTTTTCTTTGGCGTTCAGTCGTCATTGGTCGACTCACCAAACCGACCGTTGACAATGTCTAAAAAGAAACAAGGAAATACACGCGGCGCCGGCAATACTTCGGTGAAAATGTCGGCGAGTTCGCCCACGAGCTCTTGCGAGCCATCGCATTCGCCGACGCTCTTCTCAGCCGCGTCGTCTTTGCTCAGAATTTCCAAAATCATTTCACGCAGCAGTAGATTCTTCATTGTTACCCCTCGTTTGCAGCAGTGCCGAACCGGCATTTTCTAGCGTCGGCCACTAAGTACGGCGAGTTTCCATATGCCGCAAATTGCGCGTCTGAGTTAATGTTCGGCCGAGATTCTCTCGCTTTCTCTGTGACCTGCTTTTTGTCACCCACGGACCTCGCTTCTATTTCGTCGAGTAGCCGATGAGCTTTCCACACACCACGATAGGGAAAACGTTTGTAGTCGACAGATCGGCCACGCCCGGAAATGCCGGCGATTTCCCTCAGTGCCGCTCGACAAGACTTGCGAACGTCCCCACGCCTTGCCGAGTTTTCCACGATCGCGTCAATGCGACTCTGCAGTTCATGCATCTGTTGGAAGGTTGCGCAACTCGGCTCTCGCATCGGCGTTGTTTTGCGCGGACTCTTTCCGACGGGAACGCCACCAATCGGCAGCGTCTCGAGAACTGACAGGAAATACTCCATGCGATCGCGAATGTCCGGATCGTGGTTCTTCGTTGTCATGATTTACCCTCCAGGGACTCTGCGGTGTTTGCGTTTCGCTGTGCCGATGCGAAGCGGCGCAACGTTTGAGGGGTCGATTCCAAGCGGTGCCATCTTGCGCACGCCTTCGGCGACTTCATTCGGCAAGTACTGCGCGTAATGTTTCCGCGTGATGCGCGAATCACTGTGCCCCAGCGCGCGCGCAACGAGTTCGATATCTTTCGTGGCAATAAGCAGCAGCTTGCCGTAGGTCGCGCGCGTTACCTTGAACGAGACGTCATCGACCTTCGCGTTCGTCGCCGCTTCCTGCATCGGCCGCGCTTGATCCGACTTCGACCAGGGGACGCCGGCAGCGCGCTCCAGGATCCACGCGGAACGCTCGCGACCTGCGGTTAGGCGCTCGAAAAATTTGACGCCTTCCGTCGTGAGCGGCTGTACGAGCACTTTTCCGGTTTTCCCCTGACGGATGACGATCGCTTGCTGATCGAAGAGAAAATCCGCACAGCGCAGCGTCACTAGTTCGCCGTACCGTGCACCGGTAAAAAGGGCGGCGTGAAGCAGGTCACGAAAACTGCCCTGTGCTGCATTGAGCAGACGGGTGACTTCGTCGGGCTCTAACATGCGTGGCGGCCCCGTTTCTTCGACGTCCAGCGGCTTTACGCGTCGCCAGGCCACATCGGACTCGATGCCGTTGCGTTCGTCGCGCCAGGCGTGATTTAGCGCGGCACGAAAGGCGTTCCAAACGCGATTCGCGCTCAACCGTCGACGTCGCCGAACGTCCGGATCCTTCATATCGATGCCGCTGCGGCGCCGGCGGCCGCCGTTCGGTGCGCGCTCCGTCGGTGGTGCCTTGGCCAAGGCCTGCAACCAGTCGCGCAGTTCGGCGCCAGAGATCGACGCGATCGCGCGATCGCCGAACTTCGGCCGAACGTGCCGATTTAGCGCGTGGAGGTCAGTCGCGTTCGTCGAGCTGTTCGGACGATCCTCACCACGCCAGGTGAGATACGCGTCTATCGCGTCTCCGACCCTCATGCCGTCGCCGAAGTAGCGCGGTACCACTTTGCCACTCCCGGCCGCGAGAGCGATCGCCGCTTTCACCGCCTGCGAATAGCTCAACACGACGCTGCCGTCTGCATCGACAAAGTCATCGGCGGCGCCGATGCGTTGCTCACGATAGTCTCGGCCGTCGCGCCAGCGCGCGATCCAGGCGCCACGCCTCGCTCCCTTCGCGTAGGCGAGGAAAACACCAACCGTTATCTGGCGACGATAGGAGCGCTTTTGCACGGCAAGCCGTCGGCGCGCCTCACGCGTCTCAATTGAGGAAAATCGAGGAAGTCGCGCCACGTTGCAGCCTTTCACCGGCGCGTTACGCCGTTTTCCTCATTTTTCCTCAAAATACCGGGGCAGTCAACAGTGGATGCGCATGGAGCATGATGGACTGAAATGGCTATATTATGCGGATTTCTATGGACTTTGGCGGACGGGTGTGGACAGATTCCGAGCCCTTTCACGGCGGTAACAGGGGTTCGAATCCCCTTGGGGACGCCATATCCTTCAAAGACTTGCCCGACCCTGACTCGGCGG
>Ga0157374_10006238_pt1 | contig 10111 bp, 7 predicted proteins | sample M25metaG_FD_115308 | JGI IMG/M metagenome (GOLD analysis project Ga0157374, IMG submission 115308) | Miscanthus rhizosphere microbial communities from Kellogg Biological Station, Michigan, USA - M2-5 metaG | ecosystem: Host-associated > Plants > Roots > Rhizosphere > Soil | place: USA: Michigan... | reverse complement strand
TATGGTGTTGGTTGGAATCAAGAATGTCTATGATAGGATTCCCTGACAAACATGTTTTGACCTTTTCTTTTCTCCGTTGAATCATTGACACATTGATTCCTCCATGGATTCATGGATTTCCCGATTCACTCGGCCAACCAAACAGGAGGGCGAGTATGATGCGAACCCACCGGAATCAGACCTCTATGATGACGTTATTGCTCCCAGTTCTTCAAACAACACGACTATTGTCACGAAACAAGAGGATGACGATGACCGGCTGAGGAATAACAACCATCATCAGGAGGAGGGAAGGGATACTGACACATCCGCTAATGCGAGCTCACTTATCAAGAGGATCAGTATCTATGTTGGGAACCTAACTTGGTGGACTTCGGACCAGGATGTCATTGAAGCCATTAGCTCTGTTGGGGTCACTGATGTTTCTGATGTCAAATTTTATGAAAACAGAGCGAATGGACAGTCCAAAGGCTTCTGTGTAGTCAACTTGGGGTCGGACAACTCTTTCCGGACTGTCATTGATAAGCTGCCGAAGGTTGAGATTCAGGGACAGAACCCCGTCGTGACCTCATGTAACAGACAGTCATTGAATCACTTTGAGATGCAGTCAAGGAAATTGACTCCCGGAGCCCCTGGGTCAGGAGGACAGGCTTCCGGAGCATCTTCTCTACCCTCTCATGGAGGTCCACCGGGTGTCCTAGGAAATGCTCCTTCAGGAGTCATGCCAATTAATCAGGGAGGAATGAGATCTTATGGTTCATCTTCAAGTATGCATCCTCCAGGACAAGGACAGGCACCAGGGATGAGGCCTCCACTCATTGGAAGAGGTCCGCGACCAAACGGAGCTCCTCTTCTCGGCCAACCAAGAATGCCTCCTTCAAATAACTATGGGCAACAACAGCAGGGAACATGGGGTGGTCGAGGTCCTTCCATGAACTCTGGTCCGAGATCTGGTGGACCTGGTATGCGACCTCATCTAATGCCACATCCTAACCATGGAGGTATGAGTGGTCCTTCACGAGGAGGACCTTTACTGAGAGCACCTGGTCCTCCACCCTCATCAGACTACAACCAGAGAAGACCTGATTATCCTCAACATGATTCGTGGATGTCTGATCACCCTCCTCATCACTCATCGTCCCCTGGAATAAACTCTGGATACGGAGGTTCACAAACCTCTCGTTCATCTTCTGGACCAAACAATGTCCACCTAAATCCTGCCTTTATTCACGGGTCCAGTCAAGGATCTGATTATGGCAGGGGAGGATACGGAGATTATCGCTCTGACATGAGTGAAGCTGAGGCAGAGGAAATTCTTTCCAAGAACCGTACAGTTTGTTCTGGAGCCATTTCTCGAGCTGTTGGAGATGCTGCTGCCGGTGAGTATTATTTCTTTTAATTTGGTTTCTTAATGTCGTTTTTAGGAGACTACTCCTCTGCCATCGAGAACCTGACGATGGCGATTGGAATCATTAAAGGATCAAGGGTCTCTCACGACGAGAGATGCAAAGCCCTTGTCTCTTCCCTCCAGGATACTCTGACTGGGATTGAGAAGCAAGCATACTCGAGGAGGGATCGGTCGAGAGAACGTGATCGAGGCAGAGACAGATCAAGGTCTCCAAGGAATAAGAGGGCGAGGTCTCGTTCGAGGGAGTACAGAGACAGGAGCAGAGAAAGGGATCGGTATCATGGACATGACTCAAGGGATCGATACCACGAAAGTGGAGGATCAAGTGATCGATACCATGACAAGGACAGGGATCACTCAAGAAGACACTGATCTAATACTATACTTCACATGGATTCTTCCTTCCCTTCTTCGACATTTCCTTTTCATTACACTTTTCATTTTGTATTGTTTCTCGCAAGACATGTTTTTCGATACACATTGTAGTCAACTTTCCAAGAGGACCTCATCATCATCAGGACATGCTGCTACTACTATAACTACTACTACTAATCCTCGACTGCATCATCAGGATACAACCCAAGTTCGGAAGATAAACTTTTCTTGATTGTATTCAAAAATGTCTCTCCAATAACATCAAAATTGATGCAACAACCTATGGATACATGAATGTGTCACACATTTTTTGATCTTAATCTGTTGGGATGTTGATCTAAATACTTAACTGAAATTGTGTTGAATATCGAGTGTGAAACCAAAGATTTACCAAAGAATGTCACTTCTTACCTCCTGCTGTACAACAACTACAACAATGACTTATGATAAGATGGCAACTGTTCCTGGTTTTAATGCCAGTGTCAGCCTTCTTTCTGTGATGATGTATCCTTGACATTATTATCTCATTTTCCTATCATTTTTTAGATTTTTATACGACGACTGCATGCATGTCCATCCATAGTCAACATTGAAGTGTACTGCTTTAGAAGAAGAAACTGCCTGTGAAAGAAGACGAGAGAAAGAGTCAAGGAAACTACTACACCAATGTTTTAAACCTGGTTTTGTCTGGTCCTGAACAAGTATTTTTATAAGAACACACATTTGGCCACTTAGTTCCCTATCATTTTTCTTTTACTATTTATTCCTAAACAAGAGCACTGTCACTTTCACTGAGAAAATGTCTTTTTTCTTGCATTTCTCTCATGAACCTGACCTCGTTTTGCCATAGTATTTCCTCACTACCACTCACTTGATACTCATTTGATCTCAATCACCAAACAAAAGTACCTTGTTTTTGAGCCAGATTTTCTTTATCTGTATCATTTTTATCGCAAACTGCTTTGCGACTCGAATTGTTGTCCTTGTCCTGTAATCAAATGTTATTCGAAAGATTGAGACATCCCTATATTTGTCTCCTGAAGAGAGACTGACAAGAATATTTTGTTGTTGTTTACAGATATGTGTGTTTTATGTACAAATTTACTCAAGAAATAGTGATCCAATTGCTGCCTCGAGACATCGTGTCCAAGGATACATTTTACAAATCTTTACAAATCACACACTTTAACATGACTGGCCTTGGATTCATTGTCGAGGTAAGAAAAACACCAGAAGTTACACATTTTTATCAAATCAAGTCTACAGTCAAGTTATGAATTAAGTCCACTGAGAATCTGTGATCAATTGAATGCTGCCCATGAGATCATGTGCTTTGACTTATTAGTTCTAAGTCAGAGACTAATGAAAACAACAAAGGGAGTCAAGAGGTTTTGATTCCGCCTCCTCTTTCTATGTCTGTCATGAAAGAGATTCTAAGAAAAAATCTGAGACAGTGAAGCCGATGTAAAAATTAATTTTGTATACAAAGAATGAATAGCTGTCTTGTTGATGGATTCGCATGATAAATATGATTAGAGATCCACACAAACGTAGTCTTGATTATGAGAATCTTGTAAGGCTTCATCATTTCTTTGCTTCCCATGAACTTGTATTTTTCCCCGATATTTGTATGTGAGAGCATCATGTCCGAGAACAAAGCCAAATGGAAAGCAAGACCGGAAGAAAAGGTAGAGAAGACCTGTTGTGCATGTGAATCCTTTCATTCATTCGCATCATCTTTATTTTTACTGTACTTTATCGTGAGTCAACGCCGTCCCCGTGATCTTCATCTCCTCCTGATGATCAGAATGTCTACCCTCATGTTATGCAAGGATATTGTATGGTGCTATATTTGCAGTCATGAAGGAGGGAAACAAAGCCTTGCCATCCATCCATCCATCCATCCTTGCAGTCCTCCATCATCATCAGCTTCAAGTATGGAGTAAAACTCTTCTTGAAAAGAAGAGGGAAAGCTCTGTATGAAACGGGAAGTGATCATCATCCAATAGGTATTACATGTATTTGGTAAACTAGTGACTGCAACTTTGCACCTGCATTTTCTCTCACAAGTTCTCTCTCAGTCGACTCAGAGAGAAAGCAAGAAAAGTTACGGAGCAACTTTTGCATCACAAGCTCAGATGAATCCGTGTTTGGGACTGCCATTCCATTCCTCTCTCAGTTTACTCTCTTGTCTGGCTCAGGATCAGACACTGGTTTCGTGTTCGTGGCTCCTCATCATCTCACCTTCATATCCAACAGGTTTTCCCTGAGTCTTGATTCGGCAACAAGTGTTTCCATCAAAATGAACCACCATCGTCACCACAGATTCAAGTGACCTTAGTGACCACTATTACTGACCATAGAAAACCAGAGAGAACAACCCTGACCCTGACCTCCTGTGTAAGACAACTCAAGAAACTCCCTCTAATCAAGTCTTGAGAAGTTAAGTTAAGAAGAAGCACGAACTGAAGATCAACAGCTGCAAGAAAAGTAAAGGAAAACAAGGAAGTGAATGTGTTGACTCATGTCCTGTGACAACACCAACCCTGACCTTTGACTGCTGAACCAACAGAAGTGAGAATGAATGCAATGGATACCCCATCAATTTTTGATCGAATAGGTTTGGAAGACCCGTCTCTTCAGGAAGTATTGGGTGAGTTTTTTGTTGTCTCTGTGTCTGTCTCTGACTCCTTCCTCTTGTCATGTCAGTTTGTTTGTTTGTCCCTTCTTTTCATTTCATGACTAGAAAGTTTTCAACAGAAACAACTTGACAACAAATAACGATGATAAACAAATGTGAACTCTCTCTCTTATTCTTTCTTTCCGTCATCTCGTTAGGATGATGATGTAAAAGTAAAGTTATTACTGCATTACTGCATCCGGAAGAGAAAGACCAATGAGACATAAAGAATACGATGATGATGCTTGTTTTTCTCTCATCCTTTTTGTCTTGTGTTGTGTTCTCTGGCAACTCTTTCTGTCCATCATTCACTTGAGAAGTAACCCTAGATTTGCTCGCATGCTTCTCTCACTCTCTCGAGGTTAACTTTAATTGCATCACGAGAAGCAGAGAAGAAGACTACGGAAGATTCCCTTGCTTCCTTGTCTTCCAAGAAAAGCGAGGAAATGGATGCATCTGCTTTCAGTCTCAGTCTTGTAACCGTAAGAGTTTCCGAAGAAGAAGAGAGAAAGCAGTCTTGAGTCTTGATTTTCTACCTTGAAAATGTCTTGTCTCATGTTGCGTTGCCTTTTCGTTGTAGATCCTTCGGTCATTCACACTCGACTCTTGTATGACTAGTTTTCTTGCTCCTCCTGAGGTAGTTTAGTATTATATTCCTGGGGAAGAGAATGTCTTGTCTTGTCTTCTTCTCTTCCGCCTCCTGATGATGATGATGATGACTCTCATTCCTTGCTCTCCCTTTTTCTTTACGACTCTGTCTGAGAGGATGCAAGAAATTGAGAGAAAGAGCATCAAGGTAATCAGTCTTGCTTCCTTCCTTCCTTACCCTCTGACACACGAAATCCTTTCCAAGCAATTCAAGCATTGGAATAGAGAACAACGGCCAGGTTACCTAACACAGAGAGCTTTCATAATATTTCACTTTTTGTGTGGGATCTCTATGTCTCAAGAGAAGAAGTAAAGAGGAATCTTTTCTCATTTCCAGTCTGAGGTACAGACATTCCACCCTCTCATGGGTTGAAGTAAAACAACAAGTTATAATACTTCCGGCTTCTCCTTCTCTAACTTGTTTGAGCCAAGAAAGATTCACCCACACCTTTCTTCCCTCTATTTGTATGAGAAATCTCTTTCTTTCTTGCTTTCATTGCACTTGAACTTGAATTTGCTAAACTTGGTTTGAATCTTATTTATTGTTTATTCTATTGCTTCCTCCTCTGACTTCAACTCTGACACCTGACTTGGAATATATTCGACTGCATAAAGTATGGAGAAAGAAAATGTTGTGAATGAAAATAGGGAGAGTACATACTCTATCTCTATTCATGTAATTTTCCATTTCTTACGTAAACCAAGTTCAGGAAGGAAATACTTTTCCATAATTTCGTGTGAATTCAATGACTTCAACTCACGTTTGTAGTCAATATCAAGTAGCATAATGACTATTTGAATGTTCCTTGTGATGGAGTGGGTTGACCTAAGTTTCCTGTTGTTGTACTATCTCATGGTCAGTTTCTATGACTTGATGTTTTCAAAGTCGTTTCAAGTGATATTTGGAAGCAACCTTGACATGACTACCTGCGATCATGCCAAACAGTGACTGTCTGTGTCTTTTAAAACAGTGGCCACAACAATTTGACCTGATTGTCATTAGCTCTCTTGATTGATTTTCCAAAGATGTCAGTCAAGGTCTTGCGAAACAACAAGAAAACAGACAACTTAAGAGAAGGACATTGTTTTCTTATGTTTTTAGAAACAGACAGTTGTCCCTTCGATTCCTAAACTGGAACAGATTCAATTTCATTATCAGAGAAGTTATCAGAATCAAGATAATACTGATTTGTAATGCAATAAATTTAATTTAGTTTTAGTTGTGCATGTTTTGTTTATTTCAAACTCTTGTCAATAACAGAAACTGGATCCCTTGAGAACTAACTATGAAAGTTCTCTCTGTTATAGATTGAAACAACGAAAAGTGATTTTATTCTGTCATTCATGACAGGAAGTCATGAGAGAGAAGGAGAAACACCTGCAAAACACTTCATATTCGAGATAAGCCGTGGATAGTTTTATAGGGACAACAAGGAAGTTTTCCTGAGAAATATCGAGTATGACACCCGTGTCATGTCGTGGGAGGATCACAGTCAGTCAGTGAGACAGTAAAGTTGATTGCATTTGACACCGATTAACATGGCATCTTTTACGCCACTTAATTATGGAGAGAAAATAAAATACTCGAGTTATTGCTGTTTCTCTCTGTTTCCTGTTGTTGTTGTCCGTTTGACTTTTGTCACCACAATATGATAATAAGCATCATTACTATCTCATAATCATTACTTACAAATGACCGTTTTGTTCCAGCAGATAGTGATAATGATTCCAGAGGGTTCTAAATGTCCGATATTATTTCAAGTAACTCGAAATAAAGAGCTATAAATTCCAGGTTGTAATCCAGGCTATAATCCTTCGTCAAATTTGACAACTTTTGTGATCCAAAACAAGTCTGATTTAGATTTATATTCATATCATTTTGTTTAGATCCTGTTGCAGACCATGTTTATTGTAATTTCATTTAGATTTTCTCTTCATGTAGTACTATGTCGTGCATACAGTCTGTACTGTCGGTGTCACCTTTAGATTAATTCGAATGAGAAGATGTAATAGAAATAAAGAAGGATCAGGATTGAAAAATAGATGAGATGCATGAACTCGACCTGTTCAAGTTCACTTGATTAACAAATTAACTCGATTGGTATCAAGTAAATTGACAACTTTCTCTTTCCATCCTGAGTTGCTTATTCATCTGCTTTTCTTACGTCTTTTCTATTCATTCTTTCTATTGTCATCTTAATGTCGTTACCGTCTTTGTTGACTTGTCTTGAAAGAATCTCGCGGTCAAAATCAAGGAACCATGAAATGGACAAACAAGCAGTCCTTTCTTTTCACGAAAAGAAAAAATGAAAGTGAAATGCTATGAACTTGTACCATGACTTCATTAGCGGTCAGTGATGCCCTTGTTATCCATCTGTTTTGTTAGAATTTGTTAACGAGACTACAGTCTATTGTAAGACAAACTAATCGAAATCAAATCAAAAGTGTTATTCGAGACCAAACAAGAGCAACTTTTCTTTCTCGAATTGAATACGTTGTTTCTTTGATTCCATTCGAATCGAGTTGCGTGTTCTCATTGAAGTTTCATTAATTTGTGGTGGTTCCTCTTGAGGTTGAGAGAGGAAAGTAGATCTGTATTATAAGTTATTCATTTGTTGGCAAGAGAAGGTGGGACTGGACAAGATATAGAAAGAAAAAGTTCTTGTCGGAATCAATTCTTTCCTTCCATTTCTTGTCTCCTCCAATCAAGTCAGTCGAGGGAGTCAAGTGTCCAGTCTCTTGGTATCTAATAATGTAAGTCGACAGAAAGACAACATTTTTCTTGACAAATTTGAGTCATAAAATCCAGTCATAGATGATCCTCCGAAACGAATAGACCTTAACAAACTCTTGTTCTTTGACCTCTGAAACCATTTTAACCCAACGATAAGAACAAAACGTTTCAAAATTTTTGTCTTTAGAGGTGAGTTATATTCATAAATTATTTTTAAGATAAGCTTTTTGTCACTTTTATTCTTCATAAATAATAACAGTTAGCAGTTGAGAAAGTCGTTTTCCAGTCGTTGTCATGAAAAAAGTTGAGATGACTTGTCTCATCCCTACTCGTTTCATTTAAAGTTCACTCTCTTTGCTTGATATGCCTTGTGATTCCTCGAAGAAGATTCCTGTTTTGCATTCAATCAACTCAGGTTGTCTTGCGACATCGTTTTTCTAGTGTAATTACTTACTCTAGAGACCTGAAGTGAAAGAAAGAAAGTATCTTGCTCTGATTCACTCGCATCTTGAGATGACACTCTTGTTGTCATTGATGTCTTGATCTTTGTTTTTCTCGACAGAAATGCAAAGCACATGTACATCAATGTTTTGGTGATGATTATGATGAGGGTCAATGGTACTCATCATGAAAGGGAACCGAAATATTCATGTTAATCGTTTCATCCTGACTTACAAATTGTTCACTTACACTCTTGTTTTCTATTTTGATTGATATATATTTTTTTGCGAAAAAGTTTTTCTCTCAAGATTAACAAGAGAAACTCGATTCCTTACTTGTTATCGAAATCTACTCTACTTTTAAGGTCACTTTTTCTCGGCATCACTTTCATCTGTTAAATAAAGAAGCTAGAAATTGAAAGAAAGTGTTAACTAAAGACTCCTCCTCTAGTTTTGTCATCAGAAGTAGTTGTAATTGTGTTGCAATTTCTTTCAACAATAAATCACTCCATCCCTAGTCCTTGACGAGTAAGGACGGTGTGCATCCAACTTTAAATGTCTTTCTGTCTATCAAACTCGTTATAGACAATAAACTTAATACATAATCAAAATGATGTCCTCACCCTCGCCTTCCCTTTTACTCCTTCCAGGCCTGTGGTCTCCCCCTGATTCGGGGTCAGAGACACCTTACTCTCCTCCTGAAGATGGAACCGGCGAGTCATGTAAGAATGGCAATGGAGCCTCCTCCTCCGGGGCATCAGCCGGGTCTTTGAGTCCTCAGGATTCTTCTCCGGAGATGATTCACCATCACCATCAACCACATCATCATCCCAATGATAAGTACCCTCCCCCTTCCTATTCCGGGCAGCAGTTTCAACAACAACAGCATCTCCTCCAACAACAGCATCACCTTCAACACCATCCGCACTTCAAACACATGGCAAATATTCCTCCTGAACATATTCAACATCATTTGCAGCAGCAACACTTACATCTTGGGAACCAAATACAGCAGCCTCATCTTCATTTACAGGTGAGTTAACTGATTTATTTAATTTTGTCTTAATTTGCATCTGATTCGATAGCAACCTCCTTCACAAATGCATTCCTCTCTGGCTGTCCATCCCCTGCACCATCATCAAGGAGAGCAAGTTCTCCTAACACATCTTAACCCTGTCATCATGAATGGGCAGCAAGGACACTTGCCACCCCACTATGACCATGAGCACTACCAGAGGACATCAGAAATTTCGACTGAACATGATCCTGCCCAGATTCCTACTCATACACCTTCCCAATCATCTCCTCAACAGCAAAGTCCAGCGAATAATAACCAGAAGAAGAGAAAGATCTCTGAGACTTCCAAGGGATCTTCTCCATCATCAACTTCTTCAGATTCTCCTCAAACAGTCCTACAAATCAAACGGGATCCGGAAGTCCCAACTCTAACACTACCCCTCCCGACTAACAGTCCTAATGAGAACAACAATACCAATCTCGGGATGACTCAGTGTGAAGAGGACTTTGGTTTTGGATACAATGGAGGGGTCTCTGGTGGAGACGGAGCCTCTTCAGTCTACGGTTTGGGTCCAGAGTACCAATGCATTCGCTTCACTCCTTTTCTCCCTCAAAACTGGCACCTCTTACTAGACAGTACCATGAAAGAGGTACAAGTAAACTATCGAGTGGATGCAGACAAGGGCTTCAACTTTTCAAATGCAGATGAAGCCTTTGTTTGTCAGAAAAAGAACCACTTCCAGGTCACAGTCCACATCCTCCCTTATGGTCTCCCAAGATTTGTCAAGACACCTGAGGGAGTCAAGAAG
>Ga0157374_10006237_pt1 | contig 10111 bp, 11 predicted proteins | sample M25metaG_FD_115308 | JGI IMG/M metagenome (GOLD analysis project Ga0157374, IMG submission 115308) | Miscanthus rhizosphere microbial communities from Kellogg Biological Station, Michigan, USA - M2-5 metaG | ecosystem: Host-associated > Plants > Roots > Rhizosphere > Soil | place: USA: Michigan... | reverse complement strand
GACGGATTTCAGGAAGGTGTTAATCTCCCGTGTGGTGTGTCCGGCGCAATCAAAAGACTTCATTCCCTCTCCCATACACGCACCTCCAAAGGCTTAATCTCTTTCACCGTGGCCGCCTCACCGAGTAGATGCCGCAATCCCTGCTGTTCCGAGGCCAGCATAACAAGGCTGTCTTGTTCACAAAAAAGAAGCGGCTTGGTTGCGATAGGATCCCGCGTCACGCCAAGCCCCTGCGCGGTTGCAACAATAAACGAAAAGGAGCCGTCCAGATCTTTTTTGGCCGCTTCCAGCGATTCCTTGAGCGTATAGCCTTCGGACATTTTCTCGCCAAGATAGAGGCCGATGATCTCTGAATCGTTATGGCTGGCGAGCGTAAACCCGCGCGCTTCGAACTTCTTGCGCAGCTTGTAGTAATTGGTGATGTGCCCGTTGTGGGTTACGGCAATGTCCGGATACGGACGTCCCCAAAACGGCTGTGCGTGCGCGGGATCGATCTTGCTTTCGGTTGCCAACCGAAGATGCGCAATCCCGTGAGTCCCAGTCCAGCCGCCAACCGCCTCAGTGAGTCCAGTCGCCTCGCCGATCACTTTGCGAACGCTCATCAGTTCGCCGTATGAAGTCACAACGCTTCCAGGCACGCCGACTTCGATTCGGCTTACCAGGTCGATAACTTCCTTAGCGGGATCATCGGTCAACAGTGTGACGGAAGCTCTGAATCCGTTTGGTATAACGTCGAGGTCCGACAGCATCCCCATGCCGATATCGTAGATGGCACGCGGCTCGGGAAGGCCCTCTGGTATAATCACCTCCAAACTCCGAGTTCCGGCCTCTTGGGGCCTGGTACCGAAGACGGCGACGCCCGCAGAGTCTGCGCCTCTGTGCTGAAGGCACGCCGCGAGGGTCATCAACGATGCGCCTACGGGATAGTCTAGTTTCGACTTATTCAGGTCTATTACGCCAGCGATACCGCACATTTAGCGAACCCTCATCGTATGCAAGACACATAACGAAAAAACAAAAAAGACGCACCAATAGGACGATGCGTCGCTGTGCGACATACCGTCTCTAATGATGCGTCTTCTGTGACTAATACTGACTTCGGCTAACCATCGCCGAAGCAACTTCTATTGGATAGGAGTATATCACACCCTCAGGAAAAAGTCAACGCGGATAGCAGTCATTTTTAAAAATATTATGTACAAATCGCAAGCAATTGACGAGCAAGGGGACGCGAATAGTAATGATAGACCTTGATGAAGTTGACAAACAACTACTGACCGAACTTACGATGGATGCTAGAGCCTCGGCGGCTGCCCTGGCAAAAGTCGTTGGGCTAACGCGTCAGGCCGTCGCAGACCGTATGGAGCGTCTGAAGAACGATGGAATTATCCGAAACTACACCACTTCGCTCGATCCGGATAAGCTGGGATTGACGATCCGGGCGTTCGTGGCGATTACCTTGATGCCTGGTTGTTCAGAAAAAGAAGAGATCCGCGTGATCGCGCTTTTGAAGGACAACCCGTGGGTGCAGGAGTGCTACAGGGTGACGGGAGAAGACTACTTCCAGGTCAGGGTAATTGCGCCAGAGATATCCGCGCTACGTCAACTGGTGCTTGATTTGAGGGGTACAGGCGTTGTGCAGGGCACACGGACCATGCTGTCTTTAGAAACCTTGTTCGAGAAAAATCCGGTTGGGTACTGTCCAAGCTGGGACAGGTAAGAAGGGTTCATTCCTCTTCAGGTTCGGCCAGCAACTCCTCCAGCGCATCATATCGCCTTTCCCATAGCGAGCGTCTGTCGGAGATCCATTTTTCCGCAAGTTGAAAGCCAGCCGGCTCAATCCGGCATGTACGCACCCTGCCTATCTTGTCGGTTCGCACAAGCCCGCTATCCTGCAGGACATGCAAGTGCTGAACAACAGCGGCCAGGGTTATTGTCAAAGGCTCCGCCAATTGAGAGACTGAAATCGGACCTTTGCTGACGCGGTCAAGAATTTCTCTTCGACATGGATCGCCGAGGGCATTAAAAATCAAGTCGATTTTAGCTTGTTGGTTTTGCATCGTAACTCAATGTCTGACCTGCTATCCTGCCCCGCCATGTTACATAACTGGTGATGAGAAAAGTCAAAGCAATAACTGGAAAGCTTAATTGGGAGACTGGTGAGCCAACAGCCAACAGGGAAAAACAGGCCGATAGTACATCAAAAGTAAGTCCTGCGTAAGCCCACTCCCGCAGTGTCCGAGGGACCGGCAACAGAAGGGCCAGTACACCCAAAAGCTGAGCTGTGGCCAGCATTGTCGAAAAGTACCCAGGATATCCAAGATGGTTAAATACCGTCATGGACGGCTCAGCTTTCAGCAAAGAGCTGACGGCTCCAAACCCCCAATTCATAACGACTAATAGCGTCGAGATCCAATAGATAAGACTATATTTTACAGTTTGGCTCTTAATGTATTTCATTTAGTTGGCTCGTTCAATCTCTTTCGCCAGTTCCTCAAGTAATCCGCGAGTTCCGTGCTCACGTCCAGCAGATTGGTCTGTCCCATCGAAGAAAGCTCCCTGCTCCGTGTGCCTGAGAGTCGTTCCTTGCCCCGCCGACAAGAATTCTACTGTGACCTGGGAAGATGAGACACGCTTGTCTCCAAACTCCATCGTATAAACAGCGACGATCCGAGTATTCGGAACAATGTCTTTATAGCAAAAATCGCTCTTGATCAGATCCCCGCCCTGGAATCGAAAGCTCCATCTCTCGAAGGCTTCGACTCGAAAATCCATTTCAAAACTTACAATCTCGAAGCCGTCGGCATCGCCACCCATCCAGCGACGCTTTTTGGCGGGGTCTGAGAAGGCTGCAAATACTTTCTGCGGAGCGACTGGATAGCTGCGCTCAATGACGAATGTGTTGTGAATGACTGGAGTAACGTCCATTTGTTTCCTCTTCGATCTTGTTGGCTCACAATACTTAAGTCTAGACTTAAGTATTGTGGATTTTATCATCCTGAGCTTTGGCCTGTCAAGTCTTCGAAACAAATTCGCTTAAATATTTTGCCGTGACAATACTGGGAGACGACTACAGCCGGTAATTCTGTCAGTCGAGGTTGATTTAGGCTGTAGCGCCAACAAGGAGTTCTACGGGAAGCACTGTTTCGAGAGGGATGGATTCGCCTGCCAGAGATTTAACAACAAGCGATAAAGCGGTATTGGCGACGTCCGACCATGGGGCGACGATTGTAGTAAGCCGAACGCGCGGACGAATTTGTGTCTCCAGGCCATCGAAGCCCACGACGGCAAAGTCTTCCGGTACTCTAAAGCCATTGTCTTTTAGATAGTCCACCATCGCATAAGCCATTCGGTCGTTGGTACAGGCTATTGCAGTTGGCCTGTCCAATATTGGTCTGTTGAGGATTGTTATCTCTTCTTCGCTTACTGCAAACTCAAGCTGACCTCGGGAGACGGTCTCGAGAGAGAGCTGAATACCGTGCTCCGCGGCGCGCCCCGAAAACGCTTCAAAGCGCCGGTTCACCGACGACTGCTGAATCCATCCGCGCCTATACAGCACGTGTTTATGTCCCTTTGACGCCAGATAATCGGCCAGCATCCTCGATCCGCCTCGGTCGTCTGCGACAACCGACGGCAACGCGGGCACGGCATCCGCAATCGCAACGACGGGCAATGAGGATGAGGAAAGCCTGAGGGCCAGCGGATCGCCCTCCTGAGCGAACATGATGAGGCCGTCGATTTTACGGCTTATCAGCTCCATATAGATTTCGTTGACATCCTGCCCCCGAAACGTACTGTGAATCAATAAGTCCTTGCGGTAGTCGTGGCATCCGAGCTGAAGGCCGCTCACTATCTCGGCCAGGAACAGGTCGTGTGTGTTGAGCAGCCAATCACCAAGGTACAGACCGACAATGTCTGTACTGCGATGCCGAAACATCTTGGCGATGCCATTTGGGGAATAATTCAGCTCACGCGCGGCGTCGAGCACACGCTGGCGAGTTCCCGGCGCCACCCGCGTTTTGCTGTCGGCCTTTGCACTCAAAACGGCAGAAACCGTTACCTTGCTTACGCCGGCAAGCAAGGCTATGTCCGACATGGTTGGCGGTGTCGTGCTAACAGGTTTTTTAGTGAGGGTCACTGTGAAAGCGCTTTAGGGGTCGATGGAGTGACGTACATGTAAGTTATTACTCTCAATGGCTGAATCCGGTTAGCAAATTATACCAACGTAGTGGTAGGGTGTCAATAAACGAGAATAAGGCAAGGAGCAACATCAATGGCGACTGAGGATGATGTCCGCAGAATATGTCTACCGCTTCCTGAAACAGTCGAGGTACTTTAAGAGCGGCTGCCCGGCTTTTGCGGCCGAAAGAAAACCGGAACCATAATTTTCCATTCATGCTGTCCGATGCTATAATTCATCACGCAGCTTTTAGAAGGAAAAGAATGACATCCCCCGTAGTGCTCTCAACATGGTCCTTTGGCTTTCCTGCCAACGAAGCAGCGTGGCAGGTTCTTGCGGCCAAAGGCCGCGCTCTAGATGCCGTAGAGGCGGGCGTAAGGGTGCCTGAAGCTGATCCGCGTGTTACAAGCGTAGGTTATGGCGGCGCTCCCGACCGGGATGGGCATGTGACTCTAGACGCCTGCATTATGGACGAACACGGCAACTGTGGCGCTGTGGTTTGCCTGGAATATATAATGCACCCTATCTCGGTTGCACGTCTTGTCATGGAGCGGACTCCGCATGTAATGTTGGCAGGCGACGGAGCTTTGCAATTTGCTCTGGCTAACGGATTTACCAAGGCGAACTTGCTAACCCGCGAAGCAGAGAAAGCCTGGCAGGAGTGGTTGAAGACGTCTCAATTTAAGACAATCGCAAATATCGAAAATCATGACACCATCGGTATGATCGCCCTAGACGCCGACGGAAACCTTTCGGGCGCATGCACGACGAGCGGCCTGGCCTACAAGATGCCGGGCCGGGTTGGAGACTCTCCTATCATCGGCGCGGGGCTGTATGTGGACAATGAGGTAGGGGCGGCCGCAGCCACCGGCGTGGGAGAAGAGGTTGTAAAGGTTGTTGGCAGTCACCTGATCGTCGAACTAATGAGGCAGGGATATGAGCCGGAGCAAGCCTGTCGGATGGCAGTCGAGCGTATTGCAAGGCGTCACGCGAAGCGGAACGAAGACGTCCAGGTTGGGTTTCTAGCCATCAATAAGCAGGGGCAATACGGGGCGTACAGTCTAGAACCTGGATTTACGCATGCCGTGTGTTCGGCGCATACCGCAAATCATCTGGTAGACTCCAAAAGCCACTTCAAATGATGTGCTATGAACTTGGTTATTGAATGAGCTCCCAATTGGCTTCGAACCTTCACTTCGAGATCTCCTTTCCCGGCCCAGACGGTCAAATACAACGCCGGACGTTCGTAAATCCTGTGCGCTTGCTGGTCGCCAATAAACTGGACGAAGTAGCCGGCGTTATTGACGCTGTGAGTAATGCGGCGCATTCCGGTTTAACGGCGGTAGGTTTTGTCGCCTACGAAGCGGCGAGTGCGTTCGACGCGAAGCTTGTCACCCATACTCCTGCTGACTTTCCGCTGGCTTTGTTTGGCGTATTCGATAAGGGCACAACGCTGCCTGACGACGACGTCGTTGAACCGGACAATACACGCTGGCAACTAGACACTCCCTTTGCTTTATACGAAGAGAAAATCGACGCTATCCGGCAAGCAATCCACCGTGGCGACACCTATCAGGTCAATTACACACTGCGCTCGCTTGCCACGGTTTCCGGAGATGGCCTTGGGTTGTACAGGCAGTTAGCAAAAGCTCAAAACGCCCGATACTCAGCCTATCTTAGGTTCGAAGGCTGGGAGATGGTGTCCGTATCTCCTGAGCTTTTTTTCCGGTGGGACGGCACACGGATTGAGACACGCCCCGTTAAGGGAACGGCGGCGCGCAATCCGAATGTGGCAGACGATGATGCCGGCTGCAGACTGATTGAGTCTGTCAAAGACCAGGCGGAGAACGTCATGATTGTCGATCTCCTGCGCAACGATCTAGGCCGGATCACGAAGTACGGATCGGTTACTGTGGATGAGCTGTTCAGTCTTGAAACATATCCGACCTTCTATCAGCTCGCTTCACAAATTTCGGCTACAACGCTTCCAAACACAACACTACTAGATGTCTTTAAGGCGCTCTTTCCGTGTGGATCGGTAACCGGAGCGCCGAAGCGAAGCACGATGGCGTACATAGCTGAGCTTGAATCCAGCCCTCGCGGTGTTTATTGCGGGGCTATCGGAATTGTGGAGCCTATGGGCGGTCCAATCTTGCAAGACGCGGACGCAATCCGTGCGGTGTTTTCGGTTCCGATCAGAACAACAACCATCGATTCGACAACGCGCCAGGCTGTAACTGGCCTTGGCAGCGGTGTAACCTGGGATTCCAACGCAAGAAATGAATACGAAGAGGTTACAGTGAAGGCGCGCTATCTAAATTCGGGACAACGAGATTGGAGCCTGCTCGAAACGCTGCGTCTTGAAGATGGGACATACTGGTTGTTAGAGGAGCATTTGGATAGACTTGGCCTGTCGGCGAAAGCCTTTGATATAAGCTGGAGCGAGTTGGATGTTCGGGGCGGTCTTGCTGCTCTTGCCGAGGCCCACGAACACGGAAGCTGGCGGATAAGGCTCCTCGTCGGTCGAGACGGACAGTTCCGCACGGAAATCTTCGAGTTAAACGATCTGCCCGAATTGCTTAAGGTTGGCCTTTCCACGAATCCCATATCCAGCTCAGACATCTGGCTGCAGAATAAGACGACCAATAGAGACGTCTATGAAGAAAGGTTAAAGGAGTTCGAAAAAGCGTTTGACGTTCTGCTAATAAACGAGCGGGGAGAATTAACCGAGTTTACGCGCGGCAATTTAGTGCTGCAACTTGCGAATGTTTACGTGACACCTCCCCTTTCGTCCGGACTGTTGAATGGTACGCTAAGGAGCGATCTTCTAAAGAGCGGCAGCATCGTGGAGCACCCCCTTTACCCGGAGGACTTACACAAAGCCAAAGACATCTGGTTCATAAACAGCGTCCGAGGCTGGGTGCAGGTGAATCTGATCAAGTAAAATTCATCAGATGATCTGAGGTATACTGTATTCATGCAGATGGAACGTATTGAACGGCAGCAGCTTTCAGTTCAGGTTCTGGACAAGCTGCGGGACCTTGTTCGCAACGGCCAGTACCCGATTGGCAGCAGACTTCCGACCGAGCCAAAATTGATGGAATCGCTGGGAGTGGGCCGGTCGACAATACGGGAGGCCGTGCAGACCCTTTCACATATGGGCGTGCTTGAGGTGCGGCAGGGCAGCGGCACTTATGTTCGGGCGCTTCCCAGCGACACAGAACCGCTTTCCAGCACGCTTCGCCGGATGAAGATAGCGGAAGTCCACGAAGCGAGACTGGCGATTGAAGTGGAGATCGCCTACTTAGCGGCGCAGAGACGCACGTCCGACCACCTCGCCCGTATGCGCGACGCCCTTCGCCGGCGCGCTCTGGCCAGCCAAGATTCTCAAGACAAGACATCAATCGCCGACGCTGACCTCGATTTCCACCTAACCATCGCCGAAGCGTGCGGCAATCCTATTCTAGAAAATCTCTACAGATCGTTTTCCGTTGTTGTGCGCGACGCCATTGTAACTCAGTTCCGCGAAGCCGGGACCGACGACATACAGACGGAAAATCACGAAGAACTCTACAGGGCGATAGAAGCCCAGGACGCGGATCGCGCCAGAGACACCGTCCGCACTCTGCTCCTAAGAGCCAGCGATATTATCCAGCACCTATAGAAACCGGTGCGCCCATCCGCTATACTGCTCCTCTCCCCATCCTGCGGGAGAGGTTGGATTACCATGGCCTTTGTAGAACTTAACGACGCTTCCGTAATCCGTAACGGCAATCCAATTTTGGACCATGTTAGCCTGACAATTAGCGATGGGCAGCATACTGCCATTCTGGGTCCAAATGGGTCCGGCAAGTCCACATTGATGAAGCTGTTGTCCTGCCAGATTTACCCGCTGGCCAGAGAAACGGAGCCACAGCCTGTACGTATCTTCGGAAGAACTCGCTGGGATGTTTTTGAGCTAAGGACCCAGCTGGGAATCGTGTCTTCCGAAATGCATCAGACATTTGTCCAGGATGAAGACCTTAACACTCATGACGCCGTGGTTTCCGGGTTCTTCGCGAGCCAGGGAATTACGCAGTGGCGCAGGGTTACTACCGAGATGGAAGAGGCGGCAAAAGAGGCGCTCGACCTTATGGGAGTATCGTCCCTTGCCGAGCGGAAGCTAGGCACTCTATCGACAGGGGAAGCTCGGCGTGTGCTTATCGCACGGGCACTGGCTCCCAAGCCGAATGCGCTGCTTCTGGACGAGCCCACGACCGGCCTGGACATCGCATCCAGATATCACCTGCTTGAAACGCTGCGTACGCTGGTGGCCTCAGGAACAAGTCTCATTCTCATCACCCACCATGTCGAAGAGATTATTCCTGAAATCGAAAGAGTGGTTATTATTCGAGACGGCAAGATCTATAAGGACGGCTCAAAAGAATATCTTCTAACCGATGCCGTTTTGTCGGATTCCTTCGGAATAGGCGTGTCTATAACGTTCCAGGACGGCTACTTTTCGGCGACGCATCGATTATGATCAATGTCCGGGTATCTCTAAAATGTTAACTCTAATACTTGGCGGAGCGAGGTCTGGAAAAAGCAGGTACGCCTTGCAGCTCGCCGGCGCTGTTACGAGCGGCAGCTCTTCTCCCAACTTGCTGTTCATCGCTACTGCAACAGCCTGCGATGCTGAGATGGCGGATCGGATACGCAAGCACAAAGCCGATCGCGACATTATCTGGCGAACCGTCGAAGAACCGCTCGATCCGGCCGCCGTAGTACGGGCAAATCCAAGCGCCGACGTGATTGTTGTGGATTGTATCACTCTGTTGCTCAGCAACCATTTTATGGAAGTTTGGTCGGATGAGGCGGAACGCATCGATGACGTAGATCTTGAGGGCGTCAATCGCGCTGTAAAGGAGCTGATTGATGCAGCAAAAACATCTCCATCTTCCGTAATCCTGGTCGCGAACGAACTCGGACTTGGGCTGGTTCCCGAGACCGCGCTTGGCAGAGTATTTCGGGATACTGCGGGCTGGGCAAATCAGGAGATCGCGGCGCAGGCGGATCAGGTTGTGCTGATGGTTGCAGGGATTCCAGTGATCGTCAAGGGACCGGGTCAGGGTGTACGATGAACAATGATTCTTCTGGCAACCCCATAGTTGACTGGATAAATGCGTTCTTGGCCGCTTTACAATTTTTCACGCGTATACCTATCGACAATCTGCCGCCTGAAACCTATACAGAAGAAGGCAAGAAGCGCTCGGCAATGCTGCTGCCGTTGGTCGGCGTGGTGACCGGCAGCGTCATGGTCTTTTTCTATGTTGTATCCGGTTACCTGGGTTTGCCGCCTCTAGTTTCGGCTGCGATCGCCGTTGGAGGATCTCTGTTTTTAACGGGCGCTTTTCATGAAGATGGTTTGGCAGACTTCTTCGATTCCTGCGGCGCGCCGGACCGGCAGCGTGCGCTTGAAGTAATGCGCGACAGCAGGATAGGCACATTTGGTTCGGCCGCCCTGTGGATATCGCTGGCTATCCGCACATTTGCCCTGGCATCGATACCCCTGCCCCATCTGGCGGCGTCTATTTTATGCGCCCATGTGCTCGGGCGAACTTCGTCGTTGTATCTCGCGAATCGCCTTCCGTATGCTCGAAGCGCTCCCAGCCTGAATAAGACAATGATAGACGTAATCGGCAGCCGCGAATTAGTTGGCGGCTTGCTGCTAGCTACGTTCCTCTGCCTGGTCATATGGCCTGGCGCCCGTTTGAGCGTAGTATTCGTTATTTTGGCGGCCCTAGTTACGCTTCTCACCGAACAGATATACAATCGTCGATTTGCAGGCATAACCGGAGACTGCCTGAGCGCAAATAACCAAATGATCGAGGCAGCATTGCTTACGGCGGCACAATTTGCTTCCCTTGACTGCCTCTTACCGGACACTCTGTT
>Ga0157374_10006236_pt1 | contig 10112 bp, 9 predicted proteins | sample M25metaG_FD_115308 | JGI IMG/M metagenome (GOLD analysis project Ga0157374, IMG submission 115308) | Miscanthus rhizosphere microbial communities from Kellogg Biological Station, Michigan, USA - M2-5 metaG | ecosystem: Host-associated > Plants > Roots > Rhizosphere > Soil | place: USA: Michigan... | reverse complement strand
TAACGTACAACAATTATATCAGGTTTTAATTTTTTTAATTTGCTTCCAACTTTTATCCAGTTAAATGGATTGACTGAATTGATACAAACTTTGATGTTCAGATCTTTTGGTGCAGGTTCTGATGAATATTGTGATGTTCCCGGAAAAAGAACCGATGGATATTGCAATGAAAAAGTATAAATAGTTGTATCAGAATTTTGCGATTGAAATTCTCTTGCTAATCTTTCATCAAAAGATGCAAGGCCACCACGCAATGGATGTGCAGGACCGATAATGACAACGGATGCCATTAATTAATTCCTATTTTTCTTTCAATGAGATAATTGTTTCTATCAGGCGCATTACGTGCAACGAGTTCCGCTAAAAAACCGGTGAGGAATAATTGCATACCCATTATCATAACGGCAAGTGCAATATAAAAAAGCGGCTTATTAGTTAAGCCATATTCTTTGTGCGTAAGTTTTTCGATTATTAAAAATAAACTGCTGAGCAAACCAAATAGAAAAAACAACGTTCCGTATAAACCAAAAAAATGCATTGGCCTTTTACTAAAACGGCAAACAAAAGTTAGTGTTGACAGGTCTAGAAAACCATTGATAAACCTTTCCCAGCCAAATTTTGTAACACCATATTTTCTTGGGCGATGTTCAACAACTTTTTCGCCAATCTTTCTAAAGCCCGCCCATTTTGCCAACACAGGAATATTGCGATGCATTTCGCCATACACTTCAATACTTTTTACAACTTTTCTGCGATAAGCTTTTAATCCGCAATTAAAATCGTGAAGCGGAATATGCGATATAGTTCTTGCTGCCGCATTAAAAATTTTCGAGGGAAGATTTTTTGTGAGCTTATTATCGTAGCGCTTTTTTTTCCATCCGCTTACCATATCATAATTTTCTTCGCGAATCATACGGCGCAGCTCCGGAATTTCATCAGGAGAGTCCTGCATGTCTGCATCCATTGTAATAATCACATCACCTTTTGACGCTTTGAAACCTTCATTCAACGCTGCAGACTTTCCATAATTGCGCTGAAATTTTATTCCTTTAAAATTTGGATTAACAGCACTGATCTTTTCAATCACATCCCAACTATTATCAGTACTTCCGTCATCAACCATAATTACTTCATACGTATAATTATTTGCATTCATTACACGAACAATCCAATCGCTTAATTCAGGCAACGATTCTTCTTCATTATATAAAGGAATAACTATTGACAGATCCATTTATTACATTGGTTGATTTCCAAAAGGTGTTTGGGGATTTTTCTTTGCAACTGCTGCACCAATAAGAGAACTGATTAGGCCAGCTAATGCGTAGCCTATTACAACTCCTACCACAAGAAATAAGTTAAAATGATCTTTCATCATTCCAAGTGATTGATTTATTTGTTCATCAGATGCTTTGCCATCGGCCTCCATTTTTTGCCTTGACATTTCTATGATTTTATCAAGCATGTCTGGAAATAAAACATTAAATGCAAGTAAGCTATATGCGAGCATTATGATGATAACAACTGCAGAGGTTTTAAAACCATGCGCAAACAGATTTCCAAAAGTAACATTGGCATTTAATTGTTTGGAATAGCTGGTGCAAGCCCAGATAATTCCCGCAAGAAAAATCGCATATCCAATGTAGGTAAGCTCTTGATGTTTTAAGCCATCAGCAAAATAAAGAACTAAATTAAACACAATTAATGCGAGTGAAATAATAAGGCCTTTTAACTGCGGTGTTGTTACCTTGGTTTCCATAAAAATTCTTTAGTTATTTAAAATTAAATTTCCTTTTGAAACTATGCCAATAACATTTCCTTGCAAAAGAACATTTATAAAAGCTGAATTTTGCGATTTACTTTTTATTTCTTCTTTTTTTAAGATAAAATCTTTTGTATTGAACAAGGTAAATTCAGCTTTATTACCCTCTTTTATTTGCATACTATTTAAGTCAAATATTTTTCTTGCATTGATGGAAAACAATGCAGCAATTTTTTCGGGTGATAGTTCAGGTAAAACTGTTTGCACCACTGCATAAGCTGTTTGCAAACCGATCATTCCAAATTTTGCATATTCAAACTCACAAACTTTATCATCCCAATCCTGCGGCAAATGATGCGAAGCTATACAATCAATATCACCGTTTATAACTGCTCCTCTTAACGCCATCATTTCTTTTCTGCTGCGTAATGGTGGATTTACTTTTAAATTGGTGTTGTACGATGTAATGTCTTCGTCACAAAAGAACAAATGATACGGCGTAACAGAACACGTAATATTCAAACCTTTTTCTCTTGCAGCTTTAATTAAGTTAACAGATGTTTCAGTAGTGATGCCCGTGAAATGTAATGATGATTTTGTATAAGCCGCCAGTTCAATATCTCTTGCAATAATTAATTCTTCTGCAATTGCAGGGATACCGGGTAGGCCTAATTGTGTTGATACAATTCCTTCGTTTATTAAACCGCTTGCATTAATGCTTTTATCCTGTGGCAATTGTATAATCACACCATTAAATGATTTTACATATTGCAAAGCTTTTACAAGCAAGCCGGCATTTTGTAATGATTGCAGGCCATCAGTAAAAGCAACAGCGCCGCTTTGCTGCATATCATACATTTCAGCTAATTCTTTTCCTTCTCTTTTTTTAGAAATTGTACCCAATGCTTTTACATTAATTTTTACTGTTGAAGATTTTTGATTGATGTATTCGACCTGGGCTTTATTATCTGTAAAAGGACTTGTATCAGGCAAAATAAAAATAGTTGTAAAACCACCGGCTGCGGCAGCATTTGCACAGGTTTCAATGGTTTCGCGAAATTCATAACCGGGATCGCAGGCATGTGAAAAAATATCAACCCAACCTGGAGAAACAATTACATCTTTTGCATTAAAATATTGCGCGCTTTTATCCGTAATTGAATCATCAATTCTATTAATAACGCCATCAATAATTAAAATATCTTTTGTATTTCCGTTGTGTGGAGAATCTGGATCTGCAATCTTAACCTGCTGCAGTATTATGTTCATGTAATGCGGCAAAATTTGGCAAATATAAAATGAATTTTATGAAAAGGCTTTTACATTTGCGACATTGTCATTCTCGCACAGAGCTAGTGAGCAAACAGAAGAAAGTTATTCTATGTGCCTTTGTGTGAAATATATTCGGGTGGTGGCGCAGTCCGGTAGCGTATTTGCATGGGGTGCAAGGGGTCGCTGGTTCGAATCCAGTCCACCCGACTTAGAAGCTTATCAATTGTATTGATGAGCTTTTTTTATTTAGTATCAACCTTTTAAATCTTAGGGACAGAATGGATGTGTTGTCATTCCAGTTGATTTTCGTTCAAAAGTTCACCTATTCTAACACCAAGTTTTCACCCATTTTTTCACCTCCAAATTACCATCATGAACACAAAAAAACTGTCCATAAAGTTCTATCCAAGAATGGATAAAATCAATAAACAAAAACTCATTCCAGTATATGCGAGAATAGTTGCCGATAAGAAGATTGAGTTATCTACAACTGTTTTTATAAAGCAAAATGAATGGAATGAAAAGACTCAACGATTAAAGAATTCTTCTGAGGATGCAGAAAGAGTTAATGCATTTCTTGATTCATTTAATTCGAAAGTATTAGATGTCTATTCAAAATTATTTATTGAAGAAATTACTATTACTGCTGATTTATTAAAGGAAAGATTATTCGGGAAAGTTGAAAAAGTAAAGTCTCTTATAGAAGTGGTAAAGAACATAATGACAACTTTGAAAAAAGAATTGGTGTCGATTATAGTTATGGAAGTTTTAAGAATTACAAGACCACTAAAAAGTATTTAGAGGCCTTTATAGCTTATCAATATAGCAAGAAAGATATAGCCTTGCCCGAGGTTAGATATGCTTTCTGTGAGCATTATTTCACTTATATAACCACTATTAAGTCATGTAATAATAATGGAGCAAATAAGCATATACAGCGTCTCAAAAAGATAACTAATTACGCTTTTAAAATGAGTTATATAGAAAGTAATCCTTTATTAGCATACTCTTTAAAGTTCAAACCATTTCATCAGCTAAAATTATCTTGGGAAGAGATTGATTTATTACAAAATTTGAAGCTTTCTAATGAACAATTGAATAAGGTTAGGGACATTTTTATTTTTCAATGTTTTACTGGATTGGCATATGCTGATGTAAAGAAACTCTCATCTGAACACCTAGTAAAAGGTATAGACAATAGATACTGGATAAAGATGGAAAGAACTAAAACAAAAAGGCTGTTTAGTGTTCCTATGCTTATGCCTGCTCAAAAGATTTTGAATAAATATTATCGTCTTGATGACAGGGAAGAGGGATTAATATTTCAAGTATTGACAAATCAAAAAATGAATGCTTATCTAAAAGTGATTTCTGAAGTTGCTGGTTTGAAGAAGAATCTTACCTGTCATGTAGCACGACATACTTTTGCTACTACTGTTACATTATTAGAAGGAGTTCCAATTGAAACAGTAAGTAAGTTACTAGGACATAGTAAGATTTCAACTACTCAGATTTATAGTGTAGTAACAGAAATGAAAATCAGTAAGGATACTAAAGAATTAATGGAAAGGCTCAATTAGAAGAAATGGAAGTTTTGGAAGCCTATATAAATTTATGGTTACTGTTTATTCAACTGTAAGGTTTGTGTAGGCTTTCCTTCGCTGAGTAATAAAACAAAATAAACACCACTAGAATATTTACTCATGTTTAGATTGATTGTTGATTTACCACTTGCATCTATTGTTTTCATTTGAAGAATGTTCCCCGCGACATCAGTAAGTTTTATTGTACAATTTCCAATAGCATTAAATGAAATTGTGGCAATTGACTTTACTGGATTTGGATAGATAGAGAAGTTATTACCTGTTGCTTCTATTGAGGAAAGGGTGTTTTGTTGTAATAAATTGGTTACGGCAACCGAATCACTATATAAGGTAAGTTGAGTAGCGATTGAATTTGTAACTACAACTGAATAGTTACCATTTGAATTTACAGTTAAGCTTGCATTACCTGTTTTAGTTTTAAACAATACACCGTTCTTATACCATTTATAAGTATTGTTAGAAACAGTGCCACCTGCTACAACTTTAAGTACATTTCCGTTCTGTTGTACATTAATAATTGCTTGAGGTGAATACACAGCGAATGAAAAAGTAGCTGCAATGTTTTCCATTCCCGAAAAAGTGAGTTGATTGTTTTGAAGGTTTAACTTATCTAAAAGATAACGGCTATTTAAAAAAGATGGTACTGCGCCACTCAGGTTGTTATTAGATAAGTCTATCTCACTACCATCAAAATTGCCATAAGAGTCAGGAATTTTACCGCTAAATTGATTATTTTCAAAATAGGCATACGACGGATGGAAATTTTCAAAAGATGGCAACTTGCCTATAAATTGATTGTATGATAAATCAATATAGCTAAGATTGAGATTACTCAACGAAGGAATGGTTCCACCTAAATTATTATTTGAAACACGAAGCACTTCAAGTTGAGTGTTATAATTATTAAAAGAGGCTGGAATCCTTCCAGATAGTTGATTGTTTGAAAGAGCTAAAACATCGAGATTTCTGAGGCTATCTAAAGAAGGTATAGTTCCGCTTAATTGGTTATATGACAGATCTAGAGTGTTAAGCTCAATAAACTTATTTAGAGAAGCTGGAATTCGACCTGTTAACTGATTATCATTTAAAACTAAATAACTAAGATGCGCGATGCTATCAAACTTATTAATGTTTCCACTAAGATTGTTATGATCAAGTATGATAGAAACACCATAATCGCCGTACAGACTTGCTGTATCTTTTCTAAATATTGGAATACTGCCGCTTAATTGATTATGAGATAAATTCAAAACAGTGAGATTAGCACAATTCAGTATATGAATTTTACCTGTTAGGTGATTACACCCTAAATATATACCCTGGGGATTTGGAAGCTTAGACAGAAAAGAAATATTACCAGTTAAACCACAGCCATTAAGATCTAAATCAGACAATTTGCTTAGATTATAAAAGGTCGACATATCACCGCTTAAATTGTTAAACTCTAAATCCAAGCTTTCAAGCTCGGTTAAATTACCCATTGATGATGGGATAGTGCCGCTAAGCTGATTGTCGTATAAATACAATCCTGTAACTCTATTTGAAGTTATAGTTACCCCATACCATGATGCTACTGGGCCATTTAAATACCATTTGTGCCACCAATGTGGTCCATTTGTACTATTATACAAATCAACAAGTGCTAAAGAATCCTGTGTATTAACCTGCGCTTTTAATTCAGTACTAAATAAAATGATTACAGATAGGAATATAAGGTTGTAAAACTTTTTCATGGTTTTGGTTTGATCTCTGAAGTTAAGGTTTCAATTAGCAAAATAAAACAATTAGTACAATTTGTAGTTTTTGAACTTTTTGAAGTGTTCATTATTTGTTTTATCTGATGATGGGAGAGTAATAAAAAGTCTTTGTTGTTTTATTTGATATAGGTTTCTAGATATTAAATCGTATACACTTTGAAGTGTTGAGATAAATGAAACGTTGAAGAATAATCAGTCTCAACCCCTCTGGAGATGCATTAGGAAACCTAGCACCAGTGACAACAAACAACTATCAATCAATCACAACAGGACACAACAATCCCCTACGTTTTTTATTTTATTCTCTTACTTCGAATTTGCCGTACGTCAGACTAAGTCTTACACCTACAAGGAAACTAAAATGCCTGTTCATTCAGGTCACATTACCTATGTGAAATGTTCCTCCCAAATTCTTATAAAGAGAACTTTTACAGGTATCGGAGAAAAAATGATAATCGTTTATCGGTTGTTTAAAGAAACGTGATAAGTATAATGGATTATCCTCTAAACCCAACGTCTATCCCTATGCTGAACCCTGTTGAAAGGTAGCTTTAGGCCGCTAAGTCATGAATGACTTCCTGTACTATTAAATTACAAAATTTTTCTTGACTTACAAAATAAGATTACAGATTAAAAACGCATATCGAGCTTACTAGCGGACAGAGTAAAACATTACAATAACTGCTAGTTTAATCTTTAGTATTCATTAAGGTATAACTACAATATATATACTTAAATGCTCGGTATATACCTGCTATATATGCGATGTATACAAGTACTGACCCATTTGCTACCCCCTCCCTAGTGAAGTGGGGTGATCTCCCCCTATCAATTTTTTTCACAATTAAAAATTTAAATCATGGTTACAGTAACCACTTATTATGTCCGTCAAAATAAAGAGGGCAAATCATTTATTGCTTTAGAACTACAAGGTGACATGAATTAGTTCAGTCAATGGAAACTGGAAGGTTTTATGCAACAGCCAAAAGATGTTCTATTACTTCAACATTTAATGAAGAAACAGCAAAGACATTAATCGGCAAGCAAATGCAAGGCAGTATTCAAAGGGTAGAAGCTGAACCTTACGAATACACCGTTCCTGAATCAGGAGAAGTAATTCTACTGCAACATACTTATGAGTATGTTCCTGAATTAAGAAATCCTATTCCTTCTAAAGTGTTGCAAACAGTTTAATCTGCCAGGTTAAATTAATCTATCAAGTTAAAGCAGGATGAAATAGTCGTCCTGCTTTTTTTATTCATTCATTTAAACAATTAAAAAATGCAATTACAACAAGCACAAAGAAAACGTGTTAAGCTAAGGCTTAATGTAGCATCACCATCAGGATTTGGTAAAACATACAGTTCATTGTTATTAGCATATGGACTTACTAATGACTGGACAAAGATTGCTGTTATAGATACTGAAAATGATTCAGCATCACTGTATTCTCACCTAGGCAATTTTAAAACATTGCAACTTGGTTCACCTTATTCACCTGAAAGATATATTGAAGCCATACAAGTCTGTGAATGTGCGAACATGGAAGTTATCATCATTGATTCTATAACACATGTATGGAAAGGACAAGGTGGTTTATTAGAGTATCAAAATGCTTTAGGAGGCAGGTATCAGGATTGGGCTAAAGCAACACTTCTTTATCAGAAATGGTTAAATAAAATACTGCATTCATCTGCACACATTATAACCACTAACAGGAAGAAGCAGGGTTATAACATGATTACTGAAGGCAATAAAACAAAAGTAGAAAAAGCAGGTCTTGATGATGAAATAAGAGATGGCTATGAATATGAAATGACTATTGCTCTGGAGATAGTAAATGATAAACACATGGCTAAAGCATCAAAGGATAGAACAGGTTTATTTACTGATAAACCAGAGTTTGTAATTTCTGTTGAGACAGGTAAACAAATTCTTCAATGGTGTAATGAAGGAGAACCAGTAAAAGAAGTAAACATCCTTGAAAGAATCAATGAATGTAAAAGCCTTGATGAACTCTTAAAACTTTATTACGATCATCCTACTGATGATAAAACGATTCTTGCAGAATTCACCTCTCGCAGAAAAGAATTTGAAAAACAACCTACACCATCTCCATTAACTACATCAAAACAAAATAAAAATGGAACTCTTACAAGTAAAACCAAAGGTTAGTAAACAACCCGATGATCATAATACATTCCTTCCTCTCATTAAGACCAGTGAAGTATCTTCTGGAGAAGGGAATAACAATACAGTTGATAATACTATTACAAATCAAACGTCAACATCAAAACCGTTTATAGAAGCCAATACTATAGAAGCAAGCTTCGAAGAAATAAGGGATAAGCATATTATCCCTGTTTTTATAAAAGACAACGAACCAGTAATAAGCCATACTGAGTTTATAGAAGCAATGATGTACGAAGTGAAGCAAGTGTACCATTCAGAAAACATTTTACAGCCGTCTATTCGGTTATCTCATCCAATCAAAGGCAGAATACCCGAAGCAAAAAATAAAGCAGCCAGTGAACTGTTAGAACATGAAAGAACTATTTATTATGAACGTATGGCATTCATCATTGAAATACCTTCTGTTTACGATGAAATAGAAGGAAGTAAACTATCGCTATGTGTTGGAGGAGTGAAAGCATATAACATTGACAACCTCTATAACAGGAAGGGCGCTGATGAACACTTCAAAATATTCATAGGATTTAAGAACAGCATCTGTACTAATCTCTGCATATGGACTGATGGATTAAAAGCTGATGTAAGGGTTCAAAATAGTAATCAATTAAAAGCATCTATTCTTTCACTGATTGATAATTTTAATCCAGTTTATCAACTTAGACAGTCAGCCACTCTCTTAGACTATTCACTGACTGAACAACAGTTTGCACACTTAATCGGTAAATGCAGGATGTATCAATGTTTATCTAATGAACAAAAGAAGAATATACCATTCTTCCCTCTTGGAGATGCTCAATTATCTTCAGTATGCAAAGGCTATTACAATGATGAAAACTTCAAAAGAAATGAAGATGGTTCTATTAATCTTTGGAAGTTATATAACCTGTTTACTGGTGCTAATAAAACAAGTTATATAGACAACTTTATAGAAAGAAGTGCAGAGTCATACCAGTTTACTGAGAACATTAAAAGAGCTTTTCAAAATGAAGCTGATAATTGGTTTTTGAGTTAATAACCAAAGCCTCTATTAATTACCAAATGGAGGTTTTGATTTATCAAAGTCTTCGTCACTTACTTTAGCATTAATAATTATAGCAACAGTTTTTAGCTTTTCAATTTCGCCGTTGTGAACCTCATCTTCTTCTGAACAATAAGTTAGTTGGCCAAGTGTTTTATATTGAAGACAAAATGAAGAATCAGACCTATTTTTTTCTGCTTTATCAACGCTTACTGTCTTTATCAAATGAAATGAATCTTTACTATAATCAAGTTGTCGAACATATCCATTAACAAGAGTAGCCTGAATTTTATAGCAATCTTTATTATTAATCACCTCTGTACCTAAAAGCTTTATCTTCCAAAGAGAAGTATCTAAATAATCAAACTCATCAATAATGTTCTTCTTATATTTTTTATTTGTAAACTCTTTTGGATCAGCTTTTCGAATTTTATTATTAACTCTCTCGAAACCTTCTTTGCCGTTAAACCATTCTTCATAAACAACGTTGTTTTGATAAACTATCT
>Ga0157374_10006235_pt1 | contig 10112 bp, 7 predicted proteins | sample M25metaG_FD_115308 | JGI IMG/M metagenome (GOLD analysis project Ga0157374, IMG submission 115308) | Miscanthus rhizosphere microbial communities from Kellogg Biological Station, Michigan, USA - M2-5 metaG | ecosystem: Host-associated > Plants > Roots > Rhizosphere > Soil | place: USA: Michigan... | reverse complement strand
CTCCAAAAATCGATGTGAAGGATGAAGCTAAACCGGTAACAGAGGCCATAAATTGGAGTACAAGTACAACGACTGAATCTGCTGAGACAACATCAAAGGAAGCGAAGTTAGAACCACTTCCCATTGATTCTGAAGTAACAACAACTAAATTTGTCGATGAAGAACCGAAAGCAGTTACCATCTCTAGCACAACCACTTCAACTATCGCTCCTGAAATCATTGTTGAGGCAACAACAACTCAAGAACCCCAACATGATTTTGAAACCTCATCTCAAGCCTCCACTTCCACTTCAGAATCCACTTCTACTTCAGAATTCACTTCTGAATCCACTTCTGAAAAACCAGTAGAAACTGTGTCTGAAAATATTACAACATCATCTCCCTCTTCCACGACATTCATTGTAACTTCTTTGTTACCTAAAATTGAAAGAAAAGATGAAGGGGATGAATCTTTCCATTTTTCATCCACAGAACCCTCAACAACTACCACGATAACACTAAATTGGAATACAAGCACAAGTGAATCAACTACAACGGAGGAAACTCCTTTGGATGACGAGGCCCATAAGGGAGAGGAGGACACGACATGTATCTTTGAAGGAAAGGCATATCAGTCTGCGGAACAGATTCCTAGACCACATCCTTGCGATTTTTGCTTCTGCTTCAGGGGAGACATTATTTGTCTTCAACAAACATGTCCTCCTCCGATTCCTCGATGTTTCGAGACCCCCATCCAAGGATTCTGTTGTCCCAGATATGAGTGTCGTAAGTATCAAATATAGTTTGTAACATGAACATGTCTAATAAGCACATTTCTTGTTTTCATTTGTATACTAATTTATACAGCCGTCCAGTCGACTTACTATAACTCGACGACTCCTCGTTCAGTCGCGATTGAAGCCAAGGGCTGTAACGTCGATGGGCAGTTCTATGAAATCGGAGAGAGAATTAAGCCTGCCAGTGGTCCCTGCCTGGAGTGCAAGTGTGATCACAGTGGTCTCGTCCAATGTAATCCTCAAAATTGCTCTCCTCGGGCACCACTTCTCTTGCGAATGAACAGGGAATTTTTCTCTGGCTCTGCCTCCAAGAAAAGATAATAAAGAGGTGATCGATAAATACTGCTCACTTTATCTTTCAATCTCTCTCTCCCACCTCAAGTTTGAGTGATTGGTGTCCACTACAGCCAAGTGGATCTTCAATCCCAAGACACACGCAAAGTCTCATGTCATCAACACATCAAATGTCACTCCACATGATCATCATCATTAGCTCAGAATCATTTCCGAATCAATAAAAGAACATTCGGTGCCAAAAGTACCTTCCAGTCCATTGAGAACAAAAAGAGTAATCTCTCTCATGGGATACAACACACTGTACTAAACATTCAAGAATGATTTCTTTTCATCGTCATCTCAGTGTCATTACTTATCATTTTATCACCATCAGCCTCATCATCACATGTACACACTTGTTCTCTTGTTACAATCATTCTTTAGTATACAATTTACGTGTCGTATCAAATAAACTTGGGTTAATAAACAAAGAAATCATTGAGATTGGCATGTCATCATTTTGTTGTGTCATGTTCTGTTGTTGAACAAATCCATCTGTTCATGTCGTTTCATGACCACTGGAGTTGAAAACATGCCACGGAAATTTAATGTCGGCCTAGAATTCACTGAATCCTTGCTTGTGATGTTAAAATGAAATTCTTTTCAAAAGTTCTTTCAACGAAAAGAGCACATTCATGTCTCGAATTTGATCCTTTTATTCTTATCCTTGAGACTCATATTCCCTTTCATTCATTTTAGTTCAGCACACGACTCGGTAAAACGAATAAAAAGCGAATAATATTCCCAGGAGTAGAGGTAGTCTTATAAAATACATACTTGAACAGATCGATGCATCTCAAAGAGAATCTTTAGTCCTACAACAGTGTCACGAGTCAGGCAAGAGAAGTACAGTTTCTTTTATTACACTGCCGTTTCATGTTTCCTTGCGATTTTATTTGTATTACGTCTTGTCTTGACGGCTGTCATCACCAGATACGAAGGTAAAACACAAGAACAAGAGAATTTCGATCTGACACAAATGTTTTATCTCCACTCCAACACGAATCCGACAAAAAGGGAGACAAAGTAAAGTAAAGAACAGGAAGAATATCGCTGTGAGACTGTCAAGACACAAAGGATCGAAGCCAAATCTGGTCACTTTGTTTCGGAGCAGCTTCAGTTGACATGCTTCATAGAAAGAGTTCAAGTAGGAAGCCGTATGTGAACCAAATAGTTATTGAAAGAGAAAGAGAGTGAAACACTTCAAGAGTTTGTTCACATCATCATCTTTACATCGACAAGTGCTTTCTCTTCAATTTCTTTATGGCCTGAGGGATACCTTATCAAAAGCTTCCTGTCCGTCTTAATAACTCTTGTTATTCTGAGAAACAAGATTCATCATTAAATAATAGCTCTAGAAAGGAAGGAGACAGCAGGTCGAAGCAAAGAAGAAAAAAATAAGAAGAAAAATCCCCGGTTCCTTTAGTTCTAATTCTGCTTCTGCTTCTGCTCTGATATCTACCTCACATGACATACCTCTGACATTTTCCTGGTTTTACTCTGCAGCGCCTCTTCAGAGTACTCTGTTTATACATCAGACATCAGATGATCAAGAGAAAGAGAGAGAACTGTGGTTACAAATAAGCAGTTTCCTAACAGACTTTATTCCTTCCTTATTACTTAACTTGTTCTTCTTTCTGACTGACTGACTGTGGTCACCATTAAATCAGAACTGCCGTCAAAACAAACAATAAAAGCAACCAACTCAAGTCATTTAAGATGCTGATCAAGGAGTACAGGATTCCTCTGCCGTTGTCTGTGGAAGAGTATCGAGTGGCCCAACTATACATGATTGCCGTGAGTACTTCTTGAATACATTCAATCATCTTTACCTCTAATTTAATGCATTCATTACAGAAAAAGAGCAGGGAAGAAAGTCAAGGGTCGGAATCAGGAGTTGAAATCCTAGTCAATGAACCCTACTCTGAAGGCCCAGGAGGGTCTGGACAGTATACACATAAACTTTATCATGTGGGGAGACATTTGCCAGGATGGTTGAAGGCCCTTCTTCCTAAGTCTGCTCTGATTGTGGACGAGGAAGCCTGGAACTGTTATCCTTACACTAAGACTAGATATGGTTGTCCTTTTGTTGAGAAATTTTCCATTGAAATTGAAACCAAGTACTTTGATGACCATGGCCACCAAGATAATGTCTTTGATCTCTCGGAAGAGGACCTTAAGGAGCGGACTGTCGATCTCATTGACATTGTTAAAGATCAGTTGTATGGCAGTGACTACGTTAAGGAAGAGGATGCTACGACGTTTGTCTCCGAAAAGACTGGAAGGGGACCACTCGATGAGGACTGGATCGAATCCAATGCAAGGAAGGGCACGATCATGTGCGCATACAAGTTATGTCGGGTGGAGTTTAAGTACTGGGGAGCCCAGACCAAACTTGAGAGGTTCATTCACGATACTGCTCTACGAAGAGTAATGTTGAGGGCCCATCGTCAAGCATGGGCATGGCAGGATGAATGGTTTGGTCTTAACATGGAGGACATTAGACAGTTAGAACGTGAAACCCAAGAAGTTCTTGCTCAGAAAATGTCTTCAAATCAAGAGGACAAAGCACTTGAATCGGATGCAAATGCACTCCCTTCTGGTCCATCTCAAGAACAGGCCGCACAATCATTTCCAGGAAAAGTGGTCCAACGAATTAAGTCTCAAGACGACAGTTCAGATGACGAGTTTGTTGATGCAGAGACAGCTTGAGGACCTAAAGGGCAACAAGATATGAAAGATTCCTCGGAATCACTCACGTGATAACACATAACACACATGATAAGACAGATCGATGGATGGAAATGACTCTTGGTTCCCGGAAGGAAAGAGGAACCAAGTGCAACATTATAATGAAAAAATTAACTCCTCCAAAGATGTTATCTTGTCAAGAAAAAGGTTCGTGCAAACACATTGACTAACAAAATAGGAAGACAAACATTGATCCTGCAGTGGAATTGAAAACGTGGTAAGAATAGTCCTTAAGGAATGAAAGTAAATGATGAGCTCTCATGTTCCACTCTACTTGACCAGAAAATAAGCACACATTCCATCACCATATCATGGTCATCCATCCTCCCTCTCCGTGTCCTGTCCAAGTTATCCGTCGAAGTGTCAACCACAAGAAGAAGATCCCTCATCACTCACATCTTACACTGAACGAGTTAGAATTCCTTGTCCTTTAAAACTAAGAGAAAGTGTGATCGAGTTGAGTTGATGATCCAATCAATCACTCAAACCTAACGATGAGCAGATGCATTTTTCCTGTTTTACTTGTAGTTGTAGTTAAAATTTTCTTATTTGCTTCCTGATTGAAATTATGAGTTGTTAAGATGTATTTTGAAAAGTATGTATTACCCTGTGCTTTGACACGATATATATAATTCCAGGTTGTCATTAAGAGGAATGCAAGTTGGCAGCGAATCATTGCCATTCCAGCTACTATTTCTACCTCAGGTTCCTTGCTCGATCACAACTAAACACATTATTAGTCAAGTTTTAATCTGCATCAAGTCCTGTGAGTGATGATCACTCATGAGCCTAATGGTGCCCTGTTATCCGATCAAGTATGAAAGAACAATTCTAGTTATTAATCTATCATTTCAAGTAGGAAATATATTGCTTCTGTTATCCATTGTACTTGTTAACCTCTGATTAATGTACGGGAACAGAAACCAAATGTCGGCCAAACATATTGTATCTCTTGGTTTACTTGTATTCAAAGAAAGGAAAAGAGAACAATACAATACTCTGATGAGAAGAACAACAAAAACAAAACTATCAATGAATAAAATAAAAAGTTGTCCTTATTCTCTGACATATACTAATTAAGTCAAGTAAAAGTGATGATGAAACTCAGAAAAACTTGAAAGAAGTGTGTGGTTCGAGAGAAGAATACGACCCCTTCAGAGGTCTTTTGTGAAGACGAAGACGAAGAAGTGAAGATAAAGGAAACACAAGAAGACTACAGGAAAGACAGTCAGTCAATGACGACAACCAAACCATTTGTTGTAGAAACCATGTCTCCATTAGTATTATAGCCCTCTTACACAACACAAGACTGAGCGAGATTCTTCCTTCAGACATGGAGGACTGCCCGTCGACATCATGCCTGCCTACCTTAACTGATAACGTCATCATGAATCTCTCTCAGGAGGACATGCCTGGAGAAGATTCCAATTCGAGGTCCAGTCATTCGATGGCCAAACGGGGATCTCCTTCCACAGACACCTGCACTGCCTCCACCCCCTGTTCTGTGACCACAAAGAAAATGAAGGTCTCTCGAGAGTACACACCCCATGCAAGTCCGACACATGACATGAATTTGCATAACGACATGACCATTAAACCAACTACTCAAGCATTTACTCAAGCATTTGCTTCACCTGGATCTTCTCCTCGGGATTCGGACGACGACTTTCAGTCCATTTCAGAATCGATGACTATTCTCGAGCCTCAAGGACTAGATAACTGGTTACAGACCTTCCAGGCCTGGACTAACTCTGAGAGAATGTCTGCCCTCGAATCCTTGGTCACCAACGAACACTGCGATATCCAGCAGATTCGCTTCCTCCTCTCACTCATTGAACCCCAGTTACAGAGGGACTTTATCAGTCTCCTGCCCAAGGAATTGGCTCTCTATGTTCTTAGTTTTCTTGAACCAAAGGACCTCGTGAAGGCTGCCCAGTCCTGTAGGAAATGGAGGATTCTTTGTGAAGACAATCTTCTTTGGAGAGATAAGTGTAGAGAAGAAGGCCTGTTGGAAGATCATGAAACGGTTGTTGATCTTTTTCGTAAAAGAAGTGGCAAAACTAGGAATCATGCCTCTCCAACTGCATGCGAATCTGGAGAGAATGATGGCAGTGCTTCCATTAGTCTAATGCCTTTTGTCGCATCAGAGTACAAGGCTGGCTTCCTCAGACAAAAGACTATTGAACACAACTGGAGGAATGGAATGTTTCCTTCTGATCCTGAAACCAATGGAAATGCTTCCCCTGCAACCTCTTCAAAGAAAACAAGATACTTGCGAGCTATTCTTCAACTGAAGGGACATGATGACCATGTAATTACTTGTCTCCAATTCAACCCGACTTCCAAGTGAGTACAACTTTTAGTTTTGAATTAACTTGATTCTAATGACTTGTATTTTTGACAGTCTCATCGTAAGTGGTAGTGACGACAACACCCTTAAGGTGTGGTCCAGCTCAACAGGAAAATGTCTTCGAACTCTAACTGGTCATACTGGTGGGGTCTGGTCCTCTCAATTATCTCCTTCAGACATTGTTATCTCTGGGTCGACTGATCGAACCCTCAAAGTTTGGAATGCTATCTCAGGCGAATGTCTACATACCTTGTACGGACACACTTCCACCGTGAGATGCATGGCCCTGCATGGAGATCAAGTGGTCTCTGGGTCTCGAGATGCAACCCTGCGAGTCTGGGACATCACGACTGGAGAATGTTGTCATGTCCTCGTCGGACATGTAGCTGCTGTTCGTTGTGTTCAATTTAATGGAAAGATTGTTGTCTCTGGAGCCTATGATTTCCTGGTCAAGGTTTGGGATGTTGAGTCTGAGACGTGTACTTTTACTTTGGAAGGACACACTAATCGAGTTTACTCCCTTCAATTCGATGGAGAGAATATTGTCAGTGGATCTCTTGACACTTCGATCCGAGTCTGGTCTGCCTCAACAGGAACCCTTCGCCACACACTCGTCGGACATCAATCGTTGACGAGTGGAATGCAACTTCGAGGCAATATATTGGTCTCTGGAAATGCCGATTCGACTGTAAAGGTCTGGGACATAAACACTGGAGAATGTCTTCAGACGTTGGAGGGACCTAACAAACATCAAAGTGCAGTAACTTGTCTTCAGTTTAACTCCCGGTTTGTCATCACCTCCTCAGATGATGGGACTGTCAAACTATGGGACCTCAAGGGAGGGGAGTTTATCCGGAACCTCGTCTCTCTTCCTTCAGGAGGCAGTGGAGGGGTCGTTTGGAGAATCAGGGCATCAAACACTCGACTCGTCTGTGCCGTCGGATCCAGGAATGGAACTGAGGAGACTAAACTCCTTGTCCTTGACTTTGATTCCGAGTCTGAACCTGAGAAAAGTGTTAGAACCCCTTGTTTTAATCCGTTGTCTGATGCTGGTCCATCTACCTCAGCCGGTCCTTCACGAGTTCCTTGTCGATTCGATGATCTCTCTATGATTGTGGAGGAGGAGGACAATTGGGGGCCTGAAGTCCTTGAAGACGAAGGCAATTCAAACAACAGCAGTGATTCAAGTCAAGTAGTTCTCGATGACTTGGTCACTATTTAGCAACCAATTGTTAACGAAACAAGTCACTCCTTTACTTGATTCGATCAAGTTTTAACATGAGAAGTACAACAGCGAAGCATTTGTTCCGAAGAAATGATAATGAAATATGATACCTGTACTCCATCTTACCATCAAATTCCATACTAGTTCATATGCCTTTCTTGTGTCACTAATAAATCTTGCCAATTCTTTTAACTCTCTCGGCATCACTTTATGAATGAGATTGATAACTGTCTTTTAGTTAATGAGTACCTGTCCTGTGGTCTTTCATGATAACGAGATGGTACGGCTAAAAGACCTTTATTTTGTTTCAAAGTAATGTACCCAATAAAATTGTTGACACGGTTTGATTTGATAATTAATTGTAAGAAACATGGCATACATGAATGAGTTAGCAATGGTTGGGAGCCGTCTCCTCATACCTCTTCCTTAGAGTAGCCAGGATTGTTTTGTAAACTGCATTGTTTCTTCGGATAAAATTGATTCGTCGGTTTTGATCCTCTGCATCAATCTTTTTGATTCCAGAGGCATGAACAAGGAATGCATTGTCCAGTACAAGAATATCGTAGTCCATCAGGCACATTTCATACATTTGTGACATCTTATCTCGTTTCCCTTCCCAAGTAAGTCTCTCGTCATAGAGTGGCTCGGCATTGGTTCCAATATAAAGTGGTTCCCAAGAAGATCGGGATCTCGTTCTCTTTGTGACTCGAAATACATTTAGACTTCCATTTCCAGGAGTCTTGAGCCACTGATCTCTGTCAGGGAAGTTTTGGCAGATGTCACACACATACTTGTGGAAGAAGACGGCATCTCCTCTCTTGAACATGTCCAGCAACTCGTTCTTTGTTGCAGGAGGTTCGAGTCCTGCCTTGACTTCGAAGATGGGAAAGTGATAGACATGAGGCACTTGAGGGTTAATAAGGGGTTCCTGGTGGGCTTCTTCTCTTTGAAGGAGATCCTTGAACATGGATCCCACATGAAGACTGGGGTAGAGTTCAATGTCAGATGCGAGTAAGTATTTTGTGCGGGATTGAAGGCGGGCAACGTTTCTGGCGACATTGATTGGGTATGGTAGCTTGTGATCCTCCCTAAATGTCGATGAGAAGTTGTCCAGGAGGGCATCGTCACTAATATTGCAGTTGAGACTTTTGTATTGAGAAACTAAGGAATCAGGGAATGATATGTTGTTGAGATTTGGTCCATGAAGAGCATCATAAATTAAGTGGAAGGATACTCTGTTCCGGACACATGGGTCACCACACCTTCGATAGAAGTAGATTATCTCCAAGGCAGTTGTAAAGTCAGTTCCAGGAGCATATACTGCGAGTGAGACATGACCCTCCCATCGTTTACAGAGTGGAATGGCATGTCTGAGAAATTCATAGGACCCTTGAGTTGTGTAGGTGACCGAGTCATTGCCAACATCGTCATCAGAGATAACATAGTTATTGATCACAGAATAGGAAGCACGAGATTCTGTCGTCCACCATGGACTTTGAGGCATAGACTTTGTGTCATCATCAATACTGTCAAAAGGAAGGGCTTTGGGTTGGTCATCCTCTTGAAACACTGCCCTGGGAGATTCCATCTGTTCAGTCGAGTAATCCGTGGTTAATGATGGTCAAGACAGCAAAACATGATACGATACCTTCTCTTCGAGTTGACTCCTGACAACGATGTTACTGTTGGTCGTGTTCATGATGACTACACAGGGTGTGTTTGTAAAGACACCCGAGTTCATCCAGAGCACGAGGTACATGGCAAGGAATACATTAATAAGGATAAGGACTTTGAGAAGGGACTTGGATTCCATCCTTGAAATCCAGGTCCTCCTGGGACTGTAGACTTTCCCGGTCATGGGTCTCTTGGTATCCAGACTGAGGTCACATTTGTTTAACTTCTTCTCGTTTTAATTGAAATTCACGGGAATGTGTTTGCCATTGAAAATCAATTATCATGTCAATTGGATTCCAATGTAAAGTAAATGAATGAGAGGTTGTTTACCCTGAGAAGGAGGTCCTTTTACTGAGGGATCGTCAAGTCAGTGTAAGACAAGAAGAAGAAGAATAAAAGTCGTAAAGAAAATGACAAGAATAGGGTCGTAAACACCTGTCTCTTAAAAGGTTATGGCAGAGAAGATGAGGCAGGAGGTCGACAGAAAACATAAAGAGATTCTCATTTCCTTGTTTGAGCTGTTTAGGTTGTCATTTCTTGTGTAATCTCTCTTGAAAAATAGCAGTAGCAGAGCAGGAGGAGGAGGAGGATGAGAGGATTCAAGAGTATTAGCACTTCTGTGCGATATTTGTAATATAAAGGAAATTAGCTTATGCTGATCAGGGTATCTATACCTCTTCTTTGCTCAGGGGACCCATCAAAGGACACATTGATCACTCCCACCTGCGACTGAGAAAAAGTGTCAGTCCCTCCTCATTCTTTCAATCAACTTATCCTTCCCTTCAATGATTGAACAACTTTAGATCCTCTTTATCAGTGACATTTATTTACATGACAATTGTTGTTTCTAATTCCTAGTTTACAGTTCAGGAGTATGTTATATCATCAGACGACTACTTCTTTTACACAAGAATTAAGGGAATATCAATCACACGGCAAATCTAATACTGAGTTAATTCTCGTTGAAATGAATAAGGAATGAATGAATCTACATCGTCTT
>Ga0157374_10006232_pt1 | contig 10115 bp, 9 predicted proteins | sample M25metaG_FD_115308 | JGI IMG/M metagenome (GOLD analysis project Ga0157374, IMG submission 115308) | Miscanthus rhizosphere microbial communities from Kellogg Biological Station, Michigan, USA - M2-5 metaG | ecosystem: Host-associated > Plants > Roots > Rhizosphere > Soil | place: USA: Michigan... | reverse complement strand
TGGATAAAGGTAAAAACTAATCCGTCCTACCAGATTACCGAATTCCACTTCTTCTCATCTAAAGACGAAGAAATTAAGTTATAAATGTGCAGATATGCAGATTTGCGAATGTGCAGATGTCTTAAGTAGGGCATCTGCATTTTTGTTTTTAGGGCTGGCGCTAAGCATATAAGGCTCGTATGTTTTTTAAATTTCCCTTTTCCCATTCTTGAATCGTAGTCCTAGCATTTCCAGCTATAATGCCTTTGCTTTGGGCAATGTAATTTAAAGTGCTGAGTGCTTCTTTTTCATAAATAGGTAGTAGATAAGTTGCCGCACATCCACGAACAGACATATTAGGATCGTTTAAAAATTGAAGTAATTGATCAATAGCCTTGTCTTTAATTAAGTAATCAATTGCTTTTACAACAATATCGTAATTTTTATTTCCTAATTTATAGTTTCCTGATTCGGTGGCCTCGCAGTGAATGACTGCTGATTCCCTAAAACACTCTAAGGCGTTGTTCACATTTTTAATTTTCACTGGTATTATCTATGAAATGCTCTAATTATTGCTAATTTATTTAGTAAATCTAAGCATAAATGTGCAAATTAATCCGCACATTTGCACATCTGTAATCTGCACATCTGATCAATGGCTAAATCTAAAGTTGCATATTTCTGCCAGAGCTGTGGCTTCGAATCACCTAAATGGCTGGGCAAATGCCCGTCGTGCCAGCAATGGAACACTTTTGTTGAGGAAGTGATCGAAAAGACGAACGTTGCCGTTCCTACCTGGAAAAGTAACTCGACTACGGCACAGCGCTCTAATAAGCCTGTACAGGTTTCCGAGATCACTTTTGATGAAGAGCAACGCATGCTTACCCCTGACAAGGAGTTTAACCGTGTTTTAGGCGGCGGCATTGTCGCAGGATCGCTTGTATTGATCGGCGGGGAGCCTGGCATCGGGAAATCGACCTTAATGTTGCAGCTGGCTTTAAACATGCCGCAGATGAAAGTACTGTATGTATCGGGCGAGGAAAGCGAGCGGCAGATAAAGATGAGAGCGGAGCGGTTGACGGAGGTCGGCAGTCGGAAGGCTGAAGTCAGAAGTCAGGAGTCGGAAGTCAGAATAAATAAATCCGAAATCGAAAATCCGAAATCCCAAATCGGTAGCGGTTGTTTCATCCTGACAGAGACCTCAACTCAGAATATATTCAAACAGATAGAGCAACTGGAGCCTAACCTGGTAGTAATCGATTCGATACAGACACTTTATTCTTCGCATATTGAATCAACACCGGGCAGTGTATCGCAGGTAAGGGAGTGTACGGCCGAATTGCTGCGTTTTGCAAAGGAATCATCTACACCGGTATTCCTGATTGGTCATATAACCAAAGACGGCATGATTGCCGGCCCCAAAATACTGGAGCATATGGTTGACACCGTTTTGCAGTTTGAAGGCGACAGGCACCATGTTTACCGCATTTTGCGGGCAGTGAAAAACCGCTTTGGCTCGGCATCAGAATTGGGCATTTATGAAATGATGGGTGAAGGGCTGAGAGAGGTATCTAATCCGTCAGAGATATTGCTTTCACAGCGCGACGAGCCTTTAAGCGGAGTTACTATTTCAGCTACACTGGAAGGCATGCGGCCTATGCTCATCGAGACACAAGCTTTAGTGAGCACATCCGCTTACGGAACGCCACAACGTACTGCTACGGGCTTTGATACCCGGCGCATGAATATGCTGCTGGCCGTGCTTGAAAAGCGGTGTGGTTTCAGGTTGGGTGCAAAGGACGTATTCCTGAACATTACAGGCGGCATCAGGGTAGAAGATCCCGCTATTGATCTTGGCCTGGCCGCAGCAATTATCTCATCACACGAGGATATGCCCATTCCATTCAAAACCTGCTTTGCCGGGGAATTGGGTTTATCTGGTGAGGTGCGCGCAGTGAACCGTATTGAACAGCGTATAGCCGAAGCGCAGAAACTGGGCTTTGAGCAAATATTTATATCCAAATATAACCTGGCTTCGGGTGGAAAGGAAAAAAAGCGGATAGACCTGTCCCGTTATAAGATCGAGATCAAAACCGTAGGCAGCATCGAAGAAGTATTTAGTATGTTATTCGGATAAAATAGAAAGCCTGCAAGATATTATCCTGCAGGCTTTCTATTTTATTATTTGATTTACAATTAATTGGTGCTGACAACAACAACTTTTCTTATCCTGTTATTGTTAAAGTCAGCTACAAAAATAGCTCCTGACGGAGTTACACAAATGCCTTTTGGTGTATTAAACTGGGCTGCCGTGCCCGAGCCATCAGAAAAACCTGCCACATTCGCCGAACCAGCCAGATCGTAAAGTACATTAGCAGAGGTTAATTCAATGATCCTGCCCGACTCATCAGTAATAAAGAAATTACCTTGTGAGTCCATTGATATTCCCATCGGGCTGCCTAATAGCGTAGATTGCCCTGGCCCTCCGGCTATAGTTGTAACAACCGCTGCAGGAGTAATCTTCCGGATTGCATTATTACCCTCATCCGCAACATAAATATTACCCTGGGTATCTACAACTAATCCGCTTGGATCCCTGAATGATGCATAAGTTCCGGTTGTTGTATTTACTGTGCCATTTACATACCCTGGTGTTTTAGTACCAGCAATTGTGCTAACTACTCCAGCTGAAGTAATTTTACGAATCATATTATTGTCGCGATCGGCCACAAATATATTCCCATTCTGATCGAGTGCAACAGCTATAGGGCTCCTGAATTCTGCAACCGTAAGAGCAGCACCATCAACATAGCCTGCAATCCCGTTGCCTGCAACAGTCTTTACCACGCCCGCTGTAGTAATCTCCCTGATAACGTTATTGCCAAAATCCGCTACGAAAATATTTCCTTGCACATCTACTGCCAAACCTTGCGGACCGTAAAACTCTGCGTCTAAGGCAGGGGTATCTAAAGGTGTATAACCTGCATTTCCATTGCCGGCAATGGTTATAACATTACCATCTGGTGTTATCTTACGAATCCTGTTATTAAATGAGTCTGATACATAAAGATTACCACTTGCATCAGAAGCAATACCCGCAGCATTGTTGAATAAAGCAGCTGTTCCTAAGCCATCACCATAACCACTATTGGCACTCCCGGCAAATGTAATGACCGAGCCGTTTACAGATGACAAAGTTGAGCTCGTTGTAAACTTAACCATGCTTCCATAGCTCGTTCCATATTGATTTGTGGCATAAGCCCTTAAATAGTAAGTTGTGTTTGGTGTTAAGCCAGTTAAATCAGTTGCAAACGTATATGACGTGGAACTAAGAGGTGTAGTTTGCTTTTTATCGCTTATAGTAGGCGTTTGGTTCGAAGTACTATAGCACACACCGTATTCTGTAATAACTGACGTGCCGATAGAAGTAACTGTACCTCCGCTTTGCGCAGTGGTAGAGGTCACATCCAATATTACATCATTGGTTGTAAGTGATGGAGCTGAATTAGTAGTATCGGTATTAGACTTTTTACATCCAGTATCTAAAAAGGCGACAGATATAAACAGAATGACAGCTAGTAGGGGTGTTTTCATTTAATATTTTTTGTTTTTAAGTCATCAAAATCCCTTCACTGTACCCGGATTCCGATTTTTCATATTTTCTGCAAACTTAATTTAAATCAGCCTAATGTCTAACAGATTTCAATAGTAATTCAAAAAAGTTACTTTCTAAACTGATTTAACATATATTAACAAACCCGATTTATATAAAACCTTTACAAAAAGCTGGCTGTTATAGATTTAATAGCATTACGATGAAAACGATCTATTTATTACTGGTACTATCATTATTTTCATTTTCCCTGTTTGCACAGGATAAACCTTTGCATGGAAAAGTGTATGGGAACAAGCCCGGAGCCGTAATTGTAATGGCCGACAAGCTCGAATCTTATCTCGGAGAGAGGTCGCGCAAGGAAACGACCATAAAAGGAAAAGTGCTAAATGTGGTAAAGGAAAAAGGTGGGTGGTTTACTATTGATGCGGGCAAAGGGAAAATCATAGCAGCACATTTTGCAAAATATGATGTAGAAATATCGGCTGATCTGAAGGGAAAGACCGTAGTTGTTGAAGGCATAGTGCAAAGACAATCAGCGTTGACCGGTGAGCAGAAGTTAGCAGGCGAAAAACAAGCCAGCGATAAAACCACCAACCAACTTAGTATAGAAGTGACTGGAATAATGGTGGAGTAGCCGCCCAGTTAAAAACTCGCTCTGCGGGTTAACATCACAGGCTCCAGTTCCAGATCATTCACAAACAACTCGCGCAGTTTCTGCTCCACCTCGTTTTTATTGATGGTGCTGTTGCGGCGTATTTTTGAATGGCTTTCGCGCGAAATTTTGCAGGCCAGGTCGCCTACAGTTTTCAGGTGCATTTCTTTCCCAAATTTCCCCGCCAGTTTCAAGGCGATACCGGATAACAAAAGCCCTGCCACACCGGCAAAGAGGTTATAGAAACAAAAAATGCCTGATCCAATGAATGTAAGTACAAAAATGCTCACGATCCATTGCTTAGGTTTAAGCAGGTTAGTCTTGAAGCCAAGTTCATCCTCGATCTTTGAAATTGCTTCTAAGCGGTCTTCTTTAGGGAATAGCTTGCAAAGCTTTGTATGAGTTGAAACATCACATTTATTGATGCCACTTACGCTTGAAATAGCATTCCTCAGCATATAAAACGCATGCTGGGTGGTGCATTCTTCGTGCTCTGAATCAATCTTGCTGATAACCAGGTCGCAAAGGTGGCCGAATGTGGTTATGTTTTTTAACCCTTCGTAATCCAGCGTAATATTAAAGGAACGCTGGATCTTTACTAGAACGTCGCTTATATCGTTAGGCTCAACGCTATTAAGCTGATAAATTTTTTCGCTCATACACTTTAGTGTCTTTAATAAGACACTTTCTATGCCAATTCTTAATTTATTTACTCAAGTACATTGATTTCTCTTTATACAAGTGCCTGAAGTAAGGGTCTTCCAGGTTTGGTATAAAACGGATGGCTTCGCCAGTTGATTTCATCTCAGGGCCGAGCTCTTTGTTCACTTCAGGGAATTTATCGAAAGAGAACACAGGCTCCTTGATGGCATATCCGGATAGCTTGCGCTCGATTTTAAAGTCTTTCAGTTTATTTACACCCAGCATCACTTTAGCTGCAATGTTGATGTAAGGCACATCGTAAGCTTTAGCGATGAACGGTACAGTACGAGATGCGCGCGGATTAGCTTCTATCACGTAAACCTTTTCGTCTTTTATAGCAAACTGGATATTCAGCAAACCGCGTACATTCAAAGCCCTGGCAATCTTTATGGTATGATCTTCCATTTGTTTGATCACATTGGCCGACAGGTTGAACGGAGGCAATACAGCGCTCGAGTCGCCTGAGTGAATACCCGCAGGCTCGATGTGTTCCATCAGGCCGATGATATGAACATCTTCGCCATCATGGATTGAATCTGACTCCGCTTCTTCAGCACGGTCAAGGAAGTGGTCAATCAACACGCGATTACCTGGCAGGTTACGTAGCAGGCTCACTACCGCTTTTTCAAGGTCCTCATCGTTGATAACGATACTCATACCCTGTCCGCCTAATACATAGCTCGGGCGAACCAGTACCGGATAACCTACTTTATGTGCTACTTCAATTGCTTCTTCTGCATTTTCAGCAACACCGTATTTGGGGTATGGAATATCAAGGTCTTTCAAAAGGTCAGAGAAACGACCGCGGTCTTCGGCAATGTCCATGTTATCGAATGACGTACCGATGATCTTGATGCCATGCTCATGCAGCTTTTCAGCCATTTTAAGAGCAGTCTGACCGCCTAACTGAACGATTACACCCTCTGGTTTCTCCAGATCGATAATCTCGCGCACATGCTCCCAGAATACTGGCTCAAAATAAAGCTTATCGGCCATGTTAAAGTCGGTCGATACAGTCTCCGGGTTACAGTTAACCATGATCGCCTCAAAACCAGCTTCTTTGGCCGCTAGCAAACCGTGCACGCAGCTATAATCGAACTCGATACCTTGTCCGATACGGTTAGGGCCTGAGCCTAATACGATGATCTTTTTCTTATCTGATACTTTCGATTCGTTTTCGCCTTCGTAAGTAGAGTAGTAGTAAGGTGTTTTTGCAGGGAACTCAGCAGCGCAGGTATCTACCATTTTGTATACACGACGCATGCCTAAAGCTTTGCGGCGCTGGTAAACATCTTCTTCAGTTACGTTGCCAAGCACATGTGCGATTTGTGCATCCGAGAAGCCCTTTTGCTTCAGCGTGAATAAGAACTCCTCAGGAATATTAGTTAATGAGTAACGACGCAGTTCAATCTCCAGGTTTACTATCTCCTGTATCTGGTTCAGGAACCAACGGTCTATCTTGGTAGCTTTTCTTACCGATTCGATAGGCACACCCAAGCTTAAAGCATCATAGATATGGAATAACCTGTCCCAGCTTGGGTTTTCCAGGCTGCTCATGATCTCATCAAGATTGCGGCTCTGGCGACCATCGGCACCTAAGCCGGCGCGGCCAATTTCCAAACTCTGGCAGGCTTTCTGTAAAGCCTCTATAAAGCTGCGGCCGATGGCCATTACCTCACCTACCGATTTCATCTGCAGGCCAAGTGATTTATTCGCGCCCTTGAACTTATCAAAGTTCCAGCGAGGCACTTTCACTATCACATAGTCCAAAGTCGGCTCAAAGTAAGCTGAAGTTGTTTTGGTGATCTGGTTTTCTATTTCGTCAAGATTATAACCGATGGCTAGTTTAGCGGCGATCTTAGCGATAGGGTAACCAGTTGCTTTTGACGCCAGTGCCGATGAACGCGATACACGAGGGTTGATCTCGATAGCAATGATCTCCTCATCTGCCGGGTTTACTGAAAATTGCACGTTACAACCGCCGGCAAAGTTGCCGATAGCCCGCATCATTTTAATGGCCTGGTTACGCATCTCCTGGTAGCAGCGGTCGCTCAATGTCATCATCGGCGCTACGGTGATCGAGTCACCAGTGTGGATACCCATCGGGTCAAAGTTCTCGATAGAGCAGATGATGATCACATTATCATTCCCATCACGCAGCAATTCCAGCTCGTATTCCTTCCAGCCTAAAACAGCCTGCTCTACCAAAACCTCATGGGTTGGTGATGCCTGCAGGCCGCGGCTTAACGCCTGGTCAAATTCTTCTTTTTTATGTACAAATCCAGCACCCTTACCACCAAGTGTATAACTTGGACGGATAACCAGCGGGAAGCCGATCTCTTGTGCAGCCTCTTTTCCTTCCAGGAAGGAGTTGGCAATTTTTGATTTTGCCACGCCTACGCCAATGTCTACCATCAGCTGGCGGAAAGCTTCACGGTTTTCAGTCTTTTCAATAGCAGCAGTATCTACACCTATTACGCGGACGCCATATTTTTCCCACAGTCCCTGCTCTTCTGCCTGGATACAGAGATTAAGTGCGGTTTGGCCGCCCATGGTAGGCAATACAGCATCTATTTTTTGTTCGATCAGTATTTTTTCAATACTCGCACATTCCAGCGGCAACAGGTAGACATGATCGGCAATTACTTTATCCGTCATGATAGTAGCCGGATTACTGTTAATGATGGAAACAGATATCCCTTCTTCTTTCAGAGAAAGGGCGGCTTGCGAACCAGAGTAATCAAATTCGCAGGCCTGGCCAATAATAATAGGGCCTGAACCAATAATTAAAACGGATTTTATGGAGGTGTCTTTGGGCATAGTCTTTTTTGAATCTTAAAAAGTTGAGTCCGGTGTCTTAAGCCTGTTTTTGACTGCCGACTAAGGACTTGAAAACTATGCACTGAAAGTGGAAATCCCGGCTTCAGTGTCGGGATGCAAAGATAGAGTTTGTAAAGGATTTTTTTTCGATTATTTTAAAATAGTAACTAACCCTTGTGGATAGCTGTAAAAGGCAGAATTTCGAGGGGTTTCAGCCGTTTTTGCATCGCAAATATTTGGCATTTTTTAGTATAAAAAAACTTTAATATGGTTGCCTTGTAATGGTATAAATAGTAGTAACTAACAATAAAATTTATTAAATTGCTTTACGATAAACCAATGACATGTATTTGACGAATAAACGACTGCTAATTTTGGCAGGAGCATTTATTGCCCTTGGTGGCTGTGCTATGTACCAGTCTGCTGTTAAGTCGTCTTTTCCTTATACCTCAACACTTGTGGTACCCGCGTCTTCAAAAGCAGGGAGCACGGGATCGGCTATCAGTATGGCTACCAGCTTTGATCAAAACTTTGGGCGAAATAATGCCGATCGCATCAAAATGGTGAGGATTGTTTCAGCCAAGCTCATGTCGACTGAGCCTGTAGATTACAATCTTGGGAATCTTTCTGAAGTCAGGATATATCTTTCAGATAATGAAGGTCAGCAAGAGGTTATGGTAGCTTCGCGCAGCGATATTGGTGCTAATGTAGGTAACGATGTAGTACTGGATATTGATAACTCAAACATGCTCGACGAGTTGGTTCGTGAACCGCAGATACGAGTGCGAATGGCATATAAGGTACGTAAAGCCTCTAAAACGGATGCCAGTGTGCATGTAGTGTTGGGTCTGGCAGCCTATCCGGCGCCCAAATCGAAATAGAAAGTTTATTTTATCAGTTTATTATCTGCGTCGGGAAATACGAGTATCGGCTTATAACTACGCGCTTCATCCATTTCCATATAGGCGTATGACATGATGATCACAATGTCACCTACCTGAGCCAGGCGTGCAGTTGCGCCATTTAAACAAATTGTGCCTGTTCCGCGCTCTCCCTTTATTACATACGTCTCGAAACGGGCTCCGTTATTATTATTTACGATCTGTACCTTCTCGTTGGCTATTATATTAGCTGCATCCATCAAATCCTCGTCTATGGTTATGCTGCCAACGTAATTTAGTTCGGCCTGAGTTACCTTAGCGCGGTGTAGCTTGGATTTTAATACCTCTATAATCATGGTGCAAAGTTAGTAATTTAGTTAATCAGAGATTAGTGATTAAAGATTAGTTGCATTTCGATGACCTCCTGTGCGGCAATCCGCTTAATCTCTAACGATCATATTATCTATCAACCGGGTGTTTCCTACTTTAGCAGCAACCAGCGCCACAACTTGTTCGCTGTCTTGATCAGCGTGGTGCAGGTTTTCACCATTTGCTATTTCAAAATACTCAAGTTGTACTCCCGGTTCAGCTTTGATCATATCTTCAGCGAGTTTAGTTAAGGAAGGTGTTTTGTTTGCATCGAAGTTTTGTTTTAACCAGTTGAGTGTTCTTGACAAAACAAGCGCATGCAGCCTGTCATCGGTTGATAAATGAATATTTCTTGAGCTCATGGCTAAACCATCAGTTTCACGTAAAATAGGGCACATCACTACTTTTACCCTGAGTTGTAGCAGATCCACCATCTTTTGTATCACTAATACTTGCTGGTAATCTTTCTGCCCAAAAAAAGCCAGATCAGGCTTTACGATGTCGAATAATTTAAATACCACTTGTGTTACACCCTGGTAATGCCCGGGCCGAAACTTTCCTTCCAGCAAATGTTCCAGTTCACCCAGGTCCAAATGCCAATGCTCATTCGCGGCATACATTTCGTTTACTTCCGGATTGAACAGAACATCGCATCCAGCCTGTTCGAGTTTTTGGATATCTGATTCAATAGGACGTGGATATTTTTCCAGATCCCTGGGGTCATTAAACTGCGTAGGATTCACAAAAATACTGCAAACAGTTACATCAGTTTGTTGTTGTGATTGTGTCAGCAGCGAAAGGTGCCCCTGGTGCAAAGCACCCATGGTAGGCACAAACCCGAGGCTTTTGCCATTTGAACGCAATTCGTCCAGATATTTGGTCAGGCTTTCTTTGGTGGTGAAAATCTTCAATTGGTGAGGATTTAGTAAAAAACGGGCAAAGTTGTGCAATTGATTAAAAATAACCAAAACTTACTTGCATAATAGATTGATAATTCATAAGATAATGCTTATATTTGCAGACTCAAATTTTTTGACTTCTTTACATAATTTTAATACTGATTAGAGATGGGTAAATCTAAGCTTCTGTTCATCAC
>Ga0157374_10006231_pt1 | contig 10115 bp, 6 predicted proteins | sample M25metaG_FD_115308 | JGI IMG/M metagenome (GOLD analysis project Ga0157374, IMG submission 115308) | Miscanthus rhizosphere microbial communities from Kellogg Biological Station, Michigan, USA - M2-5 metaG | ecosystem: Host-associated > Plants > Roots > Rhizosphere > Soil | place: USA: Michigan... | reverse complement strand
ATCGTCCGCCAAACGGTTGTGGAACCGATGCGCCCTGCACGCTCGCGATCTGGTTGCGAACCTGAAACTGCGCTAGGTCTTTCAGGTTCGTCTCGTTCAGTCCTTTCCCCTTCAGCGTGACCAAGCAAACTGGCTGGCTCGAAGCATCCATCCCGAGTACGACCGGTGGCAGCGTGCCCGGCGGCAATCTTCGCAAATCCGCCATCGCAAGATTCGAGATGTTGCTCAATGCGGCATTCGGATCCGTCCCCGGCTGAAAGTAGATCTTGATCAGGCTCACGCCGGTCAGCGATCGCGACTCGATATGCTCGATGTTGTTCCCCAGAGTAAAGAAGCGTTCGAATGTGTCCGTAATGTCGGCTTCAATCTGTTGCGGAGGCATTCCCGAGTAGAAAGTCGCCACCACGACCACCGGCATATCGATCGACGGAAACAGGTCCACCGGCATCAATGCCACGCTCACCACGCCAAGCACCACAATCACCAGGCAGACCATGATGATGAAGAACGGGTACTTCAATGCAAATCTCGGCATCTACTTCGTACCCCCTGACTGTTCTTCGCTCGTGTCCGCTTCTGGAGTCGGCTGAACAGTCGGCACAACCGTCTCGCCCGCCGTGTAATTCGCCTGCCCTCCGGTGATCACCTCATCGCCCTCGTCAAGGCCAGACTTCACTTCAACGAGGTTCGTTCCCTGCAAGCCAGTCACGATCATGCGTGTCTCCACGTGATGGTTCCCGTCAACAACCAGCACCGTTTCCTGATTCCCGTTGCGGAGCACCGCCTGCACCGGAACAGTCAGCACGTTGTCGTGCCTCTCCAACTCAATCTTCGTGTTTGCGTACATCCCCGGAGTAAGCGAGAGATCCTTGTTCGGCACGTCGATCTCCGTCTCCATCGTTCGCGTCGCAGGGCTCAAATTTCGTGTGAACCGAACTACCTTCCCCTCGAACGCACGATGAACCGCATCCACGTTCACCCTAACCTCGGCTCCCTCGTGTACAAAACGCACAGCGTCTTCAGGCACGGGCAGGCGCAGACGAAGAAGGTCACTTTGCGAAAGTTTCACCAGCGGCAACGACTGCGTGTCCGAAGACGTTCCCGCCTGGATCAGCGCGCCTGTATCCGCATACCGCCACACAATCACGCCATCCAGCGGAGCCGTAACCTTGGTGTAGTCCGCCAGCGCGCCTACTCGTTCGTTGTCGGCCTTCGAGGCCTCCGACTGTTGCATCGCCGCTGACAAAGCTGCCTTTGCCGCATCCACGCGAGCCTCTGACGACAGATCCTTCGACTGCGCATCATCCAGTTCCTGTTCTGCAATCAAGCCCGGCTGAGCCGCTGACGCCTGCTTCAGCCGTGTGTAGTCGCTGTGCAGCGAGGCGTGCTCCGACTGCGCCCGCGAAACCTCATGTTGCGCGCGAGTGATCTCATCCTTGCTGCGCGCAACATCGGCCACCGTGCCCTTGAGCTGAGCACTGAGTTCAGGCACTTCCAGCACAGCAAGTACCTGCCCCTGCCGCACGCGGTCCCCAATATCAACATTGATATGCCGAATGTAGCCTGAGACCTTGGCGTGAACGTCGATCACCTGGAACGGCTGAAACTGCCCCGCAAGATTCAAGGTGTGAACAATCGAGCCTCTTGCTACTGCTGCAACTGTTGCCGAAGGAGCCTCGGCCGCATTCGCATCAGAACCTTGCCTGCCAGCCCTGCATCCAGCTAGATCCAGCGCTGCGGCAATCGCAGCACTGGCGAAAATGAAACAGAGTTGCTTTCGCATGGATTCATTGCACCTTATCTTAAATTCCGGAGTGAGTGAGCACGTTGAATCGGCTCAAAGAGACTGGATCGCGCACCGAGCCATCACACTGGCCTCAATCATGCGAATCCCGGAAAATCAGAGAGCAAATGGAATCGGAGGGGGTCTGAAATAAAGCGAGGCTCGAGGAAGTCTAACGAGCAGCTTTGCATCTCCTGAACTGCTCGCATCGAGGTCTAAACGACCGCGGCTGCAAGCCCAGGCAATAGCAATTGTCAACACTGCGAGTTGAAAGAACAGTGCCTGCTGCGGGAAGGCCGCACTCGCTAGAACCTGGTGCACGCCATCCGCTGCGCGCGAATCCTCGTTCTTGGAAAGCAATTTGGCATCGGGAACCCGGTGAAGAGTTCGCTGTTGCAGGTCGTAGAGCGAAAGCTTATAGCTGAATCCCCAGAGGAAGACGCAAACCCCCAGCATCAGCAAAGGAATCGAGAGCCGAATCGAGGAATGCGATTTTGATCGTTCGATCACTATCTCTGAATTGATTACGGTTGACCTGCTCAGCAGTGCTGCGCGTCCTGGGAAGCTGGCCGGGCGAGAATTGAGTTCGCCCCGCAAGTCCATCCTTTCACAGAATCACCCTGAAACCAAGCGCCTTGGCTCCGGCGGCTCTCCTCCCTTCAATGAACGCTTGCATTTACAATCCATGATGTTTCTTGGATTTGTGGGAAGCGCGTTACGATAGATTCATGTCCCCCGACAACACTGCTTCACACACCGGCGTTGCCGCGCAAGCCGCCGGCGACCACGTTGCCCTCGCGCGCCAGCGCCTCATTGTCGCGCTCGATGTGCCGGACGCCGACTCCGCGATTCACCTCATCGAGTCTCTTGACGGTACCTGCTCGTGGTTCAAAGTCGGGCTCGAGCTTTATATCGCTGCTGGACCGGCAATCGTGAAAAAGATCGTCTCATTCGGCCACAATGTTTTCCTCGATCTCAAGCTGCACGACATCCCCAACACTGTAGCCGGCGCCGTTCGGTCCGCCGCTAAGCTCGGGGTCCGCATGCTCACCCTGCACGCAGGCGGAGGCCCCGCGATGTTGTCAGCCGCCAAAGACGCACTCGCTGGATTCTCAAGCGCTCCTGAGTTGCTGGCCGTCACGGTCCTAACCAGCATGGACGCCGGACAGCTGCACGCCACCGGCGTAGACCGCCTTCCCTCTTCACAGGTCGAATTGCTCGCAAAAATGGGAATGCAGGCCGGCATTCGCGGCTTCGTCTGCTCGCCCCAGGAGGTCGCTGAACTCCGCGATCTCACTGGCCCACAGGGCGTGTTGGTCGTCCCGGGAATCCGCCCCGCCGGCTCAGCCATCGGCGATCAGAAGCGCATCGCCGGCCCAGCCGAAGCCCTTCGCCTCGGAGCCAGCTATTTGGTGGTTGGCCGACCCATCACCAAGGCCCCCAACCCCGTTGAGGCCGCCACCGCAATCCTCAACGAAATGGCGCGGGGCGGCATTCTTCACACGAGCTGAATCACGGTCTAGGGATGCGTTGCCACCTGCGCGTGACTTGACCGGAGCCCGGCGAAACCTGCAGTTGAATTCGGCCTTCCGCGCAAGCGAAAGACACGACTCATTGGCCAGCACAATAATTGCCAGGAAAGCAGAAAAGCCCGGCATTCGCCGGGCTTTCTCATAAGCTGAGACTTACCTTAACGCTTAAAGCTTTTCGTGAAAGTCACACGCAGAGCAGGAGATATATACCCCGCCAGGTACACCACGCTCGCGGTCCTTCACGCGCTTTACAATTCGCGTCGGTTTGCTGCACTTCGGGCAATCGGTGGACTTCGTCGTGTCCATCGCTTTCTTGCGGTCGCCAGTTTTGGCAATCTTGGCCATGATTTGGGTGTTTCTCCTTTGAAGATTGTCTCTGCACACACGCGCAACACCTTCTGCACGCGGCTTCAACGGCGCGGTCATTACCTCTGCACAAGATTTTGAGCTGGAGGCACCTGGACTCGCTGCATTCCAGTTTACATCAGCCCTCACTGAGGCTGCGGGTCAGCCGGAGCGGACGTCGACGGGGGCCCCAGCGATGGTGCCGATCCACTCGATCCCGGCTTGCCTGCATCCTTCGTCGCGTTGGTCGGCGTACCGCTCTTTTCCTTGTCCGCAGCGTCACCGGCCTTGGCCTGGTCTGCCCGTCTCGCCGCGGCCACATCCGGATAGTCATCCGGCTTCTGCTTGGGGAACTGCACCGGCTTCATCTGTCCTGCCGCATTTTTCGCAGAATCAGGCAGCTGTTCTCCCGGAGCCGTCAACGTTGGAGGAGGTGCCGGAGCTTCCCGATTGGGATCCTTCTCCACGTCGCCCATCTGCACTGTGCGAGTCTTCTGCTGTTCCGCTTTGGCGATGGTTGGCGTCCCGTCCGTCCTCATCATGCCCTCAACTACATCCTGATCGAAAATCTGCGGCGCTTCCCCCACTTTCGCCAGCTCTACGCGGATTACCCGGTTGCCATTGATGCGGACAAATTCAACGGGCTCTGGCGCCTGTCCGTATATCCACTCCTCGAATGGCATCTGCCCTTCAACTTCTCGCACCTTGCGCTGCGGCTGTCCTTTGGCGAAGAGCACCATGTCCGTGCTCATCCCCACCCACACATCGTGATTCAGAATCGCTTCCTTCAATTTTGGAGGCAACGTATCCGTGAAGGCCTGGACCGGCGTTTTCACGTCGAACGAAATAAGTGGAGCAAGCAGCGCCTTCACTTGCGATGCCGTCATGCTCGGAACGCCACCCTTGAATTCAAGGGTGAGGCGAGCGCCGGTTGGCTCTCCTTCTTCTCCACCCTGCACCATCGGCGTCATCTGGGTGCCCGAGCCAAGCTCAATGTGCCGAAGGAACCGATGCTTCAAATCCGGGCCACCGTTGATCATGAAGATAAGCTTGCTGTGGTCGAACTTGATGTCCGTCAGCACAACCGCATCGCCTGGCTTCGCGCACAGTCCGTACTGCGTCGCCATGTTGAGGTAACCCTCGCCGGCCGGATCCAGCTTGCCGTTGGCCTGAAGCGTCAGTCCTTTGTGCCCGCGCGGAAAGGGTCGCATTGCGAACCCCTGCTCCGACTGCAGCACGCGAATGAGCTCAAGTCTCGTTTTCGCATCCAGTCCGGTTTTCGAAAGCTCGACAGTGGTGGGCGTAATCTGCGAATACCGCCGGTCAACATTACTACCTGTAGTCGAGACATTCCCGGTACGGGTATCGATGGTGATGGCCTGTGCTCCCGCATGGGGAGTTGCTGCGAACAGAATGCCCGCCAGCACAACACCACAAGTAGCTGAAAATGCGCGCGCAACGACCGAAAAATCAGCGGATATAAACGGATGCCTGATCATGGGCGTCCTCCCATGGATGCAGCCTGGCACTGAGCCAACAGTAGTTCCATTTCACAGGAAAGGTCAAATCGGTGATTCCAGCCGGAAACCCAGACCCAGAACCGGTAGGAATCAAAGCACATCTTTCCGGCCAATTACTTCTTCAGATGCCGCACTTGGCGCGACGGGTGGCGCAGCTGCTGGAAGAATCTGGACCAGCGAAGGCCCTGCAGGTTCGGCAGGCTGCCCCATCGCCGCCTCATGTTGCCGGCGAGCGGCCGCGTCCAGGTCCACTGGGATCCCGGCCGACTCAAAAACCGGTGCGTTATGCCGGTAATCCAGCTCGCGTGTGACCCGGTGAAGCACCGCGAACGCAATCAGAAGAACCAGGCATGCCCACCAGCTCGCATCCAGCCCGTATCCGCCTCCCGTCAGCCAGAACGGCCCCATCGGATTGCCCTCAATAATTGGCGAGTGACTGCTTACACCCGCCACCGTAAGTCCGAAGATCAGCGCCTGCGAAGCCTTCCACGCAAAGTTCAATCCCCAGCTCACCCACAGCGCTCGAGTGCGAAGGTAAGCCGTCGTCAGCAGAAAGCTGAAAACCACTGAGATCGCAATACTCGCATTTGTCGATCCCGGCTGCACTGCCCGCATGATCGCGTAAAAAAGAGCAAATCCGAATGCTGCTCCTGACGAGCCCACCACCGCGGCGAACCGCTGAAATCCATATCCGCGGAACGCGACCTCCTCGCCCAACGTCAGCAGCGCAAAATACGCTGCGTCTGCAAGGAGCCATCCCCAAGCCGTGCGCTGTGCCGTAACCACAACCGCGATCCCGCCAATCAGCATCATCGGCAACACGCAAACCACCAAAGCGCCCCATCCAAGTGCCGCGCCCGTCCCGAACTCGTCCAGCCATCCCCGCCGCAAAGGCAGGCCTTGCGCGGCAATCGATCGAGGCTGTCGATCGAACAGTGCACCGAACGCCGCGTATCCAACGATCAGAAGCACTGCAAAGAGAAGCTGCTCAACCAGCGGCTCCCAGGCTTCTCGCTGAATCGCGATCCCCGCGTTGTGCGCAAACGACCGCACGATAAAGTAGTAGAGAATGGCTGCAATGAACTCGAGGTAGGCGCGCAGCTTGCCTCTGCGTTGGGGCGCGCTCATTGCTCTCCCCGATCAGGCATGAATTGTGCAGGACAGAGGGTCATGTGCGATGAGCGATTCTCTCGGCTCCTGATCTCCGCCAGCCGCTACTCTTCGGTGTAGCACTGCGCGATCTTGCGAAACTTCTCCTGCCGCGCTGCCACCATCGCATCCGTCGGCATCTGTCTGAGCTCTGCAAGATGCCGCTTGATGACGCTGCCAAGGATCCCCGCTCCCACGGGATGATCCGTATGCGCGCCGCCCGGCGGCTCCCCGATGATCTCGTCAACGCATCCCAGCGCTGCAACTTCCGGCGCAGAGATGCGCATTGCCTCTGCTGCCTGCTGCTTATGGCCCGCATCGCGCCACATGATCGCCGCGCACGACTCCGGCGTGATTACAAAGTAGAGCGCATTCTCCAGAATCAGCACGCGATCGCTCACGGCCAAGGCCAATGCTCCGCCCGAACCGCCCTCGCCGCTGATGATCGAAATCGTGGGAACACGCAGCCGCGACATCTCGCGAATATTCCGCGCAATCGCCTCCGCTTGCCCACGCTCTTCAGCTCCCAGTCCGGGATAGGCGCCCGGCAGATCGATAAAGCTGATGACCGGCCGCCCGAACTTCTCCGCAATCTTCATGCAGCGAAGCGCCTTCCGGTACCCCTCAGGATTCGGCATGCCGAAGTTGCGCTTCACCCGCTCCTTCGTCGTGCCGCCCTTGCGGTTTCCGATCACCATCACCTCTTGATCGTCGAGCCGCGCCATGCCGCACGCCACGGCCAAGTCGTCGCCGAATGCGCGATCCCCGTGAATCTCGCTGAAATCGGTAAAGATCCGCTCGATAAAGTCCATTGGATAAGGCCGCTGCGGGTGGCGTGCCATCTCAATTCTTTGCCACGCAGGCGATACCGGCTGCGGGCCGCTGGGTGAACCTGATGCGTGTTCAGTCATCGGAAGTTAGCAGTTCCGGGAACATGTCGATCCTCCTGCTCCTCTACTGCTCATTCAGATTCTAAGGGTTGCAGCCAACTTGATACAAACCGGTGCCACTCCAGTCACTCAGCAAAGATCGGTGCTCTGCCAAAAACCGGGTGCCCCAGGCCCCGCGCACTTGGGGACTGGGAGTGATGCACGAGCAAGGAATCAACCTGGATGCCCATTTTAACCGCGGCTTCTTGCGGTCGGGTGGGAAGCTAGCTGCTAGAAGCTAACCCCCGGCCTCTCCCCCGCCACTCCAAACACCCGCTCCATCGCCATCCCCGCCTGGCACAACACGCCCTCCCCAAACAACCGCCCAATCAGCGTCACCCCATGCGGAACCCGCCTCGCTGGCGAAAACTTCGGTAAGGGATGCTTCGCATTCGGCGCCCAGTCGCTCCGTGCCTCAGCCACTTCAACAAACCCGGCTCGAAACGTAAGCGAAGGATGTCCCGTATTGTTCGAAATCACCAGCATCTCATCGCGCAGTGACGGAACCAGCAGCAGGTCGACATCCGACATAATCCGCGCCATCTCCAGCGCCACCTTCCGCCGCATCCGGTCCGCCTGAACAAAATCCACCGCCGACAAAAACCGCGACTGCCGAAACGTATTCGGCCACGCATCCGGAACCTGCGCCCGCAGTTCCGCTTCTTTGTGACTCAGCGTCAGTTCTTCAAACGCCGCAGCGCTCTCCGCAAACAAAATCAAATTGAGCGAGTCGTAAGGCCAGTCCGGCAGCGACACTTCAACCAGTTCCATCCCTACCTTGCGCACCGTCTCCATCGCAGCTCGATCCACATCGGTCGCAGGCGCCTCCTTCATCCAAGCCGGAAAATACCCAACCCGCAATCCTGCAACCTTCGCGCTCGCGTCGAATGTCAGCGAACTCGGTACGCTTGCTATATCGCCCACATCTGGTCCTGAAATCGCATTCAACACCAGAACCGTATCTTCCACGCTCCGCGCCATCGGCCCCAGCTTATCCAGCGACCAGCACAGCGTCATCGCACCCGTTCGCGCCACGCGTCCATAGGTCGGCCTCAGCCCTGTAACTCCGCAGCGCATCGACGGGCTCACGATGCTTCCGCCCGTTTCGCTCCCAATCGCAAATCCCACCAGCCCTGCCGCAGTTGCTGAACCCGGTCCCGCGCTTGATCCAGACGCGCCCTCCTCCAGCACCCACGGATTCATCGTCTGCCCTCCGAACCAGATATCGTTCAACGCCAGCGCGCCAAGGCTCAGCTTCGCCACCAGCACCGCCCCCGCCTCATTCAATCGCCGTGCCACAGCGCTATCTTTCTCGGGAACCCGATTGCGATACGGCTCGGCTCCATACGTCGTCGCAATCCCGGCCGTATCGACTAGATCCTTCGCACCCCACGGAATCCCATGCAGCGGTCCGCGATACTTCCCTTCTGCGATTTCCTTGTCCGCTTGCCGCGCCTGCTCCAGCGCATGATCCTTTGTCAGCGTGATCACGCATCGAAGCTTTGGGTCGAAGCGCTGCAGCCGTTCCAGATAAATATCTGTCAGCCGCTCCGACGTAATCTCCTTTTGCTCAATCCACCGCGACAGCTGCGCAACCGGTGCAAAAGCGATGTCTTCATCCCGCGCAGGAAGAGGCGTATGCGCATCCGCGCTTCGCACGAAATGCTCTCCACCCACGCTGGCAGGCTCATGCCTTACGCCCGGCAACATCGGATTCCACACCGACGCCGGCGCCACATTTGGCTCCAGCGTCATCTTGCGCGGCCCCATTCTGCGCTCGTACAGCGGAGCCATCGCCTGCCGCCAGTTTCCCGCCGCCTGCGCGCGATCCGCTTCCGACATCTCAATCTGCACCAGATTTCCAGCATCGGCAAATGTCCCGGCATTTACCTCCGGCCCCACCGGCGGTGCCGTGCCAAATGCCGGAGGAGCGCCCGGCGTCTGCTGATTCTGCGCTGGCGTCGCTATCGTTTCCCCATCAAGCGGAAGCGCTGCCGCCATCGCTCCCATCGTGCCGATCGCTATGAACTGCCGCCTCGAGCTTCTGGTCATGAGTGCCTTTGTAAAGCAGATTGCCGCACTTGTCAGCTGTTGATTTCTCGATCGCGAGTTTCACCGCGAAGCCGAAGAAATCCTAAAATCTATAAACAAAACTACCCTCTCCACCCATCCATCTTCCCAGCACGAATCGCCGCCGCCATCGCATCGATATCCGGAGCCAGCACGCGGTCCCGCTCCAGCCGCGCCACAACCTTTCGCACTGCCTCATGCGCCTCTTCAATCCGCTTGCTCGACTTCAGCGGTCTCCGAAACTCCAGCGCCTGTGCCGCGCACATCAGCTCGATTCCCAGCACTCGCTCGCCATGCTCCACGATCTGCCGCAGCTTGATCGCTCCTGTCATTCCCATCGACACATGATCTTCCTTGCCTCCATCCGTCGGAATGCTCCCCGTCGACGAAGGGTGGGAAAGCACCTGGCACTCATTGATCAGCGCCGCTGCCACAATCTGCGCAATCATGAACCCTGAGGACAGTCCCGGATCCATCGCCAAAAACGCCGGCAGCCCTTCGTTAATATCTGGATTTAGCAGCCGGTCGATTCTTCGTTCCGTAATCCCCGCCAAATCCGTCATCGCAATCGCCGCATAGTCGAATGCATACGACAACGGCGCGCCATGAAAATTTCCGCCCGAAATCACCGCAGCATTCTCGCCCGGAAACACCAGCGGATTGTCCGTTGCCGATCCCGCCTCCGTTTCCAGCACTCCCGTCACATGCTCCAGCGCGCCGCGCACCGCACCATGCACCTGCGGCATGCACCGCAGGCAATACGCATCCTGCACCCGCGTATCTCCCT
>Ga0157374_10006229_pt1 | contig 10117 bp, 7 predicted proteins | sample M25metaG_FD_115308 | JGI IMG/M metagenome (GOLD analysis project Ga0157374, IMG submission 115308) | Miscanthus rhizosphere microbial communities from Kellogg Biological Station, Michigan, USA - M2-5 metaG | ecosystem: Host-associated > Plants > Roots > Rhizosphere > Soil | place: USA: Michigan... | reverse complement strand
GAGTCCAGCCCGCCGGAAACGCCGAGCACGAGCTTCGCCGAGCCGGTGTGCCGCAACCTCCGCGCCAACCCGGTCGCCTGGATCGCAAAAATCTCGCGGCAGTTTTCCGAGCGCTGGCTCGCATCCGCCGGCACGAAAGGATGCCGCGCGACGGAACGCCGCAACGTCCCCGGCTCCCCGGCCGGCTCCCCAAGCGGGAAAAGAATCCGGCGAAACAAACCGCCGCCCGCCGCCGAAAAACTGCTATTGCAGAGCCGCTCGTGGGCCACGCGCTCGAGGTCGAAATCCGCCGCGACGTGATCGCCCGCGAAGGCGAAGCGCCGCGTCTCCGCGAGTATCAGACCGCATTCCGCGAGCAGATTGTGGCCCGAAAAAACGAGGTCGGTGCTCGATTCGCCCGGCCCCGCGGCGGCGTAGGCGTAGGCCGCCAGGCAGCGGGCCGACTGCTGGCGCACGAGATCGCGACGGTAGGCAGCTTTGCCAAGCAATTCATCGCTGGCTGAGGGGTTGACGAGGAGGGTGGCTCCCGCAAGCGCGAGGCGTCCGCTGGGCGGCTCGACGGCCCAGAGATCCTCGCAAATCTCCACGCCGATGCAGGCGTGCGGGCGATCCGTCAGCTCGAAGATCAGGTCGGTCCCGACCGGCACGCGTTCGCCATGCAGGAGAACGCTGTCGCCGCCGAGCGCCCCGGCGCGGGAAAACCAGCGTTCTTCGTAGTATTCCTGCGTCGTCGGCAAGAAGGTCTTTGGCACGATGCCGCGCACCTCGCCGCCGGCCACGACCGCCGCGCAATTGAAGAGCCGCGTCTCGATTTCCAGCGGTAGACCGACGATCGCGACCATCGGATGGACGCGCGTCGCCTCGGTCACGACCGTCAATGCCTCCGTCGCGGCGGCGAGCAAAGTGCGTTGGAAAAACAGATCGCCGCAGGTGTAGCCGGTGAGGCCCAGCTCGGGAAAGACCGCTACCGCGCACCCCTCTGCGGCGAGACGCTCCAGCGATTCCACGACGCGCGCCGCATTGAACGCGGGATCGCCAACGCGCAGTTCCGGCGAGACCGCCGCGACGCGCAGGTCGCCAAAATCCGTGTATTCGCGCGATTTCATGATGTGAAGGGCACCCGGTATTGGGCATTGGGCATTGATTGCCGGCAATGACGCCTCTCTTCGCAAACAGCCAATGCCTTCAAGCCATGCTGCCGCCCTTGGTCAGGGGCCGGAGCCTGCGACCGGGGAAATTCGACTGTCCGCCGAGGGATCGGCATAAAGGGTTTGCTTGCGGGGAGAGGCTATCCGAGGAGTTTGAGCGCCACCGGCAGCATCGTGCGGCCACGGGTCAGCCAACGGCTCAATTCGTCGATGCGGGATTGCGTTTCGCGCCGCTCTCCGTCGGGCAGGTTGACCAACTCGGCCTCCATGCGCTCGACGCGTGCGGAGGCTTGCTCGAGCTTCGGCAAAATCTGTTCCTTGATGAACGACGAGGCGAAGCGGCTGAGTTCCAGATCGGCGACGAAGTGGTCGCGCCGCTCGCCAGGGCTGTAAACCGCCTTCACCGCGCCAAAGGTGCGCAAGGTCTTGAGCCCCTGACTCGCCGCGCCCAGGCTGATGTCCAGCCGGGTCATCAAATCGTCCATCGTGAGCGGATGCGGCGACACGAAAAGGAGCCCATAAATTTCGCCGATGGATTTCGGCAATCCCAGCAGGCGGAAAAAATTGATGAACATCTCGATCGCTTCCATCTCGATGGGGCCGAGCTGGCCTTTTTTCGCGATCGGCAGTCCAGGGTGCCTCGACTCTGACAACATCTGCCCGCAGTCTGGGCGCTCCCTTCAGGGACTTCAATACGAAATGAAATCCGGGCCGGGCTAATTGCCGCCCGAGCGGATGATCACCCGCTTGGCGACCTTTACCCGCGACGCCGTCGGTGTGGACACGTAGAGGCGCACGACATTTCTTCCCGGTTGAAGGGGAAGGCTGAGTTTCCAGGTTCCCACGCCCGTCGCCTTGAAGAAACGCTGCGTGCCGTAGCGGGAGTTGGTGAGGAAGACCTTGTTGACCTGCACGGGATCGGCGTGGCCCCGGAACGTGAAGTGCGCGTCACTAGTCGTAATTTCGTTGGAGTGCGGACGGGTGAATGAGGCGAGCGTCGAGCTGTTGTTCGCGCCGTAGATCGATTGAGCGCCGCGGATGTCGTCCGGCTGGAGAGAATCGATATTCGACACCCGGCTGTTCATGATCGCCCGCACGACCTGCCCGAAATCATCCGGGTGGTCGAGCCCGAGCGTGTGGCCAAACTCGTGCAAGGCCACGCGCTGAAGATCGTAAAGGGTGCCGCCCCCGGCCGCGGTGCGAAGGTTCCCACGATAGGAATTCCAATTGAGATTCGAGTTGAAAACCGTATCCGCCTCGATACGCGTCCGGCCGCCGTTTCGAGTCCATTCCGTAGTGATCGCGACGGCATCGCCGAAGTCGGAACCGTAAAACGAGCTGTCGAAGAAGACGTTATTGACGTTGTCGCCATCGGCGGGCGTGACGGAGGCGTTTCGGACGACCGTGAATTGCACGTTGGCGAGGTATTTATTCCACGTGGCGAGGGCGTCTTCCGCCGAGGCGCCCCAGGAAGCGGAGCCGTCAATCAACATCCCACTCGAAGAGCCGAGCCCAAGATACATCACGATCTGCCGGGTGGTCCATTTCGAGCCCAGCAAGGCATAGCCCCAAGTGACGGCGGTCGTCGCCGCCATGGCGGTAATGACCATCCCAAACCGGCGAAAATTTCTACTCATGGTTGTTTGCCGAGCTCGGAAATTCGCGCTTTCAAGCGGCGCTCGAAGTCCGGCAGCAGCGCCGATGTGCCGGCTGGCAGGACGCGACGACTGCGAGGCTGCACCCCGACTTCCGCCGTCCCCGCAACATCCGGCGAGGCTTTGACTTCTCCCGCGGAATTCGTCTGCCGATCAACCTTCAGACTTCCCTCGGACCATCCCACCACCGGGCACACGCGATTCCCGTCGGGCGACACGAAGAGGATGTATTCCCCGCCGACTTTAAATTGCGGCATGCCACCGACCTTCATTTCCACGTCACCCACCTTGCCGCCGAGAAAACGCAGCGTCACCGGGCCGGATGCCGTGCCCTTGTAAACAGCCAACGGCGTGAACCGCACCGTCGTCACAATGGGATTTCCGTGACTCGTGGCCTCGCGCGCTGCATCGATCTGCTCCGCGCGACCGCGGAAAATCGTCTGGGCGGACTGAATTTGCTCATCCTCGGTGATCGGTTGCAGCGTCGTAGCCGAGGCCGAAGCCACAACCATCAGGAGGAACAAAAAACATCGAATCACCAGTCATTCATCGCGCAATCGACTGTCCGCGCAATGGAATTCCTCAAACGCCCGCCACGCGAAAGCCCTCGCCCTCGAAAAATCGCCGCACCCGGGCAGGGTCATCACCTTGCAATTCGATCTCGCGGCCGGCAACCGTGCCCCCGCAGCCGCAGGATTGCTTCGCGCGTCTCGCCAGCTCCTCAATTTCCTCGGCGGACCAATGCACGGCGAAGTCGCCTACCACGACCACCGTCTTGCCGCCCCGCTGTGACTTTTCGCGGCGGAGAACGACGCGGCCCGGCGACGTTTTGGATCTTGGGCTTGGAATGGTGGATTCCGCCGGTCCCTCGGGCAATCCGCTTAACTCCAGCGCGGCAAAGGGATTCGCCGCGAGGGGCTGCTGGAATTGGGAGACCGGGATTTTCTTCGCCACAGCCAAAAAATTAACGACGGAAAGCGCGAAGGCCACGGATATTCTCCGTGGCCTTCGCGATGAATTTGGGAACCGCCCTACTTCGCGGCGCGCTTGCGCATGTTCGCGTCGAGGATCTTCTTGCGAAGACGCAGCGATTTCGGCGTGGCTTCGACGTATTCGTCCGGCGCGATGTATTCGAGCGAACGCTCGAGGCTCATCACGAGCGGAGGCGCGAGCGAAATGCCCTTGCCGTCGCCCTGTGAACGCATGTTCGTAAGCTTCTTGGCCTTGCAGGGATTCACGGGCATATCGTCCACGCGGGCGTTTTCGCCCACGATCATGCCTTCGTAGATTTCCTCCTGCGGCCCGATGAACAGACGGCCGCGCTCCTGGATCGTGTCGAGGGCATAGGCCATGCTCGTGCCGCCTTCCATGGATACGAGCACACCGCGGCTGCGGCTCGGGATGTCGCCCTTGTGCGCGCCGTATTCCTTGAACAAATGCGAGGCGATGCCGTGGCCCTTCGTGACGTTCACGAGATCGGTCTCGAAACCGATGAGGCCGCGCGTCGGGATGAGCGCCTCGACGAGCACGCTGTGCGGATTGTGCTCCATGTTCACGATCTCGGCCTTGCGGGTCGCGAGGGATTGCAGGATGTCGCCGAGATTGTCGGGCGGCACATCGACGTAAAGGCTCTCGATGGGCTCGAGCAGGTTGCCGGCCTCGTCGCGGTGGAAAATGACCTCGGGGCGGGAAATGAGAATCTCGAAGCCCTCGCGACGCATCTGCTCCACGAGCACGGCGATCTGCATTTCGCCACGGGCCTTCACGTCGAACTGCGCGGCGTTGTCGGTCTCGGAAACGATGATGGAAACGTTCGTGCGCGTCTCGCGGATCAGGCGGTCCTTGATCTGGCGGGCGGTGAGGAGCTTGCCCTCGCGGCCGGCGAGCGGGCCGTCGTTCACGCAAATTTTCATCGCGATGGTCGGCGGATCGATATCAACGAAAGGCAGCGCCTCGCGGTCCTCATTATCGACGAGCGTCTCGCCAATGAACACGTCCTCGAAGCCGGTGATGCCGACGATGTCGCCCGCGCCGGCGCTTTCGATCTGCACTTTCTCAAGACCTTCGTGGCTGAAAAGCGCGGTCACATTTTTCCGCTCCTTCTTACCGTCCTTGTGCACGCAGACGATGCTCTGGCCGACCTTCACCTCGCCGCTGATGATGCGCCCGTAGGCGATTCGGCCAAGGTAGTCGCTGTAGTCGAGGTTCGAGACGAGGAACTGGAAAAAGTCCTGGTCGGCCTTCGGCGGCGGCGGAATGTGCTGCACAATGGCTTCGTAGAGCGGCTCCATCGTCTCACTGGGCTGGTCGATCTCCTTCTTCGCGAAGCCCTGCTTGGCGCTCGCGTAGATGTGCGGAAAGTCGAGCTGCTCGTCGGTCGCGTTGAGCTCGAGGAAAAGCTCGAACACCATGTCGAGCACCTTGTGCGGACGGGCATTGTCGCGGTCGATCTTGTTAATGACGACGATCGGCTTCAGGCCGTTTTCCATCGCCTTTTTGAGCACGAACTTCGTCTGCGCCTGCGGGCCGTCGTGCGAATCCACGATCAACAGCACGCCATCGACCATCTTCATGATGCGCTCCACCTCGCCGCCGAAGTCGGCGTGGCCGGGAGTGTCCACGACGTTGATGTGGTAGTCCTTCCAGCGGAAGGCGGCGTTCTTAGCGCGGATGGTGATGCCTTTTTCCCGCTCGAGATCCATCGAGTCCATCATGCGCTCGTCGGTCTTTTGATTGGCGCGAAAGGTGCCTGCCTGCTTGAGCAGCTGGTCCACGAGCGTAGTCTTGCCGTGATCGACGTGGGCGATGATGGCGATGTTGCGAATATTATCCATAAGAGTCTCCGCCCGGAAAAGCGGACGCGCACTATGTCGGCGGTTCCCCGGCGTGTCAATGGGCGCGCAAAGCGCAATTTTCGCCCTTCGTGGGAACAAATGCCGCTACTGCATGCAGCAGCATCCGCCCATGGCGATCGCACACACGAGAACGATGAGGAATTTCCAGAGGGCGGGCACGCGGCGAGACTCCCCGCGGCTCACCCGGGAGTAAAGCGAAGAATTTGCGCCCGCGGCCATCGTGCGGCATGCTGCGCCATGCTCCGCCTGCTTGCAGCCCTTCTGCTCTGCCTTTCCGCCGCTTTCGGTGCGCAATTGCCGCTCGGCACCACTTTCAAAGGCACCGCAAAATTCAATCGCCTCGTCGCCCGGGCGCAGGAGGAAAACTGGCGGGCGCTGCCCATCGGCGAACGCACCGCGCGCGTCGGCCAGGCCTTGCTCGGCACACCCTACGTGAATTACACGCTCGAGATCGACGACCACATCGAGGCCCCCAGCGTGAATCTCAACGGCTTGGACTGCTGGACATTCTACGAGGTCTCGCTGGCCTTCGCCCGGATGATCAAGGCGAAGCCGGTCGGCGCCACGCCTCAGGATTTATTGCGCTACATCGAGCTTGAACGCTACCGCGGCGGCCATTGCACCGGCAGCTACCTCTCGCGCATGCATTTCCTCGAGGAAGTCTTCGCCGACAACACGCGACGCGGCCTCGCGGTGAATCCGACGCGCGACCTCGGCGGCGTCCGCATCTCGCGGAACATCACCGAAATGACCTCCGCCTGGCGCGACTACCGCTACCTCGTTCACAATCGCAACCTTCTGCCCGGCATGGCCGTCATTCAAGCGCGTGTCTCCGCGCTGCCGGTCTATTACATTCCCAAGTCGAAGGTCGCCGCCACGGAGCGCTCGCTGCGCACAGGCGACATCGTCGCCATCGTCTCGGCGGATCGCTCCGGCTACACCTCGCATGTCGGCATGGTGATCAAGCGCCCCGACGGCATGCACTTCATGCACGCGACCTCAAATCGCTCGCACGGCCGCCGCGTAATCCTCGACGACCGCATCTCCCAATATCTCCGACGTTCGAGCGACCACATCGGCATCATCGTTTACCGGCCCCTGGACGTTTAGCTTTCCGCGACGTGAGCAGGCTGGGGCGCAGCGGCATTTCGCCGACGCCGCTCGGCGAAGCCCATGATCACGACATAGAAAACCGGCGTCAGCAACAGGCCGAAGAACGTCACGCCGAGCATTCCGAAGAAGACGGCCGTCCCGAGCGCCTGACGCATTTCCGCACCGGCGCCCGAGGCCAGCACGAGCGGCAACACCCCGAGCACGAAGGCGAACGACGTCATCAGAATCGGCCGCAGACGCAGGTGGCAGGCCTCGACGGCGGCATCGAAGCGGGACTTGCCCCGGTAGGTCTGAATCTGCTTCGCGAACTCGACGATGAGGATCGCGTTTTTACACGCGAGACCGACGAGAACGATGAATCCGATCTGCGTGAGGATGTTGTTGTCCATCCCGCGCAACCAGACGCCGCTGATGCCCGCGAGCAGACACATCGGGACGATGAGAATGATGGCGAGCGGCAGCGACCAGCTCTCGTATTGCGCCGCGAGCGTGAGGAAGACGAAGAGCACGCAGAGCGGGAAGATCAGCACCGCGGTGTTGCCGGCGATGATTTGCTGGTAGGCGATGTCGGTCCATTCGAAGCCGAAGCCGGCGGGCAGAATTTTCTTCGCAATGTCCTTCACGGTATCGATGGCCTGACCGGAGCTGAAGCCGGGCAACGAGTCGCCGCTTACGTCGGCGGCAGGATAAAGATTGTAACGCACGACGCGGTCCGGCCCGGTCTTCTGCTCGATCCTCACGAGCGAGCCCAGCGGAACGATGGCGCCGTTTTTGCTGCGCGTCTTGAGCTGCCCGATGTCCTCGGGACTGTCGCGGAATCGCGCCTCGCCCTGCGCCGTCACCCGGTAGGTGCGCCCGAAGAGGTTCAGCTCATTCACGAATTCCGATCCGAGAAAAATCTGGAGCGTTGCGAAGATTTCCTCGAGCGGAACACCGAGTTTCTTCGCCTTCTCGCGGTCGATGTCGGCGTAGATCTGCGGCGTGGCGACGCGGAAGGGCGAGAAAATCGAAGTGAGGCCGGGAGCCTCGCGCAGGGCGGCGGAAAATTTGTCGGTGACCTGTTGCAGGGCGGGAAGCCCGGCACCGGAGCGATCCTGCACGTAGAGCTTGAAGCCGCCACCGGTGCCGAGGCCGCGAACGGGCGGTGGAGGTATCACCACGATGACGGCATCGGGAATGGCGGCGAATTTCTTGCGGAGCGCGGCCATGATTTCGAGGCCGCTCTGGTGGCCGACTTTCACGCGTTCATCGAAGGGTTTGAAGGGCGTGAAAACGGCGCCAGCATTCGAGGCGTTGGCGCGGGTAGCGCCGGAAAAGCCGGTGAAGGCCACGGCGTCGAGCACGCCGGGCGTTTCGAGCGCGAGCCTCGTGACTTCCTTGACCACGGCGTCGGTTCGCTCGAGCGAGGCGCCGTCGGGCAGCTGGATGGCGACGATGCCGTAGCCTTGATCCACCGCCGGAATGAAACCGACGGGGACTTTCGTGAAGGCGTAATACGTGAAGCCGAGCAGGAGCGCGTAAACGATCAAGGCCAGGCCGGCCTTGCGGATGATGCGGGCCACGGCGCGTGAATAGCCGTGCGAGGCCCAGTCGCAGGCGCGGTTGAATCCGCGAAAGAGCCAGCCGAAAAGAAAATTCCAGACGCGCGTAAACCAGTCGCATTTGTCCTCCTTCGAGCGGAGAAGCAATGCGCCGAGCGCGGGACTGAGCGTGAGCGAGACGAACGCGGAAATGATCGTCGAAACGGCGATGGTGAGCGCGAATTGCTGGTAGAACAATCCGGTGATGCCGGAGACGAACGCCGTCGGAATGAACACCGCCGACAGCACGAGCGCGACGGAAATGACGGGGCCGCCAACTTCCTCCATCGCCCGGAACGCCGCGTCCTTCGGGCTCATGCCCTCCTCGATGTGCCGCTCGATATTTTCGACCACCACGATGGCGTCGTCCACGACGATGCCGATCGCGAGCACGAGGCCGAAGAGCGTGAGATTGTTCAGCGAGAAACCGAGCCCGGCCATCACGGCAAACGTGCCGATGAGCGAGATGGGAATCGCGACCAGCGGAATGATGGCCGCCCGCCAGCTTTGGAGAAAGAGCATGATGACGAGCACCACAAGGAGCACGGCCTCGAAGACCGTGTGGACGACGGCGTTGATCGACTCCTGAATGAACGTCGTGGGGTCGTAGATGATGCGATACTCGAGCCCGGGCGGAAAATCGGCGCTAAGCTCCTTGATCCTCGCGCGCACGGCCTCGGCGGTGGAGAGCGCGTTCGATCCCGGCCGTTGCTGGACGATCATCGCGACGGCGGGTTTGCCGCCGAGGTAGCTGTTCACGGAATAATCGAGCGCGGCGAGTTCGACGCGGGCCACGTCGCGCACCTTCACGATGCGGCCGCCGGCGCCGGTCTTGACGACGATGTCCTTGAATTGCTCGGGGTCCGTGAGCCGCCCGAGCGTGGTGACGGTGTATTGAAAGGCGCTGCCTTTCGGCACGGGTTGCTGGCCGATCACGCCGGCCGCGACCTGCACGTTTTGCTCCTGCAGGGCGGTGACGACATCGGTGGCGGTGAGATTGAGGCTGCTGAGTTTCTCGGCGTCGAGCCAGACGCGCATGCTGTATTCGCGGCCGCCGACGACATTGATCTGGCCGACGCCATCCACGCGGCGCAGCTGCTCGCGCACCTGGAGAAACGCGTAGTTGCTGATGTAGAGCTGGTCGTAGCGGTTGTCCGGCGAGATGAGATGCACGACGAGCAGCAGATCCGGCGAACTCTTGTCCACTTTCACGCCGATGCGACGCACCTCCTCGGGCAGGCGCGGCTCGGCGATGGCGACGCGGTTCTGCACGAGCACCTGCGCGGTATCGAGGTTGGTCCCGATCTTGAAGGTAATCGTGATATTGAGCTGTCCGTCGGCCGTCGCCTGCGAGGAAAGATAGAGCATGTTCTCCACGCCGTTGATTTCCTGCTCGATCGGCGTCGCGACCGTGTCGGCGATCACCTCGGGGTTCGCGCCCGGATACGAGGCCGTGACCACGATGGTCGGCGGCACGACGTGCGGGTATTGCGCGATCGGCAACTGCGGATACGAGATCGCCCCGACGATCACGATGACCATCGAGAGCACCGCCGCAAAGATCGGTCGCTCGATGAAAAAGCGCGAAATGTTCATGCGCCCTTTTTGCCGTCGGTCGGCGGGACCGATCCGTTGCCCTTGGTTTCATCGGGCTTCGCGTCCACCTGGACGCCCGCGTGGACGCGTTGCAGGCCGCGGGTGACGACATTTTCGCCGGCCTTGAGACCGTCGCGGATCAATCGCAAACCATCGACGATAGGCCCGAG
>Ga0157374_10006228_pt1 | contig 10118 bp, 5 predicted proteins | sample M25metaG_FD_115308 | JGI IMG/M metagenome (GOLD analysis project Ga0157374, IMG submission 115308) | Miscanthus rhizosphere microbial communities from Kellogg Biological Station, Michigan, USA - M2-5 metaG | ecosystem: Host-associated > Plants > Roots > Rhizosphere > Soil | place: USA: Michigan... | reverse complement strand
GGACAAGGTCGCGCAGATGTATTCGTCGATCCAGACCGGCCAGAACCTCGGCATGCAGACGCTCGACCAGTGCCTGCAGGACATGGTCAAGCGCGGCCAGATCACCAAGCCGAGCGCGCGCGAGTACGCCAAGGACAAGCGTTTGTTCGATTGATACTGGGAACAGGGAACGGCCCGGTCCCCGTTTCCCATTAGCGGAGTTCCGTCATGAGCAACATCGATTTCACCTCGTACCTCAAGCTGATGGCGCACAACAAGGCGTCCGACCTGTTCATCACCGCGGGCATGCCGCCGTCGATGAAGGTCAATGGCAAGATCAGCCCGATCACCCAGACCGCGCTGACCTCGCAGCAGAGCCGCGACCTGGTGCTGAACGTGATGACCCCGCCGCAGCGCGAGGAGTTCGAGAAAACCCACGAGTGCAACTTCGCGATCGGCGTCGCCGGCCTCGGCCGCTTCCGCGTGAGCTGCTTCTACCAGCGCAACCAGGTCGGCATGGTGCTGCGCCGGATCGAGACCAAGATCCCGACCGTCGAGGAACTGAGCCTGCCGCCGATCGTGAAGTCGCTGGCGATGACCAAGCGCGGCATCATCATCTTCGTCGGCGCGACCGGCACCGGCAAGTCCACTTCGCTCGCGGCGATGATCGGCTACCGCAACATCAATTCGACCGGCCACATCATCACCATCGAGGACCCGATCGAATTCGTGCACAAGCACGAAGGCTGCATCATCACCCAGCGCGAAGTCGGCATCGACACCGACAGCTGGGAGAACGCGCTGAAGAACACCCTGCGCCAGGCCCCCGACGTGATCATGATCGGCGAGGTCCGCACCCGCGAGGGCATGGACCACGCGATCGCGTTCTCTGAAACCGGCCACCTGGTGCTGTGCACCCTGCACGCGAACAACGCCAACCAGGCGATGGACCGCATCATCAACTTCTTCCCCGAGGACCGTCGCGGCCAGTTGCTGATGGACCTCTCGCTCAACCTCAAGGGCGTGGTCGCGCAGATGCTGATCCCGACCCCGGACGGCAAGGCGCGCCGCGTCGCGATGGAAATCCTCCTAGGCACGCCGCTGGTGCAGGACTACATCCGCGACGGCGAGATCCACAAGCTCAAGGACGTCATGAAGGAGTCCACCAACCTCGGCATGCAGACCTTCGACCAGAGCCTGTTCGTGCTCTACCAGGCCGGCGAAATCAGCTACGAGGACGCGTTGCGCTTCGCCGACTCGCAAAACGAAGTCCGCCTGCGCATCAAGCTCGCCCAGGGCGGCGACGCCAAGAGCCTCGCGCAGGGACTCGACGGCGTGGAACTGGTGACGACCGAGGACAAGAATCAATTCTTCCGGCGCTGAGTTCGCGCCAGGCATTGCGTGCATGAGGAAGCCGGGCATTGCCCGGCTTTTTGTGCGCTCGTTGGCTGGGGAGGCCGGCCCGCATGGCTGTCCAAGGCCAGTCACGGAACCCTGATACAATCCAAACCCTTGAGGACCGGGCCAAGCCCGGCTTTTTTTGTGGTGAGACGTCGTCCTGGCAGCAGCCATAGAGCATGCGTCGACGACATGGGGACAGGACCGCAACACAAGACGACACTGCGTTGATCCACTTCGGATCGGCGCGCACACCTTTGATGGCGAGCACGCAGAAATCGCCTGAATCACGTATTGGAGTTGCAACGAATGTCCGGATTAAATCGACTGGCGGCGATCGTACTGTTGATCGCCTTTGTATTCTTCAATTTTGTCTCCACGGCATCCGCCCAGCAGGTGCCGCATAACGCGACGGATTTCTATGCCAGCTCCAACTATGGTCAATACCCTTGGACCCTTCCGAGCAATCGATTTTCGACAGTCGATGCGGCTTTCAAATCTGGGTGGCACTACCCGTATGTTTGGTCCGATTGTTCGGGAGGTTCAGGGTACAAGGATGTCTATCTCTCCGCGCAGATAGCTCACTGGAGCGGTTATTACGACGGGGAGATCTGGACCCCGGTAATCAATCGATTCCGCTGTAACGATGGGGCACTGATTCAATCGGGGCCAAACATTGATGACGTTGAAGAGCACTGGTCAGTCTGCAACGGAGATTATGCCAATGCTACGCGCTGGGGACCCTGGCAGTGCCCGTTCCCAAGTATTGATCCTGACAAGCGTCCAGGTGGTTCGACATGCCCGAACCCCAAGGCTCCCAACTGTATTTTTGGCGACCCGATTGATGCCGCAACCGGAAACGATTTTTTGATCAAGACCGAATACCGGGGGTCTGGACCCTTTCCACTCAACTTGACATGGACCTACAACAGCCTGGGTGCTGGTTCGGGCTGGTATGCAACTGATTTTGTTCTTGGTGCGAATCGCACGCACAACTACGAAATCGCCATACACGTCTCTGCGTTTGCAAACGGCCTGACGTCGGCTGCTTTGGCACGCGCTGACGGCAAGACGCTCTATGCGAACTTCAGCGGCGGAAACTGGACGCTGGATTCCGATGTGGATGGGGTTTTGCAGTCGACCCAGGACAGCAGCGGGAATTTCCTCGGCTTCACCTATCTCAACGAACGTGGCGAAACGGAAACGTACAACGGCACGGGCACGTTGTTGACGATCACCGATCGCAACGGGTTCACCCAGACAATCACCCATAACGCGAACGCGCAGGTCGCGTCGGTAACTGATGCGTTGGGTCGCAAGTTGCAATTTGCCTACGATACCAATGGCCGCATTTCGCAGGTCACGCAACCCGATGGCGGTCTGATCGCTTTCGGCTACGACAGCAACAACAATCTGCAAATAGTGACCTACCCTGGCGGAAAGTTCGTTCAATACGGGTATGGCGCAGCCGCCCAGACCTCGGGCGCATGGCTGCCAAACGCACTGACGAGCGTCACCGACGAAAATGCCTCCGTCTACTCGACAACATCGTACGATGCGCAAGGTCGAGCGATTGGCAACTATCTCGGCAACAACGTCGCGTCCTATACGATTAACTACACCGGCGGCACCGCGATCACTACACCACTTGGATCAGTGAAGACCGCGACGCTGCAGCCTGTCGTTGGGGTCAATCGTGTCACCCAGCTAGTCGAAACCTGCAACGGATGCACCTCGCGGACCAGCGGATACAGCTACGCCACCAATGGACACGTGGGCACGGAAACAGACCCAAATGGCGTTGTCACCGCGTACGACTACAACGGCATCGGCCTTGAGAAGTCGCGAATAGAAGCTCAAGGAAAGACTTCGCAACGCACCATTCAGACCGATTGGGATACGAGATTGCGTCTTCCCACCGAGCGCCGCACCTACGACGCGTCCGGCATGACCCTCGTCGCCAAAACCGACTGGACCTACAACACCCGCGGCCAAGTAAGGGCCGAGACGCAGACCGACCCGGTGACCCTCGCCACGCGGACTACAACGACCGCCTACTGCGAACAGGCCGATGTCACCGCCGGCTCCTGCCCGCTGATCGGACTGGTCAAGTCCGTCACTGGCCCACGGACCGACATCACCACCGATGTCACCACCTACACCTACTACCCGACCGACGCCAACTTCTGCGGGACCGCGCCGGCCCCGTGCGCGTATCGAATGGGCGATCTGTGGAAGGTCACCAACGCGCTAGGCCAGGTCACGACGTTCCTGACCTACGACAACGCCGGCCGCCCGTTGTCGAAGACCGATGCCAACGGCGTCGAGACCGACCTGCAATACAGCCCGCGCGGCTGGATTACCCAGCGCGCTGTGCGCGCGATCAATGGCCAAGTCTCCACCGGCGACCAGGTCACCGGCTATGCCTACGACAACGCCGGCCAGGTCACCCGGGCTACGCAACCGGATGGCTCCTACACAGCCTTCACATACGATGCGGCGCACCGGCTCACGGACATCGCGGACAACCTCGGCGACACCATTCACTACACGCTCGATGCTGCCGGCAACCGGACGCACGAGGACACCAAGGACCCGTCCAGCACCCTCAAGCGCAGCGTCGTACGCACGTACAACGCGCTCGCCCAGCTCGCGACCACGGTGAACGCCGATGGCACGACCACCAACGCCAGTTACACCTACGACGCCAATGGCAATACGGACCACGTCATCGATGGCCGTGGCACCCTCACAGACAACGACTACGACGAGCTCAATCGGCTGGTGCGTACGACGCAGGATGAGGGCGACTCCACCCGTCTCAACGTCCCAACCAAGTATGCGTACGACGCGCTGGACCACCTGACCCAGGTCACGGACCCGCAGGGACTGAACACGCAGTATCAGTACGACGGCCTCGGCAATCCGACCCAGCTCACCAGCCCCGACACGGGGATTACGCATTCCACCTACGATGCCGCCGGCGACCGCATCACCCAGTCAGACGCGCGCAACATCACCGCCAGCTACAGCTACGACGCGTTGAACCGCCTGGCCGGGATCACCTATCCAACCAGTTCCTACAACGTCAGCTTCAGCTACGACACCTATGGCACGGGCGATGTCGCATGCCCCGCTGGCGACACGTTCCCCATCGGTCGCCTGACCCATTACACCGACATCACCGGGTCCACCCAGTTCTGCTATGACCGTTTCGGAAACATGGCGTACAAGCACCAGCTAAACGCCGGCGCGTACGATGTCACCTACAAGTACGACAAGGTCGGGCGAGTGACCCAAGTTATTGAGCCCCGTGGGACGGTCATCAACTACACCCGCGATGCGGCTGGTCGCATCACCAAGGTGACCTATCACCTGAACGGGCAAACGGTTGATACGACCGTCGTCAGCAACGTCACCTACTATCCGTTCGGCCCGGTTGCGAGCATTACGTACGGTAACGGACGCACGCTCACGCGCAGCTACGATAAGGACTATGTGGTCAGTGCGGTCAACGATCCGGCCGCAGGCGGGTTGGCCCTGACGTTCGGTCGCGATGTTCTCGGCAACTTGACCCAGACGAAAATCGGCGCTACAGGGACCACGATCGGCAACAACTTCGTGTACGACGCCTTGAACCGGCTGACCAACGTCAACGATCTCAACAACACGTTGATCGCGGCCTATTCCTATGACGGCACCGGCAACCGCACCAGCAAGCAGGTCGGCAGCGACATCGAACAATACACGTACTACCCGGGCACCACGCATTATCTGATCAATACCCGCACCGATGGCAGCCCGTCCACTAAGCGCACGTACTATGCGAATGGCAGCACCAAGACGATCGGTACCAACGCACTGAGTTTCAACTACGACAACGCAGGGCGGATGAGTCAACTGCTGAACAATGGCGTGCAGGCCAAGCTGTACTACTACGACGCGCGTGGTGAGCGCGTGCGCAAGGCCCACTCTGGGTTTACCAGTGAAACCCAAAAAACCGTCTACGACGAAGCCGGCCATGTGCTGGGCGATTTCGACTACGGCAACAACATCATCGATGAGATGGTCTGGATGGACGACCTGCCGGTCGGCATCCTGAGTGGATCAACGCCGACGCTGGCCTATATCGAACCCGACCATCTCGGTACACCTAGGGCGGTGATTGACCCAACCCGCAATGTTGCGGTGTGGACGTGGCCGATCCTTAACGATGCGTTCGGAGAAAGCGCGCCGAATCGGGACCCGGATGCGGATGGCACGCAGTTCACCTTGAACATGCGGATGCCAGGGCAGGAGTGGGATGCTGAGAGCGGGCTGAGCTACAACTACTATCGGGATTATGATTCCGGTACGGGTAGGTATGCAGAGAGTGATCCGCTCGGCATTCTGATCGGGAATTCAACATATTCGTATGTTAGAAGTTCACCAATGCTTCATTCCGATTCGCAGGGTTTATCAGATGATGGAAGTCCCTTCAGCTATTTCAGATGCTGGATGGCTCAGCGCTCCACTGAGGCGGACCTCCATTGTAATCAACGTGATATTCCCGTTGTCTACGCAAATGCGGTAAAGGGTCTACAGAAAGACAAAATTGTGGGATGTGAAATCCTATCGACAGGAATTAGATGTTCGGCAACCTGCTTTGTGAAAGGCTTCTTGTTTGATTATGATGAGCCAACAAGATCTCTAATTGAAAAACACATTGAAGTCGTACTGAAAGGACTGAAAACAGCAGCCGAAGGATGGGCTGAACACATGATTGCAGGAGGCGCCGAAGGTGGGGAGGCAATATTTCTTATAGGCGATTCGGCAAAAGCTGCTACATGTTTTGGAAAATGCACAAGGTGGTAAAGTGCTACAAACTACGAAAAAAATTGTGGTAGCCTCATTCTTTTCGATTCTTACTGCAGTTGGCGTAGTTTGTATTTACGGGAGAATTGAGGAAGGAATTACTGTTGCCCAAGCAATAGAGGGCGCAAGATGGTACATATTATTTAGCATCATATTTATATTTTTTTGCGTATTTTCATCTGACGGGCATGGGAACGGAGACAAATAACAATCAAGCACTGACTGGACCGGCCGGTCCAGAGGAAGTCCCAAAAAGGGGCCAGAGGGAATTACCGTTTGAATCCCTGCGGCAAGTCCGCAAGTCCGCAAGTCCGGCAGTTGGCCTGGCTTCGTAGCATCCGAGGCGGTGAGGTCAGGTCTAACTTTTTAGGCGCATGGACGCGTCGCACTCGGCCGCACATACTTCGGCCCTCCGGCTACGGAAGGCACCGAACCGCATGCGAGCGATTCCGCTGGGACCGTGGGTCATCGCCGCGTTGGCTGCGGCCTTCCTCAATCTCGCGGCGATCCCTTCCGCGAAGGCAACAGCGCAGGCCTGCTATCGGCTGGTCTACGTGGTCAATCCTTCGGATCTCAAGCTCGCTTATAACTTCGTCGCCCACCACGGCGAGTGCCTGGCGCATTTCGAGGACGAGACCTTCGATGCCGTCGCCACCGGCATCACCGCGGCGATGGCGGCCGGCGTCATCCATCCGGCAACCTGCGCGAACGCGCTCGACGTGGCCGATTCTCCCGCGGTCAAGCAGCTCGGCTCGATCGCCAACCTGGACGCTGTGAGCAGTTACCTGGATTGCGGATGCGCGGTGGCCAACAGCGGCATCGCGCAGAAGATCAAGAACATCGCAGCGGACATGGAGTCCTGCGCGAACACGGTCGATCCGCGCGCGATCATCTGGGGCGGACTGCAACAGGCGGGCAAGGCGCTCGGCCTGGACACGCTCTGGGGACTTGAGCCGCCGGGGCCCGATCCGCGCGCCGGCGTCGGCAACGGCGGAGCGCCAGTCACCGACATGCAGCCATTCTCGACGTGCGGCGTCACCGGGGTGGACATCGCTGGGTTCCAGCCCGGCGACGGCTACGTCTACCCGAGTTGCAATTGTCCTGCGCCGACCGCGCCGAAGGATGGAGACGGCCACTGGTGGTATCCGCATACCGGACTGAGCGGCCTGACGTTCAAGTGCATGGCGCACTGCGATCCGGGCCAGGCGCTGCAGAATGGCAAATGCGGATTCTGTCCGGACCTGGGGCCGGGCACCCGCAACGTTCCCAATGCCGCGCGCACGGCATGCGTCGTCACCGGTTTCGGACAGGTGGTCAACCCGTGCAAGGCCTGGGAGAGTTGGGACGGAAAGACCGGCTGCTCGAACCGCTGTCCAGGCGGGATCTATCAGGGCGGCAAGTGCCAGAACTGCCCTGTCGACCACCAGCCGAGCCAGAACATGTGCATCGCCTGTCCAGCCGGAGCGCATGGCAACGGTCAGAGCTGTACTGCGGCGTTTCCGAACCCGGGCTGCGAAGCGGGGCAGATCAACGATCCGGCGAAAGCGGGTCAATGCACGACGTGTCCGAGCGGGACGCAGCCCAACGGAGCCGGTGACCGCTGCCTGCAGTTCGTTTGCCAGGGCAACGCAATCCCGGACCCGAACCGCGCCAATACCTGCATGCTGTGCCCGGCCGGGACACATCCCAATGTCGCCGGCGATCGCTGCCAGCAGTTCGTCTGCCAGGGCAATGCGATTCCCGATCCGCACCGGTCGAACACCTGCATGTTGTGTCCGGCAGGCACGCATCCGAACCCGGCCGGCAATGCCTGCATTCGACAGCTCCCGCTTCCGGTGCCGGTGACGCCCGCGCCGGTGCGCCAGAATCCGTAGATTCCAACGCCGCGGTCGGAGTGCTGCCAATGAGGGGACGGAGGAGGTTAATCCAAGTTCATTCGTTGGGATTCCAACCGGCGATGGGGTCAGGCGTCGCCTTGTAGCATTCGCCCCGTTTGTTCCAGATCAGCTTGATCATTGCCAGCGCAAGCCATCCGGGCCAGCTTGATCGCTTGTTCGTTCGCCCGATTCTGCGCCATATCACCTTGCTGTCGGAGCACCTTGGCTTGAGGGTGCAATCGGGACGTGGGCTGTTGTTCCTAGATGCCCCTGCAAGCCCCTGAGGTCGCTGAATGGCCTTGTCCATGCAGTGCTGGGCTTCGCCCGTACGCTCTACTTTCTCGTTTGTACGCTTTACGGTCTAGTCCGTATGCTCTGCGGTGAAGGCCGTATGCTCTACGGCCTTGTCCGTATGCTCTACGGTCAAGCTCGTATGCTCTACGGTCAAGCTCGTATGCTCTACGGCCTAGTCCGTATGCTCTACGGTCAAGCCCGTATGCTCTACGGCCTGCTCCGTATGCTTACGGCCTTGTCCGTATGCTCTACGGTGAAGGCCGTCTGCTCTACGGTGAAGGCCGTATGCTCAACAGTGAAGACCGTATGCTCAACGGTGAAGGCCGTATGCTCAACGGTCTAGTCCGTATGCTCAATGGTGAAGGCCGTATGCTCAACGGTCTAGCCCGTATGCTCAACAGTGAAGACCGTATGCTCAACGGTGAAGCCCGTATGCTCAACAGTGAAGCCCGTATGCTCTACGGTGAAGCCCGTATGCTCTGCGGTGAAGGCCGTATGCTCTACGGTGAAGGCCGTATGCACTACGGTGAAGCCCGTATGCTCAACGGTGAAGCCCGCGTACTACGCGGTGTGGCCGGCGTGCTACGCGGTCAAGTCCGTCCACCCAACGCAGGGCCACTGTCCGGCTACTCCGTTGCGATGAATACCATCAAACCCGGTCGGTCTTGCTGACGATCTCGCTGACTTCCGCGCGGAATTCGCTGAGTTCGCGGATCAGGGTCTCGATGTTGACCTCGTTCTTGAGGTTCACCTTGAAATCGGTCTCGGCACGCGCGCGGTCCTTGAGCGACTGGCGGTTCTGGCTCATCACGATCAGCGGGCCCTGCAGGCCGACCAGCACGGCGAGCGCGAGGTTGAAGAACGCGTAGGGATACGGGTCGAGCGGCTCGCGCATGATGATCGCGGTGTTCACCAGGCACCATCCAATGGTCATCACCAGCAAAAAGATGATGAACTTCCAGCTGCCGTTGAGCTCGGCCACGGTATCGGCAAGGCGGTCGCTCCAGGTCAGGTTCTGCTCGAATTCGGCGTCGACGTTCTTCGCCGCGCGTGCCGACAGCATCGTGTTGGTCTCGCGCAGGCGCGCGCTCATCGTGCGCAGGATCGCCATCGCCGCGCGCGGCCGGCGGTCGAGGTAGTTCTCGATCGTCTCGCGCTGCAATTCCAGCAGCACCGTGTTGCTGGTCGCGAGCGCGCTCGCGCTGCGCGGCAGGTCGTCGAACAGCGACAGTTCGCCGAAATATTCGCCGCGCGAGATGTCCTTGAGCGAGATGCGCTGCGATTTCTCGCCGGGCAGGTGGATGTTGATGTCGCCGCTCTGCACGATGTACATCGCGCTGCCGACGTCGCCCTGCGAGAAGATCATCGTGCCTGCGCGGAAGCTGCGCGGTTCGAGCGCGGCCGCGAGCGCGACCAGGTCGTCTTCCTCGAGGCCTTCGAACAGGGGAATGGAACGCAACAGAGTCGTGTCGTCCACGAGTCGTTCTCCGTGACCAGCCGGCATGTTAGCGCGGCCGGGTTATTGATTATTGCCTTTGCGGATCAGCGGCAGAACTGGATCCCGCCTTGCTCACACCATCCATGGTGTTCGCCGTTCGGGCCGGCTTCGCCGTTCGCGCGCGATCCGGTCGCGTGCAGTCACTGGGATGACGAGCGTCAACCCTGATCCCATTAACCTTCGACCGGTACGTCCTTGCCCATCGCCCATGCGACCTG
>Ga0157374_10006226_pt1 | contig 10119 bp, 5 predicted proteins | sample M25metaG_FD_115308 | JGI IMG/M metagenome (GOLD analysis project Ga0157374, IMG submission 115308) | Miscanthus rhizosphere microbial communities from Kellogg Biological Station, Michigan, USA - M2-5 metaG | ecosystem: Host-associated > Plants > Roots > Rhizosphere > Soil | place: USA: Michigan... | reverse complement strand
TTTTAATAAATTTTTTATTAAATATAAATATATATTTAAAAATAATATTTAATGATTATTTTAATTTAAATTTATTAATAAATTTTGGAATAATAAAAAAAATTAAGGAAATTGAAAAATTATTTTTTCATTTTTATTTAAAATGATTTAATTTTAAAGATGGTATAAAAATGCTTACATATAATATTATAAGATTTGATATAGATGAATGAAAAGATTTAGATCCTGAAGTTTTAGATAGAATAATGTTAAAAACTAAAAGATATTGATTAAGTTTTGGAGATCAAAATTTATTAAATAAGCTTGTAGATGAATTAAGAGTACTTTATGAAAATGATGGTCCTCGTATAAAAATGGCGACTCCAGAAGAAACAGAGATGGTATTAAAGGAATTAGAAGAAATGGAAAAACAGAAAAGAATTGAAGAGATAGCTGCTAAAACACTTGAAATTGAATTAGAAGCTAAATCTATAATGCGTCAGAATTTAATTGATAAGCAGAAAGAAGAGGATAAATTGTTTTTTAATGATGGTTATAAAGGTGAAATCCGTGTTGTTTCTGAAATAGAAGAAGTTATTGAACCTATAGATTTTGATTTATCAAAAAAAAGTAGAGATGAAATACTTGAATTATTTGGTTGAAAAGAGTCACGAATAGCTGTTGTTAAAAAAAAAATGTCATATTATTGAGATTTTGATATAGAATTATTATATATATTTAAAGATTTTTATGATTTTTCAGAATTTTATGATGGTTCATATGTTTGTTTATTATATAAATTAAAATATGAAATAGAAACAGGTAAAAAATATTTAAGTAGTTTTAGTTTATATTATATAGTAGAATATTTTTTTTTTTTATATTTATATTTATATTTATATAGATATAAATATAATATAAATAAAGAAAATTATAATATTGATTATAAATGAAAAAATTTAAGAAGAGATTTAGATAATAATTATATAGATAATTCATATATTAGGGAAAAATTAACTTTTTTTTGAAAACAAAAAAAAGTTAATAAGATGCGTTTTATTAAATATTTTTGAGATAATATTATAAATCTTAATATATATAATAATTTTATAATAGATTTTTATGAAGGAAAAGAAATAAAATATAAAAAATATAAAAAACTTAATACAATTTTAAATAAAATTCTAAAAAAAATAAAATTTAGAAAATTATTTAATGTTTATTTTGATAGTCTTAAAATAGATATATATAAATTAAATGAAAAAAGAAAAAAGTATAAAATAATAAAAAATTATTTAATAGATAAATATATATATAATGATTTTAAAAGCTATTTTCCTTTAAAAGATTATTTAATAAATAATAATTTTATAGATTTTCATAAACCTAAATTTGATGATGATGATATGTTTTATTATTTATTATTATCTTTATTAAAAATAGATAGTAAAGTATTTAATTTTTTAAATTCATTAAATGATTGAAATTTAAATGGATTTATTACAAAAATTAATATAAATAAATATATAAATAATTTATATATGTTCTTACATTATTTTGAAAATATAGATAAGTATTTATTTTATAGTAAATGTCCTGGATTTATTATAAATAAAAATAAAGATCTTTATTTTTATGAAAAAATAGGTGATAAAGTTTTAAAATATGCTATTACAAGTATTACTTCTGAAACAGAAATTGAATATGATTATTATTTTATGTGATTATATATAATACCATTATTATTATTATTATTATTTTATAGTAAACATCAACTTTATTATAAAAATAAATATTTTGGATTAACAAATTCAATAATGATGGAATGAAAATTAAATATAATTATAAGTAATAATATTTTTTATACTTTAAAGGTATATATTGATTGAATTACGAAATATTATACATCAGTAGAATTTAGATCTTTTCAAAAAAATTTTTATAATGAAATGGATCAATCCCATCGTCTAAGAGTAATTTCTAAAGCAGAAAGAGAACAAGTTATTAATAGTATATATGAATATATGTGTATTTATAAATATGGAAATTGTTTTACATATAAATATAGATCATATCCTGGATCAAAATTTATAATATTATGAAATAATATAGCATTAATGTTTATTATTATAACATTAGTATATTTATATATAGATAAAAATTTTTATAAATATTATAAGAGTAAATATTATGAAAATATACAATTATATAATTATTATAATCAATTAAATAGTTTATTACATAATAAAGAATTAGTAAATAAAAATAAAAATGAATATAAATATATGATGATTATATTTTTATATTATACAATAAATAAGACAAATATATATATTCATTATTTAAGTAAGAAAAAAAAAAAAATTAAAAAATTTAAAGAAAGATGATTATAATTTTATTATGATTTTATTAATAAAAAAAAAAAATAATGCTTATCGTAGATTTAGAAAAGATATTTGAGGCTTATGTTATGATGATGATAGAGGTAAATATAGTTTATATAGACAATCTTGATATTTAAAATTTTTTTTTAAAATATTTTTAAATAGAATAGCAAATAAATGGAAAAGATTACGTAGATTTGTATATCGTATAGATAAGATTGAATATAGATATAAAAGAAAAAAAATAAATAAACGTTGATTAAGTTTAAGATTAACAAGATTATATTTTTTAATAATAAAGGATCGTCAATTTAGAAAAATAATAATAAGAGCTAATAAAATGGATGGTAATATGGAATCAAATTATTATTATTATTTAGAATGTAGATTATTTCCTTTTTTATATAGAATGCATTTTGCACGTAATATGTTTGTTGCTTTAGAAAATTCTAAATTAGGTTATATAATTATAAATATGAAAATAAAATTAACTAAACCTAATAGTTTAGTTCCTTTAGGCTTAATAATATATGTTAGGAAAAGATTTAGATTTATAATAAGACATTTTGTTTTAAAAAAAGTTAAAATAAAAGCTCTATTATTTAATTATCCAAGATATATATTTATTTCTTGAAGGTATTGATATTTATATATATTAAGAAAACCTGTAAAAAAAGATATAGTTTATCCAATATCTATGGATGTACAAAGAATATCAGGTTATTATTAAATTATGTTGTTTAAAAAATATATGAAATTAGAATATTGAAGATTATTATTATATGGGATTCATGTAGGTCATAGTTTTAAAAATAGTATATTATTTGCGGCTTGATTTATATTTACATATAGACAAAATATTTATATAATAAATTTATATAAAACTTTATGAAATATTAGAAATGGTTTTGTTGGTGTTAATTATAGTGTAAGATTTGGACATCCAGTATGATTTATTAATATTGAAAAATCTACTGAAGTATATATAAAAAGTTCTGCTAAAATATGTGGAGAATTTTCATATACTACTTTTTGAATACATGGTATGATTTCAAATTATATAATAATGTTATTATCTTTAGCTAAATTAAGTCGTTATTTTAAAGATGCTTGAAAAGGTACTTGAAAAAAATTAGAAATGCAATGATTTTATTCAAGATATACTTGACCTAGATCTGTTTTTATTTCAAATATATTTAATAATAGATGACCTAGTAATGAATGTACTATTACAGGAATACCTTGTTTAGGTATAGTTGATACAAATGTTTCTGGTGATGATACTAATATAGCAACTCCAGGTAATGATGATTCTAATGATTCTATAGTTTTTTATAATTCTTATTTCTCAAAATATATAATAGATAAAAAATATGGTATAATAGTTAGATGATTGAGTAAAATTAGAAGAAAAGAAAGAATTATATCTTTTGCAGAATGAATAAGACTTACATTTTTTGGTAAAGGTGATAAATTCCAACAAAATAAATATGAGGAATTTAAAAAATTTCATGCAATTAAATTAAAAGATAAAACAACATCAAAACGTCCTTTAATAATAAAATATAAATTTCCATTTCTAAAATATTTTTTGAATGGTGTTATTAATTTTTTTGGTATGGATAGATTTTATAATAAAAGTTATTATGAAACTTTAGATATTTATGAACCAAGATATTATTATAAAATAAAACCAGAGATATATAAATGAATGTTTAGTTTACATAAAGATACTATATTTTTAGTAAGAATTGGTAAGTTTTATAGTTTAAAATCATCTTGAAAGCATTATGGTTATGTTAGAAAAAGAAATTTATCAGAATCTATTTTTAGATTGAGACTTTTAAGAGGACCATATTTGCCAAGAATAAAAAGGGGAGATAATTTTTATTTTACTAATTTTATATTAAATCGTTTTAATGTGAATAGATTTTACAAAACGTTTTTAAAACGTAGAAAATTTAGAAAAAATAAATATGTTTATAGATATTTAAAATTTTTTTATTTAAATAAATATATAAATAAAATAGGGCTATTAAGATATTATAAAGCAATTTTTGTTAAGTTATCATCATTTGCTCATGTATCGTTTACGGTATGTTCACATAATTATAAAAATAAATTTTTTAGTCCATTTTTAAAAAATTTAATATATGGTTATAAAACAAAAGTAAAAGAATATAATACTTTATATAAATGAATATTATTAAAACCTACAATAACAGAATATTTAAATTTTATAGTAAATAATAAAAAGATAAATAAATATGTTAAATTTTTATATATTTATAAAGTTTTTTTAAAATTAAAAAAAACTTTATTTCGTAGATTTTGAGCACCTGGTTTATTTTGAAATTTTAATTATTATTTATTAAATTGATTTAGAAGTAGGAGATTATCTCATTTATATAAAAAAAAGAAAAAAATTAATTTTATATTATGAAAAAGATTTAAAAAAATTAATGAAACAAATAGATATTTGAATTTTTTTTATGAGTCAATGTTTTTTAGAAAAAAATTTGAAAATTTTTTTTTAGGTATATATAATATAAATCATTTACATAAATATAATTGTAAATATTTTAAGTTAGTAAGTAAACATTATAGAAAAAAAATGATAAAATTATCAGTATCATGAAAATATAAACGCGTAACAAAATTTTTAAGACATTTTAAAAAAGTAAGAAGATATTGATTAAGAAAAAGAGTTCGTACTTTATCTGTCATTAAAAGATTAATGAAATATCGAATGATAAAAAGACGATATTATCCTAAGCTTTATGGTTTAAGAAAAAGATTTAAAGCAAATGCTTATATGTATTCTTTATTAAGTAAATTACGTAAAATAAAAACAAAATTAGATAGTGATTCAGTTTATGATATATTTAAATTAGAAGATGATTTTTATCATCCTTGATATGAAAAACAAAATATATCTAAATTAAAAATATTTCGTCGCGCATTTAAAAATTTTTATAGTTTAAAAAGATTATATAATATTTGTAATAAAAAATATAATAAAGAAAATAGTATGAATTTTTTTGAGATAAATAAAATTTTTTATAATCATGAAATTTTAGAAGAATGAAAATATGAAAAACATTTTAATGATTTATATTTAAATATTTGAAATATAAGAGAAAAATATAAAACTAAACAGCTTTCATATTTTTTAAATAAATTTCAAAAAAATAGAAAAATAAAAGAGTTTATTATTGATAAATATTCTCAAACATTAATGAGAAAAAATAGTTGAAAAAAAAAGTTTTTATATAGAAATAAAAAAAATTTAAGTTATAAATTTTTAAGGAATTTATTTAAATCAAAAAATAATGAAAAAATAAAATTTGAATCTAAAAAATTAAATAATATTTTTTGATGTTTTAATTATAAACATTGAATGTATAATAAATTAGGAAGATTAGATAATTGCAAACAAATGATTTATTGAGTATATAAAAGATCTTTAAATAAAAAATATTTATATTTTAAACAAGTAAAAACAGCTATAGGTTATTTATATTTATTAAATTTTTATTTTTATTATTATAAATATTTTATATTAAAATTTGGTATAGATAATTATTTTGAGCAAAATAATTATAAAAAAAGTAAAATAAAATTTATTTAATTATGAAAAGTTTATATTATTTTTTCAATTTATTAAAATTAAAGTTAAAAATTATTTCTTTAAAGTTAGATATAATAATAATAAAAATAGAATATATTATTATTATTAATAAATTATTTTATAAAATATGATTTTTTTATGAGCATAATGAAATATTAAGTTTATTATTTTTCTTTTTTGAAAAGATTTGAAAAGAAATTAAAAAAGATTTTTCTATTTTTAAGATTAATATGAGAAAATTTAAAATGTTTCATAAAGATATGCAAATAATTATTTTTTTATTTTATTGATTTTTTTTTTTTGCTGGTATTATACCTTTTATTTATTTTATTTTATTTATATATTTTTCTATTAAATATAGTTTTAAATATTTTTTTTTAAGCTTTGATATATATATATATAATTATTATTATTATATATATAATGAATATCAGAATATTTGTTTAAAACTATATTTAAATTTTAAAAAATATGTAAACAAAATATTTTTAATTATAAATAGAATATATTTAAAAATAGATAAATTTTTGTTTAGAATGGAATGAAAAAAAAAAATAAAAAATAAAATTTTAGATTTACGTCTTGATATATGAAATAAATATGTTGATTTGGCACAGAAATATATAGATAAATTTTATAATTTTATTTTAATAAGATTTCCTGAATTATGATATGATTTTGAAGTATATATATATAATTCAATGATAAAATCATATATATATAAAGCTAGATTTTTAAAAAAATTAAGAAAAATAAAAAGAAAATATAAAAAAAGAAAAAGATATATATTTAAATTAAAAAATTTATATATAGATATATTTATTTTTAATTTAAATAAAATTGTATATGAATATAAATTTATATTATATAAAATAAGATATTTTATTGAAGATTATTTTTTATTTAAGAAATATAATATAATAAAATATCTTATTATAAATTTATATTTACCATTAAATTATAAAATTTTCATTATAAAAAAAAATATATTAATTTTTTTAAATTTTTGTAGATATTATAAAACAAAAATAAAATGATCTTTAATATTAATAATACATCCATGATTCTGAGATTATATGTATTATATATATATATATATATTATTTTTTGACATAAGATCATATACATATTATATTTTTCCAACTTCTCCTTTTTTTCATATTTATTTTTCTATTTTAGCATTTGAATGTGAAGTTCCAACAATGTGAAAATATGCTATTAGAATGAAAATAGGAGCAATAATAATTAGAATAAAAAAAGCCTTTATATTTAAACTTATGTCTCCTGTTCATTTATTTAAATTAATAGTATTTTTAATATTTAGTTATTATAAACATATATATGCTAATATTGCTATAATAATTAAATTAATAATATCATTAATATACTATTATATATATAATAACAAATTTATATATAAAATAATCTCTTATATAAGAGAAGAAATTTTATTGTTTGATGAAAGAGGCTATCGTTTTGATATTTTAAAATGTTGAGCTTGAATAGATTTAGTTGCTTGAGGACATCCTAGATATTATTATAGGATGTGACATATACCTGATAAGTATATGTTTTTTTATTATAAAAGATATTTTATGATATATTTAACTACTCCTTTAAGATTTTGATTTTATGTTTATTTTTATTTTAGTAAATGTCTTACTTTTTTAGAGAGTATGTTGTTATATCATGGTTGAGATGATATTATTGATATGTATGATTTTGATTTATATTATTATAATTTTTTTGCAATTTTAGCAACATACAATAAATATATTTATAAATATCCTATAGAAAATATGTATAAATATCATTATTATTATTTTACTATAAAACCAGGTAATTTTACTTTATTAAGACATTATGCTGATAAAGATCTTCCTATGGATGGAGCTGAATTATTTGTTAATTTTAAATGTAAAGAATCTGGAGATTTTTTTTCTTGTTATGTTTGTCCATTATATAAAAGTACAACAACTTTACACTTATTATCAGGTAAAGGGACTTGATGTTATGATACATATACTTCTAATTTTATAGTATTACCTAAAAGTTATTTAATAAAACCTAAATCTCAATTTAATCATCCTGTTTATGTTGATGATTGTATTGCAATTTATTAATCATATGTTGATGATTTAATTTAATATTTTATAAAATTTATTTTTGTTTAAATATAATTTATTGATATATAATAAAAAAAAAAAATAAGCTTTGTTATAAGATTTTATTATAATATAAAAAATTAAATATGATAATGATAATCGTTTAAACATTTATGAAAATTTGAATAGATAACCGTTATTATATTGTTAATAATAATTATACAATTTTCCAATTTTGTGCTAAAATAGGTATAAATTTACCTTGTTTTTGTTACCATGAGAGATTAAGTATAGCAGGAAATTGTAGAATATGTGTAGTAGAGGCAAATTCTGCTTTAGTTGTTTCATGTGCTACTATGATTCTTGATAATATGAAAATTTATACTAAAAATAAACGTATTAAAAAAGCTAGAGAAAGTGTTTTAGAATTTTTATTAGTAATCATCCTTTAGATTGTCCAATTTGTGATCAAGGAGGTGAATGTGATCTTCAGATATTCTTATAACTTATGGTTCTGATAGAGGTAGATTTTATGAATTAAATAAAAGATCAGTAAATAATTTGAATTGCTGTGGTCCTTTAATAAAAACAGTTATGACCAGATGTATTCATTGTACTCGTTGTGTACGTTTTGCCAATGAAATTTCTTCAGTTTTAGATTTTGGTGTTATTGGGAGAGGTATAAATATGGAAATAGGAACATATATAACAAATTTTTTAAATGATGAGCTATTAGCAAATATTATAGATTTATGTCCTGTAGGAGCTTCAATATCTATGCCTTCATCATTTACAGGTAGAAATTGAGAACTAAAATTTATTCAAAGTATTGATGTTTTAGATTCAATAGCTATTAGTATACGTATAGGTATATCTAATAATATAGTTTATAGAATATTACCTTCATTGGATGAGTTTTATGATGAATGATTACTAATAAAACTAGATTTATTTATGATTCTTTTAATATACAAAGATTAACTTATACAAAATTAAAATTAAATTTAAAATATATAATAATTAGTTGAAAATCAGCAATAAATATATATTTATTATTATTATTAAAAAAATATAATCAATATATTGAAGTTTTTGCAGGTTTTTATATTAATATGGAATTATCTTATATTTTAAAATATTTTTTTAATAAAATAGGATCTTTAAATATTAATTATAGTGAAAATTTAAAAAATATTCCTGATTTTAGATATTCATACTTATTAAATAATACTATAAAAAATTTAAGTAATATAATAGAAATTTTATTAATAGGTAGCAATCCAAGATTAGAGTTACCTTTATTAAATTCTTATATAAGAAAAAGCTATTTAAATAATTTAAGCTTTAAAGTTTATTCAATAGGTTTAGGTTTAAATTTTTTAACTTATCCTGTTCTAAATATAGGATCAAGTTTAAAAAATTTATATAAATTTTTATATGGTATATCTATTGTTAATAAATATTTTATTTTTGAAAATTTCTATAATACATCTTTTTTTAAAAAAAATATATTATTAAATTCTTCATTTATATTAGGTTCTTCTTTTTTTATAAGAACTGATTATAATAATATTTTAAATTCATTAATTTATTTTTTCGAAAAATTTAAAATTAATCTTAAAAATTTAAATATAATTTTTAAAAATTTAGGTAGAATTTCTTTTTATGAATCTAATTTATTTTATCAAATAAATTTAAAATCTAATTTTTATAAAAATAAATTTTCATCATTTAATTATTTTTTAGGTTTAGATAATTTAAACTTTACAGAAAGAAATAATAAATTTAATATTAATGTTTATCAAGGATTTTTTTATATTTCAAAATTTTTTGAATTTATAAATTTAGTTTTACCTTCTGCTATATATATAGAAGAGGCTTCAACATATTTGAATATAGAAGGTAGATTACGTTATAGTAATTTAGCTATTAAACCTTTTAAAAATATAATTTCAGATTATTTAATTATAGAATCTTTAAATATTTTATTTTTGAAAATTTCTATAATACATCTTTTTTT
>Ga0157374_10006224_pt1 | contig 10120 bp, 8 predicted proteins | sample M25metaG_FD_115308 | JGI IMG/M metagenome (GOLD analysis project Ga0157374, IMG submission 115308) | Miscanthus rhizosphere microbial communities from Kellogg Biological Station, Michigan, USA - M2-5 metaG | ecosystem: Host-associated > Plants > Roots > Rhizosphere > Soil | place: USA: Michigan... | reverse complement strand
TTGGAAGGAAAAAATGGAATGACTGCTTGTCCTCGAGTTTTACTTCTTTCCTACTGTTATCCTGACTCCACCAGACAAAGTCCGAGTTCTTCTTTGCAAAGTTGATCAGCTTTTGATGTGCAGAATCTTTGGCTGGACTGTCCGCCAAGTGCATTGCATACGTAATGATGGCCAGGTCGTAACTTGACTGACTGCTTCTCAACTCTTTCAACAGATACTGTTCGGCCTTGAATATCTCTTCAGAGTAATTCTTTCTCGCAAGAGCTCTGTCTTGTAAAAGAGCAGTCAATACAAAGGCAGACAAGGCAGGAGACCCTTTGGCTCCTGACCCTCCTACCCCTCCCTGCATGGCCTTATGATGGACCTCTCCTGGTTCATCAAAGGATCCGTCTTCTAGTTGTCTCTGAATCAGCCACTTGACCATTCCGTCAATAACATTCTGGTCGATGTCAATGTGAGGTCTGGCTTGAATGAAGGACTTGAGGACGAATGCAGTTAACCATGTGGATCCACTCTTGTCTCGTTGTCCGAAGGCAGAGAAGGAGCCGTCATTGCGTTTATAAGTCAACTCCCTCTGATAACCACTTTCCATGAATTTGATAGCCTTGGTCTTGACTCCCGGTGTCAATCTATTAGCTCGAGTCAAGTATTCAAGAACAACAATGTTCGGCACAAAATTCAACATGTTTTGTTCTCCACATCCGTAAGGCATCTGCAACAAGTCTTCCAAATTGTTTATTCCTGGTCCCAAGATGTCCCCAATGACTGACACTGTGATCCTCTCTGATCCTGGGATTGCATTCAGAGGAATTGGAATTGAAATGTTGCGAGAAATCGAGTCAGTTGCCCGGTCTCGTTGGTCAACGAGGATCGCTTTGTTAAAGAACTGAGGTTGTCCCTCTGGTTTCACATGCAGTTTCTTGACGACCGCATCCCCTGCGATGTTTGAAGTGGCAGTAACCTTTATGTCAATGTATCCCAGTTTCCTTGGGGTCACCAAGAATGTCACAGTCGCTCCATCCTGAGGAGGAACTTCAACGTACTTCCTCTTGGAATCCACTCTAATAGTCTCGACTTGGTTGTCGTAGTGGTCATTGGCCGAGGCCACTGTAAAGTCAAAGTCGTTGTTCTTGTTCTCGAGAATGACCTCTGCATTCTGTACTTTGTTCATGTAATTAAAAACGACTACAGTTATGGCCACGGATTCCCCTCGAAGTACAGAGTATGGAAGAGCGAGTTGTATAAAGAATGGTCTGAAGACGGTAACTTTGGAAGGGGAAGAGACGATTCCCAGACCAGTGATTGAATCCATGGCAAAAGCAGTGATGACCCAGGAAGTGATGGTGTCTGGAGCGGACCCTCCAAAGGTCGCCACTCCATTCGCTCCTGCCTGATCCTCCTCCCAAAGCCATGTCTCAGGGAAGTACTTTCGGACTATGACTTTGCTAGGATCCGTGTCAAAGGCCTTCTTTCCCAACGAAAATGATCTTCTTACAGCAGCATCACCGTCTGGATTAACCTCTTTCACGTCGAAGGCTGATTCAGGAGCCCCCTGTGCAAACATGACAGGACTGTTGCGGTAGTAGACTTGAGTGGATTTTTCATGGATCATGGGTTGGTTAAAAAAAGATAGAAAGAAAGATAGTCATTAGTTTTTAGTTTCTCTTCAAACAAGTGATCCATCAATTCTTATCACGAATTGGGTTTTTCTCACGTTTCCTTCAAGAGATTCATGCGTGATTTGACTTGATATTACAAGTTTTATATACCTTTGCATTGTTTTTTAGTCATGCAATGAGTTTTTAAAAAGGAAAGTGAAATGATAAACTTACTCGCAGGGAAGTTTCTGTGCAGCAACCCGTTTGAGATGATAATGACACCCGAATCCTGGAAAATCTCTCCGGCAGACACAGATCCAGGCCACCATAGAGACCTCTTCCTTCTTCGACGGTACCAGGGGTACATGTCGTTGGAGGACTTGCCTCCGTCATAGGTCTCCAACTCCTTGACAACGTCTGCTTGAGTCAGGTCGTTGCCTGTTTTGAGAAGCAGGATGCTTTGGTCGAGACCAAGTATGGCTACATAGGCACCTGGTTTCGTGTTGACGTTAACTTTAACAGGAGATCCAGGTTTTGTTTCAGAAACAGAAGTAGTGAGTGTGACTGGAGTTCGGAAAACTCCCTCCACGTCAAAGTTCAATGCATCTGCGACAATTTCTTGGTTGTCTGGTCGAACGTAGTAGGCAATTATCCTTGATTTCGGAGCCATTTTGTGGTTCACAGTAAAAGTAAAGGAGTGACTTGTTGCAGTCTCTTCCACTTGGAAAGAGCGAGCCAAGACAATGTCTCCTCTGCCCATGACTTCGTAGACAACTTTCTTAAGGGGCTCAGTGGCAACGACTTCAACAGTAACTTCTTGGCCGACACGAGGAGTATCGAGAGGCATTGTAACTTGAATGAAGGAATTTGAAGGAGATTGAGCTGCTTCAACCGTCTCCAAGTAATGTTCTTGTCCTCTGTACTCTGCTCGAAGTCCAAGCACCATGACATCTCTATTGGGAGGTACAATGTCGAAGGAGAGAATTCCTTTGGAAGGAACTCCAGAGAAGGAGTTGTTCCATGATTCGTCGTTGTATGAGTACCCATACCTTATTCTGACAGGTGTTCCTTCATCTTCAACAGGAGTGTCATCCTGATATGAGACCTTGATAATGATGCCGTACTTAAGACCTGGTTTGAAAGTCTTGCTCGTCTTGACCAGTTCAATCTTAACTTTCTTGTCAAAAATCTTGAGAATTCCTGTCTTGTTATACTTCCTTCCCGTTAAAGACTCCTCAACCAAAGCAAAGAACTCAATTTCTCGTTCAAAGAAATCAGTTTTCAAGTTAAGATCTTTGACAACAGAAACAGGAATGTCTACAGATCCATCGATTAAAGCCTTTGCTTGGAACTGCTCCAGAGGACGAACAGTGAGCATGTAATACCGAACCCTGGGCTGAACTGTCAAAGTGACCTCTCCCTTGACAGGCTTGCCATACGTATACGTGGCCTTGATCGTGGCGACCACGTCAGACTCATTGTAAGTCGCGTAGGATGGGAGGATGACCTCGACATCAAAAGTTGGAAGAACGTACTCTGCGACAGTAAAAGACTTTTCAAACTTTTGTTGGAGAACATTCACTGTGATAGTCCAGTCGCCCAAGACAGGTTGTTCAGACAACTGCAGTTCCTTTGTAATGACTCCCTTGGTTGTCAACTCCCTGCTCCACTGTTTAATCCTGTTTCCACGGGCATCCTAATGGGATGGAAATGAGAGAAGATATAAAATAAAGTGGTAGTGAAATGTCAGAGTAATCATTATCATACGAGTCAACAAGTATTTCTAGGTATTGCTTGGTCTGTGCTTCTCCTCCATAAACCACTCTGACATTAATCTATCTAGTATTTATCCAGACAGACAGACCTAGGAATACCTAGAAATACTTGTTGACTCAAGACCGTGCAATAGAATCAAAAAAGGGAAAATCCATAAAAAGAAAAGGTATGTTTCTCGCTCAACAAGAAACTTTCTCTCGACAAATGCTGTGTCAACAACATCTCTACCCCTTGACTTGTTAACAACTCACATTCTCTCTCACGGCCTTCAAGGGATTGACATCCACTCAATACATTTTGAACCATCAAGTCATTTCATAACATACACACACTCTGTTTACCAAGAATAATAGTTTCTGTAAAAAGAATATAATGAGATAGAGGTAGAGACCGGACGTTTTCCAGGACACACTTCAAGAAGAAGAACAGGTCTTGAGTCTTGAGTTAAATGGTGTCACTCACTCATTGTAATGTAATGACTAGGGAGACAAAAATGGTGGGGAAGCAGGTATCGAATCGCGAACTATATCGGTATAAAATAGTTTTCAGCTGACAAATTCTAGTAATAAATTAAAACTTTATAGTTAATCTTTCGAAACCAAAATATTTTGTCCACTAAATTTAAAAATTGTCCAGATAAAATGCCTAAAAATGAATATTTCCGCGCCAATTCTTTTAAAGGAAAAGATAAAGTTGGTATATTGATCTCAAATTCATGTCAGATATGTTTCATCCTATGCCTATTCTAATAGTATTAGGTATTATTTATCAGACATTTACTTATCTTGTTTAGCCTGTCCCTAGAAATGACAATGACATTGTTTGTAGGGATGACTGCAAGACTTCCTTCTTCTTTTGAAACCTTTAAATAACTTTTAAATAAATAATTTGTCATCATGATTGTCATCTTGAAAGAGTGGTATTTTAAGAGACTGACACTGACACGGAAACAAGTGTCATGTTTCTCATCTTTCAATCATCTTTCAAACATCTTTCAAACATCTTTCAAACAAACTGTCCTAGAAATGTACTCACATTAACGTGGATGTCAATGGCTCCGGTGACGGAAGGGATGAGTGAAGGGTCCACAATGACAGCCCTAAATTTGACCACTTGTCCTGGTTTGTAGATGGCTTTATCGGTTTGAATAAAGACAGAGTAGGACTTGGCTTCATAAGTTATCGAAGATTCATTTCTAAAGTCGAGGTCACCCTTTCCAATGACGACCATTCTGTAGGATCCAGGACCCCACTCTCCCACCTCAAACTTGAGGATGCGAGTGTCATCTGAGTTCATGGTCACAGTCTTAGAGATGGTGTTGAATCTTCCAGTATCAGATTCCTGTCCAAGTATGGCAACGTCCACGTCTACGTGGGATCGAATGTCGTGAAGGGAGACACTGACATGGTAGTCCGCATTTGGACGTAGTTTACTCGGAGCAATAATTGTATATGTCTGACCAGATGAAAGGGATATTAAGCATGAAATGATGAAACTAATGATGAGGGTGACAACCATGACAGGTGAGGGACAAGTGCTGTTGTTGGAGGGTCTCATGATGACAACTTGTTGCCCTCTTGTTGTTGTTGCCTGCATGTCATGCAGGCAGTCTTTAACTCAACTCAACTGATCTTTGGCAGCTGACTGTGATGAGACGTCTAGATGATGGTGTTGTCGACTGAGAAGAATCTGGTAAAAGTTTGTCTTGAATGTTCGTGTTAAACCGGTTCCTTCTCAAGAACAAGAAGAAGAAGAAGAATCAAGTCAACTGTAAATGAGAGGACCTTCACTTAACACGACATGAACAACAAGAAGAAGCGAAGAATATACCCTGACAATGAAAGTATGTGTGGGAGTTCTTTTTCCATGAAAGGAAATACTTGTGAAATAATAAGAAAACTTTTTTACATTAAAGTCTCGCTCAACTAAAGAATGACTCGCAGGAAGTCAAGTCAAGTAAAAATGAATACTATACTCCTTCACAACCACTCTCTCACTGCTCTCTCACTGAGTCTGAGTCGAATCGCAAGTCTTGATGGTTTACGTCGTGGGTGTGTCTTGTTTTCTATTTATTTTATTTGATCATGACTTTTTGCTTCAACACTATTACAGGACTACAACCAGAGGACAAGTATCAAAGTGATATATATTATTCTTTTATTCCAGACTGTCCTGGAGACGACACAACACCAAGAGAAACTCTGTACATCAAGTCATTTGAGAAGAACAAAATTGAGACCAATAACTTAACTCGTTTTTATTAACTTAACTCAACTAAACCATTGCATTTCCGCTGGAATCCCTCTGATATTTCCTCTGTTAACTTAACTTAACCATCGATAAAAATGCCCGCTGAAGTAACCCCATCCACTGTCACTCATGTCGAGAAGGGTCCTCCATCCTACTCTGCCTCCTTTCAAGTCAGAGGCAGAGTAGAGTCAAGTGGTGTCACTGAAGGAATGGAACTCAACGCACGATACTTTGCCTCCATCCCTGGCATCATCAAGATTGTACAGGTCATCTTGGGACTGGTCATTATGGTCTGCATTGGCATCCCTGTCACATGGTTTACGAGGTTATTCATTTTTGTCGTCGCCTACAGTTTTGCTGTCAGTGTCATATTGGTCTTTGCTTACCTGGTGACCCTCAGTCGAGTTGTATTACCAAACATTCACTGGACTTTTGTAGAACTGGTTTACACTGCTGTCACGAGTATCGCATACTTTGTCACTGCTGTCATGCATTTGGCCCTGACTAACTCGGACCCCACTCAGGATTATCATCCAAATCGTCCCCCCAATACTTCTGATGTCAGTTACAAGTTCTCCATCCAATACTATGGGTTCTACGGAGGATATATTGCTGCAGGGGTTGGTATCGAATTTATTGTACAGTTTCTTGTTGGGTTCATTTCATTTCAGTTGACTCATTATGTTGCCTGGAAATGAAACTCATTTTCCTCTGAACAGATCCTGCCTTTGAAAGTCATGAGTCATGAGTCATGGAATTAACGACTTTTCTCTTTCTTTCTCTCTTTCATTGATTGATTCTTGTTATTGAAGGCCTTTGGAATCTTGAATGCCATTGTCTATGGGGCCGGAACATACTTGCTCTTTAAAGAGTGGAGGGAAGGAAGACAGAATGGGGTTGTTTCGCCCGTCAGGTAACTTGTAAGCACAAGTCTCCTCTCAATATTAAGAGGAGGAAGAAAGAACCACAAGAATAACTAGAAGAGAACCAGAGAAAATAACGGGGACAAATCGATAATAAAACTTGTTATGTTCTTGTACTGAAACGACTGACATTAAACAAATTACAAGTCTTTGTTATTATTTTCTCACGAATCTCTCGTGAATTTACTCGTAAGTGACTGCCATGATAATTGTACTGAAAACCAATCCAAGAGAAACCAATGAAATAGAATGTAATATAAACTGATGCAAACAGTCTACAAGAGATAGAGAGACGTCTGCCGGTGGGTCTGACTAACTAAGAATCACAGGACAAGAGAAACAAAAACAAGACAAGTCCATCGAATATATCTACTCCTGTTTGCTTGCCATTGTTTCCAGGAACCATGGGAGGGAGACAGTCCACACCCACAGGAACCGTCTCCACGACCAACTCCCCTCGTCTCTTTCAAAGGGAACCTGACGACACTTCTAGACAGGCTTCGAGGGCCGTGACTGCCTCTTCCATTGACATTAGACAGAGAGCAAGGAGCCTCTCCAATGTTCTCTCTGGAGGGCCTGGTACTTCAGGAGCCCATGCAGGAGGAATACTCTCGGGTCTTCCTAACTTTCTCTCTGGATCCCCAGACAGTGATACCGACAATGAAGGGGAGGAAGGAAGGGTCTTCTCTGCCCACTCATTGCCTGTCCATATTCTTCCTTTCAATGGTAAGTGGCTTAGAGTACTTGGATTGGTTTGACTAATGTTGTCTCTTTGAATGACAGGAATCAAGTGCCCCGTCTGTTCAAAGACGATCTTAGCTGACGACGTAGAGGTCCATCTGGTCATGTGTCTCACTCGTCCTCGTATTAATTATAATGGTGTGTAGTTGATGTACTTGATGTAGTCGATTAAGTACTAATTCTATGCTATTTTTAGAGGACATTTTGTCTGAACCGAAGGGCGAATGTGTCATTTGCTTGGAGGACATGAATCAAGGAGACACCATTGCCAGACTTCCCTGCCTATGTATATACCATAAGAGGTAAGTTGTATTCCCATGTCTTGTCTGATGAAAAATAACCTGTCCATTTAAACAGCTGCATTGATAAGTGGTTCCGGGTAAATCGATCATGTCCTGAACACCCCTCTGATTGATTTGTACTACAAATGTCCTCATGATCACCTTCACCGGTCGTGGCATCCTCATCATAGATTTCTCCATTAACTCAAGGACACGAAATGGAAGAATGGATTGGATGAAGCCAAGCAATCCTTGTTACTTGTATTGTATACTAAATGATGACAATTTCAAACTTAATAATAATATCCTGGATAACAATATCGAGAGATTAAAGGAGACCAATTCAACTAATGAATGAACATACTGTGATTCAAACACACTTGCATTTATTTCGCTTAAAAAGTCCTTACATCTTTAGTTACATTTCGTTTAAAAAATGATTGAAAGAAATTAACAACAATGTCATCGAAACAACTTGTTTGTCTACTACAATGAGTTACAATACCACTCTGTCAGAACAGGTCTCTTTCTGTTTGTCGTCTTCGTTACAGAAACATTGCTTCCCGGTCGCCAATCAAACTCGTACACGACATTGGCATCATCTTCAGTTACAGTCTTTTTTACAAACAAAAGGAATGTATCCAAAAATGAGAGGCAGACATCCGGGAACCAAAATGCTTTACAAGTCTTGGGCATCTCATGTACACTCAAGGATTGAATATCTCTCACAACCATATCATCGTCTCTGTAGCCACAGACAAGGGTTGGAATACCAATCAGATGACACTGCGCCCACCACTTGACCATCTTGAATCGGCAAAGATTATCCCAGTGTCTTCGAGTGCTCATGGTGCGAGTGGTCTTGATTTCGACAAAGTCCTTTGGCTGACATGTCTCTGGATCAGTAGGCCGGACAGCAAGACAATCCATTTCCGCACCATAAACGAGACTGTGATTCGAAATCCTTGAACGAACCACACAATTGTATTCATTATGATACATGGTGTCTGCCTCCTTCCCAGTGGCCTGACTTGGATCAAGAGCAACACTAATATATTCCTCGAACCTGAGGCCTCCATGACACATCAAGTTGGCCTGGTCATCCCGACCCATTTCCTTCTCTCTCTTCTCATCAGACATAAAGAGACACATGTAAATGGTCCCTTTAAACTTAGAGACACAAACAAGCCAACCCTCTTGGTTCTCATAGGGAGCCGTCATGATCCTGGTGAGGACCCCTCTGTAGGTGACAAAGTCAGTGTTGAGTAGGCAGTCTGTAGCGACATTGGACTTCAATTGGAAGGAATGTCTATTATTAAGAATCCACTGAAGCATCTCTTTGAGTCCTGGTTCCTCCTTGAGGTTCGCACAGAGAATCTCTCCTCCATCTCTAAGTCTGACGTACCCATCCCTGAGATCGAATCTAATGTTCTTCTGGTTCTTCGGAAGAGAAAGAACTCGAAGTTCACTGGAGGATCCGTCGTAAAATCTCCCTTCAGGTCCCTTCTTCACAGAATAAGAGCCCAGTTTCTGAGGTTCCCTCAGGAGAATGTTCTTTCTCTTCTTGTCAACCACGAGTTGATTTGGTTCCAGGATGTTTGGCTGTGGTCTCGTGGCCATCATTCAAAACAAAACAAACACGAAACGACTTGAACAACAAGCACTGATGAGCAGTCGTAGTCAAAGAGGGACCTTCTCTTTGTTCTCAGAGGCTTCGCAGCAAAAAAGAGAAGAAGAGTCAAACTTTTAAAGTTAAATGGTATTCAGTTTTTAGTCAAACAGTTTACTGACAATTATCGTGTACAACAAACCAAGATTAAGTCCACATGTTTTACTTCTTTTTCTTCTTCAGTCTCTGATTTACATGAGAATCAAAGACATGAATGATGGATAGATTCACTCAATTGATTTAAGGCATGTGACATTTGTGGCATTTTATTTATTCTCTAGATTTGCATAGAATTCGCATCTTAAACGGTTGGACATCCTTCATCACAGTCTGTTGATCACAGTCTGCAATATCGATGAGCTAATAACATCAAAATGAGAAGGCTCATCACCAAAACCTGTGGTTTCAAGATCATCGCAGGACTTTTGTAACAGTGGTCTGATTTGTTGTAGTTTCCAATACAGGCTGCATAACTGATGACATGGGCTACAAAGGTCTGATCCTGCAGTCCATGGAAGAGGTGGGCAAAAGGACCCCTACTATACAATCCTACATCCTCTCCTCCATGATTTGATTCTTCCAAGTGTACTGCAGAGTGAAAGACTGTATTTGGGTTACTCGGGTCCTCGTGATTGACTCGAGGATCTTTTTGATGCCCAGGTCCATTCCCATACATGAGTGTTGTAAAGGGATGTCCATCAGTGTCATTGTGATCGGAGTAACCAAAAATGGACTGTCCTCTCAATGGGTAACCATTCATTGTGAGGGTGTGGGCATGATCTGCAGTCACGATGATCAACGTTTCATTCGTATTCACTTCATTCAAGGCTGCCTCAATTGCTTTATCCAAAGAAACCGTTTCCCTCAGAGCCATTCCTGCCA
>Ga0157374_10006220_pt1 | contig 10123 bp, 10 predicted proteins | sample M25metaG_FD_115308 | JGI IMG/M metagenome (GOLD analysis project Ga0157374, IMG submission 115308) | Miscanthus rhizosphere microbial communities from Kellogg Biological Station, Michigan, USA - M2-5 metaG | ecosystem: Host-associated > Plants > Roots > Rhizosphere > Soil | place: USA: Michigan... | reverse complement strand
CGTCGGCGGGGGCTTCGGCTGCAAAGGATCGGTTTGGTCGCACGTCGTGCTCGCCGCAATCTGCGCGCGCAACGTGCAGCGACCGGTCAAGATCGTCGTCGATCGGCAGCAGATGTTCGGCCCGGTAGGTGGACGGCCGCAGACGTCGCAACGAATCGAGCTGCGCGCAACGCGCGAAGGCACGCTCACTCATGTACGCCACGATGTCGTTTCGCATACTTCGGATTTCGAGGACTTCGTCGAGCCGTCGGCGCTGATCACGCAGATGCTGTACGCGTGCCCCAATGGGGCGACGACGCATCGCCTCGTCAAGCTCAACACCGGCACGCCGACGTTCCAGCGAGCGCCCGGCGAGGCGACCGGCAGCTTTGCACTCGAGGTCGCGCTCGACGAGCTCGCGTATGCGCTCAAACTCGATCCGCTCGACCTGCGACTGCGCAACTACGCGAATGCGGAGTCCCAAAGCGGCAAGCCGTTCTCGAGCAAGCACTTGCGCGAATGCTATACGCAGGCCGCCGAACGTTTCGGCTGGTCGAAACGTCCCCCGGCGACGGGCGCAATGCGCAAGGGCAACGCACTTATCGGTTGGGGCGTGGGAACGGCGACTTATCCGGCGCATCGGATGGCAGCGTCCGCACGCGCGGCGCTGCAGCCCGACGGGACGATCGTCGTGCAATCGGGATCGCAGGATATCGGCACCGGTACGTACACGGTGATGACGCAGGTCGCGGCCGAAACGCTTGGCGTGCCGGTCAGTCACGTTCGCTTCGAGCTTGGCGACACGACGCTGCCAGACGCACCGGTATCGGGTGGCTCGATGACAGCTGCGAGTGTGGGGCCCGCGGTACAGGCCGCGTGCCAGAAGCTGCGCGCGCAGTTGCTGGAGCGCGCGGTGGCGGACCCGAGCTCGCCTCTGCATGGCCTCTCGTCTAGTCGCGCAACGCTCGATGGTGGATGGCTGATAGCACTCGACGAAACACACCGACGCGAGGCACTCGCGGCGCTCGCCGGGCGGTCCGGCGCAACGATCGAAGCGACGGCTGAGGCGAAACCGCGCGACGAAGACAAGCGCTTTGCCGCGCATTCGTTTGGCGCCGTGTTCGTCGAAGTGAGCGTCGATCGTAATCTGGGCGAGATTCGCGTGCCACGCGTCGTTGCGACCTACGACGTGGGACGCAGGCTGAATGCGAAGACGGCGCGCAGCCAACTGCAGGGTGGCATCGTCTGGGGGTTGAGCTTCGCTCTGCTCGAGCACACGATTCTCGATACGCGCGTGGGACGGATCGTCAACGCGAATCTTGCTGAATATCACGTGCCGGTGAACGCGGACATCCAGGACATCGACGTCACGTTCGTCGACAATCCGGACCTCAATTTCAATCCGCTCGGCATTCGCGGCATTGGCGAGATCGGCATTACCGGCGTCGCCGGTGCGCTGTCCAACGCCGTGTACCACGCAACCGGCCGGCGCATTCGTGACTTGCCGATCACGCTGGACAAGCTATTGCTGCCACGAACGGCCTAACGCATCGAAGGCAACGGCAGCGGTCATCGCCTGCCGCGCGCGGTCAGCGCCGATCATCTCATTCCACAACGGCCTCAGTCGATCGAGGTTGTCGACCCGGACAACTTGACGTAGTGTCCGTCCGGGCGTTTCATCACGGGGTCGTGAGCCCGCGTTGTCCACCTTAACGGAGCATTGACCATGGCCAAGAAAACTGCTGCATCTGCCGATACGCCGGTCGCGCGGAAGCGCCCGGCTCGCAAGCGTTCCGCACCTCGGATGGCGTCCACGGAAACAACGTCGACGAAAGGCAACGACCGGATGCCATCGATGCAGGCGTTCGGCGACATGAGCAAGATGGCGAAGATGATGACGCCCGAGCAGGCGATCGAGCTCTACAAGGCGAATGCCGCGCTCGCGCTCAACGTCATCAATACGGCGATCGAGAGCACAGCTCGGATGCGCAAGAAGCAGTTCGAAGGCGAGGAGCAGGCGCGCGAATTCCACAAGAGGCACGTGCAATCCGCCGCTGCCGCGCGCGATCCGCAAAGCCTGATGGCTGCCGGGCAGGGTGCTGCACAGGAAGCGATGGAAAAGTCCATGCACTACTGGAGTGAGATGTTCGACCTGAGCGTCGAGATGCAGAAGCGCCTGTTCACTCTGATCGGCGAGCAGATGGAAGGGGTCCCGGGTGTCAAGGAGACCAAAGCTGCGATGGCAATGCTGCCCGACATGAGCCAGATGCAGAAGGTGGTTTCGGCAATGCAGGGCGTCGTGTCATCGGGCGGCTCGACGTTCGAGTCGATGCAGCGCGTCATGGGTGATTTTGCGAAGCTGGCCCAAGGCGGTCGGCGCTGATATCGTCCAAAAAATCGAAGACTCGTGCAGTGTCGCAGGCGCGCGATCGTCGTGCGGCTGCGCCACTGCGCTCAATGGCCGGGAGATAGCGTGCGGAAATTGATCGTGCTCGGGATTGCGCTGTTGATGACGGGTTGCGTGCCCATCGGTGCCCGCGTGCAGAACATGTACGCGGTGGCGGTTGTCGCGCTCTCAGCGTAGCGCGCCGGAACAACGATCTCCGTGCGCGATCGTCGTACGAGCGGACCGGGAGTTGACGGCGATCGGCGCCAGCAATCGCGCGACGGCGTCATCGACCCGTCACGCCGGGAGTTCATCGTGTTGTCGGTGGCTGCGGGCTTGGCAGCAAGCGGGCACACGATGGCTGCGGCCGCGTTGCCAGTCGTCGTGGATGAAGTCGTCATCAAGACGGCCGATGGGCAGTGCGACGCGGCGTTCATCCACCCAGCCACGGGTCGATACGCCGGTGTAATCGTCTGGCCGGACGCGTTCGGTCTGCGTCCGGCGATGCGCGACATCGGCACGCGGCTTGCGGCCGAGGGCTACAGCGTTGTCGTTCCCAACCCGTTCTACCGAATTGGCAAGGCGCCGATGTACGAAAGCGCCGCTTCTGTCGACTTCCAGAACCCTGTCGACCGAGCGAAACTCCAGCCGCTCGTCGCATCGATCAACGCCGCGGGTGCCGCCGAAACCGATGTCGTCGCGCTCGTTGGATTCCTCGATGCGCAATCGCACGTCGACCGCGCAAGGAGGATCGGCACGCATGGCTATTGCATGGGCGGAGCGCTCGCGGTCCGTTCCGCGGCACGCGTACCGGAGCGTATTGGTGCCGCCGCGTCCTTCCATGGCGGCGGACTCGTCACCGACAAGCCCGACAGTCCACATCGGATCGCGCCGAAGATCAATGCGCGGATGTACTTCGGTGTCGCCGCCAACGACGACGCGCGTCAACCCGATGCGAAGGACAAGTTGAAGGAGGCGTTCGCGGCAGCTAAGGTTCCCGCGGAAATCGAAGTCTATCCGGCGAAGCACGGTAGGTGCGTTCCCGACATGCCCGCCGACGGCTTCGCACCCATTTACAGCAAGCCCGACGCCGAGCGCGCGTGGAGCAAGCTCGTCGCGCTTTACGGAACGGCGCTTGCCTGACATCGAAGGCGGCGCCCGCAGTCCTTCCGATATCTCGCGCCGCGGCTGGCGCGATGTGCTGCGACGAAGCTCGCGAGCGATGATCGAGCAGAACATGTCGCTCGCCGCCGCCGGAATCACGTTTTTCATGGTGTGGGCATTTTTTCCCGCCCTCGCGCTCATCGTCGTCATCGGTGCGATAACCCTTGGCAAGGCGCATATGCTGGCTTGGCTATCGGCGCTTCGACTCGATCTGCCCGAGAGTTTCAACGTCATCGTCATTGCGCAACTCGATGCCATCGCCGAGCGCTCGCGCGGTTTGTCGATTGCGACGATCGGTGGCGCCCTTTTGCTGTCACTGTGGAGTGGAACGCGCGGCGCACGGGCGCTGATCGTCGCGCTGAATCTCGTCTACGCCGAGCGCGAGCGGCGCAGCTTCTGGCATCGCCAGATGCTCGGAATCGGTTTGTGTCTATTGAGCGGCGCGTTCGTGCTGTGCGCGCTGACGTTGATCGTCGGCTTTGCGGGCTCTGGTGTCTCCATCAACGCGACGCGTGGAACGGCGCTTCCGCCGCCTTCGCGCTGGCCCGTTCTCGTCGTCGGCATGATGCTGCTCTTGTCGGTCGCTTATCGATACGGGCCGTGCCGGCGCGTCGCGAAGTGGCGTTGGGTGACATGGGGCGCATCGGCGAGCGCGGCGATCTGGCTCGCGGGCTCCGCGCTGCTGTCGTTTTACGCAGCTCATTTCACGCACCTCAACCCGCTGCTCGGCTCGCTCGGGTCGGTGATGATCTTCTTGTTCTGGTGTTACCTGACCGTGTTGACGGTATTGTTCGGCGCGCACATCAATGCCGAGCTCGAGCGGCATGCAGGCGCTCTGCCTGCGGCAGCGAAGAAATCGAATTCGAGGGATCGCGCTACTGCAACCCCGTTTTCGTGAACAGATGCTGGATCACCAGGAACAGCACCGCGCCAAGAGCTGGCGCCAGCATGCCTTGCGCCTCGAAGCTATTCACGTTGAGGCCGACGCGCGGTAACAGATAAACGCCGGCGAAGGCGCCGGCAACGCCGACGAGCGGCTTGATCAGCAGCCCACCGGGACCCGTCCCCGAAGTCAATAATTTGGCGATGATGCCGGCAACGACACCGACGACGACTGGCCAGACTGGATGCATTCGTTAAACCTCCCCGCACGCGCAGATCGCCGCGCGACCGGTGTTACCTTCGTCGAAGACGCTTGCGATCCCGCGAGTCGAAAATTGTCGCACTGATCCGCGGTGGCCGAACTCCAGGTGTCCAGCAGTGCCGGAACGGCCGACGGGTGGTGCCCGGGGCCGGAATCGAACCGGCATGACCTTGCGGTCGAGGGATTTTAAGTCCCTTGTGTCTACCTGTTTCACCACCCGGGCGGCGCGACGATTGTAACGGCCAGCGTCGCGAGGCGGCCAATCGCCGGTGGTAAACTGACCTCGCGTCGCCCGGCTCGGAATGAGACGCGGCGACTGCTGTTAGCGCAGTCGGATTCCCGCTGATCCACCGCAAATGCGCGTCGGCGAACGCTCAGCGCAATGCGGCATCCATCCACACTAGGGGGTAGCAATGGAAGCACTTGCAACGTCGAAAAAACGCATGAACGTGATGACATTGGCGCTGGCGCTGTCGTTCGGCATCGCGTCGGCCGCCGCGGTCGCTGCGGATGTCAAGCTGTCGGGTGACCAGGAAGTGCCGCCGGTCAAGAGCGCGGGTTCGGCCTCCGGCGCGATCACGATCGGCGACGATGGCGCCGTCAGCGGCTCGGTCACCGCGACAGGCTTCACGCCGACAGCGGCGCACATCCACCAGGCGGCTGCCGGCAAGAATGGCCCCGTGATCGTTCCGTTCACGAAGGAAGGCGACAAGTTCAGCGCCCCCGCTGGCGCGAAGCTCACGCCGGACCAGTTGAAGGCGTACAAGGCCGGTGAGTTGTATGTGAACGTCCACAGCGCCGCCAATCCGGGCGGTGAAGTGCGCGCGCAACTGAAGTAAACGCCAGACGCAGGTGCCAACGCGGCCGCGCTGTCCGGATATGCCGGGCAGACGCGGCCGTTCTGCATTGGCCGGTCAGTGGATGAGCATGACCGGAATGTGGGAAAGGTGCAGCACCCGCGTTGCCACCGAGCCCATCGCCATGTTGGCCAGCGCCGACATCCCGCGCGTGCCCATGTAGATCATGCTGGAGCCGGCATCGTTTGCGCGCGCGACGATCGTCTCGGCAATCGGGCCGGTCAATGCATGCGATGTGTAGGCGATGCGGGCTGCGTCGAGGAGCTTGATACTCGGCGCCAGCATGGCCGCGCATTCGTCGTCGTAGTACTTCTGGATCATGTCCTTGCTGACGAACGATCCGAGGTTCGGCACCCGCGGCACCGGCAGGTGAACCGCCACGACGTCGATCGCGGGCGCCTCGCGATACCACTCGATCGTGTCGATCAGCGTCTGCGTCGCGCGCACGGCACTCTCCGACCCATCGACGGGCAGCAGGATCTTCAGCATTGACGTTCCTTCCGAATGAAGCGGGGGCAAAATTGTCGCAGATCAAAGGCCAGTCGGCACGTGCTGACAAGTCGGTTCTGCTGGTGATTCATTTCCGAACCGATCGACGTTCGCGCTGACAGAACGTTGATGGGTGCAATATCCGCGTACAAGGCCTTCCTGACCGAGACCCGCGTCGGGCGGAGGCGACAAGCAATGCGTGACGCAGCCGATCTCGAAGCGCTGTGGCAACGCGCGCCCGCCGCGTCGCGCTCGTTCGTTCCGCAGGACGTCGCGCATCTTCCCGAACTGGCACGCAGTTATCTGACGCACGCGATTGCGCCGGGGACGCCGCTTGCATCGGCCGTTCGTCTGCGCATGCACGGCTCGATCCGGCTCAAGCGCTGGCGCAGGTTCAAGGCGGTGCAGGTGATCACGCGCGAGGGTTCGATGGTGTGGAGGGCATCGGTGCGGATGAAGGGCGCCTCGATCCGCGGCTACGACAGCTTCGTCGGCGGGAAGGGCGCAATGCAATGGCGGCTGTTCGGCATCATCCCGGTGATCCGCGAATCGGGGCCCGACATCACACGCTCCGTTGCGAACCGCGTTGCCGCTGAATCGATCTGGCTGCCGTCGATGCTCGTCGACGACGCTGTCCGCTGGCGCGATGAGGCCCCGACTGGTACGCACGCAAGCGTTTCCATTGGCGCATATCCATCGAAGCTGCACATGATGCTCGATCATGGGCATCTCATTGCGCTCTCGCTGGCGCGGTGGGGCAACCCGGATGGGGGCGTATTCGGCTAGTGGCCGTTTGGCGCCCACATCGACCAGGAAGCGACGTTCGGCGGCTATACGATCCCTGCACGGCTGCGCGTCGGCTGGCATTTCGATGATCCCGCGCGTTTCGACGCCGAGGGCAAGTTCTTCGAGGTTGTGATCGACAGCGCGACATATCGCTGAACTGCCGTCTCCAGTGGCCATTGCGCGTCGTGCGGCCGCGCGACGATGGCACAATGCAGCGCTCGATCGAGCGCTACCTTGTCGATGACCCCTGGTGTTCCACGTCGCGTTGCATTTCATGTCGCGTAAGGCTGCGCGTGCGGCGGCGGACGCACAGCAAATGCTGTTTGCCCCGGGCGATCGCTTCGCCAATGTCATCGAAACGGCGATGGATGCGATCGTCACCGTCGACGAAAAGCAGCGGATCGTCGTTTTCAATCCGGCTGCTGAGCAAACGTTCGGCTATCGGAAGGCAGACGTCATCGGCAAGCCGCTCGACATGCTGATGCCGGAGCGCTTGCGGATGGCGCACCGGCGTCATGTCGAACGCTTCGGCGAAACCGGCGTCACGTCGCGTCGAATGGGCTCGCAACAGGTGCTCGTAGCATTGCGCAGCGACGGCAGCGAATTTCCAATCGAGGCGTCGATCTCGCAGCATGCCGATGGCGAGCAGAAGCTATACACCGCGATCCTGCGCGACGTGACGGCGCGGTTCGAAGCGATCGAGGCATTGCGCAAGTCGAAGGAAGAATTGCAGCAGCTTGGCGCGGCGGCACACCTGACGCGCGAGCAGGAGAAGAGCCGGATAGCCCGGGAACTGCACGACGAGCTCGGGCAGTCGCTGACGATGCTGCAGATGGACGTCGCGTGGTGTAAGGACAAGGCGCCGCAGGACGACGCTGCGCTTCGTGCAAGACTCGAGCGAATGACGTCGCTTCTGAAAAGCACGATCGCTGCTACGCGGCGCATCGCATCCGACCTGCGGCCGCTGATGCTCGACGATCTCGGCCTCGTACCGTCGATCGAATGGCTCGTCGAGAATTTCACGCAGCGAACGGGCATCGCATGCGAGCTCACCGTTGCCGCTGCGCCACTGGAGGTGTCGCAGGCGCAGGCAAGCGCGATATTCCGCATCATCCAGGAATCGCTGACGAACGTCGCCAGGCATGCGCAGGCATCGCATGCGGAGGTCGCCATCGAGCAAGACGAGGCCACTCTCATCGTTCGCGTCGAGGACAATGGTGTCGGCTTCGTGCTTTCCGGGCCACGCAAACCGAACTCACTCGGGCTCTATGGCTTGCACGAGCGTGCGGCACTGCTCGGTGGCGAAGCGAAGATCGTCAGCTCGCCGGGGCAGGGGACGATGGTCGAAGCGCGGCTTCCGCTCGTCGATCCAACGGTGGCCGCATGATCCGCGTCGTCATTGCCGATGACCATCAGATCCTGCGCGACGGGTTGAAGCAGTTGCTGCTTGCAGCCGGCGATCTCGACGTCGTCGGTGAGGCGTCCGATGGTCATGAAGTGATCGAGCGCATTCGCGCGCTCGACGTCGACGTGCTGCTGCTTGACCTTTCGATGCCGGGCAAGAGCGGCATGGAGCTCATCCGCCAGGTCAAGACCGAGCGGCCCAAGCTGCGCATTCTCGTGCTCAGCATGCACGAGGAGCATCAATACGCGGTCCGCGCGATCCGCGCGGGCGCATCCGGATATTTGACGAAGGAAAGCGCGGCGTCGCAACTCGTCGCGGCGATCCGCAAAGTGGCCGCCGGGGGTGCGTTCATCAGCGCGGAAGTCGCCGAGCATCTCGCGCACGATGCGATGCCGCACGCCGTCGATCGGCCGCGGCATGCGGCGTTGTCCGATCGCGAGTTTGAGGTCTTTACGCGTCTTGTCAGCGGCGAAAGCGTCACGGACATTGCGGCTGCGTTGCACCTGTCCGCGAAGACGATCAGCACGCACAAGGCGCGGCTGATGGAAAAACTTGGCATCGACAACAATGCCGAGCTCGTCCGGTACGCCGTCGAGCATCGCCTCGTCGCCGATCCGAACGCGCCTCGCTGACGCATGGGCTTATCCCAGAGCCTAACGCGCCTCGCTGACACACCCGCGTAGGGCATTCCCTACGGCGCGTCCGGCGTCACCGATCCCCCGCTCACGGCGTCTCCCGACAGTTGCGCGTAGCCGTCCGCCGATATTGGCGTGGCCAGTGGATGCCGACAATGGCATTCGATGACCGCGCCGCACTCGATCTCCGTGTTTGTCGTCGACGACCTCCCGTCGATGCGCGAGCGCCTGCGCGAATTGCTCGACGACATGGTGGGTGTGACGATCGTCGGCGACGCCGGCAGTCTCGAAGAGGCGACGGCCGGAATCCTGCGCACGCATCCGGACTGCGTGCTGCTCGATTATCAGATCGACGGCGGTACCGGCGTGCAGTTATTGCATGCCGTGCGGCCGCGATCGCCGCGGACCGAGTTCATCGTATTGACGAACCACGCGACCGATCAGCACCGGCGCGCGTGTCTCGAGGCCGGCGCGCGTTTCTTTCTCGACAAGAGTGCCGAGTTCGGCTGCATCGGTGCCGCGATCGGGCAGATCGAACGGCTGCGCGCGAAGTTCCCAACAAGGGCTGCGCGATGACGGCATTCGAGGAGGTGGGAATTCCCGCAACACGCTGCTTGCAGTCGTTGCGACCCTCGCGAACGTCGCGTCCGGCACTGCGCGACGTCAGCGCGCCGAGCTGTGCGACATGTTCGCTGCGCAATTTCTGCGTGTCGCCGAGCCCAAGTCTGGATATCGTCGCTGCAATCGATGGGCTCGTAGCCATGCGCAGCCGCCTGCGGAAAGGTGACGTGCTGTTTCGCATTGGCGATCGTTTCAACGCGCTCTACGCTGTTCGCAGCGGCTCGTGCAAGACCGTAATGCTGACCGAAGATGGTCGCGAGCAGGTCGTTGGCAATCACCTTCCCGGTGAGATCATGGGGATCGAGGCGATTGCAACCGATGCGTACGGCTGCCAGGCCGTTGCGCTCGAGGACAGCGAGGTTTGCACGATACCGTTCGATCGAATCGAGGCGCTGGCGCAGATGGACCCCGGTTTCCAGCGCAACGTGCATCGGATGATGGCACGCGAAATTGGCCGCGAGCGCAGCGCGGCGCTGATGCTCGGCACGATGCGCGCCGAGCAGCGGGTGTCGTGGTTCCTGCTGGTCCTGTCGAGCCGGTATCAGGCCCGCGGTTACTCGTCGACGGAGTTCGTACTCCGTATGAGCCGCGAGGAGATCGGCAGCCAGCTCGGGCTCAAGCTCGAGACGGTGAGCCGGCTCTTCTCGCGTTTCCGCG
>Ga0157374_10006216_pt1 | contig 10125 bp, 9 predicted proteins | sample M25metaG_FD_115308 | JGI IMG/M metagenome (GOLD analysis project Ga0157374, IMG submission 115308) | Miscanthus rhizosphere microbial communities from Kellogg Biological Station, Michigan, USA - M2-5 metaG | ecosystem: Host-associated > Plants > Roots > Rhizosphere > Soil | place: USA: Michigan... | reverse complement strand
TCGTTTGGGCTCAACACAGACACCCTTGAGCTTAATACGGATCGTATCGCCCGCGACGGTTCGCTGCAGATGTCTTCCCGCATCGCCGACAACACCCTGGCCGGGGTTCGGGCCATCAATCCCTCAGGCACCGCTCTCTATGTGAGCAGCATTAACGCGGCTGAAGACAACTGGGGATGGAAAGTCTATTCCATTCAGCCGGACGGAACGCTGCAATTGAACAGCGGGATAATCGATCAGACCTCTGGTCGTTTGACCTTTACGCAGGATGGCACAGCGGCTTTTGCTGCCTACTGTTATTTCCTGATTCCGAATATTGAGCATTTTTCCGTCGCGCCGGACGGCAGTCTGACCAATACCAGAAACCAGATAACCACGCCTATCCCCTTCGGAGAGTGTCCCAACGCGGTAGCAGTCTCAAAAGCGGGAGACATGCTCGCGGCGCCATGGAGTGATGCAACCAGCTCAGACCCGACGCAAGACTTCATCACGCTATTCAGCATTAATCCCGAGACCCACGATTTGGAACCATCGGCGGGGTCGATGTTTCCTGCCAGCGGCGCCGGACAAGACGCTATCTTTGACGCTTCGGGAAAATTTCTGATTACTGCACAGAACAATGGTGTGGGAGTCTATAAGTTGGGCCTCGACTCGCTCACCGAGGTCAGCGGTTCGCCTTTCGGAGGAGCGGCGATGAATCGCGTAATGCTGACGCCTCTCGGAAAGTTCTTAGTGGCAATCAGCGGTGCGTCCGGAAAAATATTCGTGTTCGCGTTCAACAGTTCGACAGGAGCAATTGCCCTAGCGCCGGGCTCTCCGGTCTCGACATCGAGCCCGTATGATTTAGCCATCATTCAACAATGAGAGAGCAGAACACCAGAGCAACGCTAAACTAGACTGCTTTCAACCCATTTGGAATCATTGGCAGTGAACGGATCCGCACACCCGTTGCATCGAAAATGGCGTTGCCGATGGCTGGAGCCAACCCGATCATCGGACATTCGCCGGCGCCTGCTGACGGGATGTCCTTGCGATCCAGGAGCACGGTCTCGACCGCGGGCACATCACTGAACCGGGGAACGCGATAGCGTGAGAACTTACCGTTCAGGATACGACCGTTTTCGAACTCGATGGCCTCGAAGAGCGCGCCGCCGAGTCCCATGATGTTCGAACCTTCAATCTGATTCCGCAGATTGTCCGGGTTGACGATGGCGCCACATTCGAAGGCTGACAGTACGCGCAAAACCTTCACTTCGCGGCTTTTTTGATCGACCACGACTTCAGCGCAGGTCGCGATGTTTCCAGCCTTCTCAAATCCGCCGCCGATTCCGAAGCCATGGCCCGCGAGTTTTGTCTGGCCCCAGCCGAACTTTTTGGCGGCTGCCTCAAAAACGGCACGCAGCCGCTCGTTCTTCAGATTCTTCAGGCGGAACTCCAGCGGGTCCATCTTCACCAGGTGAGCCAATTCATCCATGAAGGATTCGCGGGCGAAATGATTCGCTGTTGCTGCCAGCGCGCGGTAAGAACCTTGCCGCAAGGGAGAGCGCGTAGGATGAAATTCGATCCGCTGGTTCGCAAAATCGTAGTAGGTCTTAATTCCTGCCGAGCCGGAATTGTAATTATGAAATTCCCAGGCCGCGATGGTGCCATCGCTGCGAAGACCACCACTGACTTCGATAACGCCTGCCGGACGGAAATAGGCCCAGGTGAATTCTTCTTCACGGGTCCAAACCAGCTTGACCGGCCGCTTTGCGGCCCGCGCCAATCGCGCCGCTTCAATGGCGGCCTCCCCGGTGTGTTTGCCGCCATACCCAGATCCGGTATCCGGCATCAGCACGCGGACGCTTTCCTCTGGAACCCTAAAGGCTTCGGCCAGCTCACCCCGCACACCGAAGGGCCGCTGCGTTCCCGTCCAGACGGATAGATTGTCGCCCGACCATTGCGCCAAGGCAGCGCGCGGTTCGAGCGGCGCATGAGCGATATAGGAAACCGTGTAAGTCTGTTGCAGGCGATGATCGGCGGAAGCCAGCGCCTGTTCGACCGAGCCGACGTCGTAGCGGGATCCGTCTCCCGTCGGGTCATCGCCTTTAGTCGCATTCTGCTTCAGGTAGTCAAACAACTCTTTATTCGAGGGCTGCGGCTCAGCCTTCCACTCCGCGCGAATGGCGGCGATGGCGCGAGAGGCAATTTCTGCGCTGGGAGCCGCCACCCCGACAAAATTGCCGTCACGGACAACGGTGACACCCGGAATCTGTTCAGCTTGATGCGTGTCAATGGAAGCAAGAGTCGCTCCGAAAGATGCTGGACGCAGAATCTTGCCGTGGAGCATTCCCGGTAATTTCTGGTCGCACGGATACCGATGCTTGCCCGTTACAAAATCCCGTCCATTAACTTTAGGCAGCGATTGACCTTGAACCGTCCACTGAGCCGCCGGAAGAAGAGGGTTTTCCGTGGAGATGGTTTGGGTAAGCTGTCGCCCCTTCGCCAGGGCTGCGTATTCGAGAGTTCGTTTGCTCTCTGGATCGCTGACTCTGCCGTCAGCGGCGATCAGACGCTTGCAGTCGATCTGCCATTCAGCCGCCGCCAGACCAATCAAGAGATCGCGAGCGGCTGCGGCAACCTTCCTCAGTTGCGGATTCATGGTGGGGGTGGTTCGACTGCCGAACGTCCCCATGTCGAACGGAGTAAGCTGCGTATCGCCCATTACCATCTGGATTTTGCTCAACGACACATGCAGTTCTTCGGCGACACACTGGCTGAGAGATGTTCGTATGTTCTGCCCGACTTCCACCTTGCCGGTGTAGACCGTCACTACGCCGTTTTCTCCAAGATGCAGCCAGGCTCCGATTTCTTGGGGGAAGGATTCGCCCGTCCGCCTGGCACCCGATTCTTGAAGTGCGTCAGCGTTTTTCAGAGCGCCGATAATCAACATGCCGGCGCCAAGAAATTTGAAAAACTCGCGCCGATCGACTTCGAAGCGATACGCAGGCCGCGCTGCGAGTTCGTAGCGTTCAGGTTCCAGTGATATTTGTAAATCTGGCTTGGCGCTGGTTGTCATTGGCCAGACTCCTTCACAGAATGATTCCCACTCTTCGCCGCTCTCAGGACCGCAGCCACAATCCGAGGATGGGTTCCACAGCGGCATATGTTGCCCTCCATGGAATGCGAGACGGCGGCAGGGGATGGGTTGGGGTTCGCACGCAAGAACGAAACTGCCGTCATGATCATCCCGGAAGTGCAGTAGGCGCATTGCATTGCCGCCTCTTCGAGAAAGGCCTCCTGCAACGGATGCAAACGGTCCCCTTGGGCAAGGCCTTCAATCGTCATAATTTGCTTCTGACCGACTGAGCCCACCTGGGTGATGCATGACCGGCGAGCGATGCCATCGATCAGGACCGTACAAGCGCCGCACTGTCCCTCTCCACAGCCGTACTTGCTGCCGGTCAGATCAAGTTGATCGCGCAAGACGCTGAGCAGGCTAATGTCTGCGTCCGCGTCGATGGTGCACGGACGTCCATTTACATTCAGCTTCGTAACCTGAGCCATGCCGAAACCTCGTCATTACCAGGGTGAACCGGCGAAACTCCTGGGCGACTGCGCGACCGCTCGCCTCTCTGAGCTTCGTATCCATCAATGATATACCTCAGAAAATCCATCGGAATGCCATGCGCTTCGTGGTCTGGAGCGGAGATCGCTCGATCTGTTTGGTAATGAATCACCTTAGAAAAACATAAACCACAAAGGACACGAAGGTTCACGAAGGAAAGCCTCGAGTCTAAGCCTTCGTGATACTTCGTGTCTTCGTAGTTGATGCCCTATGCTTCCGCTACCGTGAAACCTGAAGTGCACCCATCGCAAACGAGTTTGAGATAATCAACCCATGTGCGGAAGGTACAGACTCTCGCGGAGAAAGCAGCTGGTCGAGGAATACTTCGGTGTGGACTCCGAGGATGGCGACTGGGATCCCCGTTACAACATCGCGCCTTCGCAACCGGTCGTGACCATCCGCCAGGATTCCCGCGAACCGGTCCGCACACTCTCAACCATGCGCTGGGGCCTGACCCCTTCGTGGGCGAACGATCCGAGCGTCGGATACAAAGCGATTAACGCCCGGGCCGAAACCGTCGCTACAACGGCCTCATTCCGGGAACCCTTCAAGTCGCAACGCTGTCTGATCCCCGCAGATGGCTTCTACGAATGGAAGAGAGAGGGAAAAACAAAACAGCCCTACTGCTTCGAGGTTGGTGAAGGCGAACTCTTCGCTTTCGCGGGTCTGTGGGACAGATGGACGAATCCACAGGGAGAAGCTATCGAAAGCTGCACAATTTGGACCACCACTCCGAATTCATTGGTGGCGCATATCCATGACCGGATGCCGGTCATTCTCAGGCCGGACAACTACGATCTGTGGCTGGACCCGGCGTTTAGAAACATGGCTTCCGTGTCCGAGATGCTCAAGCCGTTCGAGGCCACCATGATGCGGAGCTACCCGGTCAGCACTAGAGTCAACCAGGTGCTGAATGATGACGCGGATTGCGCGAAGCCGGTGGCAGTGGATAGCTCGCCTGTACAGGCATCACTGTTTTGACCCGCGACCTGTCAAAAACATGGTCGGAGCTACCCCGCGGAGAATCCCCTGAAATTGCTGGTTTTGGTAGGTTTCACGTGCTAGCATGCGCCGGTGCAACCTAGGTCTCTCATAATCGAAGAGGTGCCGGGATCCCAAGCTCGCCCTCACATCCTCCGCCTCAACGGGCCGCTCATTCTCACCACGCTGACTGAATTCCAGGACAAAGTGAATGCAGACCGGTCGCACAATCTGATCCTCGACTTTACCGGAGTGCCCTACATTGACTCCGCGGGAATTGGTGCGCTGGTCAGGACTTATGTCAGGCACCAGCGAGACGAAAACGGCTTGTCTCTGGTGGGTGTAAACGACCGGGTTCGTGCGGCTTTAGAAATTGCCCACATTAAGCAGTTTTTCCGCCTCTTCGATAGTCTGGAAGCGGCGCAAGCCAAAAACCCCTCATCGTAAGCGGCTACGGTCCAGAATCGTCTGGGCTCAGCGCCCCTTCCTCAGTTGTTTCCATGCCTGGACCAGCTCCTGGATCGCCCTCGCGCTTGGGAAGTGACCGGGACCAATTCGACAGACGAAGTGTGCGCTCCGGTAAAAATCTTGTACTGCAGAGGCACCCATCATCGACAGGCGTTGCCGCAATTCTGCCAGATCCCTTGGGCTGAGCACTTCGTCGGGAGGTCTCGGACGCGGGGCCATGACGCCGAAAAGAGTAACATATTCGTCTTTTCTTCGCCTACAGACTCGTGGTATTAGATGGAGCAGACTCTCGAAACTGCAGCTGAGCTTCCAGCGATTCCAGCCACTCCTCAAAAGACAATCTGCACCCCGGTTCGACGCGGAGGAAGCGCAGGCCGATGGCAAATGCATCTTTCCAGACCACCTCAGCTTTGGCTCGGAACACTCGGGCAGTGGTTCCGGGAAGATCGAATTGTATTGTGACCGTATCTTCGATAGCGGCAGGCCCGAACTGAGTCAGGGCCAGTCCACCCTCGCTGACGTTCAGGATCTTCCCCACGACACTGTCTCCGGTCCCCGAAACAGTGATTGGCAGGTCGATTCTGTGGCGGAAATACCGGCGGTGATCCCGCTCCATCCGTGGAAGGGCGATCTCGAGCTGGCTTCGTAGCAGCGTATCGGCAACGGGCTTGCCCATCACGAAGTTGGCCCCTGCTTCCACAGCCGCGCTGACGCTGGTCTTGCCATTCAAGACAGCGAAAACTACCGAGAGCTTGTTGGAGCGGCCGTTGCGTATGCTTGCCAGCGCCTCTCCTGCTCCGTGAACATCGTCGCAATCGATTACAAAACCATCAATGTGCCGCCGTCCGGCGAACTCGAGAGCACTCTGGGCGTCAGCGCGGACCTCAAGGCCAACTCGCGAGGCCGCGAAGGTGGTACGCACGACGTTCAGCAAAGCCGCATCGTTCGTCAGTAATAGGCAAGTCAAAGCCATCGCTATAATCTACGCAAACGACCACGATCCCCAAAGTGACGGAGGTGCATGAGGTCTTGCCCTCCTGGTTTGACCTTGAGGATCGCGAGCGGAATGCCAATTCCCACCAGCGGTCTTACAATAGCCTGCGCACGGAGGAACAAGGTGAAAAAGGATGTCAGCGGCGCAGGCAGTGGCTTCAACAAGGTAGCCGTCATTACCGGAGCCGGCAGTGGCATCGGGCGAGCCGTCGCGCTGGCGATGCACTCCGCCGGATACTCGTTGGTGCTGGCAGGTCGCAGCCTGGCGAATCTCGAACAGACAGCGGCGATGGGCGATCACAAAGCCGGCAAGATGCTTCCGGTGTCCACCGATGTCAGCCAGCCCGACGATGTACGGGCGCTATTCGCCAGGACTCGTGATGAATTCGGCCGGGTGGATGTTCTCTTTAACAACGCCGGCATCGACGCGCCAGGAATTGCGATCGAAGATCTCAGTTACGAGCAGTGGTCGAAAGTCGTGGGCGTGAATCTTACCGGAGCGTTCCTCTGTGCTCAGGAGGCAATCCGCCTGATGAAGGTGCAGCAGCCGCGAGGCGGGCGCATCATCAACAATGGCTCACTTTCAGCTCATGTGCCGCGTCCCAATTCGACGCCATACACCGCCACCAAACACGCCCTCGGGGGTCTTACCAAATGCATTTCGCTGGATGGCCGTAAACACGATATCGCGTGTAGCCAAATCGATATTGGAAACGCGGTCACGGAAATGACCGAGAAATGGGCAGTGGGAGCAATGCAGGCGAACGGCGAGACCAAGGTCGAACCGCGACTGGATGTAAAGCACGTCGCCGACGCCGTCCTATACATGGCCGGTCTGCCGTTGGACGCCAACGTTCAGTTCATGACCGTCATGGCGACAAAAATGCCTTTTATCGGTCGCGGATAACGGGATCTCGGTTTGCTTAGTCGACAATCGAAAGAAATTAAGTTCCCCCGAGAGTGATCGCATGATCGCTTACAAACCGGCGAATAATCGAGATCATGTCGGGATCTGGTTGCAAGCCCAGGCGCAACGCCCGTGAACTGTCGAAGACAGAAGGCCAACCTTCTACGATGCGCGCAATCACCGGATCTGGTTCGAAGCGTACTCGGTCCCGCGCAGCTTTACCTGCCACTGCCTCAAGCGCATCGAGCATTTCGCTTACTCGTGTGGTGAGCGCTGGAAGATTCACTGCGATGCGGCCACCCAGAGACTCGGATTCGCCGACCGCAATTAAGCCTTCGATTGCGTTGTGGGGAGATGCCAGCGCAACTGGCGTCTCAGGTCGCACGGGACAAACTGCCGGGCGGCGATGCAGAGGCTCGCGGATGATGGTGGAAAGGAATCCGGATGCCGCACCATTGGGTTGGCCGGGCCTGACGCTCACCGTCATCAGCCGCGCGCTGCGGCCGTCCATGAATCCCTTTCGCGTATAGTCGGCCACCAACTGTTCGCAGATGAATTTCTGAATGCCGTAGGAAGTCTGCGGCGTAGGGAGGGTATCGTCGCGAATGATGGCTGGCAGAGGTAACGCGGGATCGTTGCCGAAGACAGCAGCTGAACTGGCGAAGATGAGGCGCGGACGGTTGCCCGCTGCCTTGAGCGCATCAAGCAGCGCACGGGTAGTATCGAGATTCGATCGTAGACCGAGCTCGAAATCGGCTTCGCACTCCGCCGAAACAGCCGCTGCCAAATGGAAAACGACATCGAATTTTTCGTTGACGATGGCCGGGCACTGTTCGATGAGACGGCCCACCAGGGGGCGGACCCGAGCATCGCTTAACAGATCAGCTGCCGGTCGTGCCAGGTCAGCGCGCACAATCTCGTCAGGCATCCGGCCCATGAACTGCTCACGTTGTAACAAAGTGCGGGCCAGCAGCGAACCAAGAAATCCGGCGCCGCCAGTAATCAGAATCTTCATGGATGGACTTTCGATTCGAACTCCTTGGGAATGGTGATACCCAATTCCGTCGCATTGCTGCGGCTGATCGACACTTCCTCAACCGCCACTTCTTCGATCGGCATGTCTTTCGGATTCTCGCCGCGTAGAACCCGGCCTGCCATTTTTCCTGCGACCAACGACGAGTATTGCATTCCCACGCCGAGGCACGCCAGGCCGCCGCGCGGCAGCGTCGAGCATAAGTCTGTAATTAGGGGAAGTCGTGCATCCTTCGCACCCTTTACCGCGCCTTCATATCCTTGAATGCCCGTATTGTCCGCCGGCAACCACACCACTTGAATATCGCGGCCAGCAAGTATCTGTACCGCTTGCAGGATCTCGTTCGATCCGCCGACGGCGATCTGCTCCAGTCTGATTCCGCGTTTCCGAAACACTTCGCTTGCGACTGCTTGTTCCTTCACGGAATTGGCTTCTGCCGGATTGTACATAGTTCCGACCGCGCGTAATCCCGGCACCAGCTTCTGCATGAAATCCAGCATGTGGCTTACAGGCGGGAAACTGCCAACCCCAGTCAGGAATGGCAAATGCTCCGTGCGATTGCTCCCTGCTCCGGCTGCAATCGGATCGCTGACGCAGGTGAAGACAACCTTCTTGTGCTTCACGGTGTTGCAGGCTCCGGCCAGGCAGGGCGTCGAGATGGTCATAATCAAATCGACATCGGAGTTATCGTAATTCTGAAGAATGGCCGGGATGTTGATCATCTCTCCTTGCGCATCCGCCCGCACAATTTCCAGGTTCTTGCCTTCTTCGAGGCCACTGGCTTTGAGTCCGTCAAGCAGCCCATTCACGCAGTAGTCGTTACTCACACCGTGAGCGTAGTACACGATTGCGGCTTTGAATTTCCGGCCGCTCGTGTCCGCTTTGGAAGCGGACGCCGTCCTTCGATGACCCAAGTCGGAAAGGAGCAATATCGACGAGAGGAGAATGATCAACGCGACGCCCCCTGCTAATCGCCTTAGGACGGACAAGACCGGGGACTCAGAGAGCGCGCGCATCATGCGGAGAAGACTCCTGTGGCGTGAGGCGACATTATACTGATCACGCAATTGTGGTGTGGAATGGCAGTTCCCTACCTGGCGGTCCATCCGCCATCAATAAGGATCGTCTCGCCAGTGACAAGCGACGCCGCTTTGGATGCAAGGAATACGACCACGCCCGCTACATCCATCGGCTCACCAATGCGGTGCAGAGCAGCAATGCGTTCTACTACGTCCGCGCGGAACGCGGGATCGGCGAGACAACTCTCCGTTCCCGGAGTGCGGATAAATGTCGGTGCGACCGCATTCACAGTGATGTTGTACTTCCCCCACTCAACTGCAAGGCATTTGGTCAGATGAACAATGGCGGCCTTCGTCATGCAATACACCGACTCGGTCGGCAGTGCAACGAATCCCGCTTGTGAACTGAGGTTGATGATGCGTCCACTCTTCTGTTGAATCATGACACGCCCTGCAGCCTGACTGGCGAAAAAGGTTCCCTTCAGATTGACGGCAAGCGTCGAATCAAAATCCTCCTCGCGCACGTTTTCCGCAAGATTGTCTGGCGCCAGGCCTGCATTGTTGACCAGGATATCGATACGTCCGAAATGCTTTACAGTGTCGTCAACCGCTCGAAAGATCTGGTCAAGGTTGCTCATGTCCATCTGTAAGGGAAGAGCACGCCGGCCCATACCTTGGATCTGAGTTGCCAGGTCTCCCTGTGCGTTTACGTCACGGAGGCCAAGTGCGATATCCGCACCAGCGTGAGCCAGCGCCCGCGAAATCGCATTGCCCAAGCCGCGGGCAGCCCCGGTGACAAGCGCCACCTGCCCCGTAAGATCAAACGCTGGAAAGTCGTTCAAATGTCCCTCCCGTTATTCGGCCGGGCTGTATTTTCCGTGAATAACTAAGCGTGTTCGAGAATTCTGCTTCCAACATTGGCGATGTGAAGAGAAGCAATCACAGATACTACCTCATGGATTCGCTCCAGCTAAACTCTGCGCCATTTCGCCTTATACGAGTATTTCTTTCGTTCGGCAATCATGTATTGTCCATAGTCTTGTCAACCAATCGCCGCGCGGCTATGATGGCCGTCCAACAGGAGGGTTGTAATGAAAATCCTTTCGATTGTTCTCTT